>Ga0335073_10000733_pt1 | contig 42900 bp, 46 predicted proteins | sample Lox_Sample_22_FD_207093 | JGI IMG/M metagenome (GOLD analysis project Ga0335073, IMG submission 207093) | Soil microbial communities from Loxahatchee National Wildlife Refuge, Florida, United States - Lox_Sample_2.2 | ecosystem: Environmental > Terrestrial > Soil > Wetlands | place: USA...
AGTTCGTCGTCGGCTCGTTCTTCGCCTCCGACAACACCAGCGAGACCTGCCTACGCCGAGGTCCACCTGCACGGGGGGCCGGCCCCGGTGCGCCGGTTCCTGCCCGAGCTGATTGGTCTCATCGAGGACCGGCCCATCGACCCGGGCAAGGTGTTCGAACTGTCCCTGCCGCTCGACCAGGCGGCCGAGGGCTACCGGGCCATGGACGGACGCCGCGCCGTCAAGGTCCTCCTCCAGCCGTAGGCCGGGCCGCGAGGCAGCGCCTAAGCACGAGCTGCGCAGACCCCGAGCAGGGGCCGCGCCGCCAGCAACCCCTCGCCCGTCATTAGGAGATCGCGATGGAGTACACACGTCTGGGCAGCACCGGCCTGAAGGTAAGCCGTCTCGCGCTTGGCTGCATGAGCTACGGCGACGCCACGACAGCCGGCGCACACCGCTGGGCTCTAGACGAAGAAGCCGCCCAGCCGTTCTTCCGCCAGGCCGTCGAGGCGGGCATCACCTTCTGGGACACAGCGAACACCTACCAGCACGGCACCTCCGAGGAGCTGGTCGGCCGCGCGATCAAGCGCTACTCCCGGCGCGAGGACATCGTGCTGGCCACCAAGGTGTTCGGCAAGATGCACGACGGCCCCGGCGGGCGGGGGCTGTCCCGCAAGGCGATCCTCGAGCAGGTCGACGCCTCCCTGACCCGGCTCGGCACCGACTACATCGACCTGTACCAGATCCACCGCTTCGATCCCGAGACCCCGGTTGAAGAGACGATGGAGGCTCTGCACGACATCGTCAAGGCCGGCAAGGTCCGCTACCTGGGCGCCTCGTCCATGTACGCCTGGCAGTTCGCCAAGCTCCAGCACGCCGCCAGCCTCAGCGGCTGGCGGCGGTTCTCGGCCATGCAGAACCAGTACAACCTGCTCAGGCGACAGGAAGAGCGCGAACTCCTGCCCATGTGCGCCGATATGGGCGTGGGGGTCGTGCCCTACTCCCCGCAGGGCAAGGGACGCCTCACGCGCCCATGGGGGGAGCAGTCCCGCCGCTCCACCGTGGACGACGTCGTCAAGTCTTTCGACTCCCCCCTCGATGAGCCCGTCGTCAACGCCGTCCAGCAAGTCGCCGCAACGCGCGGCGTCACCATGGCCCAGGTCGCGCTGGCATGGGTGCTCCGCAACCCCGTCATCTCAGCACCGATCATCGGAGCCACCAAAGCCCATCACCTGACCGAAGCCGTCGCCGCCATCGACGTGCATCTCACTGACGATGAGATCCACGCACTCGAGAAGCCCTACACGCCCCACGGGCCGTCTTGGTTCTGACCTGCCATAACACCGTTAAGGAGGGAACGCTCAAAGTTATGGAGTACCGCAAGCTCGGCAATAGCGGCACCCTGGTGTCCACGCTGGCACTGGGCACGATGAACTTCGGAACCTCGGAGACGCCCAAGGAGGAGGCATTCGCCCAGTTGGACGCTTTCATCGAGGCCGGCGGCAACCTGATCGACACCGCCGACGTCTACAACGGCGGCGCAGCCGAGCAGACAGTGGGCCGGTGGCTGGCGGCTCGTCCGCGAGATGTCACCGACCACGCGGTTATTGCCCCCAAGGGCCGCACCAGAAGCGGCGAGGATGTCAACGACGCCGGGACGTCCAGGCGACACCTCGACCGGGCGCTGACCACATCGCTGCGCCGACTCGGTACCGAGACCGTCGACCTCTATCAGCTTCACGCGTGGGACCCACTAACCCCGATCGGGGAAACACTGTCGTTTCTCGACTCCGCCGTCCGCGCCGGAAAGATCCGCTACGCGGGCCTGTCCAACTTCACTGGATGGCAGCTGCAGCTCGCGGTCTCGACGTCGACGGCACTCTCACCCGTGCCCGCGCCATTTAGCGGCGCGGACACGGGCGCCCCCGTTTGCGTCCGTGTCCGCGCGTGTCCGGGCTAGGAGACTTGAGATCTCCGATCTTGTGTCAGCTGAGCGTTGAGGTCGGCGTACCGAGAGCTGACGACGTAGGTCAGTTCCGCCTCTATCGCATTTAGCTGTCCTTGGATCTGCCGGAGCTTGGGACCAAGGTCACCGGCTACCTCTTGCCTGACGAACCGGATACACAGCAAGGCGCCTAGCAGCAGGCCGAACTGAGATCCGACGAGGAAGATGAGGATGATCATGACGACCCCCGTCATATCGGTATATGTCTAAGTGCTAGTATGCGGTGCGCCAAGTGAACTTTGCTAGTAGTCAGGATGACATGTGTCAGATCGCCCTTTGTCATTTGACACACGCTGGTCGCTGGTAACGCTCAGAGAACTTCGACAAGCATCATTAGTGGTCGACCGACTCAGTTTGGTAACGGTCCGTGTCTGATCCTCGTCGGATCTGGTCTCGGCTCGCATGAACCTCTAACATGAACTGTCTTAACGGCAGCTGTCAGAGTGCCACCTGGCGATATGCGCTAGGCTGGATGCCTACTAGCGAGCGGGACCACCATGGAAGCCAGCGAGACCTCAAGCCCGGTCGTCCAGCGTCGTCGGCTGCGCATGGAGCTTCGGCGAGCACGTCTCGATTCCGGGCTTACCCAGGAACAGGTGGCGACGGCGATGGACTGGTCGCTGTCCAAGCTCATCCGGATCGAGAACGGCACCGTCGGCATCTCGACGAACGACCTCAAGGCGATCCTCGCCCACTACAAGATCACCGACGAGGAGCACACGGCGGAGCTTCTGGCGCTAGCGCGGGGAGCAAGGGAACGTTCCTGGTGGAATTTGTATCGCGACGCCCCGCCGCGCCTGATCCAGCTCATTGAGTATGAGTCTGCCGCCTTTATCATCAGGAATTTCCAGCCGATGCTCATCCCGGGCCTGCTGCAGACCGAGGAGTATGCGGCTGCCATAATCCGGAACCTCAACTCCCAGGCCACAGCACACGAAGTGGATACTGGCGTAGAGATGCGCATTAAGCGGCAGCAACTCCTGCGGCAACCGGAGATGCCGCTGATGTTCTTTATCATGGACGAGGCGGCTGCGCGGCGGCTCGTCGGCGGCAGGGAAGCGATGCGGCGCCAGATTAAGCGACTAATCGACGAGTCCGACAAGCCAACAATCACCATTGAAGTGGTCCCCTTTAGCGCAGGAGCGCATCCTGGAATGCAGGGATCATTCATGCTTTTTGAGTTCCCTGATGCGGCAGATGACGATGCACTCTATCTGGAGGGCCTGAGCGACATCAGGTTGAACCGAGACGATCCCGAGGAGATCTCAAGGTTCCGAGAGAGATTTGAGGTTCTTCGGGAACTGTCGCTCGGACCGCAGGGCTCGGTCGACTTCTTGGGCCGGCTGCTGGGCGAGCTGTCTTAGCGCCTCGTGCCAGTGCGTCTCCGGTAAAAGTGGCGCGACTGCCCGCTTAACGGTAGTCGGATCCACGGCAAGCCCCTACAATAAGCATTCGGCACGTTCGGCTGGGTTTGCGTTGGTTCCAGAGCGGGAGGAAGCGTGACCGGTCCGGAATCGGCGCCCATCACGTGGCGTAAGAGCAGTGCGTCAGGCCAAAACCAAGGCGACTGCGTGGAGGTCGCATTCGCCGAGGTGGGCATTCTCGTCCGTCACTCCCGTAACCCGAACGGCCCCGTCCTGTCGTTCACGCACTCGGAATGGCAGGCATTCCTCATCGGAGCGCATAACGGCGAGTTCGACCTGCCCGACGGCGCAGCACCCCAGCAGTCCCAATAGCGCGCCTGAGAGCGCCGCTGCCTGGTATCGCCGCGGATTAGGCAGTCCAGGCCGGTGACGATCAGGTAACCGACGGCGGCGGCAAGCGGGAGGAGAAGGCACGCGCTTGACCGCCGCCGACCGATCTGGCAAACCGTGCGCCGCCCAGGGCACCGCCGGACTGCCTGGCCGCGTTCAAGATGCCGCTGGCCCGGTCCGCGCGCTCCGGCCGGGCTGAGCCGACCGCGGCCGCGGTCATAGTCGGTATGGCCCGAGCGACCCATACCACCCCACACGCCAGGGGCACGGGCGCGCGACGGCGGGTCAGGGAACTGATGGACGATCAAGGCCAGCGAACACGGCAGCAGTGCCGCCGCTCCCGGACCCTGCGGCGCGCGCCGCGATCAGCACGGCGAGCGAGGAAGCGGCAGCGCACACGGCCGACCCAGCCCCGAAGAGGGCGAGGCCGGCCGTGAATACGCGCCGGGCACCCGTGCGGTCCGCCTCTGATCCTGCTCGCGAGCATGACCGACGCGAGCGCTAGCGTGTACGCGTCGATCACCCGCTGCAGTCCGCTAAGCGAACCGCCGACCGCGTGCTGAATGGACGGGAGTGCGACGTTGACGATCGTCACGTCGAGCTGGATTACGAAGAAGCCGAGGCAGATCGTGATCAGGCTTAGAGTGCCTGCGACGTCGGTCTCTTGTCTGCCATCGGGCCGGTCTACGATCCTGACGTGATCGGTACGGCCGGTCACTTCTCCCGCCTCCCGGTTGGTCGTCGTGCAGGACGACCTGGGCGACCCCTGGCCGCGCGGTTGATGCGCAGCCTGGGGCGCGCCTGCTACCGGAAACCTAGCGGTCTAGTTCGGGTGCGATGGCGGCAGCGGGACCCATGGCCCGCTGGCCGGCGAGAGCGGCGGAGCTACTATTCGACGCGCTTTGGCGGGTCTTGCGACAGGCGTGCGTTCACCTCGGCGTACCTGGTACCTATCGCGAGGCCTACCTCCGACTCGAGAGCGTCGAGTTGCGTCTGAATCCTTCGAAGTCGCGGACCGATGTCGCCAGCGACTTCCTGGCGGATGTACCGGATGCACAGCAGGGCACCTAGCAGCATGCCAAGCAGCGAACCGACAAGAAAGATCAAAACGATCATGAACCGCTCCAGACTGACGTCTAGGTGCAGTATGCACGAAGCTGGGTTCAATAGACCGTGAGCAACATTACGTTTGACATTTGATTGATCTGTTTATCGACCGAAATTTGCCGGTACTTCGCGCAGGATTTAAGAGCAGGTAGCCGGCACGAGGGGAATAATCCGAATAATGGCGGGCAAATCTTCACATGCCGACCTCAATTGTGTTCCACACCACAGGTCCGCGTGCTTGTGGCGCTTGGCGCAAGAGTTACTTATCCGGCCAACATAGCGAATGTGCCGACCACCATCACGCTACCGCTAAGCGTCACATACCGGCGCGGGCGTCGGCCGGTTGGGCGAACCCTCCACCGCCATCGGAGCCCGGGTAAATGACTGCGCCCGTCACGGCAGAACTGCCGTGACGGGCGCAGGATCATTTGGGAACGGTGGATGCTAGACCTTGTCGAGTGCGGCAAGCTCTTCCTGGACGCGAGCCTCATGCTCGTCCGCGTCCTGCTTGGCCTTGCGCGGGCTCCACCGGCCGGTCATCACGAAGATGAAGGGCAGGAAGAGGATCTCGCCGCCGACGCAGACCCACCACCATGCCTTCCACTGACCGGGCGCGTTGGCCGCGGCCGTCTGTACGGACGAGGCGTGGGCGGTGAGGTAAGGGAACACGGCGGGCGGTACCTTGGACAGCGCCGTCAGCTGCGCGCTGTACGGGGCCATGGCCGTCAGCTCGGCCGAGTACGGCGCGATGGTCTTCAGCTGCGCCGAGTACGGTGCGATGGTGGTCAGGTCGGCCGCGTACGGCTCGACCGTTTGCAGCTGCGGGCCCACCGCGATGACGCCCGCGATCGCGGCCTGGTTGGCGGCGATCGTGGCGAGCACGGCTTCGCCCTTGGCCCCGCCGCCTGCGGCGGCGACGGCCTGCGCCTGCAGGGCCTTGTTGGTGGGGTCGGCCTGCAGCTTGGTGAACAGCGCCGGGTTGGCCTGGATCACGGCCAGTTCCGGCGCGAACTTCTGCGCGTTCGCCAGCTGGGTGCTGTAGGTGGTGGCGGTAGCCAGCACCGACGCCGGGATCGCGGCCGCGGCCGTGGTCACGTTGGTCGGGATGGCCGTCGCGGTGGCGATCACCGACGGCGGGACCTTCTGCGCGTCGGCGACTACCGCCGGGTGGGCCTGGGCGAAGGCGATCTCGGGCGCGTACTGCGTCGCGTAGGCCGACACTGTGGACCCGTAGGTGACCAGCGGTGTCATAGAGCTGACGACCAGGGGCAAGATCAGCGCCGAGAGCGCGACCACGACGCGGATTATCCATCCCCACACGGCCAGCCCGGTCGCGATCAGCGCCGGGTTGTGCTTCTCGACCGTCTCGGTGAAGCTGGCCATCCACGGCGCGTACGCGATGGCGAGGAACGCCGCCAGGACGCTGATGACCGCCACGATCGTCCCGTACGAGGTCGTCGGGCCCAGGTTGAGGAAGACGATCGTCATCACGACGGCGCCGATTCCGCCGACCACCATGAACGGTTTGCGGACCCGGAACCTGTCCGAGATGATCCCGGTGATGATCAGCACGCCCGCGTCGAACGCCCAGAACCAGTTGCCGATGCTATTGGCCTTCGACAGCGAGTACCCGAACAGGCTGGTGAAGTAAATGGTGAAGAACCCGACCGCCGCGTAGTAGATGAGCAGGAACACGGAGATCGCGAACGCGGACCCGACGACGTCCAGGTGCATCATCTGCCGCCACGGGCTCTTACCCATCGCCGCTTCTGGGTTAATACCGCGGGCCTTCGCCTCGATGAGCGCCCGGTCATGCAGTGACACCATGAGCTGGTCGCGCAGCTGCGGTGACAGCTCCCTGAGACCGAACAGCGCGACCAGGCCGATGACGAGCCCGGCGACGCCGCAGATGATGTACTGGTCCTGCCACGCACCCAGGTGGTTGACCGTGTTGGTGGAAACCACGGCGACCACGAGGCTGCCGATGACCGGCCCGAGGGTCCAGAAGCCCATCGCCGAGGCCCGGCCGAGCTGCGGGGAGAAGTCCCTGACCAGAGCCGGGGTGGCGACGAGGATGACGCCCTCGACGAGGCCGATGATGACGGACAGGATCGCGAACGCCCACTTATCACCGGCGTTGGGGATTCCGAAGAGAGCAAGCAGAGCGGTTATCACCAGGCCGTAGGCGACAAGGTTCGCCCGGCCCCAGCGGTCCCCGAGGCCGGCCAGCAGCGAGCCGAACGCGCCGACCGCGTTGCCCACCACGCTGATGTAAACGTAAAACGGGAAGGTCATGCCGTAGCCCTGCAGGATCTTCGGAGATACCGATCCGCCGACATACAGCTCGTAGTAGAGAACGATTGTCGCGACAACCACGATGGCCAAGTACCAGACCCGGGTTCGCGTCTCGGGGTAATGATCTAGCTGCCGGTTCCAGAGACCATGTACCAGTCCTCCAGGCGCGGCAGTACCGTCGACGGTAGCTGTCATTCTTCCGACCCCTTTCCGCGCCACGTCAGCTTTGACGCGCGCACGGACTAAAGTACGAGTCCGTACTTTAGGAATTTTCCCGTTACTCTAGGCTCATGCTCGACCTCAAGCAAGAGGGCACACTCGCCGGAACGCACGCGGGTAAGCCCGGCCTGCCGCGAGGCCGCAGCCGGCTCCCCACTCCGGCTGTCCAGGCGTCGCAGCGCGAGCGACTGCTCCAGGCCACGGTGGCCGCGGTCGCTCAGAAGGGGTATTCGGCCGTCACGGTGGCCGATATCGTGCGCCGCGCGAAGGTTTCCCGCGCCGCGTTCTACATCCACTTCCGCAGCAAGGAGGAATGTTTCCTCGCCGCGACCCGCAGGGGCGGGCAGCTCATGTTCCACCATGTGATGGAGGCGGTGCGAGCTTTGCCCGACGACGCATCCGACGAGGGGGTCTTGCGCGCCGGATGCCAGGCATACCTCGGCTTCCTAGCCGACGAACCCGCGTTCTCCCAGGTCTTCTGCGTTGAGATGCCCACGGCCGGACCACGCGCGGTCGAGCGGATCCAAGCCGCCCACGATCGGTTCGCCGAGATCAACGCCAAGTGGCACCGCCGTGCCCGCGCCCGCCACCCCGACTGGCCCGCCGTTCCCGACGAGGCATACCAGGCCCTGGCAGGCGCCACGGCGGAACTCGTGAGGTCCTGGGTTGGCGCCGGCAAGACCGAGGGCCTGACCGAACTCGAAGACACGCTCGTCGCGCTGCATCTGGCCGTTCTCGCGGGCCGTCCCTGGCCAGCCCCGGACGGGGCACGATAATGGCGCAAGCGCGTGCGGTTGTTATCGGCGCCGGGATCGGCGGCCTTGCGGCGGCGGCCGGCCTGCGCTCGGCCGGCTGGCACGTCATCGCCTGCGAGCGCGCGGCGTCGCTGGAACCTGTCGGGGCCGGGCTCGCCCTGGCTCCCAACGGGCTGCGCGCGCTCGATGCGATCGGTGCCGGGGACGCGCTCCGCTCGCTGGCGGTCCCGCAGGAACTAGGCATCCGCCGTTCCGACGGCCGCTGGCTCATGCGCAGCCGCACCGGGCGGATGGTCGCCGACAAGTTCGGCGACCCGGTCATCCTGCTGCGGCGGGCGGCGGTGGTCGACGCGCTCGCGGCGCTTGTCCCCGGCGCGGTGCTCTCCCTGAACACCGAGGTGACGTCGGTGGACCGGGGCGGGAAGGCGCCAGCACGCGTGCTGACAAGCGCGGGTGACCTTGAGGCCGACCTGGTGGTGGCGGCCGACGGGATCGGTTCCGCCACCCGCGCGGCGCTGTTCCCCGGGCATCCAGGCGTGCGCTACGCCGGGTTCACCACCTGGCGGCTGCTCACCGGCCCTGTCACCGGACCGGTCCCGATGGCGGAGAGCTGGGGACGCGGCACCGTGTTCGGCGTCATGCCGCTGTCCGACAGGCACGTCTACTGCTACGCCGCCGCGCCGGCAAAACCCGGCACGCGCGCCGGCGACGAACTCGCCGAGCTGGTCAGGTTGTTCGGCACCTGGCACGAGCCGATCCCGGGGCTGCTGGCGATCAGCAGGCCGCAGGACGTGCTCCGCCATGATGTCGCCGAACTGGCCGCACCGCTGCCGTCATTCCACCGCGACCGGGTCGCGCTGCTCGGCGACGCCGCGCACCCGATGACGCCGAACCTCGGCCAGGGTGCCTGCCAGGCACTCGAAGACGCCGCGGTCATCTCCCGGCTCGCCGCCGGAACAGAACCGGACGCGGTGGCCGGGCTGCTGGCCCGCTACACCGCCGCCAGGCTGCGGCGCACCACCGATGTCGTCAGCTGGTCGCGCCGTGCCGCCACCATGACAACCTGGACCTCGCCGCCCGCCGTCGCCTTCCGCGACACGGTGGCCTGGCTGACCGGCAAGCTCGCACCGGGGGCCGCGCTCCGTGGCCTCGCCCCCATCTACGGCTGGCAGCCCCCCGCAGCGGCCCGCTCCGGTGACGCCGCCTAGGGCTCGTCGATGGACGGCAGAGACTCCACGTGGAAGGCTGGAACGCGTCAGCGATCACGGCAACCCTGTCCGGCCATTTGCCGGCAGATGGTCAACGCAGCAGCGCCAGCCGCCGGCCAGGAGGAGCCGAAGGAGCAAGGAGGGAACCGGTGGCTACGGTCAGCGTGCGCTATATCGTCAATGACGTCGATGCGGCGATTGCCTTCTACCGCGACAACCTTGGTTTCAGTGAGGTGATGCACCCGGCACCCGCGTTCGCCATGCTGTCTCTGGGCGACCTGCGCCTGGTGCTCAGTGCACCCGGGGGCGGCCCGGGCGGCGGCCAGGCGATGCCAGACGGCACCGTCCCCCAGCCAGGCGGCTGGAACAGGTTCTCGATCGAGGTCGCCAACCTCGCGGACACGGTCAGGGAACTTCAGCGCAAGGGCGTCCGCTTCCGCAACGAACTCGTCAAAGGCGTAGGGGGCAGTCAGATCTTGGCCGAGGACCCTTCTGGGAACCTCGTGGAGCTCTTCGAGCCCGCCCTGCCCGAGGCTCGGCTATCGACGTCCTCGTGACTCCCGGACCCGCTGTGCTCTCCGCTGACCCGTGAGGACGGCGATTCGCCGGCTGGCCGAGGATGCTTCGTGTGGCCGGGGATGCCGGATGTGAGATCGCCGGCAGCGGCAGCCGGGCGTTTAGTCTCACGTTCGACCGAGCCGGCACGTCTTCGTGGCGTGACCGATCGCAGGCCCGGCAACGGAAGGAAGCAGACGATGACGGTGACCGCAGGCGACGCCAGAAAGGCGGTGCACACCGTGCTCGCGACGAGCCTTGGACAGCTGACGCTGGTGAGCGACGAAGGGGCGATGACCGGGCTGTACTTCCCCCGGCACTGGCCCAGGCCCGACCGGACAGCGTTCGGCCCGCGCAGCGACGAGGGGTTCGAGGAGGTCGCGCGACAGTTGCGCGAGTACCTCGACGGGGAGCGGAGCGCTTTCGAGTTGCCACTCAAGGTCAGGGGCAGCGAGTTCGACCGGCGGGTCTGGGAGCTGATCGCCTGCGTGCCCTACGGGGAGACGACCACGTACGGGGAACTCGCGCGCAGCCTGGATCCGGGGACGGAGCCGCGGGACGTCGGCGCGTCGGTGGGCCGCAACCCGCTGTGCGTCATCATCCCCTGCCACCGGGTAGTCGGGGCCACGGGCAGGCTCACCGGCTACGCGGGCGGCCTCGACCGTAAGCGGGCCCTGCTCGAGATTGAGCGTGCCGGGGCACTGCAGGCCGGACATGCCCGCGCCGCCGGTCTCTGGTAGCCACGGCGGCCCTCAACTCATGAGACCGCGCCTACCGCACTGATCCGCCGGGGCGGCGGTCGCGCAGGTCATCGGCACGCCGGCCCGTCTGGCGATCCGCTTGCCGGGCGCGGTAGGCGGCCACGTGCTGACGGTTGCCGCAGTTGCCGGTGTCGCAGTACAGGCGTGACCGGTTCCGCGACAGGTCGACGAGGACTGCCTGGCAACCGGGGGCGGTGCAGTGGCGGAGACGCTCGGTTTCCCCGAGCCGGACTAGGTCGGCGAACGCGAAGCCGATCTGCGCCGCCAGCCGGTGCAGCACAGGTGCGTCGGGCTTGGTCACGTGCAGGTGCCAGCTCCCGTCGTGGTCGGTCAGCCACGGCCGGGCATCAGATTCCTCAAGCAAGTCGTTCACCATGCCGGCGAACCGGCCAGGCTGGCCCGATTCCTCCCAGGCGGCGAACAGGCGCGGCCGAAGGTCCCGCACCGCCTCCAGATCCGCAGGGCCGGCCGCCCGCCGCGGGACGATCCGGTGCTCGTCAAGGAACTTCTCAAGCGCGGCGACGTCAGGGAACCCGTCGGCTGCGGACGCCCTGCCCGGCTCGCTGTTCACTACGTCCGCGGCCAGTCCCAAGGCGACAGACGTGTCATGAGCGAAAGACATGTTGACTCCTGAGCATAAGAGGCCTTAGCCTCATGACTGTTCATTGTATTTGGTGGTGACATTCCTGCTCATGGTCATTCGCAATGACAGCCCCGGCGGACGCGCCGTGACGGCCGCAGTTACCGGGGCGGCGTGCATCTCGACCTCGGCCGTGGTGATGCGGCTCGCGGGAAGCTCCGCCAGCATGACCGCGCTCGGCCGGGCGGGGTTCGCCCTGCCCGTGCTAGGGCTGCTCACCTGGCTGGAACGACGCCGCGGCGCGGCGTGCATGACCGCACGCAGCCGCTGGCTCGCGCGGCTCTCGGGGGTGTTCCTGGCCGCCGACCTGATCCTGTGGAGCCACGCGATCGACGACATCGGGGCAGGCCTGAGCACCGTTGTCGACAACTTCCAGGTGGTGCTCGTGCCGCTCTTCGCCTGGACCGTGCTCCGGGAGCGGCCGCATCGCCGCCTCGTGATCGCGATGCCGGTGATGCTCGGCGGTCTTGTTCTGGTCGGCGGACTGGCCGGAACAGGCGGCTACGGATCGCACCCGGCACTCGGCGTCGCCTTCGGCATCGGCGTCGCGGTGCTGTACGCGGTGTACATCCTGATGCTGCGGCAGGCGACCGGCCCCGGCATCCTGACGGCGCATGCCGGCCGCGTCCCGGTGGCCGCACCGCTGTTCGAGGCGACCGTCGGCACAGTCGCAGGCTCGCTGATCCTGGGCCTGGCACTCCGGGACTTCCGCCTCGGCCCCGCGTGGCCGGCACTCGGCTGGCTGGTACTGCTCGCGATGACCTCGCAGGTGATCGGCTGGCTGCTGATTACGATGTCCATGCCCAAGCTTGCGGCGTGGCTGGTCAGCGCACTCCTGCTGGTCCAGCCGGTTGGATCGCTGATCCTCGGGGCGGTGTTCCTCGGCGAGCGGCCGTCGCCCGTGCAGTTCGCCGGAGTCGCGGTGATGCTCGGCGGCGTCCTGATCGCGGCGAGCGGTCAAGGGCGAGACGGCGGGCACGACGGGGAGGAACAGCCGGTGCTCGAGGCAGGACGCAGGACGTACTTACCGGGACCGGCCGGCCTTCCAGGCCTGGTAGCGGTCGGCACAGCAGGCGGCGCAGGGCCGGTAGCCCGCGGCGATGGCCGTGCCCTCGTCGGCGAAGAAGACACGGTGCCGCGTGTATCCGCCCGATGCGATCGCCCGTAGCGCGGACGGGCAGTCGAGACGGCGGTAGATCTTGGTGCGCCGGTGACCGCCCCACTGCCCTTTCACGTCCGACTCGTAACGCTTGCCGTCCGCGCCGAGCAGGGTGTAGCTCATGTCGCGTCGTGGAAGACGAGACCGAGCGTGTGCCGCTGCCCCGACCGGAGTACCGATACCCCGTGCCGGACCGGCGCCGCCGACCAGCCCCGCGCCGACCGGACCGGCCGGTCGCGGGTGGTGAACAGGTAGCCGCGGCAGTGCGGGAGCAAGGTGGCGGTGCCGCGGGACTGCGCCCGCGGCCGTTGCTCCACCAGCAGGAACTCCCCGCCGCTGTGGTCGACGCCGGGCTCGTTCAGGTTGATGACAACCTGAAGCGGGAACACCAGGTCGCCGTAGAGGTCGCGGTGCAGGGCGTTCCAGTCCCCCGCCTGATAGCGGAGCAGGATCGCGGTCGACTTGACTTGCCCGGCGGCGTGGCACATCCGCAGCCACTCGTCCAGCGTGTCCGGCCACGGGGCGGGGCGGCCGAGCTTGTCCGCCCAGTCACGCGCGATCGGCAGCAGCCTCGGGTACAGCGCCTGCTTGAGCCGCGCCACGGGCTCGGGGTACGGGGTCTTGAAGTAGCGGTACTCCCCTTCGCCGAACCGGTGCCGCGCCATGTCCACCGTGCTGCGAAAGTACCCGGTCTGCTCGTAGCGGCCGCGGATATCCGCTGCCTCACCGGGGGTGAGCAGCTCGGGCAGGAGGGCGCCGCCGAGGGCGTTGACCTCGGCGGCGACGGCCTCCCAGTCGCCGGAATCGACCCGCTGCTTCCACGGGTCCGTGCTGATAGCGGTGCTGTTCACGCCACTGCCTCCAGTCTTAGGAGCGTCGTCTTGGCCTCGGGTCCGCCGACGTAGCCACCAGGTGTGCCGTCGGCCTTCAGCACCCGGTGGCAGGGCACGACGACCGGCAGCGGGTTGGTGGCGCAGGCGGTGCCGACGGCCCGGACCGCCCGCGGGCTCCCGACGAGCTCCGCGACCTGCCCGTAGGTGCGGGTCTGCCCGTACCCGATCTCGGGCAGGTGCCGCTGCACCAGCTGCCGGAACCCCTTGGACAGCGACAGGTCAAGCGGGAGGTCGAAGACGCGGCGCTGCCCGCCGAAGTACTCATCGAGCTCACGCGCCGCCGCGTCCAGCCGTCGCGGCGCCCGCAGCACACGCGGGCTGATCCGCTGCGACAGGGTGTCAAGCACACGTTCGTGGTTCTCGATGTCGTAGGCCACGCGCACCAGGCCCTTGGGGGTGGCCGCGAGCAGGAGCGTGCCCACCGGGGAGTCGATCGTGGTGTAGGCGATGTCGAGCAGGCCCTCGGCCTCGGCGGCGAGCCCGAGCGTGTCCCTCAGCCTCGACAGCGTGCCGGTGTCGGACGGTGACCAGAAATGGCCGGGTGACATGTTCACGATGGCGCTCCTTCCGTGGCCGCGCCGGGGTAGTTCTTCCGCAGGTTCTTGATCCCATCGGCCGCGGCCCTGCGTGCCGCGTCAGTTGTGCCGCCGAGGATGGCGGCGATCTCGGCGTAGGCCAGGCCCGCGACGTAGTGGTATGCCACCGCCTGGCGCTGCTTCTCCGGCAGCGCCGCGACGGCCTGCCACAGGTCGCCGTTTCCGGCACCCGGCACACCGAGCGCGGTCGGCACTTCAGGCACCTCGCCGACAGGAGCCGGCTGCCGCTTGCGTGCCCGCAGCACGTCGATGGCCTTGCGGTGGGCGATCGTGAGCAGCCACGCCTCAGCGTTCGCGTCATCAGGCAGTCCCGGATAGGCGCGCATCGCCGCGAGGAACGTTTCGGACCACGCGTCCTCCGCGTCATGACCGCCGACGATCACCCGGCACACCCGCAGCACGGTGCCGCCGTACTGTTCTACGAGCTTCTCAAACGGCTGCTTCATGCGGCCTGGCCTTGGTCATTGTCAGCTCCCTTCTCCTCAGGCAGACGCTCCAGGCACGTCAGACGTGAGATGGCCGGATCGGCAACCTTGAGCCGTCAGGGTTGCCACTCGGGCTGGTGGCGGCCGAGTGGCCCTGCCTCTACCCGCAGGGCGTGGGCGACTCCCGCGATCTCCCCGGGCAGCGGCACCCCGCGCCCCCGTCCCCACGCCGTCTCTCTATCGACCAGCGGAAACTCCCCCGGCCCGGGCATGGGCGGCAGCTCCCCGAGGTCCGCCGGCCGGGGCAGTGACCACAGCAAGTTGGCCGTGGCGGTCAGGGACGCGCGGACAGAGGTCGTGACGCGGCGGGTCAGCCGGGCGGCCAGCGCGCGTCCGACGGCCGCCGCGAGCAGATAGCCCGTCGCGTGGTCCAGCGCCTGGACGGGCAGCGGGACGGGGCGGTCCGATCCTGCCGCGGCACCGCCCGCGGCCGCGATACCGCAGCTCATCTGGACCAGGCTGTCGAACCCGCGGCGGTCACGCCAGGGCCCGTGCCAGCCGTAGGCGTTGAGCGACGCGCTGATCAGCGCGGGGTTCAGGGCTGTCAGCGTCGCCTCGTCGTAGCCGAGCTTGCCGAGAGCGTCTGATCGCAGCCCGGTAACGAGAACGTCGGCACCTGCGACGAGATTCTCGAACGCCATCCGGCCGGCCGGCACCTTGAGGTCGACGGCGGCGGTTCGCTTCCCCGCGGTCATTTCCGGCAGCAGTGCCGGCACCTCGGCGAACCCCGGAGGGTCCAGGCGGAGCACGTCGGCGCCGTACGCGCCGAGGAACTTCGTGCACACCGGGCCGGCCATAACCCGGGTCACGTCAAGCACCCGAACCCCGGCGTAGGGCTGCCGGGCCGGGATTTCGGACCGCGCAGGCACGGCGGCCTCCCCGGACAGCGGGCGTTCGGCGCCGACCAGAACGGCGGCGCCTGCCGTCGCGCGACCCGGTGCTGACGCCTGCCAGCGGTCGCGGTCGTGCATGGCCGCCGCGCAGCCGCCCGCGGCGACGACCGCTGCCTCCAAGTCGGCGGCTTGCCACTGGCTGACGGCAGCCTGCACCGAGGCCCGGTCGTCCGCCTTGAGCAGGCGCGTCACCACGTCGCGATGGTAGGCGTAGTTGGTGTGCAGCCGGATCCAGCCGTCGCGCGCCTGGTAGTTCCCCGCGATGGGGTCCCATAGTTCCGGCAGTGCCCAGCCGACCGGAGCGAACAGCACCTCAGCGGCGAACGCCGCGCACGAGGCGCGGCTGTCCACCGTCACCGCTGCTGCCGGCTCCGTGTTCCTGATGGCGTGGAACTCAGCGGCGGCGAGCGTCGCCGCCGCCACCGACGCCGTGGCCAGGCCGGTCACGTCAAAAGCGGATGGAAGCACCGTGCGCGGCCCGGAAGCGGTCAGCCGTTCGGCCGCCTCCGGGCTGCCGCCTGCCAGTTCCCAGACCTGCGCGACTACGTTGCCGAGCTCACTTGCCTGCTGCGTCATACTGCTGATTCTGACGTCACCAGGGGACGGTGGTGCCGTCCCATGAGAAGAAGCCCCCGGTCGGGCCGTCGTCGGGCAGCAAGGCGAGACGGACCGCGCCCGCCGCACCCTCCGCCGGGTCGCCGGCGCGGGACGAAGTGCGCGCCGGCCCGTTCAAGTCAGTGCGCCGCGCACCGGGCGCCAGCGCGTTCACCTTGAACCCGTCGTCGGCCAGGGCGTTCGCGTACAGCACGGTGAGCTCGTTCAGCGCGGTCTTGGACGACCTGTACGCGCCAAGGGCGCCCGTCGGCCTGCTCGCGAAGACGATGATGCCCTCGGCCTGGCCAGTGGAGGCCGCGAGCGAGGCGGTGCCGCTGGAGATGTTCACGATCCTGGGATGTGCGGAGCGCCTCAGCGCGGGCAGGAACGCGTTGGTGACGGCAACCACGCCGAACACGTTGGTCTCATAAATCCGCCGGAACGTATCGGGATCCTCTTCGGTCACGGACTTCTGCCCGCCGGTGGAGATCCCGGCGTTGTTGACCAGAATGTCAAGAGATGGCACCTGCAGCGCCGCCGCCGCGATGCTGCCCGCGTCCGTGACGTCAAGGACGAGCGGCCGTGCCTCGCCGCCGATGTCCGCGACGGCGACCTTGCCCCGGACGGCGTCGCGCGAGCCAACGTAGACGGTGTGCCCCGCAGCTGAAAGCTGCCGGGCAATTTCCTTGCCGATGCCCTTGTTGGCACCGGTCACGAGTGCGATCAAGTTGTCCACGTGATCCAGGGTGCCCCGAGCCTGGCAGCGCATCCAGGCACAATCTGTACGTGGCTGAGCGGCTAGGAAGGCGGCACATGGCGCGACAGGAACTTGCCGGCTTCCTGCGGGACCGGCGGGAAGCGCTCCGGCCGGCCGACGTGGGCCTGCGCCCGGGTTCCCGCCGGCGTACACCTGGCCTGCGGCGCGAGGAGGTCGCGGGACTGGCGAACATGTCGGTGGAGTACTACGCGCGGCTTGAGCAGGCGCGCGGGCCGCGGCCGTCCGCGCCGATCCTGGACGGCGTGGCGGACGCGCTGCGTCTGACGCCTGCGGAGCGGGTACACGTGTTCCGGCTGGCAGGCGTGCCCCGGCCGGCCCCGCAGGCGCCGCCACGCCGGGTCCGCCCGCACGTGGCGAGCCTGCTGGAGCGGATGCCGGACACCGCCGCGATCGTCACGGCGGCCACCTATGACGTGATCGCGTGGAACCCCCTGGCGGAGGCGCTGATGGGTGACCTTCGCGACAGGCCCAATCTCGCCCGGCGCAGGTTCCTGAGGCGCGACGAGATCCTCACGACCGGCCACGAGGACTTCGGCGAGATCGCCGTGGCGCGGCTGCGCGCGGCGGCTGACCGCTACCCGGGCGACCACGGGCTCGCGGCGCTGCTGGCCGAGTTGCGCACGGGCAGCGAGGAGTTCACCGAGATCTGGGACACGCATCCGGTGCGTCTCCCAGGCCATCGGACGAAGACGATGTCGCACCCGCGTGCGGGGCTGCTGCGCGTCCACTGTGACGTGCTCACTGTCCCCGAGGACGACCAGCAGGTCGTCTTCATCACCGCCGACCCGGGCTCCCCGAGTGCCCGGGGCCTCCGGTGGCTGGCTGGTTCCACGGCGGGGCGGGTTAACACGACCACCGTCATGCCACCGTCAACGAAGATGACCTGTCCGTTGACGTAGTCCGATCCGCTCGAGGAGAGCCACACGGTGGGCCCCACCAGATCCTCCGGGGTTCCCCATCGGGCGGCGGGGGTGCGGCCGACGATCCAGTCGTTGAACCGCTGGTCGTCAACGAGGCTCTGGGTCATCTCGGTATGGATATATCCGGGCGCGATCGCGTTGATCTGCAAGCCCGCCGCCGCCCACTCGGCGGTCATTGCCCTGGTCAGGTTCCGCAGGCCGCCCTTGGCCGCGGTGTAGGCCGCGATTGCCGGCCGGGCGAGGTCGGTCTGCACCGAACAGATGTTGATGATCTTTCCGCGCCCGCGGGCTATCATGCCGTTCGCGACAGCACGGCCGACAATAAAGGCGCTGGTCAAATCGTGCCTGATCACCCGGTCCCAGTCGGCAAGCGCGAGGTCGAGCAGCGGGACGCGAAGCTGGATCCCCGCGTTGTTAACCAGGATGTCCAGCGGCCCGCACTCGCTTTCGATCAAGTTGATGGCAGACCGGGTGGCTTCCTCGTCGGTCACGTCGAACGCTGACGCGAAGACTCGCCCTGCCCCGTAGGCCGCCGCGAAGGACGCGGCCGTCGCGTCGAGCGCCGACGGATCACGCCCGTTGAGCACAACGGTCGCGCCGGCATCAGCGAGGCCCCGTGCCAGCTCGCGGCCGATGCCGCGGCTCGAGCCGGTGACGAGGGCGATCCTTCCTGTGAGATCGAAGAGTGAACGGGGCATTTGCCCTCTCCTCTCTGGAGCACGACGCTTAAGCGCTCGATGGCCAGGGCCTCAGGCCGTCCATCAGAAGGTTCAGCAGGCGGCCAGCCTGCACGCGCTGTTCTGGCTTGCCGGAGACACCGAAGATGCCAAGCAGGCTCGCTGCGATGTCCTCAGCGCTGATGTCGGCGCGGAGGTCACCCGCGGCGCGGCCGGCATCGAGGATGGTCGTGATGGCGTCGAGGAGCTCGGTGCGGGTGTCGGCGTCGGCGATCTCGCCGGTTTCTGAGGATGCGAAGGCGCGCGTTGCCGCAGCAAGGAGCAGGTCGCGGTGCGGGCCGCATCGGCCCGAGGGGCACGGGCATCGTTATCAGTCAAAACGGATCACGCTCCATTCGACACCGCACCCGTCGGCGGTGCCCTGCCTGACCTCGTCACGATCACCGGCGGCGATCCCAAGCGTGTCCTCACCATCTCCGACTTCGCCGCCGCGGACGAGCTCGGCGTCCGCGACAGCTTCCACGAGGATCCCACAACGCGGAGCGAGCGCTTTGACCCCTTCCGGGAGTTCGCGCAACTCGCCGCGGAAGGGAAGTTCACCGTGCCGATCGCCGCTACCTTCCCCCTGGAGGACTGGCGCGCCGCCATGGAGCTCAGCCTCACGGGCCACGCCCACGGCAAGCTCCTGCTGCTGCCCTGAGGCCGGATGGAGTGCTCCGCTGCCGTCGCGGCAGCGAGCCGAGTCGAGCGTTCCCCAGCACAGGCATATATTCGTCCTGTGCGGTCTTGCTGACATACCGGGGGGATGTAGATGCGAGACAGGCTGACCAGAGGCGTGGTCGACGTCGCGATAGCGGCGGGGGCGATCGGCCTGGGATTGGCAGGCGCCGGCGTGCGCTCGCCCGTGCGCACCGCGCTGGTCCTGCTGTTCCTGGTGGTTGCCCCGACGGCAGCCGTGGCCGGTCTGCTGCGGGGCTTCGATCATTTCGCCCGGCTCATTATCGCGTTCGCGACCACCATCGTGATCCTTGCCCTGACCGCGCTCATCATGCTCATAGCCGGGGTGTGGTCTCCCACTGGCGGACTGCTGGCGGTCGCGGGGATCACCGCGGCCTGCGCGGCCGTTCAGCTTCCCCCGGTCAGGCGGGCGCTCTCGGCGCGGCAGGCAGCGGGGCGGTCAAGCTCATCGGCGCTGACGGACCCGGCGGTCGATTCCCCCGCGAAAGGGATGGCCGCCGAGCCCGGCCGTCACCAACCGTAACCTCCGGATTTTTCCGGCAGCATGCGCTCTCTGCCACGTTAACGGACGGTTAGCGGCATTGAGGCAGCCCGGAACGAAACTTCGCTCCGGGCTTCGTACCATCTGCCCCGGTGAAACCGCTCAGGTAATTCTGCGTAATCTCTGTGCCACGGTTAATCGACCAGATGGCATCTCACTGTTAGTATCCGGATGGTCACCCCTGGTTAGCATCCACAAAGTCACGCAGAGTAATCGGGGAGGGGAGCCTCCGGTGGAGGACGTCGCGCATGAGACGGTGTGGAACCCACGCTGGCTGCGGGGAGACCTGCGGAAGGACGCCACGGGCCATGGATCCTGCGGCACTGGACAGACTGAGCAAAACGAGCGGGAAGAGGGAGCAAAATCGGCCGCCGGGATCCCGGCTCCGCGTGATCCGCGGCCGTCCCTACCCTCCGGGTACAGCTACCGGCCGCTACCTGGGAACTCGGCCATCGCACCAACGGTCAGCGTTGTCATCCCCGCGAAGAACGAGGCGCGGAACCTGCCGGCGACGCTGAGTTCGCTTCCTGACTGGGTGCACGAGGTAGTCCTCGTGGACGGGCACTCGGTGGACGACACCATCGCTGTCACCCGGCAGTGCCGCCCAGACGTCAAGGTCGTCATTCAGCCGAAAACCGGCAAAGGCGATGCCATGCTGGCCGGATTCAAGGCGTGCACCGGCGACATCATCGTCATGATGGACGGTGACGGGTCCACCGTAGGCGGTGAGATCCCGCGTTTTGTCGCCGCCTTGCTCGGTGGCGCCGATTACGCCAAAGGATCGCGGTTCAGCCACGGCGGGGGCAGCGACGACATCACCCCAGCCCGCCGGATCGGGAACTGGGTGTTCAGCGGCCTGGTCAACCTGGCCTTCGGCACCAGGTACACGGACCTGTGTTACGGCTACAACGCGCTGTGGTCGAAGCATCTGCCGGTTCTGAATCTCGACTGCAACGGGTTCGAGATAGAAACCGTGATGAGCATCCGCGCAGCAAAAGCGGCCCTGCAGGTGCAGGAGATACCCAGCTACGAGCGGCCGCGCGGGCACGGCGAAAGCAACCTGCGCATCTTTTCCGACGGCTGGCGGATCCTGAAGGCCATCACCGCAGAGGCCATAGGACCCGCGCGCCACGTCGGCAGGCCAGGCACGGCGCCGGCGCCGCCGGCTGCCAGGCCGTCCGAGTCGGCGGCCCCCGGCCTGATCTCCGTGGTGATCTGCGCTCATGCCGGAGAACGGTGGTCCGAGACCTCAGCTGCCGTGGAGTCCGTGCGGGCGCAGAGCTTCCAGAACAAGGAAGTAATCGTGGTCGTCGATCACAACCCGGCTCTGCAGGCGGCGCTGGCGGCCGCGCTGCCCGATGCCACGGTGGTCGAGAACCGCGAGCAACGAGGGTTGTCAGGGGCCAGGAACACCGGCGTCTCCATCGCACAGGGAGATGTCGTGGCGTTCCTGGACGACGACGTCGTGGCGGACCCCGACTGGCTGAAGTTCCTGGCCGATTCGTACGCCGACCCCGCCGTGATCGGCGTGGGCGGCCACATCCTGCCCAGCTGGCAGGAGCCGCGCCCGTCATGGTTCCCAGCCGAGTTCGACTGGGTCGTCGGCTGCACCTATCGCGGCATGCCGGAAGCCCGCCTGCCGGTCAGGAACCTGATCGGCGCGAATTCGTCATTCCGCCGGGAGGCGTTCGGGCTGGCGGGAGGGTTCCGCAACGGCACAGGCCGGTCCGCGGCCGGGCAGCCGCCGGGCTGTGCGGAGACGGAGTTCTGCATCAGGCTGAGCCAGCGATCACCCGGATCGCTACTCCTCTTCGACAACCGGGCGGTGGTCAGGGCCCTGGTTCCCGCCGACCGCTGCCGGTTCTCCTACTTCCGCGCCCGCTGTTACGCCGAAGGCCTGTCGAAGGCGATGGTGACCGCCAGCGTTGGCGTCAGTGCCGGGCTCGCGGCCGAACGGCGTTACACGACAAGGACGCTGCCTGGCGGGATCGCCCGGGCGGTGGGTGATCTCCTGCGCGGTGACTGGTCCGGGTTCGGCCGGGGGGGTGCGATTATCGTCGGCTTCGCCGCGGCTGCCGCCGGATACGCGGAGGGCACCGCGAGCAGGCACGCGCCTCCGGCCCGGCACCGCCCTGGCGTATAGGACATCGGCCTTGCCATCACAGCAGCCTGGCTATCGGACGGGCTGGCAAGTGTTCGCCCCGGCGAGAATGGTGGAGCTGCGGCGGGAACTCGACGACCCGCTGATTCGCAACGGCTACGCCCTGATAGCCAACAGCGCCATGACCGGGGTGCTTGGCCTGGCCTTCTGGTTGCTGACGGCCCGCTTCTACCCGGCCGCCGTTGTCGGGACGGCGTCGGCGGCATACGCGGCGATGAACGTGATCGCCGGCGTCACGGCGCTGAACTTCAACGGCGCGCTCACCCGGTTCATCCCGCTAGCCGGCCAGCAGACCAGGCTCCTGGTCACCCGCGCCTATGGCGTAAGCGCAGTGGCATCGGTCGCCCTGGCGATCCTGTTCCTGCTGACGATCGGCTGGTGGGGGCAGTCGTATGCAGAGCTCGGCAGGCCAGTCGCCGGGCTGGTCTTCACCGGCTGCGTCGCCGTCTGGGCCATCTTCACCCTGCAGGACAGCGTTCTGATCGGGCTGCGCGGCGCCTTCTGGGTGTTCGCGGAAAACAGCGTCTTCGGCTTCGTCAAGCTCGTCTTGCTCGTGCTGCTCGTGTCGGCCTTTCCCCACCACGCGGGTCTCTACGTCTCGTGGATGCTCCCGGTCATCCTGGCGGTGCCGCTGGTTAACATACTCATCTTCGGCAACCTCGTGCCACGCCACATCGCGGCGACCCAGGGTTCCCGGCTGCCAAGCAACCGCCAGATCGGGCGGTTCCTGGCCGGTGACTACTCCGGGGCGATGTTCGCGCTCACCAGCCTCGGCCTGGTGCCGGTCGTGGTGGCCGCCCGCACCAATGCCGCCTCGACCGCCTACTTCTACGTGGCCTGGCTGATCGTCGGCATGGTGGACATGATCGGCATCAACATGGGGATGTCCCTGACCGTCGAGGGAGCCTTCGAGCCGGGCACTCTCGCGGTCAACTGCCGGAAGGCCCTGCGCAGGACGGCCTCGATGCTCACCCCGTGCGCGGTCCTGCTCGCGCTCTTCGCGCCCTGGTGGCTGGGGCTGTTCGGGCCGGCCTACGCCGCGCACGGCGCCCGCGTCCTCGAACTGCTGGCCGTGGCCACACTGCCCAGGGCGGTGACCGAGGTGTACCTGGGCGCGTTGCGCGCCCAGAACCGGACATCGCTGGTGGCGCTCATCCAGGCGGCCCGGGCCGTTCTGCTGCTGGCACTCACGGTCACCCTCACCGGGGCCATCGGCACCGTAGGTGCCGGGGTGGCAGTCCTGACCAGCCAGGCGGCGATCGCGTTGGCGGTCAGCTTCGGTCTCTGGCGAGTGCTAGCCGGCAGCAGGAAAGCGAAGCGGCCGGCCGGCGAGGGGGTGAGCGAGCAATGACCACGCAAGCCGGACACCGCACCACCGCCGACCGCGCGACGACCGGCTCCGCTGGAAAACTCCGGATGCCCGCCTGGTCGCCGGCGGCAGCAGTGCTCGCGGCAACGACAGCCGGCCTGATCCTTTTCTTCGCCTCCCTGCGGGCCGTTGACCTCGGCCGGATGAACGGGCTCGGGCTGCTGTCCGTGCTGCCCGCCGGCGCGGTAGCCGGCGTGGTGCTGGTCGCTCTGGCGTTCGTGACCGGGCTGGCGCTGCCCAGGGCGCACCGGGCGGTCCTTGGCACCGTGCTCGCCAGCCTGGTCGTCTGCCTGGACGGGATCACCATCTTCGTCGAACCAGAGCCACGGTTCCCCACCGCTTACCAGATCGCCGGCTACATCCAGTACATCAGCGCGACCGGCCATTCGGCACCCGGCCTGGCCGCGTACTTCAGCTGGCCCGGTTTCTTCGCGCTCGTCTCCTTCGTCACCAAGGTGGCCGGAACCAGCAACCTGCTCCCCCTGATGCGAATATGGCCGCTGGGCATCGACTTGCTCTGCCTGCCGCCGCTTTTCCTCATCACGCGCAACCTGCGGCTCTCCTGGCGGGCACGATGGCTTGCGGGTTTCCTGTTCGCCGTCGGCAACTGGGTAGGGCAGGACTATTTCTCGCCCCAGGCGTTCGGCTACCTGCTCTACTTCGTCTTCGTCGCGATACTGGTCAACTGGTTCACCGGGCCCGGCACCGTCCGTGCTCCCGGCGCCGCACCGTCCTGGCCCGCCCGGCTGCACCGGCGGCTCTTCGGCATCCTCGAGCCAGGTGAACGGCCGTCCCGGCCAGCCGGAACAGGACAGCAGGCGTTCCTGCTCGCCCTGCTGATCGCCTTGTTCACGGTGACGACGGTGAGCCACCCGCTGACGCCGCTCATTATGATCGGTGCCTGCGCGGCGCTGGTCGTCGTCCGCCGCTGCACGCTGACCGGGCTGCCCGTCCTGCTCGCGGTGATCCTGGCCGGCTGGGTCAGCTACGAGGGCGTCGCCTACTGGTCCGGCCACCTGTCCGGCCTCGTCGGCGGCCTTGGCTCACTGGGCTTGAACGTGACCTCCAGCGTTGGCGGGCGGCTGGCCGGCAGCACGCCGACCCATCTGCTGGCACTACACGCCCGGGTCGGGCTGGCCGCGGTGATCATCGGACTGGCCGCGCTCGGAGCGCTGCGGCGCAGGCGGCGGGGAATAAGCGATCGCGTCCTTCTCGCCTTGCTGGCCATGCCGCTCCTCTTGGTCATGGTGGAGAGCTACGGCGGCGAGATCGCGCTCCGGATCTACATGTTCATGCTGCCGGCCGCATGCCCGCTCGCCGCCTGCCTCTTCTTCCCCGATCCGCGGTCCGGGCGGCCCGGCTGGCGCGCGCTGCTCGCCCTAGCCGCCTGCGCCCTGGTCCTGCCGACCGGGTTCTTCCTGGCGCGCTACGGCAACGAGGCCTTCGAGCAGACCCCGCCAGGCGAACTGGCCGCCATGAACTGGATATACGCGCACGACGCGGAAGGGTCACGGGTGCTGTGGCTGAGCAACGCGCCGCAGATCGACGTGACACCGGAGATGCCCTGGGACTATGCGGACCAGGACAAGGTGGTCTACATTCCGACGCTCGCCCCGACCGACCCGGGCCAGGTCGACGGAATCATATCCGCGCTGCGCAGCGCCGGACCCGGCTCCTACCTGATAGTGCCGCAGACCGAGGTGGCGGCGCTGGAACAGACCGCCAGCTACGAGCCCGCCTGGGGGCAGCGGTTCGACGCCGCGATGTCCGCGGCCCCGGGCGTCAGGGTCGCCTACTCCACCAGCAGCGCCGTCGTCTACACGCTGGACTGGCCGCCGGGTGCCCGGCCCCAGCCCCTGGGCCTGAGCGTGGCCGGCCCCGCCCTGCGGTCCATCAGCTGGAATGTGCCCGGGATCGCCCTGTTCTGGCTGGTGCTTGGTCTGCTCGCGGTGCGCGAATTCGTCCGGATTTACCGCCCCGCGTCGCGTCTGATCCGGCCCTGCACTTTGGTCTCGGTTCCGCTGCTTGCCTTGCTCGCGGCAGTTATCGTCCTGCGTTTCACGATGTTGTCCTTAGCGCATTAATTGCGACCTTCAGACGGCTGGTACGGGGAGGTTCGAAAAATGGATCGGGTCAGCGAATTCGGCGAAGCGGCAGCGGCGCCCCTGTCGCATGAACAGGAGCAGCAGGTCCTGCGGGACTGGAGTGCGGGCGCGGCGGCGGACCCAGGCCCGGACATCGTGGCGATGATCGGCGAGCAGGCCCGGGTGCGGCCGAACGCCTTGGCAGTGGGCTGTGGTGCCGAGAAGCTGAGTTACCGGCAGCTTGACGAGGAGGCCGGGCGGCTGGCCCGGTACCTGCGGACGCGGGGAGTGGGCGGTGAGGTTCCCGTCGGGGTGTGCCTGGAGCGGTCAGCACGGCAAGTGGTCGCGCTGCTGGCGATCTTGCGGGCCGGCGGGGCGTACGTGCCGCTGGACCCCGAGGCGCCGGCCGAGCGTACCGGGCTCGTGATGGCCGACACGGCGATGCCGGTGGTGGTGACGCAGGAGCGGCTGCGGGACGCCTTCGCCGCGGCGGCCGCGGAGGTGGTGAGCCTGGACGGCGACCGTGCGGCAATCGGCCGGCAGGCCGTGGCAGGGCCGGGCGGGGAGCCGAAGCCGGATCAGCTGGCCTACATCATTTACACCTCGGGTTCGACCGGGCGGCCGAAGGGCGTCATGGTGGAGCGGGGCGCGCTGAGTGCGCACTGCCGGGCGATGGCCGAGGTGTACGACCTCGGGCCAGGTGACCGGGTGCTGCAGTTCAGCCAGTACAGCGCCGACGCCTCGCTGGAGCAGATCCTGACCGCGCTGGCGGCCGGCGCGTGCCTGGTGGTGCGGGGCACCGAGATCTGGTCCACCCGGCGGCTGCTGCAGGAACTGAAAAGTCAGCAGGTGACGGTGATGAACCTGTGGCCCGCCTACTGGCAGCAGACGGTGCGTGACTGGGTGGAGGACCCGGCCGGGCTGACCGGGCTGCGGCTGCGGCTGGTGATTCTGGGAGGGGAGCGGCTGCCGTCCCACGCGGTGCGGGAGTGGCGAGAGCTTGGCGTGCCAGACGTGCGTCTGGTGAACGCCTACGGGCCGACAGAGGCCATCATCACCGCCACCCTCGCCGAGGCCGGGACGGAACCCGATCCGGTCACGATCGGGCGGCCGCTGCCGGGTCGCGCCGTATACATCCTGGACGACAGAGGGCGGCCGGTACCGGCCGGGGTGCTCGGCGAACTGCACATCGGCGGGCCGCTGCTTGCCCGCGGCTACCTCAACCAGCCGGCCCTGACCAGGGAACGCTTCGTGCCCGACCCGTTCGGCGGGCGGCCCGGCGGGCGGCTCTACCGAACCGGGGACCTGGCGCGATGGCGCCCGGACGGGCGCATCGAGTACGCCGGCCGCAACGACGAGCAGGTCAAGATCCGCGGTTACCGGATTGAGCTTGGCGAGGTGGAGGCGGCGCTGGCGGCGCACCCGGCGGTCGGCCAGGCCGTGGTGGTGGCCCAGGGAGACGGCATCGGCAAGGAGCTGGCCGCCTTCGTGGTCGCGCGGACCCCAGCCCCGCTGCGGCTGACTGAGCTGCGCGAACACCTAGCCGCCCGGCTACCCCGGCACATGCAGCCCGCGGTGATCCAGCAGCTGGACGAACTTCCCCGGCTGGCCAGCGGAAAACCCGACCGGCGCAGGCTGCCGCAGATCGGGGTGGCAGCGCGGCGCGATGGGGCACCCTATGTGCCCGCACGGCTACTTGCTGAACAGCAGCTGATCGAGATCTGGGAACAGCTGCTTGAGCCCAGGCCGATAGGGATCACGGACAACTTCTTCCATCTGGGAGGCCACTCGCTGCTTGCCGCCCAGCTGCTAGAGCGGATCGAGCGCGCCACCGGCAAGCAGCTGGACCTGTCGACGCTGTTGGCCAACCCGACCGTAGAGCAACTCGCGCAGGAACTGCAGACCAGCGCGCGGGAACCCGCGGAACAGGTCCGGCTCCTTCCGGTGCAAGCTGACGGAAGCAAGCGCCCGTTCTTCTTCCTGCACGGAGACTGGACCGGTGGGGCGTTCTACTGCTTCGCCCTGGCGCGGGCATGCGGGCCGGATCAGCCCTTCTACGTGCTGGAGCCGTACCGGTTCAGCGCAGCAGAACAGGTGCCGACGCTCGAAGCCATAGCAGCGGCGCACATCGAAGCCATACGAAAGTTGCAGCCGCGCGGACCGTACCGGCTTGGCGGATTCTGCAACGGCGGGCTGCTCGCGTACGAGATGGCACGCCAGCTGGAAGTCAGCGGAGAGCGGGTCGAATTCCTCGGGCTTATCGACCCCTCGCCACCGGTTCAGTCCAGCTTCCTGCGGACCGTGTGCGATGCGGCGCAGCAGGCCATGGGCGCGGGCAGCACGCGGCGGGCGGACCTGTACCTACGGGCCCGTCACGCGCAGCGGCACATCTACCGGCGCTTGCTGCCAGGCGGAAGCCGGGTCCGCGATTTCGGGCAGCTGCTGGCGATCGAGCCGCGGCTGGAGGCGATGTTCCCGCCGCGGGAGGCGCTGTACGCCGATTACATAGGGGTCGTCACGTGGGCGGCGGCCGGGTACCAGGCCGGGGTCTACCCTGGCCGGATCACGTTCTTCTGGGCGCGAGAGGACCCGGCGATCGCGTCGACCTGGCGGCCGGTGACCAGGCAGGCCCAGGCGGCCAACATCGACGAGCACGCGATCGCCGGGGCTCACATGTCTACCCTCACCGAGCACATTCAGGACCTGGCAGTGAAGCTCAGCGCGTGCCTGGCCGAAGCCGGCCAGGATGCCGTCCGGGTGCCGCGCCAGCGTCAGCCCGAAGCCGATCCGGTGACCTGCAAAATCCGCCCGATGTGCGGCCGCGACGTGTTGCAGGTGATGGCCATCGACCGGCAGGCCTTCCCGGACGACCCGTGGACGACGCTGACCGCGAACGGGTGGCTGGCGCGCGCGACGCGCGACGGACAGGCCCGCCACGCGACGCCGCTCGCCAGATCCATCAGGTTCACGCGCGTGAACGAGGCCATCAACGTCATTAAACTGGGCCGCCTGCTGATGCGGGACGAACCGCACGGCCTTCGCTACATCGTGGCCGAGGCGGAAGGCGGGGAGATCGCCGGGTACGCCTGCCTCAGCGCGCCGGGCGGCGCAGAGGCCACCATCCCGTCGATCGCGGTGCGGCCGGGCAACCAGGGCCAGGGAATCGGGACGGGCCTGCTGGCGGAGCTGGTCACCATGGCCGCGGCGGGCGGATGTCGCGACGTCTCGCTCTTCGTACGGTCCGACAATTCCCGGGCCCGCCGCCTGTACCGGAATACCGGGTTCACCGACGTGGGCATCCGGCCGGGCTTCTACCAGCCATCCGGTACCGACGCAGTCGTGATGCGCCTGTCCGTTCCCGATCCCACGGGGAGGCCATCCGTTCTCGCTCCCGCGGGACAGCCTTGAGTGGAGCAGCCGGAGAACCTGACCGGGTGCTCCTAGGGAGGGATTGTTAGGCATACAGGACTGCAAATGAGAACTTTCCTTACAGCGACTGCCCTCATAGTGGCCGCAGTCATCGCCGGGTGCAGCCCCGCAGCGACTGTGAACCAGCCCGGGCAGAGCGCAGCTGACCAGCCGACCGTCTCGACTGGCTCAGGCCGGTCGAGCGTTGTGACGGCTTCCTGTACCGGCAGCGTCTCCGACGCCGCCAGCCTCCAGAAGGCGATCGATTCGAGCACCGCCGGATCGATCATCGAAATCAAAGGCCCTGTCTGCCTCCTGGTCAGGGGAATCACTTTTCTCAGTGACCGGACTTACGTCGGGTACAACACCACCGGCACTATCCTCAAGCAAGACGGAGCCATGAAATATGTGCTGGCCTCCGCGGCCTACGCGGACAACAGCCCGAGTACGGGCGATCCTGTCACCATCCGAGACCTCACTGTCCAGTGCAGTGGTTCGGGCAATACGGATGGAATCATCGTTCTAAACTGGCAAGCTGACGTGGAAGAGGTGGACGTCAACGATTGCGGCGGATCCGGGATAGTCGATACGAACACCACCGCCAACGGCGGCGCCATCAACAATACAAGCGTAAACAGCAGATTCGACAATAACTTCATCAGCGACAGCCGTGAGTACGGATTCGAGGTACAGGACAGCGAGAACTCCGTAACCGATGGGTTCCTGGAAGACAATCAGATCGCCTACTCCGGTCTAGATGCGATACACCTCGAAAATGCCGCCGGGTGGGACATTTCCGGCAATAATCTTTACTCTGATTCCCAAAACGCCATCTACGCCAGCCGGCTCTATGGGACTACCATATCCAATAACTACATAGAGGACTTTGGCGACACACAAGGGTCGGGTACCTGGTACGGCATCGTCGCAACCGTTCAGGGGGCCGTGGGATCAAGCATCTCTAATAACAATATATCTAACGACAAGGGCGAAAGCCCCCGTGCGAGATACATCTATCTCGGCATCACTGGAACCAACTATGGCACCGGCTACCTGTCAGTGTCCGGAAATGTAATCGTTGGCGTCCGGACCAGCGACGTCGGGCTTTCCTTCAGCGGAGGATCAAACAAGCTCGTGGTGGCCTCCAGCGGCAACGAGGTCGCCAACGTCGGGACCGTCACAACCGAAACGCCGAGCGTGAGTGAAACCGCGGGGACGTAAGCGCGGCCGACCGCGCTAACGGCCCGGACCCCGGCCATGCAACCGCTTAGTCGACGAGCGACTGCGTGCCGAGGACGATGGCGAGTGCGAGCCGTTCGGCGTCCTCGGTTCCGGGTTCTGCGGTGTAAACCATGATGCGCAGGTCGTCGCCGGCGACGATGAGGGTGTCGCAGTCGAGGGCGATGGGGCCGACGTCCGGGTGGCCGATGATCTTGTGCCGGGCCTGATCCTGGAGGGAGCCGACCTCACTCGACTCCCACAGTTCGACAAAGCGCGGGCTCTGCGCGGTCAGTTGGGCAATCAGTCGCTTGAGCTCGCGGTCGGCGGGATAACGGGCCGCGGTCATGCGCAGGTCACCGACGAGCCTGGATTCCAGGCGGGCGTGATCCTCAGGCGTGTCAACGACGCGGCCTGCAGGGCCGACCAGGTTGCGCCAGACCCCGTTGCGCTCGATTCCGCGCCAGGACGTTGTGTCGCCCATCAGCGCGTCGTAGGGGCGATTGGCCACGACCAGGTTCCACGCGGCGTCATACACGACAACCGGGGTGTGTGCCAGCCGGTCGAGCAGGCGCTGCACGCTCGGCGTGATACGGGCCGAGACCACATCATGCCCCGGCGCGGCCAGGCCCGCGAGCCGGAAGAGCAGTTCCCGCTCGGCGTCCGACAGCCTAAGCGCCCGGGCGAGAGCCTCCACGACCTGCGACGACGGTGAGGTGGCCCGTCCCTGTTCCAGTCTGGTCAGGTAGTCCACCGAGATCCCGGCTAGCCCGGCGAGTTCCTCGCGGCGCAACCCGGCAGCTCGCCGACGGCCGCTGACCGGCAGGCCCGATGCCTGCGGTGCGGCACGGTCACGCCAGCGGCGTACGGCCTGCCCGAAATCCCATGACTCCACGTATCCAGTCTGCGCTAGTCGACACGCGTTGTGGTGGCCCTGGCAGTCCTACGAAAACGGGACCACTTCCTGCAGGTATGCGTATAACGCAGGCTGGGAGCATGACAACCACACTGATTACCGGATCGAACAAGGGTCTGGGCAGGGAGACCGCTCGGCAGCTCATCGCCGCTGGACACACCGTCTACATCGGAGCACGAGACGAGGCCCGCGGCCGCGCCGCAGCCGAGGAACTCGGCGCCCTCTTCGTCCAACTCGACGTGACCGAGGATGACTCAGTCGTGGCGGCCTACGCGCAGATCGAGGCCGACGGCCGACTCGACGTGCTCGTCAACAACGCCGGCATCGAGCCGCGCCTGGCCTGCAACGCCATCCCCACACCCGCAGCCGAGACGGCCGACTCGGTGCGGGTGACGTTCGAGACCAACGTCTTCGGGCTGGTGCGGGTGACCCACGCCTTCCTGCCCCTGCTGCAGAAGTCCGCCGCGCCAGTCATCGTCAACGTTTCCAGTGGCCTCGGGTCGCTGGCCGACCTGAGCAACCCCGACAGCTACACGCATTTCTATCCTGCCCTCGGCTACCCGGTATCCAAGACGGCGGTCAACGCGATCACGATCCAGTACGCCAAGGCGTTCCCCGGCATCCGGATCAACGCCGTCGACCCCGGCTACACCAACACCGACCTCAACGGCCGTACCGGGACCCAGACCGTCGAGGAAGGAGCCGCCATCATCGTCGCGATGGCACAGATCGGGCCCGACGGCCCGACCGGCACTTTCGTCTCCAGCCACGGCCCAGTTGCGTGGTGAGCCGCCACGAGTGAGATCGGATCAGGGATGGTCCCGGCTGCGGAATGGACGGACCCGCTCGAGATCGCCAAGCCCGCCGAACCCGATGTGCCGCCGACCTGGAAGGCGGTGGGCGTCGCCTACTCCAACTCCAAATTCGCGATGCTCTACTACGCTTATGAACTGCAGCGGCGCGTGCCCGAGGGAATCAACGTGGCCGTGTTCGAACCCGGGTTCATGCCAGGCACGGGACTCTCACGGCAGGCTGGCCCTCGGATGCAGCGGATGGGACGGGGGATGCAGCGACTACCTATCCCGGCATCGCTTCACCGGTGAAGTCCGGGCCCTCGCTCGCGTCGGTAACCCTCGACGAACGTTGGGCGCATCTCCGCGACGGCGACTTCGTGATCATTGACAGGGAAAGCGAAGTCATGCCCATCGCGAACGATCCCGCCCGAGAGCGCAGGCTATGAACCGCGACAAGGCAACTGCTCCACCAAGGGAAATAGCTCCGGCGTCGATTCCGCCGACAGGCCGTTGACTTGGGTTTCTTTGAGCCTTCTCACCGATCTGCGCAGCGACCTTTCTCAACGATCTGGCCAAACCCGCAGCGGGGTCAGTAGGGCTCCTAAACCCGCTGAGGCTTCTGTTGCCCAGGGAGAATAGGTCCGCGGCCTTTGTGAACCGCAGCCTTGATTCAGCCGTATCCCAAGGCGAAGTTCGACACTCGCTGACACCAGTAGGTGGGTGATGCATGCGGATCGACCGCTCAGACCTAGCCGACGGGCCCGGCGAGGCCCATATGGACCGCTCTGCCCGGTCGGCTCACGGCGATACAAATGTCGCTGGGAGGGAGAGCGGCAAGGAAATCAGTGGTGACGGTGCCCCCGGCCCGTCCGCTGCCCATTCCGAGGCAGCCTTGCGAACAGAACGGAGCGTGGCCTACCGCGCCGACGTCGATGCCGCATACCTGCAGTATGCCGTCGACCACGGGTATGCCGAAGCGGAAAGACCCGAACGCGAGACGGTCACCCCGGAGATGCCCCGCCTCGAGGACGAAGGCCGAAAACGCGGCCCGGTACGCCCGGAGGACCGAGTCAAAGGCAAGGGGCGACTGGCCGAGGCCGCCGATCTGGAGAGGGGTCAGACTCCCCAACCCCCCGGCGACACCACCGCAGCCACCGCAGCCACCGCAGGCGGATCGACTCCAGGCGACGGAGGCCACGAATTTTGCGTAGTCGCGGGGAGCTGTGACAGTTACTCTGCCTACCGGACAAACGAAGACGTGCCGACGCTTGTGGGTGGCGGCGGCGACGTTCCGGATGATCCACGCAATTACAGCAACCCGAAGACCGGGCGATCTGACGCTAGCTGGTCTACCTACGACCGGGCGATATCCGCGGCACGTCAGCACATTGGCGGGGACCTCGGTGCGGACTCAATCAAAATGTATGACCGCAATCCTGAGACCGGGGAGGGCACCGGAACTCTCATTGGGGAGCAGACACGTGACCGGCTGCGCGGTTGGCGGATTGACGGCCGCGATGGGCACGTGAACTGGTGGGAGTGGACCGGGGGCAAGAAGGGAGCCGGCGGCGTTTACGGTCATGACTGGTTCCCCGAGGACGCATCTACCCCGGGTTCGCGCTACATCGGCTGGGCGCCGTGGCAAGATAGCGACGGTAATGTCCTTGAAGGGAACTAGCCGAGTGCCTGGGATCGCCGACCTTGCCACAAGGAGGGAAATATGCCCCCGCAATTGATCGCTGTGCTGGCTGCTCTTGCCGTCGAAGCGACACCCGATGAGTTCGCCGCCGTTGAAAGCCTTCTGGGCGGATCCTTCTCAAGGGTTGCTGAGATCCGCCGGGACCCTGTCGCCGGGATCGATGCTGCCGACCTGACTGGAGAGGAGGTCAGGGACTGGCTGTCAGGGCTTCCAATCGGACAGCACGCTGAACTACACGTTGCCTGGATTTCAGACCGGCTTGGCGCCCGGATGAGCTTCGAAACGTTTGCGGCTAATGTCGATGATCTTTGGTTCCCTGCAATGGACGATATTGTCTCTGTGCTGCACTCCGGCAGTCAGCTCATGGTCCTCGTTCTCGATCACGAGGAACTTATCACACTCTCAAACGTGAATCCTACGTTGGATCCTGCGAAGTAAGCAGAGGTCATCACAACAGCAGGCTAGCATTGAGTTTTCAGGACCCCGATTCGCCGACACGCCGCTGACATGCGATTCTCCGGCCCTTCTCACCGGCTTTTCCAGTGATCTTTCGCACCGATCTCTCCAGTTTCGTCAGATCAAGTCTCACCCAGCCGCGGCGGACCGATCGCCTTACCAGGCCAAAGTTGCTGCCCAGAGCCGTCGGCGATCCAAGTCGCTAAGCCGATTGCTTCCTGTGGCCACTGAGCAGCTTGTTGATGGTTTCAACATTAAGATGGCGGTCACGTATGGCGTGACCGAGCCCGATCCGAGGAGCGAACTCATGTCCGACGGCACCTTTGAACCGGACCTTTCCGGTAGGCGCGTCCTGATCCCCGGTGGCACCGGCGGGGTCGGCGAAGGCGCGGTGCGCGCCTACCTCGCCGCCGGTGCCGACGTCGTGGTCCCCACCCGCGGCCAGGAGCGGGCCGACGCATTCGTGGCCTGCTCGGCGACGCCGCCAGCGGCCGGCTGCATCTGGTCGTCCACGACTACACGACGTTCGCGGGCGCGGAGGAACTCGCCGCGACGATGGAGGACCGCCTGGGCGGCGTTGATGACGTCGTAGCCCCGATCGGGGGCTGGTGGGCCGGCAAGCAGCTCTGGGAGATCGACGAAAGCGACTGGCAGGACGCGTTCGTCCAGCTCGCGACCACGCACATGGCCGTGGCGCGCGCCGCCCTGCCCCGGATGAAGCCAGAGGGCGCTTACTCGCTTATTGTCGGCACTTCCGCGTTCACTCCTGTCCCCGCCAGCGGACTGGAGAGCATGGAGCAGGCCGCCCTACTGACCTGAGTTGGCTCATGATCGCGGATTCGCAGCCGTCTCGCCGCGCTGGCCTGCGCTTTCTTGGCTCCCGGCAGACCGATTTGCGCACTCAGCCAGGGTCGTGAACTGGCATGGTGCCGTACTGGATCGCTGAATCAGCGCAGGTGCCCGGGCGTATCGCGGGGATTATGGCCGGTACTGTCGGGCAGGCGCTGGGCGGCCTCCAGGAGCCCGGCGGCAGCGTCGCGGGTGAGCGGCTCGCCGTGGCCGAAGCACGCGATCGCGGCATCCAGGGCGGCCAGCCGGTACAACGAGTCGGCCGCCTGGGCGCGGTCGACGTTGAACACGCCGCAGATTACCGTGCCGTCGCCGCGGCGGGCCACAGCGTCTCCGGTGAACAGCACCCGGTGCCGGGGCAGGTACAGTGCGACGCTGCCCGGCGTGTGGCCGGGAACGGCTACCGCCACGGCACCGTCGCCGAAGCCGGCTTGGTCCCCGTCGCCGAGTTCGCGGTCGATCCGGGGCGGCGTCACCGGCTGCACCGGGAGCTGGCTCATGATCTGGTCGTAGACGGGCCGTTCCCAGCCGGCCAGATCCGGCGCTGGCCCGACCGCCCCGGCGCGGATGAACGGCACGTCGGCATGGTGAGCGAGCACCTCCACCGCGCCCCAGCCGGCGATCTCGGCCGCAGCGCCGATGTGATCGGCGTGGAAGTGCGTCAGGACCAGCCGCCGTAGGTCAGCAGGCTGGTATCCGCTCTGGCGGATCACGTCGGCGATCAGCGGCGCTGACCCCGGAAGGCCGGAGTCGATGAGAGTGAGCCCGTCACCATCGCGCCACAGGTAGGCGTGCCCGGCCGGAAAGCGGATGAAGCGCAGGCGCGGCAGGAGATCGACGACGTCCATGCGGCCACGGTAACGACCGCTGGTCAGGCGCACCCTGGCGTTCTGCCGCCAGCAGATCGGCTGACGGCAGAACGGGTGCCATGTCAGCGCAGGTTGCCCGGCAGGGTGCGCACTAACCTGAGCCAACTCGGGGCCGGCAAGCAGCTCTGGGAGATCGACGAAAGCGACTGGCAGGACGCGTTCGTCCAGCTCGCGACCACGCACATGGCCGTGGCGCGCGCCGCCCTGCCCCGGATGAAGCCAGAGGGTGCTTACTCCCTCATTGTCGGCACTTCCGCGTTCACTCCTGTCCCCGCCAGCGGACTGGAGAGCATGGAGCAGGCCGCCCTACTGATGATGCAGCAAGTACTCGCCGCCGAACTCGCTGACAAGAGGCGGGTCTTTGCCCTGGTGCTCGGCCCGGTCCGGACCCGCGCCGCCGGTAACGACACCCCGGACTGGGTTACCGCGGACCAAGTCGGTTCGGTCTCGGTAGCGGCCTCAGCCTCCGCGTCCGTGGGCGGGAGATCAGGCTCCGCGACCAAGCTGAACTAATCCAGGCTCTGGCCTTGCTCCATGACGCCATCGAGTCGCCAAATCGCTGAGAATTCGGCCAACTCGGAGAGGACCTACAAGGATGCTTGCGCGCAGCATGGACGGGATCGAGGCGACACGAGCGATCATCGCAGCCGAGCCGCGGTCACGAATCTTGATCCTCCACGACCTTCGACCTGGATGAGTACGCGTTCGGCGCGCTCCGCCTCGGCGCCAGCGGCTCCATCTTGAAGGACGTCCTGCCGTCGGAGTTGGTCCGGGCCATCCGGTCTGTCGCCGACGGCGACGCCGACATCGCCCCGAGCGTGACCCGGCGCCTCCTCGACACCTTCGCGCACCAGCTCCCCGACCCCCAGAGCCCAGCAGAAGTCACCCACCCCGAGCTCGGCCAGCTCATCGCCAGGGAACGGGAGATCCTGATCGAACTCGCCGACGGCTTCTCCAACGCGGAGATCGCCCAGCGGCTCTTCGTCGCCGAGGCCACGGTGAAACCCACCTCGGGCGGATCCTCACCAAGCTGGCACTGCGCGACCGCGTTCAGGCGGTCGTCTACGCCTATGAGGCCGGCCTCGTAAGCCGGCGCCCCAGGCAATGACGCCCCGACCAAGTTCCGGGCCCAGGTCGTGGCCTCGCCGATATTACTTGCACAGCCGGGTGAGGTACTGGAGAGGCGTAGCCCGCCGTGGCGTCATGGCAGCGCGACGGCCAGGGGAATGATCAGGTCGTTCATCACCTGGGCGGTGAAGCTCGCGTCGGGCAGTTCGCCGAAGATGAGCAAGTGGTGGATGACCAGGGCGGGAAATACCGAGATAAGGAGATCGAGGTTGCGGCCCTCGGGGATCTCGCCTCTGGCGACGGCCCGTTCGAAGACCTGCCTAAGCTGGATGCCACCCCGGCCGAGGAATTGCTCGCGGACGACCTGACGGAGCTCAGGGTCGCGGGCCAGCGCGGTGACCAGGCCGAGCACCAGCTGAGCGTCGAAGCGGATGTCGGAACTGTCGGATCTTCTCGCCATGGCCTCAAGGTCACCGCGGAGTGAACCGGTGTCGGGTACCTCGCCTGGCTTCCGCAGGGAGCTGATCGCGTCGACGACGAGCTCGGCCTTGCCAGACCAGCGGCGGTAGATCGTCATCTTGCTCGCCTTGGCGCGGGCCGCCACCGCGTCGATGCTCAGGCGGTCGTATCCGAGCTCGGCCAGCAGTTCAAGCGCAGCGTCACGAAGCGCGGCGTCACGGGACGCGTCCAGCTGACGGCCCCGGTGCGCGGCGGCCACCTGGGCTTCCTGGCTGGTGGCTCGGTCCATGACTCCTCTTCTGCACGCTCCGGCGAATGCCGATTCGTTGGCCAACACCCTACGGCAACGTATCCGCGGTGAAGCGATACGATACAGTATCGTATCTCGGCTAGGCAGGACCCCCGCAGCACGACAGAGGAGAGCTGAAGCATGTTCTTTCGACTAGGACGGGGCGTCGTCAGGCACCCGTGGCTAGTGATCGGGATCTGGGTCGTGGCCGCGGTCGCGATCGTCGGGCTGGCACCAAAGTTGGCCACCTCGAGCAGCGAGTCCTCGTTCCTGCCCAGCCACTATCAGTCCGTGCAGGCGCAGAACCTGCAGCAGAGCGCCTTCCCGGCCGCGGCCGCGCCGGGCGCGATCATAGTGTTCGAGCGGGCGGACGGGGGCAAACTGACCGCCGCGGACTCCAGCCTCGTCGATGGCATTGCCGGCAAGCTGGCGGCGGACCACATTCCCACGCTGAGCACCATGCAGGCGGGGCCGCCGTCGGCTAACAGGCTCATTCAGACGATCTCGGTGCAGATTCCCAACGTCTCCGGTCAGCTCACCAGCGCGCAGACCAACGCCATCGGGACGCTACGGTCCGACCTGTCCTCGCTCATGTCGGGCACGGACCTCAAGGCAGGCGTGACGGGGACGGTGGCCGAGGACGTCGACTCGGCGTCGACGGGCAACAACGCGCAGAAGATCGTCTTCATAGGCACCATCCTGCTGATCATCGTGCTGCTGCTCCTCATCTTCCGCAGCCCCATCATCGTGCTGCTGCCGCTGCTCACGATTGGCCTCGTCTCCTCGGTGGCCAACGGGCTCATCGACTTCTTGAGCAAAGCGGCCGGCTGGAGCGCCGATAGCTTCACGTCCATCATGCTCATCGTCGTGCTGTTCGGGGTAGGCACTGACTACATCCTGTTCCTGCTCTTCCGCTACCGCGAGCGGCTGCGCGCGGGCGAGCCCTCCAAGCAGGCCATGGAGAGCGCCATCGGGCGGGTCGGTCCGGCCATCGCCACCGCCGCCGGCGCGGTGATGATCGCGTTCCTGGCGCTCACGCTGTCCAGCCTGTCGCTCTTCCGCCAGTTGGGGCCGGCCCTCGCCATCGCCGTATTCAGCGCCGCACTGGCCGGGCTGACGCTCGTGCCCGCCGTTGTCTCCCTGCTCGGCACACGTGTCTTCTGGCCGTCCAAGGCCTGGAAGACCGAGCCGAAGTCGGCGCGGTTCGCCGGGCTCGGGCGGTCACTCGGACGGCACCCGGGCCGGTTCGCGGGGACAATCGTGGTGCTGCTGGCCGTACTCGGGATCGTTTCCTTCGGCTTCCACCCGACGTTCGATCTCACCGCGGGCAACACCGCGACCACCCAGTCCGCCGAGTACGCCAACGTGCTGCTCAAGGGATTCCCGGCCGGGGACTCCGAGCCGACCGCCGTCCTCGTGCAGTCGACCGACGGCAGGCCGCTCGATACCGCGTCGCTGACGTCGTTCGGTGCACGCCTGGCCAAGGTCCCCGGCGTGGCCTCGGTGAGCCCGGTGAAGGTGAACGCCAGCGGTGACGTGGCGGACTACACCGTGATCCTGTCGTCAGCGGGCGAGTCCGACGCGGCAATGAACACGGTGCGCGGGCCGCTTCAGGCCGTGGTGAATGACGCCCCGGCTGGCAGTCGCGCGCTGGTGGGCGGCATCACCTCGGTATACGTGGACCTGGAGTCGGCGATGGAGCACGACTACTCCATCGTGTTCCCGGTGGCCGCGGTGCTGATCCTGATCATCCTCGGGCTGCTGCTGCAGAGTGTCGTGGCGCCCTGGTACCTGATGATCTTCGTGGGCCTCGGCTTCGCCGCCACCCTGGGCGCCTCGGTCGGCATCTTCCAGGACCTCGACAACCAGAGCGGTCTCTCCTTCGTCCTGCCGATCATGATGTACCTGTTCGTGGTGGCGCTCGGCACCGACTACAACATCCTGATGGTGTCGCGCCTGAGGGAGGAAGCCACGGAGGGTAAGACACCGAGGGAGGCGGCGGCCGAGGCGCTCAAGCACGCCGGGCCGACGATCGCCTCGGCGGGGCTGATCCTGGCCGGGACCTTCGCCTCGCTGATCCTGGCCGGCGGGTCCACATTCGAGCAGATGGGCTTCGCGATCTCGTGCGGCATAGCCATCGCCGCGTTCGTGATGGCGATGTTCCTGACGCCAGCCGTGACTGCGCTACTCGGCGCCAGGGCGTGGTGGCCCGGGCACCAGAACCGCGGCAGCCACGGCGGTCATCGCGGCCGGACGGCCCGCGACGACCTACCAAGCGGCCTTGACGCCCCGAGCCGAGCCCGCGCCTGAGGGAGCACCCGCGGTAGCCACCCAAGACGGTTGCTCCCGGCGGCTGTTGAGGAGGTCGGCGAGCAGCTCGTTCAATGCGGCCGCTCGCAGGCCGACCCCCGCGACGATCAGCGGCCCGTACTTCTCTTCGCCCGGCTCTGCTAGCGGCGCCCCTACCACCAGTTGCGTCGTCACCGTCATCCGCCGACGCCCCTCCAGGCGTGCCGCAGAATGCGACGGTCTCCGATGGATGAGCTTCGCGAATTCCCGGGTACACCCAACAGATGCGACTCATGCGCTCAGGACCAGCTGAGGAGGTACGGCCATGCGCTGGTGGCGAATCGGCAACGCGTTGCTCATATTCACAGTTCTGCCGTTGGTGATCTACCTGCTGAACCGCGTGCTGGCGGGGCTGGAGCGCATTCGGCACGCAAGCGACCAGATAGTCGCTTCCGGCGCGGAACTCGTCAGCGACCTCGATGGCGTGCCGGAGGCGCTGGCGACCACGGACCAGACCATCAAGGACATCTCGGCCGGAGCGGCCCGGTACGGGGACTCGGTCGCCAAGCTCCTGAGCTGAGCGAAGAAGGAGGTGCTGTCCATGCGAGCAGCCGCCCAAACAACGCTCGCGGGCTCGGCTCTCGTCGTCGGCATCACGGCGGTCGGCTTGACCCGCGCGATCTTCCACCTGCGGGCCATCCGTGCGAACCTCGTCGCCACGACGGACGCGGCGCAGGCCATCGCCGACCTGACCAGCACCGTGCCGGATCGCCTGACATCAGTTAACGCGAGTCTCAAGCCAGTCCGCGACTTCTGCGACACAGTCTGATCAGTTCCTGGGGGGTGAACTCGATGCGGCGACACGCGTGGACCCGGCACTCAGGTGCCGACACCCGCGGATCCGGTTGGAAAGCCGGTTACACCATCGGCACCGGCGTCGTGGCCATCGTCGTTGCGCTCGTGTCTGCGATCCTGGCCTATGCGCGGTCGATCGGCGACGATGCGCTGATGATCAATGAATCCCTGCAGCACGCCGAGCGCAACACCGCTCCGCTGGGCGCGCTGAGCACCACCATCGACGATGCGAACGCGATCGTCGGCGGCCTGCAGCGCGGCCGCGCCCGGCTAGGAGGCTAGCGATGTCTGCTGACCAACAGACAGCCTGGATGCGGGCGATAACCGTGGGCTTCCTCGTCGATGGTGCCGTGGCCGGCCTGCTGGGCCTGCTCATTTACCGAGTGAAGCGCATCGATCGGCGCGTGGTCGAGGTGCGGAACACCCTGCGTGCCGCGGAGACAAATACTGCCAACGCGGCGCTGATCCCGCAGGTCGCCAACGGCGTCGAAGCGGTGCTGGCCGAGGGCCTGCAGCACCACCTGTTCCTCGGCCGGGTCGTCGAAAAGGTGAAAAGATGAAACGCCTGGTCGTTCTAACGGTCGTCGTCATCGCTGTGCTCACGGGCGGGCTCGCGGTCTATCTTTTCTGGCTCGGGACGTTGCTGAACCGGATCGCGGACAACCTGGAGGAATCGGCGGACCTCGTCAGAAATATTGACGAGAATGCGAAGGTCATCGGCCCTGGCGTGGCGCACATCAACGAGGTCGGCGGCGTCGTGGCCGGCGCGCTCCCGTTGCTGTACGGGATGGCAGAGCAGATCGTCGAGAGCACCGCCGGGGAGCCGGCGACTTCTTCCGCCGCCGACGCGGCCAGCACTGCGGGCACTCGGCGTTCCCGGCATCAGGACGCGGTCGGCTTTATCCCGCCCGGCTAGTGGCGAGGCGCCGTCAATCCCGGCCCAGTGGGCGAATCCGTTGCGAGCGCGAGCGGCCGCCCATGACTGGATAATCGGCAGGCGGCAAACTTGTCGTATGCCTGGCAGGCATCGGCGGCGCGCCGGTCAGGGAGGTCAGATGGTGAACCTCAGGTTGCGCGCCGCGCGGTCGCCCAGCTGGGCGTTCCCGGTCCAGGTCACGAGGCCGGTATCGATCTGTCGCTGCGGGTCGATACGGCCCGCCGCCAGCTGGATGAAGGTCACTGTGTCGGTGATAAGTTCCACGTCAGGCTGATCGACGTGGTCCACTGCCCTGGCCCGGCCGTCGACCACGACCGGCAGGTCGCGCTTGACCGGCCCGGTGAGATGGAACACGATGCTGGCGCCGTCCGGCAATCCGATCTTCTTGCCGACGATATAGCCGATCGAGGCTTGCACCTGGGCGAGGGCGATCTCCGCGCGCGGCCCGGCGTCGTCGGACGGCCAGCCAAGGGGGGTGCTGATGTCACGCTCGTGCACCCAGAAGTCGAAGATCCGGATCTCCAGGAACCCCCCGTAGCTGCGGGGCCCGATCGGCGTCCAGGACTGCCTCGCAAGATCGGCTTCGGTCAGCCCGGCCAGGTCGGCCCGGCGGCTGGCGAAGATCTCGCGTATGCGTGCCGCGAACGCCGCGTCGTTCAGCGCGGCCATTTCGTCGTGGTACGGGCCGATCCGGTCCAGCGGCGGCACGTCGTCAGCGGACTCCGGCAGCCAACCGGTCATCACCCGTTCCATCATGCCGAGATGCGTTACCACACCCCGCATGTCCCAGTCTGGGCACAGGGACTGTTCGTGCCACCGGGTGGCGTCCATCCGGTCAGCCAGCGACTCGATCGCGTCGTAGCACTGCTCAAGGGAGGTCCGGATAGTGGCCAGTCCGGTCATGGTGTCTCCTTCTGGACGGTGATCCAGTCGCGTGCCTCAAGGTAGGGCCGGAAGGTCTCCGCGATCGCTGTCAGGTCCTGCTGGCTCTTCGGTCGCTGTACCTCGTACAACTGCGGGAACTCCAGCCAGCCGGTCATCAGATGCCATAGCCGCACGGCGGCCGGGCCGCTAGGCGGTTCGATCAGCACCGGCCCGAACAGCACCTGGCTGCCGCCGAAGACCAGCGTCGGAACGCCCCAGCCGCCGAGGCGGACTAGCCGGTCGTGATCGGCCTTGACCTCGTCGGTCGTGCTCGGGTCGTCGATGGCCCGGCTGACCAGAGCGGGATCGAGGTCAAGCTCCCGCAGCAGTTCCTCCGCTACCTCACGGCGGTGCGGCTTGCGGCCCTCCACATGCAGCGCGGTGGCGGCGGCCAGGTACCAGCGGTCGAGCAGGTCCGGGTCGGCCCGCCGGAGCAGCGCGCCGATCCGCATCATCGACCACCCGTATGACCAGTCCCGCTCCCAGGGGTGCTTCTTGCCCTCGGCCCGGTTGACTTCCTCCAGGCTGAAGAACCGCCAGCGCACGTCCAGGGCGAGCTGCTCACGCACATCCCGGATCCACAGCGAGGCCTGGTAAGCCCAGGGGCACATGATGTCGAAGTGGAAGTCAACGGTGCCGATCGGATCGGCAGCTCGCTTAGCAGGCACGGAGCTAGCGCTATCACGGTTCAACCGCAATGTCCA
>Ga0335073_10000734_pt1 | contig 42823 bp, 38 predicted proteins | sample Lox_Sample_22_FD_207093 | JGI IMG/M metagenome (GOLD analysis project Ga0335073, IMG submission 207093) | Soil microbial communities from Loxahatchee National Wildlife Refuge, Florida, United States - Lox_Sample_2.2 | ecosystem: Environmental > Terrestrial > Soil > Wetlands | place: USA...
TGACCTGCCGATTACGAATCGGCTGCTCTACCAACTGAGCTACGTCGGCTGATTGGCTGCCGATCTAGTTTATCAAATTGGCGATTCTGGCCCCGGCGACCAACGCCACGTGGGCAACTTCGGCCTTCAGCCTTCACCCTTCCGTCTTCAATTTTTCAGTGTCACGACCGCGACGGCAAAAGGCGGCAGCGGAAGCCTTACATCCGCCAGATTCTGCTTCGTTGGATCGATTGAACCGATGGCGATCACCTGCACGGTCGCGCCGACCCATTCTCTTGGCAGATCGACCACAATCTCACGATTCCGCTGGTTGACCAGCAGCAGCTTCCGGCCGCTGCTGGTGACAAACGCCTGCGCTGCGATTCCATCCGCATCCGCTGGGATTCCATTATTCCGGACTTCGGTTTCGGGAAGATCATCTCCCGGACCGAAATTGTTCTTGATCAACTCGAGCACAGTGAAACGGGCATTGGGTTTGCCGGTCGTCCAGTCGACCATGCTGACGCTGGGAAACTGGCTGGGGAAGCCGACGAGTTGCGATTCGCCTACCGTATCGACGCCCAGCTGCGCCAGTTCGAGGTAGAGGTAAGCATATAGAGCGCCGCTCAGATTCCAGTATTCCGGCGGAATGGCCCTCTCGATGTGATTGGGTTCGCCCTGAAACATGTCGCCCGACAGGATCGAACCGGCTTCATTGATCATGACCTTGGTCGATGGAGAAAGACGGTCTCGAAGGCGCAGGATGTATCGGGCGGCTGCCAGGAATTCATTCGCCCGACCGAAAAAGGTGTATTGCCATGCGTCCACATTCTCGTCGGCACTCGGAGCCGCATAGACATGGAAAGAAATGTAATCGATCGGTATTCCTGGCTTGTGGTTCTTTGGATCCAGGAAATAATCAAACATCCTCGCGCCACCCTCCGGATAGGACAGCGCCAGCCCCACAAATTTCATCTCCGGAGCGACTTTGCGTACGGCCTCTACCACGGCATCGTAACGTTCTACGTACTGTTCGGGTGTGGGCTCGTGTTCGCCGTCAATTTCGTTGAAGACCTCCCAATAGCGCATGTCGTAATGGTGGCCAGAAGAGTGAAACTTCCCTAACTCGTCAGTGAATCCGCCTTGCGTGTACCAACTTGCAACTCGGGCGAAGTAATCGGCCATCGCTTGCACGTTCGCCAGGTCTCTGCCCTGCGAATAGTTCCACATGACCTGGTTTGGATCGTCGGGATAGATCACAGGCTTAGGAGTGGTAAACATCCACTGCGGAATGGTGCTGAAACTCCACACACTGGGGCGTCCACCGCTCGCGGCCAGAAAATCTTCAACCAGAGGATCCATGTACTGGAAGTCCCAGTAAGTCTGGTTCTGGTCGGGAGGGCGCAGTTCGGCAACCGACAGTTTGGGATATGGGAACCAGAAGGCGTATCGGACATAATCGCAGCCCAGGCGGCTCATCGCGGCCAGCGATGCGTCATGAATGGGCGAGCCGCGCCGCAGCATCGGGTTGACGACGGCTTGCAACGTCGGGATCGCGCGATTGCGGGTCTTCCTGTTCCAGTTCACTACGATCGAGGGCGGCCCCGGTACTGAGATCGAAGGCGGGGGGTTCTGGGCCAACAGGACGCCGCTGCAGATGCCCAACAGCAGGGTGCCAATGGATGCTTTGGGAAGAAATGATATGCAATTGAATCGCGGTTGGATTGCCTTCATGAGCGCCCATGTTAGGGACGCTGCAGACGGCAAGTCAATGACGGGCATCGGATCAGGAGAAGTAGAGCCATGAAAGAAGGTGGTGGCGGACAAAAATGGAAGGGAGAAGGAAGAAAGTAAAGAGTGAGTTAAAAGCCTGCGGTCGCTCCGTCTGCGTCCGGCCTCGACTTAAGCGGCCTGAGAGGTCACCAGGTCGTCATATTCCTTCTGCGATTGGCTGGGCAACAGAACCCACATAGTGTAAACGCCGATGGCAGTGCCAAACGGGATATTGAACAGCGAGATAAATGCCAGCACCAGCGCGACAACGCGTGCCCATGCTTCACGTTGCAGCAATCCCCAACCCGCGAAGAATCCGCACACTGCCTTGGCGAGGATGATAATGCCGATCGTGCTGACCAGCGACTGCAGGAACGTGGTGGGCACTTCCTGCGGCGCCCCCATTTCATGCAAATGTGCGAACAGAGTATTGGCGAGGACAAGCAGAATCAGCCCGCCCACGGCGTTGAAAGCAGACATGGCCAACCACAGAATGCCGAGCAGGTGCACGTGGCCCTGCACGCGTCCGGGCAGCGGCTGCACGATCGAAACCGGTCCAACGATCTGTTTGCCGCACTTGCTGCAAAACGCCTGTCCAGGCTGCACCGCCGCACCGCACCCATCGCAGAACATGAATGCCTCCCAATTTCTAGCGGTTCGCGCCAATCTCACTTAAGCAGGATCTCGCCGGTCACGATGCGCGCTCACCGGTCACTCGATAATACGAAAACAGCGCGCGATTGTTCCCTTGTGAGTACATCGCGATCGGTTGCAAGTTTACTCCGCATGCAGCATCTTCCCCCGCACGATTGCGCAACGCAAACGAAAAGGCCACCCGGCAACTGGGCGGCCTCTTCTTTTCAAGGGAGAATAGTTCCAACGGAGGCTTTAGATTCCGTCAAAACTTTCTGCCGAAATCTTATGAGCCGAAAAACGGGGGTGTCAAGCGATTTTTATGAAATAAATGTCTTTGTTTTCAATTGTTTACAAAACCAATCAATACCGGGAAGAAATGTAGCAAATTGAGACAAATGGCTGCCGCGAGTCGCGTAAGCCAATATTTCTAAAGCTAGTTACTCGGCGTCTGGAGGGATTTTGTGGCGCCGATGGCCACGCTCCGGCCCGGTTTGGGCGACGCCCTTGACCACGGTTTCGGTCAGGTGCAGCGAGATGAATTCCATCTGCTCGGGACGGTCAAAGACCTTGTCTGGCAGCCATCGCTTCATCAAAACGCGGAAGCCACCGAATGCTACGCCTGCGACCATTGCAAGTCCGCCGACGATTGCGCAGAGAATCACAACATTCAGGATCAATGTGTAGAGGTCATGCGCCTGCGAGTTGTCAGCCGGCGTGTTCCATGTGACGTTGGCCTCGTAATTCACTTTGCCGAGCAGCGACTTCGCATCGCTGTCGGAGATCGGCCCGGTGACGATGGCGACAATCGTTCCGGTGCGCTTGTCGAAGAACGAACCACTGTTCTCGATCGTGGAAACGCCCGCTTGCGGCTGCGCCATATGATGAGCGGCGTCAATCCGCTTGAGGTGATCGGCGGCCAGCTGCGGCGTGGGATAAGAGATCAGCATCAGCGTCGCTTCGCCGCTGGCCGTGTTGTAGCGGCCCATCGACACCTCCGAGCTCGTGCCGAAGTCCACGAGATCGGACGAAACCGGCGCGGCCAGCGCGGCCAGCGCGAGCGATCCCATCACATATTTCTCCGTCTGGGCCACGTAACCCTGTCGTGGCATGAACTCGATGAATGTGGGCAGGTTTGCTGAATTTCCACCTGGATGTGGCAGGTCTCCCGCCAATTCGCGCAGCTGCGCGACCGACATCGCTGATTCCGCGCTGAAGACGGCATCGACCAGCACATGTCCGCGATAGAAAACCACGCGCTTCCCCAGGGATGCCGCCTGATCCCCGACTTCCTCCTTCGCCATCTCCGGTTGCAGATAGAACGTGTAAGCGCCAAATGCGCCCGAGGCATCGGCAAACCGCGCCGCGCGGAGCTTCAGCGTGCGGCCATCGTCACGCGTGTAGCTGGCAGAGGCGAAATCCGTGAAGCGGTATTCCTTGAGCACGTCGGCGTTGGTGGGATCTGCAACGGCGGGGTTCGCGCTGATTTCCGGTTGCCCTTGCATCTGCCATCCACCAAACGTTTGCGGCAGAATCGCAGAAGACTGATTGACAGAGGCATCGCTCCGAGCATCCGGATGGACGGCCGAAGGCTTCCGAGCGCTGGCCGGCGTCTGGGCACCGGCCCAAACCACCCCCAGCCAACATCCAAGGATCAAAACCACACCAGCTGAACGGGAAACGCTCATCCATGGCCCCGCAAAAGATACGCTTTGCCTCATTAGACCACAGGCTGAGGCGAAAAGTTTCCGAAGGCCGGTAAGTACTTGATCTCGCAGCAACTTGCCGCGTTGTCTTGACCGGTAGTTACCATTGGGCCTCGCGCCCTACACATCGGAGCCATTCACAGATCGAAAAGCTGGAGGCAAACTAGCTGTGGGTGAACGAATGCAATCGGGCAGTTTGGATAAGAATCAGCGTCGGGGAAATCGCACAAAAGCGGTGCTCCCGGTGAGAATGAAGGGCAAAGACAGCGCTGGACGGGCGTTCGAAGAGCTGGTTCACACGCTGGATGTGACGCCGAACGGAGTGCGGTTGGGCTCGGTCAGGCGCGAGTTGAACGTGCTCGACGAAGTCACCGTCTTCTTTCGCCAGCGAAAGCTTCAATTTCGCGTCGTTTGGACGAAGAAGTTGAAAGGAACGTCGGAATTTCAGATCGGGTTGCAGGCTTTAACGCAAGATCACGAAGTGTGGGGAGTCAGTTTCCCGGACTACAAGCCGGAAACCCAGGCGGTCGTTTCACACGCTTCCGGCGTTGCGTAGAAGGTAGAGAGATCACGAAGAACTAGAGAAGTAAAAGGGAGAAGTTCCATGAGCCACTTATTCCGCAATCGGTTGAACCAGCTTTGGTCAGAGGAATCCGGGCAGGACATCGCCGAATATTCGGTGATGTTGGCAGTGATCCTCGTCATCGTCGTGGGAACCGTCCGCCTGATCGGTTCGAATGCCGGCAATATCTTTTCGCAGGTCGGCAGCTCGCTGCAATAACCGAAAGACGAGTACGTCTTATTGTCCCGCCGCCTTGTCCATCTTGCTGGCGACTTTTACGCCGCTCAGCCCGTTCACATATTTGGCGATTCCCCGGTACAGCGATTCCGCAATGCGCTGGCGGTATTCGCTTGTTTCGAGCCGGTGTTCGTCGGTGGGATTGCTGACAAAGGAAATCTCCGCCAGGATCGACGGCATGTTCGCGCCGATCAGTACGATAAACGGCGCTTTCTTCACGCCGCGGTCTCGGATGGCGGGACTCTTCGACGCCAAACCGCCATGCAGGGACTCCTGCACGTCGCCGGCAAATTCGCGGGACTCCTCGATCTTTTCCTTTAACGCGATCTTCTTCACCAGATCCTGCAGCTCGTAAATGGATTTCTCGGAGACCGCGTTTTCGCGAGCCGCCACTTCGAGAGCATCCGGCGATGAGGTGAAATTCAGATAATAAGTCTCGACGCCGCGCGCCGTGGGATCCTCACTCGAGTTCGCGTGAATAGAAATGAAGAGATCGGCGCGCTGCTGATTTGCGATGGCAGTCCGCGTTTCCAGCGGGATGAAGGTGTCGTCCTTGCGCGTGTAGACCACCTCCGCACCCAGCCGCGTCTCGAGCAACTTGCCCAGCCGGCGCCCGACTTCGAGCACCAGATCTTTCTCTTCCAAACCATTGGGACCGATGGTTCCTGTATCGTGCCCGCCGTGGCCGGGATCGATCACGATTTTGCCGATCTTCAGTCCGAGGGCGCGAATCAGAGAGCGATCCCCGCTGGCGGTCGGCCTGGCTTCGTGAATGTCGAGATCGGTTGCACTCCGGTTGCTTGCCAGGCGCGTCGAAGACTTAGCACGCAGCGAACTCATGGCTGGGGCGTCGGCCGCGGGCTTCTCGCCGTCGGCGGAGGAATCCGGGGCACTGGTATCATCGGTGCTCTTGGGCGCCGATTCAGCGGGCCGCAGAGCAGAAGTCGAGCGTGTTCGCCGTAAGGCGGCATCAACCCTTGGCGACGGAGCAGGCGCAGCGCCATCGCCATCGGCTTCCACGATGACCTTTCTTAATCCGTTTTCTCCCACCGTCGTATGAACAGCAGGAGTGGAAACACGCTTCGGCGGACGCGATGGTGTAGCCGTGGGACTGGCCTCATCGCTCGCATCGTCGCTGGCTCCAACTCCAGCCTCGGCCGGCACATCGGCCTTCGACTCGCCCGAAGACGCAGCCGTTTTCGATCCTGCCTTCGGGGGAGCCTCAACGTCGGCAGCCGCAGGCGAATCTTTCATCGGCCTGGCCTGCACGCTCCGGTTGTCCTTGCCATGAATGTCAACGATCAGCCGGTACGGATTCGGCAACAGGAATGCCTCGTAGTCCGAAAGGCTGTCGACTTCCAGCACGACCCTTGTACGGCCGGGCTGAAACTGCGCTACACGAATCTTCTTCAGGAATCCGTCATCGACATCGAAACTCTTGCCCACCAGCGTCGAGGCCAGTTTGGTATCGCGTAAATCGAAAAAGATCCGGTCGGGATTGGCGATCCGCTGCGATCCGAACTTAACTTCGCTCTCCAGGTCTATGGCGACGCGCGTGTAATCCGGCGTCGACCAATGCCTAATTCCGGTTACCCGCGGCAGCCTTCCGCGACGTTTCTCGGCAGATTCTGGAGCCGCAGACTCGGCATGAGAATCGGCGTCCTTGCCGCCAGCATTCTTCGCCCTCTTGTCCGCCGTTTCTTTGTCTTTATCTTTGCCGTCTTTATCATCTTCGCCGGTGGTCCTTTGGGCCTCGTTCTTGGCCTCCGCTTTCTTCCCGGCCTGGGCGTCGCGATCAAGTTCGGCGACCGCCTGCTGCGCGTCTTCGACCAAGCGGTTGCGCGGATAGCGGTGCAGGAACTCCCGGAACGTCGCCCGCGCCTGATCCGGATCGTTTAGATCGTCCTTGTATATCTCCCCGATCGTAAACAGCGCGTCGCACCGGTACTTGCTTCCTGGATATTCCTTCCGCAGAAACCGGTATTGCGCGATGGCTTCATTCAGAGTCTTGTCATCGTCGAAGCGGCGTCCCATTTCCACCAGCGTCTCGGCCACGGCAACCACGCTGGGATCGGCCTTGGTGGAAGTGGGTGATCCGAAATAAACGTTGCGGTAGGCGTTAATGACGCGCTGGTAGTCGTGACGGGTGCGATCGGCTGGAGGGCGTCCGTTGAGCGCTTCCCGCATGCGTTCAGCCGCGGCAAAGCGGTCGCGCGCCCAGTTTTCACTATGATGCGGGCGGGCGTACGCCTGCACTGCGGGCAGCGCCATCAGTAACAGCAGCGCTCCCCAGCGCAAGCCGCGCTGGCCTAATGTCATTTTCAAAGTCGTCGGCCCGTTACTGTCTGATCCGCCGTTTGCAGTTGAACTGCCGTGGTACCTGAGAGTTTGTGAAAAAACTTCTTAAACAGATGCCGCGAACTTAATCGGTGTTGCTGATATAAAGCACGCCGCGCGCATCCCGTTGTACTCGCAGGGGATCGTGCGACGCGTTAGAAGGCGTCAGATCAAAGCCTCCGTAGTAGAGGTTCGTAATCCGTCGTACATAGTTTTGCGTTTCGGCGTAGCGCGGGATGCCGGCGCTTCGCGCCACCGCCCCCGATCCCGCGTTGTAGGCGGCCAGGGTCAAATTCACGTCGCCGCCGTAGCTCTCGAGAAGTTGCTTCAGGTGTCGGACTCCGGCATCGACGTTCTGCTCCGGATCAAACGGGTTCTTGACGTTCAACTGCCGCGCCGTGGAGGGCATCAACTGCATCAGGCCCATCGCACCCTTGCGGGAAACCGCGTTGGAATTGAAATTCGATTCGACCTTCACCACCGCCCGCACCAGGTTTGGATCCACGTTGTGCCGGGCTGCCGCCATCACGATCGAGGCGTCAATTTCTTCCTGCGAAGCCTGATGTCGGCGGGCATTTGCCGCCATGATGCGAGCATTCGCCGACTGCGACGATTCGCGAGTAAGGTACTGGCTCACTTCGGCTGCCGCCGAACGCGCCGCTTGCATGGATGCTGTGTTCGCTCCTGGCACCGGCTTCCACCGGTTGTCCTTCGCGCTCCAGTAGACCAACGAGGGGCGCTTGGGCTGCGAAGTTTGTGTTGGATGAATTCTGGCCGGCGCAGGGGTATCGTCGTTCACGTAAATCTTGCGTCCGTGCTCTTCGGTCATGGTGATCTGCGAAGGGCTATCCCCTTCCGCTGCCCATGCGCAAGATGGCGCGCTCAGGAACGGAAGAAAGGCAAAGGAGGTCGCGATTGCCGTCGTTCTCGTCAGCATCAATGCGATGTGCAGGCGCTTTCGCATCATCCGGGTGTTTCCTTATTCACCAAAACTTCGCTGGAGGGCAATCAGACAAACTTCACCCTCCCGATCTTCTACCCGGAACCTGACGGAGAATCGTCTACCAGAGTAGATCGATTATAGGCGGGAGGGTGGGGTCGGGCAATCTCTCTGAAGGGAGTAGAACCACCGGAGTAATTTCAGGCAAACCCTTGAAACCTCTACAGATTAGGCCATTTTTAGAGTCTGAGTATATATGCCGGAGGTAACCACCCGGATTGTTACTTAAGGCTGCACGGCCGGACCTAAAAAGCTTCCGCGCCGGCTGACGTGCGCTTGTGACATCATCGCAACCCTTCGACCAGATACAGGTCCGAGAGGTCGCGAACGTACGAATAGGCGTACCAGCGGGCATCGGGCGTAATGTCGAATATGTTGTCGTTAAAGACTCCGGTGCGGTCGGCGGGGACAAGTTCTCTCCACAGTTTCTTTTCGCCGGTCACGGTGTCATAACGGTACAGCTTGAGGGGGACTTCGGGACGCTCCGCTCCGATAACGTAACGGCCCATTAGGGCGCTAATCGGGAACATGAGATCAGGGATTTTAGCCTTGATCGTTCGCGGCTGTCCGCCGCCAATGGGATAGAAGGTTAGGATGTCGCCTTGGCGCGCGACGAGCTCTTTCCCGTCTTCGGTAGGAAGGCCTTGCACACCCTCCGGCGTGACCGGGGTGAGCGGTGCTCCCTCCATGCCGGTCAGATAAGATCGCTCTTGCTTTCCCTGTTCCCTTGCGCCCACAAGCAAATGCTTGCCATCGGGGAGCCAGAAGGCATAGTCGTAGTCGAAGCCTGGCTGAGAAATGTTCCTCGGGGACCCGGAGTGCGTGGGCAGCAGCCAGAGTTGCTCCGGCTGTCCTGGAACGATAGAGCTGACCCACTTGAGATCGGGGGATAAGCCCCAAGGCGTGCCATCTCCCAGCCGAATTGCGGGCGAACCATCGGTCGCTCGCATATAAGCGGAATACCTCTGGCCACCGCCGTCCCCTTCTTCGGAGAAGAAAATCCATTTGCCGTCGGGAGAAATGTGAGTGAGCAACGACCAGTCTTGCCAACTCATGTCGATTTCCGAGTCGTGGCCGGGAAACAGACCAGCGATGCCGCGGCGGCGGTTCTCGCGAATAAAGAGCACGCGGCCGTCGGAGGAAATATCCTGCAGCGCAACGCCGCCGGCGCCCGCCCATACGAGACGCTGATGTCCGTTCAGATCGACAGCGAACAAGTTGCTGGAGAGGTGAACGTTGGAGCCGGTGAACCACACCTCCTTGCCGGAGGGCACCCAGGCAAGCCCGCGAATATCGGAGAAAGTGCCGGCCAGGATGCGGCTTTTGCCCTGGCGATCGACGACCATGACGCGGCCCAAGCTGTCCCAGCGGACAGGATGATCGACGAAAGCCACCAGATTGCCGTCGGGTGAGACTCGCAGGTTGTCGACCCAGCCCTGAGTTTCGTAGATCCGTTTGCCCTGGGGATACTCAAGATCGAAGGCGCTATTGGTGAACGTCGCATAAGCGAGCGATTGGCCATCGGGGGACCAGTCAGCCGTGTCCACATTCTCGGTGAGTTCACGCGGCGAACCGCCGGTGAGAGGCAGGCGCGCGAGTGTTCCCCCACCCGCATTCGCCCACGGCTGAATGTAGTTGAGAGTAATGGCGAGCTCGTCTTGCTTGGAAACCGCCAGCACGCTGCTGTTCTTCAGGCCGAGTTCGCGTGACTGCGGGGCATCAGGACGCGTGGTGTAGATCTGCTGCGGTTCATCTCCGAAGGCGGCGCTGTAGACGATGGTCTGGCCATCGGGAGAAAACCGGGCAGAGCTGACATGCCCACCGCGGAAGGTGAGCCGCGTGAAGACCGGTGCGGCTGACCTCTGCGCGCCGTGTCCAGCCCAGAACGCTGCCGCGGCGACCAAGAGCAAGACCGGAACGGCGATCAGCAGCGGAGTTCGCAGGCGCGTGACACGATCCAGGCGGGACGCCGCCACTGCCTTGGATGCGCTGCTCAGCGACGACAAGCTCTCCAGGTCGAAGGCCAGATCTCGTGCGGACTGGAAGCGCAGCGGCGGTTCTTTTTCCAGACAGTGCCGCACGATTCGATCGAGTCCGGGCGCGATATTCACTCCGCTGTCGCTCAATTCCGGAGGATCGGTCTTCAGAATCGCGTGCATGGTCTCAACACCGGTGTCGCCCTTGAAGGCGCGTTTCCCGGAGACCATTTCGTACAGAATCGCCCCGAAGCTGAAAATGTCGGAGCGGTGGTCGACGGTCTGTCCCCGCACTTGCTCGGGAGACATATAGCCGACCGTTCCCATCACCGTTCCCGCCTCGGTGGGCGTGGGCCCGGTCATGGTTGCACTTTCTCCGGAAAGTCTGGCCTCACCAAGGGCCTGCTTGGCCAACCCGAAGTCGAGAATTTTGACTCTTCCGTCTTTGGTGACGAAGACGTTCTCCGGCTTCAAATCGCGGTGAACGATAGCTTTTTCATGAGCCGCGGCCAGTCCGCGAGCCATCTCCGACGCGTACTCAGTCACGCGGCGCTGGGAGAGCGGAGCCGCATTCATTTTGTCGCGCAGGGTCTGGCCTTCAAGCAGTTCAGAGACGAGGTAATGCAGATCTCCCTGCGAGCCTACGTCGTGGATGGCAAGAATATTGGGATGATTGACCGTGCTCAGCACGCGCGCTTCATGCTCGAAGCGCTGTAACCGGTCAGTGTCGCGGGCAAAGGCTTCGGGCAAGACCTTGACGGCCACCTCGCGGGCCAAACGCGTGTCGCGGGCGCGATAGACCTCTCCCATGCCGCCGGCGCCGAGAGGCGACTGTATTTCGTAAGGTCCGAGCTTTGTGCCAGGAGCAAGAGTCATGCGTGCGCGCCATTATAAACGCCATATGCCTGTAGCAGAGGGATGGACTCAGTGGGCACCCATTCACGACCGTAATCTGGCCTCGGTTCATCCCCGGCCGCATAATCATCCTCAGGCGTCAGAGTCGCCGCCCGGGGGATCAAGCCGTGCCGCATGTCTTCGTCATCCTTGCAATCATTGCAGTCGCCTTAGTGTTTTGGAATGCGATCCACTGGTACGAATTCATGACCACCTACCGCTATCACGGCGAATTCCTGGGCAAGCGCCACGAGTGTAGTGTAAGGTTTGCTAATTCAGAGTGCGGTATCTTGTGCTTCGTTGGCGCCAATGAATCCGGCCTCTATCTGTTGTCTCATCCGGATCGCAAGGGATGGTGGCGGTATGGTGGCCTGGGCTTCAAGAAGAATCTCGAAATCCCGTGGCGTGATCTTGATTACCGGGGAGGCAGGGTGCTCTTGAAAGAGTGCATGTGGTTTCACATTCCCACAAGAAAAATCCATTTCTATGTTCCCAGAGAGATTGGCGACAAACTGCTGATCGATGGTGCGCGCGAGCCCCACTTCCAATGGGACGCTAAGGCTAACTCACAGGCACCGACCCGCTAGAAGCACTCCGATCCAACGCCGCTGCGAATGCGTCCAGCGAGAGCGAACGCAGTAGATTCCTTCGCATCCCGCGCTCTACCTCGGCCAGCCGGTCGGAAGCCAGTGCAATCCACTCGAAATCTGCCGATTCCGCGAGCCGCTTCAACTCCGCAGAAATGTCCGTGTTGCGGATCATCTCCGGCGCACCGGAGTGAATGTATAGCAGGTCGCGCAGCAGGGAATAGAGAGTACGGATCAGTTGCTCGGTCTTTTCCCGCCCTTCAGCGCCCGGACGATACGACTCGGTAATCTTGAACAATTCGCTGTGTTCGCTGCCCCGCAGCGCCGAATTCAAAAGTGCGAGTGCGTGATCGCGGGCTGAGCTATATGCCGCGAGATCGAACCCACGCGCCCGCCCAACCGCTCCCTCCGACAACCGAGCCACCAGCGCGCGCTGCGCCGGCTTCCAATCCGGCCGTTGCTTGGCCAAATATTTCTCGATCTCTTCCCCCGGCAGCGCCTCCAGCGTAAGCACCATCGACCGCGAACGAATCGTCGGAAGCAACTCTCCCGGATTTTCGGTCAGTAGAAAAATCGTCGCGAATTCCGGCGGCTCTTCCAACACTTTAAGCAGGGAATTTGCAGCCTCTTTCATGAACGCCGAATCTGTGAAGACGTAAACTCGTTCCCTGCCCTCCGCGGGACGGTAATAAATCGTCTCAATCACGCGCCGCACTTGGTCGACCTTAATCATCATCTGTGGAGGATCGGGCGGAATCACCAGCACATCGGGATGGGTTTGCACAAAAATGCGCGTTTCTTTCTTGTCGGCATCGCGCAAGTTTTCGCGCGTCTCGACCGCTTCAGCGAAGCGAGCATCGAGATCCGCAGCCTCGGCGATCCGCCTGCAGTTCGCACATTTACCGCAAAAATCAGGAAGACCGTCTCTCTCGATCGGCGAAAGACAGTTCAGCGCTTGAGCCACCATAACCGCCAGGGTGTACTTGCCCGATCCCTGCCCGCCGGCAAGCACGATCGCGTGCGGAAGCCGGTCGTGCGCCATCATTTCGCGCAGGCGATGGACAACCTCGGCGTTACCATGAAAGTCAGAAAACATAAGCAATCAGATCTTCAGTTTCCTCCGCACCACTTCCACAATCTTCTGGTGTGTCTGCCCCGGCGTGCCGCGCGCATCGACAGCCACCACGCGGGCATGTTCCCGCTTCGCGATTGCCATATAGCCGTCTCGCACGCGTCCAAAGAACGCCCGCGTCTCCTGTTCGAAACGGTTCTCATCATGGCTGCGGCCCGCAAACTTCGAGACTCTCTTGTTCCTTCGCCGCGCCCGGCTCACACTGGCGTGTGGATTTGAGTCGAGCAGAATTGTGAGGTCGGGCTGCAGATTCCCGCACAACACCCGATGCAACTCGCGTACCGGCTCGCTCCCCAGGCGCCGGCCATTGCCCTGGTATGCTTCCGTCGAATCGGTAAAGCGGTCGCAGAGCACGATGCTTCCCTGCGCCAGCGCCGGTTCGATGACCTCGGTAATATGCTGCGCGCGCGACGCGAACATCAGCGCCATCTCCGCCAGCGGCGAAAGTCCCGCCGTCGCGGAGTCCAGCAACACCTTGCGGATTTTTTCTCCCGTCGTTGTTCCGCCGGGCTCTCGCGTCTCAATGACCTTGTGCCCTGCTTCGCGCAAGGCGGCGGCCAGCCGTCCCATCTGCGTGCTCTTGCCGGTGCCGTCGAGGCCCTCGAACGTGATGAATTTTCCGCGCCGTGACATCCTGCGAAATCATAGCAGCGCAACCGCCTCCCTGTACGCTCCCGCTACCCGGCTGTTATAGTCGTAAATTCCGTCGACGCGCGGGGTTCACTTCATCGAGCATGGGAGCCTTACCCAAATGAAACTCTCAAGAGTCTTGGGAGTCGCCAGCATCGTTCTCTTTATCTTTGCCATTTCCAGTTGGTGTGCGACGCCGCCCACCGTTACACTCGCCGTCGACGCCTCCACCGCGCCCCGCAAGATCTTTCATGCTTCGTTGAAAATTCCAGCCAGCCCTGGAGATCTCACACTCTACTACCCCAAATGGATACCCGGCGAACACGCCCCTGACGGTCCGGTTGTCGATCTTGCCGGATTGAAATTCACGGCCCGCGGCACGACGCTCAAATGGCGCCGCGACACACTCGACGGATTCACGCTTCACGTCGAGGTTCCCGCTGGCACGACAGAAATTGACGCCGAACTCGACTTCCTTTCTCCCGCCATGTTTGAAGGTGGATTCTCGGCAGGTTCCTCTGCTACCGACAAGCTTGCCATCATCAGTTGGAATCAGGTTCTGCTCTATCCCAAGGGCTACAACTCGAACGACATCAATTACTCCGCGAGCGTGAAACTTCCCGACGGCTGGAAGTTCGGCACTCCGCTTCCCGTGATCAGCCAGACCGGCAATGAAATCAAGTTTGACACTGTTTCTCTCACCACCCTGGTCGATTCTCCCGTTATTACCGGACAGTTTCTGAAGATCGTGCCCCTGGCAAGCGATCCTGTAACCGAGATGGACATTGCCGCCGACAGTGCGGCCGCTCTCGAGGCGCCACAGGAAGTCTGGGATCACTACAGGAACCTGGTCGAGCAGGCGCAAAGACTCTTCGGCGCGCATCATTACCGCGATTATCACTTTCTTTACACGCTCAGCGATCACGTCGCACACTTCGGACTGGAGCATCACGAATCCGATGACAGCCGCGTCGACGAGCAGGCTCTGGTCGACGAAACGGCACGCAAACTCTCCGCCAGCCTGCTTCCGCACGAATATGTACATTCGTGGAACGGAAAGTACCGTCGTCCCGCCGACCTTGCCACGCCCGATTACGAGCAACCCATGCAGGACGATCTGCTCTGGGTTTACGAGGGACTGACCAACTATCTCGGCTTCGTGCTGACTGCGCGCAGCGGCCTGCTCTCCGCCGAGCAGGACCGCGACGATCTCGGCCTTACCGCCGCCGCGCTCGATCACACTCCCGGCCGTGAATGGCGAAACCTGCAGGACACGGCCGACGCCGCTCCGGAACTTTACTTTTCTTCGGAGGCGTGGCACTCGTGGCGCCGTTCCGTCGATTTTTATGAGGAAGGCACACTTGACTGGTTATGGGCCGACGTGATCATCCGCCAGCAGAGCAAGGGCAAGAAATCGCTGGATGATTTCTGCCATCTCTTCCACGGCGCTCCCAATACCGGCCCCATGGTCAAGACTTATACTTTCGATGATGTTGTGGCCGCGCTCAACGACATCGTTCCCTATGACTGGCGCGGCTTCTGGACCGACCGGCTAGGCAATCACGGGCCGGGCGCGCCTCTTGGCGGCATCGAGGGCAGCGGATGGAAGCTTGTCTACGACGAGAATCCTTCCGAGATGGAAAGCGCCGCCATGAGTGCGGAACGTGCGGCGTCGGCGACCTATTCCCTCGGCCTTGAATTGCGTGAGGATGGAACGATTACCGACACGGTCGAAGGCATGCCTGCAGCGATGGGCGGCATCGGACCGGGGATGAAACTGGTCGCCGTGAACGGTCGCCGCTTTGCCGGCGAGTCGTCTCGCGGCGAGGTATTGCGCGAAGCGCTCAGAGCGGCCAAGACAAGTAGCGCTCCCATCGAGTTGCTGATCGAAAACACCGACTACTACCGGACTTACAAAATCGACTACCACGGTGGCGAGAAATACCCTCACCTTGTGCGCGACGAATCGAAGCCGGACTTGCTGAGCGATATCTTGAAGGCGAGATAAAGCGGCAGAATCCCGTAAACTATTCTTCCGCCGCTCGCATTTCGCGCTCCATCACCCGTCGCAAGGCCAGGTTGATGCGTGTCTGGTAGCGGCGACCATCTTTCTTGAACCAAGCGACGACATCCGCGTCGAGCCGCATCGTTACCGGGGTTTTTCGCGGCTTGTAAAACTCGAGCGCTTCCGCCAGAGGAACATAGCGCCGCCGCGCTTCCTTCACTGAAGCCCTCAGCGTCAGCCCTTTTCTTCGGACTCGCTTTCGACCGCTTCGGCTTGAAGTGGTTCGGCTCTCACCGGCCCGCCGACGGGCAGCCGGCTCTTTTTTGCGCTTTTTCGTAAGTTGTTGTGAACGCTTCATTTGTCGGGGTTTCCGCATGCCACTGTACATACAGCATTGTACTTTGGAATGTTCCTGCAGGAACACTGTGGAAATCTTTTTTCCCGGGCAGGATTACCCGGCCAGATCCGCAGTCTCTTCCGGCACGTCCTCTTCCGGCACGTTCTCATTGTCAATGAAAGCGAGCACCTCCTGCGGTACCGGGTTCTGCCAAACCGGGGCGAAGGATTGACGATGAAGAGGCGTCGGTCCGCACTCGCGCAAAGCCGCCAGGTGGCGCGGTGTGCTGTAGCCTTTGTGAGACGCCAGTCCGTACGCGGGAAAGACAGCATCCCACTCGCACATCATGCGGTCTCGTTCCACTTTCGCCAGAATCGACGCTGCCGCGATCGATGCCGAGAGCGCATCGCCATGAATGATGGCTTTCTGGGGCAATTCGCAGTCCAGGCGCACGGCGTCAACGAGCAAGTGATCGGCTGCAGGTGCAAGCCGCATCACCGCCTCCCGCATGGCAACACGCGACGCCTGGTAGATATTGATCTGATCGATGCGGGCCGCATCCACCGCAGCAATGGCCCATGCGACGGCATGTTCCCGGATTCGTTCGGCCAGCACCTCGCGCCGTTCTGGCAATAGCAATTTGGAGTCGCGCAGCCCTCGCACGCGGTATGCCGGGTCGAGAATCACGGCAGCCGCGACGACCGGCCCGAACAGCGATCCGCGGCCGACTTCATCCACGCCGGCGATGCGCAGCGCCCCCGTTTCCCAGGCTTTTTTTTCATAACGCAGCGTGCAACGCAGCGTCTTCAGCAGACGCAGTTTCGCCGCCGAGGGTGAAAGAGGACGCGCAGTCAGTGCTTTCAGGACAGAAGACTTCATCACAACACACCGGAGTCGCCCCTATCTTCACCGAGACCAGGAAATCCTGCAAGCAATGATTCATCGTCAATCACGGGCCGCTCGTTTCGCTGGCCTTACATTTTGATCGGCTCGAACGTGGGCTGGCCGAGCCCCCACGTGAGTAACACCACTCAGTAACCACTCGCTCGATTACGGACGTACATTGCCCGGTGGGACATGTACTGCTAATTTAGCCTCGTTCAGATTCGACAAGCAGGTTCGACCCGCGAGGATTCTTGCACCCCATCCCCAACCCGTCGTCAGAGAACGGTTTGCTTAGCGGAAAACGGGTCCATCTGGCCATTCCGGTGCGCTGGAGCCCGGTGGCGCACGAAGGGCGCGGTCCGTCGGAAATGGCGTGCACCTACGACATTCATCCGCGTGGCGCTCGGCTGCTCAGTTCCCGCGACGTCAATATCGGCGACCTGGTGATGGTGGAGCGTGGGCGCAACAAGGCCGTCTGCCAGGTGGTTTGGGCCGCAGATCCCACGTCACCCTTGCGGGGACAATTCACCGTCCAGTGTGTCGAGTGCGGCAGGACGCCATGGGATGAGGAACTGCGGCAAATGCATGAGCAGTATCAACCGGTAATTGTCGATGGATCGCGGAGCGGTTCATCGGGTCGAAGCTTCAGCGCTCCGGAGGTGAACCGGCGTCGGCGTCCGCGGTTTTATGTGGAGGGTCAGGCAGAGGTGATCGACGGCGTACAGCGCGTTGAAGGCGAGGTGCAGCAGATCTCCGAATTTGGCGCGCGAATTTCAGCTGCAGATCTGCTGCGCCCCGGCACCGATTTCCGGCTGATGCTCAACGTCTTTGACGTCAGCCTTGCGCTGAAAGCACAAGTGAAATATCTCGTAGATAATCTCGGTATGGGGGTCGAATTCCAGGAGATTCGCCGCGGCGACCGGCCCCTGCTCAGTTATGTTTTGACTAAGCTGCGATCGCGAAGAGTCGAGGAATTTGCCCAAGTAGAAGTCGTGGCGGAGCCGCTGGTCGCAGCTGCAGGATAGCGCGAACCCCACATCGTTTCCGCCGTACGCATACCGCCTCGGAAACCTCTTTCTTTTTGCACAAAACGGCGGACCCTGCTTCATTTAGAATGAGTACATTGAGTCGGGTGGGGAATGTCTTCCAGCGCAAAAGCAAATGCGGCTCTGGCCGCAGCATTGACCTTCCTGCTGCTCAGCGGGTGTGCTGGGTACCTCGCATTTTCTCGCCTTCACACCAGTGAAAGCTGGGTGCGGCACACTCGTGATGTGCAGGTTGTTCTCGCCGACTTCGCCATGACGACCGCCCGCGCCGGACGATTGCGTGCGGAGTACGTGGATTCGGGAGACTCCACTCTGCTGCAGAGGTACGCCCAGGCAGTGGATCGCGTGAGGGGCACGCTGGCATCGACCCAGCGCTTGACGGTGGACAATCCCAGCGAGCAGGCCCATTGGAAAGAGTTGCGGGACTTGACCGAACAGAGAATTGAGCTGATGGACGCATCCCTGGAGCTCAAGCGATCGGGAAAATCCACTCTGGAGTTGCAGGCGCCGATCCTACGCCAGATCATCGCAAGTTCGGAATCGAGCGATCAAATACTCCGCGGCATGTACGAAGCGGAGGAACAACTGCTCAGCCAGCGTCAACAGCGCGTACAGGTGTCGTCGGCGGTCACCAACTCCGTTCTGGTCACCAGCCTTTTTCTGGCTCTGATCCTATTCGTCGCGCATCACCGCTTGTTGACCGATCAAGTGCGGGAGCGTGGCCGCGCCGAGGCACTGCAGCGTGCGTTGAGCGCCAGGCTGCTGACCCTGCGGGATGAGGAGCGACGCCGATTCGCGCGTGAACTGCATGATTCTGTGGGCCAGCATCTCTCGGCGATGAAGATGGCGATCGCAATTCTGCAGAACAAACTGCCGGGCGACCAGACACTGCAAGACTGCATCCGGATGCTCGATGAGTCGATTACCGAAACGCGAACCATTTCCCATCTGTTACATCCCCCGCTTCTCGACGAAGCGGGGCTCAGTTCGGCGTCGCGGTGGTTCGTCGAGGGCTTCGCAAAACGAAGCGGCATCGCCGTCAATCTGGACATTCGTGAGGATACTGACCGATTGTCAGAATCGACTGAACTGGTCCTATTCCGCATGCTGCAGGAAAGCCTTACCAACGTTCACCGGCACTCGGGAGCAACTCGGGCCGACGTGAGCCTGCGAACATCCGGTAACGAGGTAGTCCTGAGAATAAGAGACTACGGCCGCGGCATACCCGCCGCCGTGCTGCAGAGTCTTCGCGAAGACGGGTCCTGCGGCGGCGTGGGATTGGCCGGGATGAAGGAGCGGCTTCGCGAGATTGGCGGACATGTGGAAATCAATTCCAGCGCACCCGGCACAGAGATTGTGGCGAAGGTTCCACTACGCCGCCGCCCGAAAGCACAAGTACGGATTTCGACGCACGCGGCGCAAGAGGTGAACGGATGATCTGGAAGACGGGATCCTTTCTTTTCTGCACGATCTTCCTCATAATCGCCGGAGCCTGCTCGAGAAATCCGCCCCCAGCCGAAATTGTGGTTGAGATTCCTTCCGGCTTCAGCGGGAATTTCCTGCTGGAGATGGGGATAAAGGAAGCGGCTCCGTTGGACAAGTCCGGAGGCGGATTTATCCTCACCGTGCCCAAGAGCGGCAAAGCCTCGACCTCCACCCTGGTGACGAATCCGCGGATCACATTCAAGAACGCCAGTTCCGGAGCAGTGTGGGGCTATTCGCGCTCGATCTTCACCACCGGCGACGGAATTCCGGTGTCGGGTAAGATCGAATTTTTTGTTGGATCACGGGAAGAATACGAAGCGGAGCAGGGTAAGAAGAATCACTCGAGAGGATTCTCGGCCTACACAGAATTCACGGGAGCGGACGCGTAGCGGACACCGCCCCAGGGCCCGCCGCCAGCGCTTCGGAATTTAGCGCCGGCTCGGAATTTTGTTTCGACGTCGCCGCGACGTCACTGCCTCGCTACTTCAGGCCTTCTCGACGTCGCGCAGGCGGGCAGCCTTGCCCCTGAGTCCACGCAGGTAGAACAACCGGGCGCGGCGAACCTTCGACGAGCGCACGAGATCGACTTTGTCGATCACCTTCGAGTGAATGGGGAAAATGCGTTCAACCCCCTGGCCGAAGCTGATCTTGCGGACGGTGAAGCTGGCCTGCGGTCCGTTGTCGCGTTTAATGACCACGCCTTCGAACGCCTGCACGCGTTCCTTATCGCCTTCCTTGATCTTCACGTGGACCCGCACGGTGTCTCCGGGGCGGAATGCAGGAATGTCGGTACGATGCGTCTTGGCCAGCAATTTCTCGATGATTAGGTTTGACATGTCGTTATCCTTGTCTGGTTCATCCTTCTCTGGTTCGATTCCTCAATTTTATTCAGCGGCCACTTCTGATGCGGGCCAGAACCTCTTTGTCCTCGTCGCTGAGTTCCACAGCCTCGAGCAAATCGGGCCGGTTGCGCAGCGTTTTCTGCAGTGCCTGTTCGCGGCGCCAGCGGCGAATCTCCTGATGGTTGCCGTTCAGCAACACCTCCGGCACCAGCATCCCGCGAAACTCCGCCGGGCGCGTGTAATGCGGATAATCAAGCAACCCGCCAGAACCGCAGGTTGAGGCATTTCCTGTGAACTCGTCGCCTTCCTCGACCTCGCCCGCATGCGCCGTAAAACTTTCCTGCCTTGTCGATGCCTCGTTTCCCACAGCGCCGGGCAGCAAGCGCGTCACCGCCTCGATGACAACTGCCGCGCCCAACTCACCGCCGCTCAACACGTAGTCACCGATCGACAACTCACGATCCGCGAGACTCTCTGCCACGCGTTCATCGACGCCTTCGTAGCGGCCGCAGATCAGAACAATCCGCTCCAGCCCCGCAAGTTCAGCGGCGATTTTCTGCGTGAAGCGCTGACCTTGCGCAGAAAGCAGGATCACGCTTTGCCGCGCGGTGCCATTCCGACGTTCCTCACGCGAGGGCAATCCGAACGGTTCTAAACAATCAAAGATCGGTTCCGGCTTCAGGACCATGCCCTCGCCGCCGCCGAATGGACGGTCATCCACGGTGCGATGCCTGTCGTGCGTAAACCGCCGCAGGTCGTGGACTTCGATTTTCGCCAGGCCCATCTCGCAGGCCCGGCGGGTAATTCCGTGATCCAGAGGCCCGCGAAAGAAGTCCGGAAAGATCGTGACGATGTCGGCCTTCATTTGCAAAACCGAAACAAAACCTCTAACCACCAAACGCACCAAGATTCACGAAGGAAATCCCTTTCGTTCTGGGCCTCTTCGTTTTTCGCCTTGTTGCTCTCTCTTTTCTTCCGGCGTCAATGGGGCATTGATTTCCAACATGCCCTCGGGAAGATTCATGCGGACTTGCCGCCGCACAATGTCGACACCTTCCAGATACGCTTCCGCGAAAGGCAGGTCAAACTTCCTGCCCGAGCGGTTGGCCACAACCAGCAGGGGCGCTTCGCCCGCCCCGAGCTGCACGTCTTCGATGCGGCCGATTTCGTTGCCTCGATCCAGCACCGCACAGCCGACCAGGTCGCTGACGTACGTCCAGCCCTGCTCCAGTTCGGCCCGCTCCGCACGCGGAACCTGCAATTCCGATCCCACCAGCTCTTCCGCATCAGACATCGAATCGATGCCGCGGAATTTCAGGACCAACAGTCCCTTGTGAGGCCAGAGCTCCTCGACCTCCAGTTTCCGCCGCGCGTCTTCTGAATTCAGACGCGGCGACTTGGGCAGAGCGAACAGCTTCATTCCTGCAACGAACCGGTCCGGGACGTCGCTGTGCACCCTGGCGGCAACCTCGCCGCGCCGGCCCTGGGTTTTCACCACGCGGGCCAGACTAATGAACTCGCCGCTCGTTTCAGGACTCACGGGGTACCCGGCGGGTCGCGCCTACTCGATGATTTCGAGCGTGTAGCGCTTATGTGCCCGGTGTCCGGCGGCACCCAAGAGTGCCCGCAACGCGCGAGCCGTGCGACCCTGGCGTCCGATCACTTTGCCCACGTCGTTTTCGGCAACTTCCAGTTCGATCACGCCGTCATCGAACTGCTCCACGAAAACATCGTCGGGAGCGTCGACCAGAGATTTCGCAATCAGCTCAAGCAGAGCACATACGTTTCCGGAAGACTCAGTCATAAGTCGGCATTCTCACTGTAGAAATGGATCCCGAGGAGTGGCGATTCCCCCAGCGGCTAAAGCCGCGAGTGCTGGCGGCGTTCCGCAAATCGTATCGCTGAAAAACCGCTGTTGCGCCAGTTTATCGCGCTTAAGCGACCGAGCCTGCGGGCGTGGCCGCGGGAGCCTTCGAAAACAGCTTGTTCACTCGCTCCGACATTTGCGCGCCCTTCGACACCCAGTACTCGACGCGATCGCGCTTCAGTTCGATCGAGGCGGGATTGGAGCGGGGATTGTAGGTCCCGACCACTTCCACCGGGCGGCCGTTGCGCGCTCGAGCTTTCTCAATCACCACAATGCGATAGTGCGGTTGTTTGCGCGCACCTCGGCGCGCCAGACGAATCATTAACACGAGACGAGTATCCTTGTTCCGGAAGAGTCCGGCGAGATCAAGACAAACTCTTATTATGCCGAAGGTTAGCTGGAATGGCAAGGGCAAGCGGGGCTCACCCGCCGGAACTTTCGGACGTCGAAGGATCGAGGAGCTAAACTGAGGAGATAAACTAAGGACTCCCTCGCAGATCGCAACGACCCTCCTCGTGGCGGCCCGCGCGAGGAGGCAGGACATAATGAACCGGACTAGGAAAAACCGGATGACGTTGTTGATGGTCGCTGCGGCGGTCGTCCCCATGGCCCTCGACTCGACGACGATCGCCCAGGAACCCGTTCCGCTTCGCGCGGTTCAGGGTCAGACAATTATCTCGAACGAACTACCCAGAGCCGACCTGACCTTCGGCAAGGATTTCCATTACGTTGGCGGACAGAGAGTCAACCTCTACGGCATGGCCGAAGCCGAACAGCATCTTTTTGTCGAAGCCGGCGTCAGCGGCGTGGTCAACCGCTTCTACTGGGTCCAGTTTGAACATCGCCTTCCCAAGGACAAGCATACATACAACTACCGGGGAGGAGAGACGGACATCGGCGGCCTGCGGTTTATCTACGACGTGAAGAGCTGGCCCGACTATGCGGCCAACCAGCTCGAGGATCCGGCATCTGACGGAGCCGCGATCGCGCGGCTGCTGGGCCAGCATAATCTTGTGTTTCCGAAGAGAGCGGTACGGGTTCGCATGTTTCACCTGCCGACATGGGATCGGCGCGCCGAGCTCATGATTATTTATGGAGAAGCGCTGCCTGAAGACTCCACAGTTCCGGTGCGCGAGGGAGGCGTCGTCCTCGACGACGAGGCACCCGCTGCGGCAAAGATGTTTCTGGAAGACGCGCGGCGCGATCTGACGGTCCTCAAGAAGTGATGCGGTCAGGGCTGACAGAGCGAAAGATCCAATCTACAAAAACGAGTCATCCTGAGCGGCGTCTTTTGCCGCGCGCCCTTTCCGCGACGGTCGATGCAATCCGTCAGGAAAATGCACAGGTCCTTGGCAGCGCTCAGGATGACAGTTCGTATGACTCGCGATTTATGCGACCGCTTTTCTTTTTGGCGACGAGCTCTGACGTCTGGCGCTCGGCTTCGCCAGGAAACTCACCAACGCGGCGTTGACTTCCTCGGCGTGAGTCCAGGCTACGTTGTGCGGCCCGTCTTTGATGACCACCAGTTCGGCACCCTCGATCAGCTTGGCGGTGCGCTGGCCCGCGGAAGAAAACGGAACAATGCGATCCGCGTCGCCATGAACCACCAGAGTGGGGACGTCGATCTTAGCCACATCCTTGCGGAAATCCTCATGCCAAGTCGGCACGCACGCCAGGCTGGCCGTGGCGGAAGCTGCGGCCGCTACATTCCAGCTGGCTTGCACTGCCTGCTCGCTGACCCGCTTTCCGAGATAGACGTCGGTGTTATAGAAGTTCTTGAAAAATTCGGTGAAGAACGCGTATCGGTCTGCAGTGATTGCTTTCTGAATGCCCTCGAATACTGAGGCATCGACCCCTTCAGGATTGTCCGGGGTCTTGAGCAAATAGGGTGGCACGCCACCCATGATGACCGCCTTGCTGACATCCTTCGATCCATACCTGCCGATATAGCGCGCGACTTCGCCTCCGCCCATCGAGAAGCCCACGAGAACAAAATCCCGTAGCTTCAAATGCGTGATCAATTTGTGAAGATCTTCGGCGAAGGTGTCGTAGTTGTACCCAGTTACCGGAAAGCTGGACCCTCCGAATCCGCGGCGATCATAGGCGATGACGCGATGGCCGGCGGCAAGCAGCACGGGAATCTGTTTCTCCCACGACGAGCTGCTGAGCGGATATCCGTGGATCAGGACCACGGGTTGACCCGTACCGTGGTCTTCATAGTGAAGGTGAATTGGACCTGAATTTTCTCTTCCGACTTCAACGTACGGCATGGAGATCCTCCTTTCGAACTCTTGCGTGATTCAATGATGGTGAACGTCGGTTTTGACGGAGCCGTTTCGGTTGTAGATGGCCGTCGAGGTACCGAGGATGCAGTTTCCCGCCAATATTCTGAAGGGGATGTTAGAGCCACGTGAAGAGCGCGGGATTCTCCTGCTAGACTCAGGGGTTCAGAGGTGGGACGTGCAAGGGACCTACATTCTTTCGGCGGTGCGAACGCCGATCGGCAAGTTTGGCGGTACGCTGGCGCAGTTGACGGCGGCGGATATGGGTGTCGTCGCGGCAAAAGCTGCCATGGAACGTGCCGGAGTTGAACCTGCCCAGATTGAAGAGAGCATCTTTGGCAACGCCCGGCAGGCGGGCGGAGGTCCGAATCCGGCGCGGCAGATTTCCGTGCGCAGCGGCGTGCCCGAGGAGGTCCCGGCATTCACGGTGAACAAGGCCTGCGCCTCGGGGATGAAGTCAATCGCGCTGGCGTATCAGGCGATCACACTCGGCGATGCAAGTTGCATTCTGTCCGGCGGCACCGAGTCGATGTCGCGGCTTCCTTATTATCTCGACGGGGCGCGCTGGGGATACCGGCTGGGAAATCAGGAACTCGTCGATGGAATGTATCGCGACGGTTTTTTTTGTCCGCTGGCGAAAATTGTAATGGGCGAGACCGCCGAGGTGCTGGCCGAACAGTATAAGATTTCGCGTGACGAACAGGATGAATACGCCCTGATGTCGCAAACCCGCGCGGCGCGAGCCATCGCGGCGGGCCGCTTTGATGCCGAGATTGTGCCCGTCACAATTGAGGGCAAGAAAGGCGTGACCACTTTCAGTCGCGACGAGCATCCATTTCCGGACGCCAGTTTGGAGAAGCTGGCGAAGCTGCCGCCTGTGTTTTCGAAAACCGGAACCGTCTCCGCAGGAAATTCTTCGGGCATCACTGATGGCGCTGCGGCGGTGGTCGTGGCCAGCGAATATTTCGTGAAGCAGAACAACCTAAAACCGCTCGCACAGATTGCCGCGGTCTCCTCTGCAGGAGTCGATCCGCGGACCATGGGCATCGGACCGGTGCCGGCTCTGCGCAAACTCGAAGACAAGCACAATCTCAGGCTGCACGACTTCGGACTCATTGAATTGAATGAGGCTTTCGCCGCGCAGGTGCTGGCGTGCGACCGGGCGTTGAGTTTCAATCGCGAGCGCCTCAATGTGAATGGCGGAGCCATTGCGCTCGGACATCCCATTGGCTGCACCGGGACGCGCATCACGGTCACGTTGCTCCACGAAATGTTGAAACGCAACACCAGGCGCGGCGTAGCAACTTTGTGCGTGAGCGGCGGAATGGGAATGGCACTCGCTCTGGAAAATGTCGTCTAACGCAGGCTCTTAGTATCCGGCTCAATGATCCGCATGTAGTTTCTCCGAAGCATCTCCGCCCTATTTTGTCCGACGCTTCTAGAATGGCTTCTGTTATGCTTTGTCCGCCTCTCACCCTGGGGTGACTAACACGAGGCGCACACGCGTCTTGTGCGCCAACTACTAAGGAGACCATTGTGTTTCGAAGGATGATCTGCGGTGGATGTTTCATTACTCTTTTGGTTATTACGCAACTCGTTACAGGCCAGGCCGAGTTTTCGGCAGACATCGTTAACACAGCCAAAGACGGAACGCCGGTGCAGGCAAAAATCTATTTTGCCAAGGACAAAATACGCGTCGAGCCCTCCGACCGGAGTCAGCGGGGCATGGGGGGCGCGTTCATCATGAATCTGGCGACCCAGACCTCGACCGTGCTGATGGACCAACAACATATGTACATGGAGATGCCGGCTCAGATGGCGGGCCAGCGGAGCGCGTACAACTTTTTCCGCACGGGCGACGCGGAGAATGCCTGCGCCGACTGGCTGGCGCAAGCGCGCAACAAGGGCGGGACTTGCCACAAGGTCGGCAGCGACACCGTGAACGGTCGCAGCACGATCAAGTATGAAGGCACGAGCGCAAGCGGTGACACCTCAACCGTCTGGCTGGATCCCAAGCTGCGTTTCCCCGTGAAATGGCAGGGCAAGAATGGCGGCGGCGAGCTGCGCAATATTCAGGAAGGCGCACAGCCGGCGAGCCTGTTTGAAATTCCCGCGGGCTACAACAAGTTTGATATGGGCAATATGATGCAGCGTCCCCAGTAAGCGCGGCCGAACTTGGGGGACTCTCGCTTAGCGCCGTGGTTTGCGACGACAATTGGCGAAGGAGTCGGATTCGATCGCGCTGAATCCGCTTTGTCCCGTCTCGGTTACCGCTCCACCCGCAGAAACTCCCTCCGCCGCGGGACAGTTGTAAATTGCGTTCACCGAATAGTTCTGGCGGATGTCGTTGATCTGCTGATAGTACAACTCTCCTTGAGATCCGGAGTTATTCATGGCCACGCCCGCCTTCGTGGTGGCGCAAACCCAGCCTGCCATCGAAGTTCGCGGATAGCTGAACTGCTCGCGAGTGGACGAGTCACTGACGATGCTCATCGCGTTCCAGACCGAATTGTAGGGCGCGGTCGACGCGTTGCCGGCACAGGCCGGGATGCCAGTCCATTTTCGTGGACCACCTTCATAGCCGTCGATGTATTCGGGCGTGAGTTGAAGGGTGGGCAACGGCCATCCCACACACCCAGGTTGTCCCTCCGGGCACATGCTGACGTCCGGGGCGACCGGCACTTCGCAGCCCTGGTCAATCCGGCTGAAAACCGGGCCATTCAAAAGTTCGACATTGTCCAGATAGTCGCCTGCGCCATACCAGGTCAACGCGTAGGCGACCGCTGCCGAACCGGCGCTGTTGCCTTGGGCGCATATGCCCGTGTCCGGTCCTGACGCATATAGGTCCGGATTGTTGTAAACGTAGTTCAGGAAGGTAGCGGGACGACACGCGGCTGCTTGAATATTTCCGAAGGTACCATGCGGAATGGGATTCGAGGTCAGCTCCCAATCCCATTTCCACGCCAGCATCACAACTTCGTAGCCCCGGTTGTAATAGTCCTCTGCAAACTGCAGGTCGGCTGTGCCGGAGGTTGGAGCCGTTCCGCCCCAGCCGGAAAGAAGAACGATTGTTCCCGCATTCCCAGCCTGCGGGTCCTTCTCATATCCGTAGGTAAAGGGCATGTCCTGGATGCCCGGACAATCCGTAAGCGCGGCGTCCACACAGCTCATGTGAGTGTCCCATCCCTGGCCCGCCGTGCAAGCGTGCGGCTCGCTCACATGTTCAACAGTCCCCATCGGCAGGACGGCCTGCGCCCGCGACGGGACGGCAAATGCGAATGCTACCGACAGAATCGACGCCAGTAGGAGTAGTGCGTTCTTCGTCATGAAATCTCCCCGGAGGTGGGATCTTCAGTGGCGCCCGAATCACAGACTACGGCGTGTAGCAGGGGGAGGCAATACACGAAGGGGCATGCCGGATAACGATTTTGCCTCGAAAAGGGCGTTCTGGCAAGGCTTTTCGGACATGACCCATATCCCCCGTGCCGGCCATTCGATCGCGACCGCTTCGGCACCGACTGTGCAAGTTCTTGCAGATACCCCGGGATTAGCACCCGGTTCGCCCCCGCGTTGCACTCAGAAAATCGGGCCACTATACTCAGACTAGCGGTGCGTCGAAACCCTCGGGAGTGAAGATGTCCTTATCTGCAGTGATTGTGGACGATGAGCAACTTGCCCGCGACGAACTCGCCTACCTGGTGAAGAACGCCGACGACATCAATGTCGTAGCTCAGGGCAAGAATGGACTGGAAGCGGTCCAGTTGATCAAGGAGCACAATCCGGACCTGGTGTTTCTAGACGTGCAGATGCCGGGACTTGACGGCTTCGGAGTCATCAAGAAGTTGCTCGACCGGAAGATTCCCCTGCCCAAGATCGTTTTTGCCACTGCCTACGACCAGTATGCCGTGAAGGCATTCGAGGTGAATGCGGTCGACTACCTGCTCAAACCTTTCGACAAGAAGCGTGTCGCCCAATCCATCCAGCGGGCGCGGGCGCAACAGCAAGCGGACGGACTCCCGGTGGAGAAGATCGACGCCCTGATGCGGATGATTGAATCCCGCAAACAGCCGTCGCCCAAGCTTTTGCTAAAAGCGATCGGACGCATGTTTCTGGTGGATCAAAGGGACATCTGTTATGCCTGGATCGAGGACGGCGTCATCACGGTCGTGACGGGCGGGGTCAACAGCATGGAAGGACAGTCGAACTGCCGCACGCTGGAAGAACTGCTGGCCAGCCTAGATGCGAATCTTTTCTGGCGGGCCCATCGCTCCTATCTGGTCAATATCAACCGTATCCGTGAGGTCGTGCCCTGGTTCAAGAGTTCCTACCAGCTGCGCATGGACGACAGGAAGCAGACCGAGATTCCGGTCAGCCGCGCTCAGACCAAGCGGCTGCGCGAACTGTTCGGCCTCTGATTTTGCCGATCGGCAACCACGCACATCCTTCTGCAACTCGGGAACGGGCGTTGCGCCCGCGCCTTGGGCCAGCCGGAGTCGAACGGAAGTCTCGACTTTTTCCACCGCGGAAACAAGGTCGTTAATCAGCGTGCCGGTATACATCCCATTCGTCTCCGCTCAAAAAACGGAGGGCGGAGTAAGTGATCAGTAAAACTCCGGAGGACGGCGTCACAAAGAAAGACCGTCCTCCGGGCACTGGGGGGAAGATCAAACCGTCATTGCTTCCAGATCCGTGCGACTTCGTATTACCAGCGTGGGCCCGTCCAGGCGAATTACTCGCTTCTTCCTCAGATTACTTAACAACCGGGTTACGGTTTCCCGGGATGCACCAATCCGCTGAGCCATCTCTTCGTGGGTCATCGAGGCATGGATACGGATCTCCATGGAGTCCGGGTCCTGCTCCGGCGACTGCGAGAGCAGCAGCCTGGCCAGCTTGCCCGCCGAAGACCGCGACAGCACCAAATCTCGAATGTCGCGATAGGCCGACTGGAAATCTCGGCTCAGACACCGCGACGCTTGCAGTCCCACCTCAGTGTGAGTTTCGAGCAACTCAAGCAGATGCTTGCGGTCGACAAAATTCAATTGGCAGGGAGTGGCCGTTTCTGCGGTGGTTTCGTAATTCACTCCCGAAATGGCGGCGCTGAGCCCGATGGCTTCCCCCGCGTCAGACGTTTTGAGAATGAGAATCTTGCCTTCCCGTGAGGTGGTCGAAAGGTTCACCTTGCCCGAGCAAAGGATGAACATGCCGCGTGAAGCCTGTCCCTCAACGAACAAGACTGCTCCCGCCGGCAGAGTGCTTTTGTGACTCACTTCGTTCAGCGCCTCTACCGCAGCGCGAGAAAAACCACAAAAAAATGAACGCTTGGTTTCGCTGCAGTCGGCGCAGTCTTCAATGATGTCAAGTCCATACGGTGCTTTCATGTTGGCCTCCACGGCGGCGTACTTTCTTGTTTTGACGGGCTGCTCAATCGCAGCCGCAAGACCGATTCCACCGAAATGATGAGAACTGGCCAGCAATGCGCGGGCCTGCGCTCGAGTATCGGCATGGGAACTTTCCGCGGCCGCCAGTAGTTCCCAGGCAGCGCTGGGCTCTTCTCGCAGTTCCCACTCAACCGAGCAGGCAAACAAATAGAAAGGATCCACCTCTTGCGGAAGGGTGTGCGGCGCCACTGCCGGAATTGTGCCTGCGCCTTGGGTGACCGCAACGGTGGCGGCCACCTCTTCAGAAGAAGAGGCGCTCCATCCTGACGTCAGGCTGGAATGATCGCTGGTGGCGTGACTGCGCTCCGGCTTTAGCCCCGTCAGCGGGGTGTCCAGCGGCCGTGCCGCCACATTCGGCTCTAACCTTTGAAGTCTGTTTGTGAGCAACACTTCTCCACTCCAAACGCGATTCGCGTCCATGCTTTGCATGTTCTGGGGTGCTACCCGAGCGTCTCTACGCAGTGGTGGAGCTTACTTTCGGCCAGAGGCAGAGAAGCCATGCATAATGCACGTTGCGTTCCTTCGCCGCCCATTGCTGAAAGAGGCCAGAAACTTCCCTGTTTGGAACAAGTTCCGAAACGACAACTGCAGCGTCATCTCCACTTTTCTGCCGAGACCTCGGCAAGCTGCCGATTAGGCGTCAACTCACGTCGGCACGCTTAGCCGAGGGTCCTCATTCTGGCGGAGTTAGCTGCGTTTGGGGGGGAAATAATCTCGCCGCGTAATTTTCAGCCGCTTCATTTTCGACTGCAGCGTGGTGCGCTTAAGGCCCAGCCGTTGAGCGGCACCGTCGGGCCCGGAGAGCACGCCTTTGGTCTCGCGAAGAACGCGCAGGATGTGTTCTCGCTCCGCGCTGTCGAGAGTGTGGTCCGGTTGGGGCAAAACGCCCGGGCCCTGTGAGCGAAGTTCCGCAAGCGGGACACGCAGAGCGTTTCCTTCGCTCAAAATCACAGACCGTTCCATCAGATTTTCGAGCTCGCGCACGTTACCCGGCCACCGCCATTCGGTCAGCGCTTTCACCGTCTCGGTCGGAATCGTCTCGATGTGGCGGCCCATGCGGAAGGCAAATTTCCTCACGAAGTAGCGCACCAGGAGCAGAATGTCTTCCCGACGTTCGCGCAACGGCGGAACTCGAATGGGAAACACGCTCAAGCGGTAGAACAGATCGGAGCGAAACTCATTCCTCGCGATACTTGCAGCCAAATCCCGATTGGTCGCGGCGATCAGCCGCAAATTTACTTTAATGGTGCGATTACTTCCCAGACGCTCGAACTCCAGATCCTGCAGCACGCGCAGCAGCTTGGGCTGCAGTTCGAGGGGAATCTCTCCCACTTCATCAAGGAATAGCGTTCCGCGGTCGGCCAATTCCATCCGTCCAATCTTCTGGCTGATCGCACCGGTGAAAGCTCCCTTCTCATGACCAAACAGTTCGCTCTCGAGCAAACCCGTCGGGATGGCGGCGCAATTGACCTTGATAAAACTCTCATCCTTTCGGCGGCTCATGCGGTGGATCGCCCGCGCGATCAACTCCTTGCCCGTTCCGGTCTCGCCGAGAAGAAGAACCGTCGCCTCGCTGCCTGCCACCGTCGCGACCTGGTCGAGGACCTGCCGCAGGGCCGGACTATTGCCAATAATCTCGGCGAACTCGTTCTTCTCGCTGATCTCGCCGTCAAGGTACTTCCGCTCCTGAGTCAGGCGTTGCGTCAGGACTTCGAGCTCGGCCGCAGCTCGCTGATTTTCCAGCGTGATCGCGAACTGCGAGGCGACCTGGTTGAGCAAGGCTAAATCTTCGGGCTGGAACGCATCCTTCCGAGTGCTGCCCAGGACAAATACTCCGATCGTCCCTCTGGGACGCACGAGCGGCACACAACACAGCGATCGCAGACCCTCGGCCAGCAGATTCCCGGTGACTTCTGCGCCAAATCCTTCCATCTGGTCTTTGGAGAAAATTAGGGAAGAACGCTCCTGCACGGAACGGCCTTCCGGACTATCGCTGCTGCTGATCGGCGCGGCCGACAGAATGCCTTTGCCCAGAGGAAAGTCTTCGGCCTGACGGATGAGCAGTCCGGTGGTGGCATCGTGCAACTCAAGGCTGGCGTATTCCTGCCGGAGCACACGGCGGATGCGCGCTGAAATCTTCGGAAAAATCTGCTGCAGATTCCAGTTCGACGACAGAAGGCTGCTGACGTCCAGCAGCATCTGGAGCCGGCCCATTTCCTTGTTCAGGTTTCCCCCAAGGGTTTGCACCGATTGTTCCAGTTTTCTTTGCGCAGTAATTTCAACGACCACCGCACCGATCCTTGTGACCGCACCGGATTCGTCTTTGATCGGAAGGTAGTGGACAATCCAGTGGCCAGGTTCCGATCTCGCTGGGAGTTTTGCCGACACCTCGAAGTGTGCCGGCTGTTTGGTGGAAAGAACGCGCTGCAATTCGGGCTCGAGCATGTTTGCAAAATCACCCAACATTTCGCGCACGGTCTTGCCTAGATGATCGGCTGCCGGAATACCATTGATTTTCGCGAGCGCGTCGTTGATTGCAATGCAGCGCAGGCTGGAGTCGACAATGCAAAACCCGACAGTCGTGGAACTGAAGTAGGCCGCCAGAAGCTTCTCTGGCTCGGTGAGAGCTTGGGGATGCGCGAACGGAATCGAATTGCTTCCGGATGCACTGGATTCAGCCGGCATAAAGATAATCCCCAGCCAGCAGAGCTACTCCGCGATTGCAGCTCAACCCGATTGAATCGTTTGCTGTGTTACGCGACCTTGTTGCCCTGTCCATGACGGCATGATTCTGCCCATCGCGCAATCGGGAGTTCTCCTGAGTTACAAACCGGGGATTTCCTGATGACGAATTGGAGCCGAAATCGTCACCGAACAGGCAGAAACAAAGAATTTGAGAAGAGGGATCGAAGGGAAAAGAGTCGGAACCTTCGCCAGGAAAAATGGTGTTATCCGGATCCAGAAGTGTGGAACTGCGCCAGAATCCGCACCGCAAGCGCCGATTGCTTGAGGAGAACACTAACAGCTCCCGCGATCGCCTCCCCCTCAAAAGGCGCACGTTTGTGCTCAGGCCGCCATCCGAGCACCCGGCATTATACCCGTAGCGTCAAGCGGCACAAGCGGCTTTTGTGTGATTCCCGGCTTTCTGAAATCAAGGCAATCGTCTTGGCAATGCAAATCCCGAACCGAGCAGTCGTTCGAGACGCTTATCGCTCCTGGTCATCCGGAAGTGTCTGGTTCCTTCTAACTTCGCCCGTGGACGGAGAATATAATTTCTGATGTGGCCAGAGGGTGGGAAAGCAAGTCGGTGGAGGCGCAGCAGTCCGAAGCCAGCGAGAAGCCCTCCAGTTCGCGGAAGAGGATGACTCCGGAAGACGCTGCGTACTTTCGCAAAAGAGAAAGCCTGCGACTCGCCAGGCTAAGAGTGCTGCGGCAACTGGAGGCGGCCCTCAATCCCCAGCACCGCAAGCTGCTTGAGGATGCTCTTCGGGACCTCGATGAAAAGCTGAAGATGAGAAGCTGAAAATGAACCGCGCCGACGTTCTGGTCCAAGCTCCAGAGTCCAAAAGGAAGATTGTCCTGGGACCGTCACGTATAATGACTCCTTTATGACAGCCTACGTTTATGTTTCTCTCAAGAAGAGCGTCCTCGATCCCCAGGGAAAAACCATTCAGGGCGCACTCAAGAAGATGGGCTATAAGGGCCTGGAAAGTGTCCGCCAGGGCAAGTATTTCGAACTGACGCTGGACAGCGAACTCTCGCACGACCAAGCAAATGCCGAAGTCGAGCGAATCGCCCGCGAAGTGCTTACCAATCCCGTCATCGAAGAATTCCGCTTCTCGCTCAGCGAGTAGCATCGAACGGAACATTCATTGAGGCTTCCGCATGTGTGGCATTGTCGGCTACGTCGGTAAGAAAAGTGTCGTTCCCGTCATCATTGAGGGCCTGCGACGGCTTGAGTATCGCGGATACGATTCGGCCGGAATCGCGGTGGCCGGCGACGGAGAAGGACTTCAGATCCGCCGCGCTGAAGGAAAGCTGCGAAACCTGGAAGAAGTCCTCCGCCAGAACCCGCTCCATGGCACGTACGGCATTGGTCACACGCGCTGGGCCACCCATGGACGCCCGACGGAAGAGAACGCTCACCCACACCGCGACTGCACGGGCAAGATCGTGGTCGTGCACAACGGCATCGTCGAGAACTATCTTAGCCTGAAGAAGAAGCTGATTGATGAAGGGCACAAGTTCACGACCGAGACCGATACCGAGATCATCGCCCACCTGGTCGAGAAATATTCCGTCTCCTTGGGCAATGGTCGCCCGATATCGCTCGAGGAAGCCGTCCGGCAGACGGTAAAGCAGTTGAGCGGAGTTTTTGCGCTGGCCGTGATCTCAACCGACGAACCCAACAAGATCGTCGCCGCCCGCAATGGCCCCCCCGCCGTGATCGGTCTGGGCAACGACGAATATTTCGTGGCATCGGACGTCCCCGCCATCCTTTTTCACACGCGCGACATTTTCTTTCTCGCCGACGGCGATATGGCCGTGGTCACATCCGAAGGCGTGCATCTCTCTGATTTTGACGGAAGGCCGGTGCAACGGCAGGTCCAGCGCGTAACGTGGGACCCAATCCTGGCGGAAAAGGGCGGCTTCAAGCATTTCATGCTCAAAGAAATCTATGAGCAGCCGCGCGCCGTTCGCGATACCGCTCTCGGGCGAGTCTCGCAAGACACGGGGCACATTTTCCTCGATCAAATGGAACTGAGTGAGGCCGAATTCCGCGCCGTCACAAAGATCAACATCATCGCCTGCGGTACAAGTTGGCATGCCGGGCAAGCGGGTAAATTCATGATCGAGACTCTGTCTCGGGTGCCGGTGGAAGTCGATTATGCGAGCGAATGGCGCTATCGCAATCCCATCGTCGATCAAAATACGCTCACGCTGGTGATTTCGCAGTCGGGAGAGACCGCTGACACGATTGCAGCCCAGCGCGAAGCCAAGTCCAGAGGCTCAAAGACTCTGGCGATCTGCAACGTCGTCGGATCGATGATTACTCGCGAAGCCGCCGGCACGATCTACACCCACGCGGGTCCGGAAATCGGCGTCGCATCCACCAAGGCGTTCACCGGACAACTCACCGCGCTCTACGTTTTCGCGATGTACCTGGCGCAAGTGCGTGGCGTGATGACCAGTGAACAAGCGCGCGCTGCCATGCAAGAACTGACCCGCATCCCGGCAAAACTCGAAAACATTCTGAACCACGACCAGGCGTGCGAAGAATTGGCCAGGAGATATCAGAAGGTGCACGATTTTCTCTTTCTCGGCCGCGGCATTCACTATCCCATCGCGCTCGAGGGCGCTCTTAAGCTTAAGGAAATCTCCTATATTCACGCTGAGGGATATCCTGCCGGCGAGATGAAACATGGTCCCAACGCCCTGATCGACGAGAACCTGCCCGTTGTCGTCATCGCGACTCGCGACGTGAATAACCCAGATTCAGTCCTGCGGTATGAGAAGACGATCTCGAATCTCAAGGAGGTAAAAGCGCGCTCAGGAGTCGTGATTGCGCTGGCCACGGAAGGCGACGAAGAGATCAAGGAATCCGTGGACCACGTTCTCTACATCCCTCCAGCCCCGGAGGAACTGTCGCCGATTCTGGAGATCGTCCCGCTGCAGCTTCTCGCATACCACATCGCTGTCCGCCGGGGCTGCGATGTGGATCAGCCTCGAAACTTGGCGAAGTCAGTGACCGTCGAGTAGTCGGTAAATACTCTCTCTTCGTCGCGACGGACGCGCAAGCAGTCTTCAGGACAAAGAGTTGCTCCCCGTGAGCGTCCTTATCAGCCGCCACAAAACGCCGCCCAGCGCAGCAAGACCAGCGAACCAGACGCCAAATGCGGTGTGCACAACCCATGGCGGCGCCACCCCCACATGGCGCAGCAGGAATGGCAGAAAGTTCCATGTCGTGACGTGCACGGCGTCCCAGGGATCCTGGGTCATCGCCACGGTGTTCAGCCCCCACGCGTCCATCTTGCCCCAGGCAAACGCGACAATATTCTTAAGGCGCAATGCAATCACGAATGTGGGATGGCCCAGCGTTTCCATCTGATAAATCTCCAGCGGCAGCCAGAAGGCCAGCGACGCAGCCTGAATCAGCAGGCTGGCGCCGATCAGCGCGATGCCGCCGCGCCAAACCACCCTCGCCAGATTCTCTCGATACCGCAACAGCAACGGCACGGCGAGCAAGGCGACTTGCTCCACCGCGGTCGAAACGTAGCGATCGCCCCAGGCGTGGTCGCCGGCCCAATACGTATAGCGGGCGTAAAAACTGATGTAGCCGACGAGGAGCAAAAGCATCGTCACCGCGTAGGCTCGAACGTCGCTACTCAGACGCCGCCACAAGAGCACAATTAGCACCAGCGCCAGCACCAGCAGTGGATCGAAAAGAAAAATCGACTTCTCGGGCTTGAACAGCGCACCCAGAACGCCCACATGAAACGGTGTGCTCCAGGGAAAGTTCGCAGGCAAGTAGGGATCGGTCAGGCGCTGCTCTTTCGCAAAGACTGGAATGTAAGTGCTGGTAAACGACTGAAAGCGGTAAAAGTTATAGAGCCTTTCCACCAGCAGAAACAAAGCGTATATCGGCGCGGCAATCTTGCAGTAATCCACGAACCGCCGCCCGAGCGAGCGCCCGGGCACCTGCTCGAACCATAGCACCGCCAGGAGAAACACCCCTCCTGCGACCAGGTCGAGCCCCGTAGTAAGGCGAGTCAGCAGGTTCAGCCCAAGCGCGGCCGAACCTAGCAGAAGCGCGCGGCTGCTATCAGAGCGCAGCCACTCATACTGATACGAGAATCCAATCAGCGTCAGAAGCATGATGTAGTTGTTCTCCATCATGTTCTGCGTGTAGTGCAGATGCGTCGTGCAGAACAGCAGCGCCAGCACGCCCCAAACTGCTTCTTTCAGAGTGAACCGCAACTGCCGCAGCAGGCGAAGCGCAATCAGCGCCGTCAGCACGTTGATCAGAATGTTTGTGCTGTAGGTGACGACGATGCTGCGCACAGCCGGGTCATCGTCGTAATCGGAAAAGATTCGCCACTTGGAGATCCACGTGCCAATCAAATCGGCGGGTAGCATTAGCAGCGATTGTCCAATGCCGTACCAGCTGTAGAGTTTGCCGCCGCGCCCATGCAGGCCGAACTCCGGATAGTCGTCGGGATACACCTGCGGCGTAGAAGTCCAAAGCCAGTGCGTCGTCTGCAGGCGATACGTCGTGTCGGCCGTCCCCAGCTCGCCCGACTGCACGACGAAGGCCAGCAGTCCCGCCGCCAGGCACAAAAGGAAGATCGGATCCCGCAACCACCCGCCGAAGCGTGAACTCATCGCTTTGCATGGTAATACAAACCCGGCGCGGGACCGCTCTCCCTCGACGTCTGAGGTATCCTGTAGCGGTTAAAGTCGGGGTCAACTGCTCGTGATCAAGTGCACCACCTGCGGCATGGAGTTAACCAGCGCTGTCCGCTTCTGCCCGTCCTGCGGAAGCCCGACTGCAAACTCCGACGACACGCCCACGCTCGACTTCGCCGCCGCAACTTCACCGATTCCACACCGCCCGCCGTCTTCGTCCTCCTTGCGCCCACCGAGTTCCGCTGAGTACTTACTGAACGAAGGCCGATTTCTTCCCGGGCGCCTGGTCGCCGGTCGCTACCGCATCATCGCACTGCTGGGAAAAGGCGGCATGGGCGAGGTCTACCGCGCCGACGATCTCACGCTCGGCCAGGCCGTCGCCCTCAAGTTTCTGCCCGACGACGCCTCCAGCGACGAGGGATTGGTGGAGCGCTTTCGCAATGAAGTGCGCATCGCTCGCCGTGTTTCCCATCCCAATGTTTGCCGTGTCTATGACGTTGGAGACGTCGACGGCCATACCTTCTTCACCATGGAATACGTCGATGGCGAGGATCTCGCTTCCCTGCTCCGCCGCATCGGCCGGCTCCCGCAAGATAAAGCGCTGGACATCGCTCGCCACCTTTGCGCTGGACTCGCCGCCGCTCACGCTAAAGGCGTTCTGCACCGCGACCTGAAGCCGGCCAACATCATGCTCGATGGTCGTGGCCAGGTCGTTATCACCGATTTCGGCCTGGCTGGCGTCGCCGACGACATCCGCGGCGCAGAAGTTCGCAGCGGAACTCCCGCCTACATGGCTCCGGAACAGCTCGCCGGCAAGGAAGTCAGCACGCGCAGCGACATCTATGCGCTGGGCCTGGTCCTTTATGAAGTATTCACGGGAAAGCGGGCCTTCGCGGAACCGGCTGCGCCACGAATTGGTGGCCGGTCCGACCGAACACCGAGTCGTCCGTCCTCTGTCGTGAAGGATCTCGATCCGATCGTCGAGAAAGTCATTCTGCGATGCCTGGAGACGGATCCTTCCGCCCGTCCCGCAACGGCATTCGCGGTTGCTGCAGCACTTCCCGGTGGTGACCCTCTGGCCGCAGCTCTGGCTGCGGGCGAGACACCCTCACCGCAGCTCGTCGCCGCGTCCGGAGAAACAGCCGGCCTGCGCCCCGGAGCTGCCGTCCTCTGTTTGATTGGAATTCTGATCGGGCTGGCTGTGGGGGTGTATCTCGCCATTCGTTACAGCGCGATCGAGAAGATGCATCTGGAGCAGACTCCCGAAGTGCTGGCGCATAAGGCGCGCGAGATCGTGAGCAATCTTGGCTACACGGAGAAGCCTGCCGATACAGCCTTTGCCTTCGACTTCGACACCGACTTTCGTGACTCCGTGGAGAAAGAGCAGAAGACGGCGCAAAACTGGGATGAGTTGATCGCTTCCCGTCCCACCATGCTCGAGTTCTGGTACCGACAAAGTCCGGATCTGATGGCGCCTGAAGGCTACCACGACTTCTTGATTCCGGGAATCATTACGGAAGACGAGCCTCCGACCACGTTGTCTGGGATGATCAATCTGAAGCTCGACGCCAAGGGCAGGCTGATCTATCTGCAAGTGATCCCGCTGCAGAAAGAGAATGCCAAAGAGAACGCCTCTGCCCCTCCGGACTGGAGTGCCCTGTTCTCTGCCGCCGAACTGGACGCGTCAAAGCTGCAGTCCACGCAATCCGAATGGACGTCCATAGGAACCTCGGACGCGCGCGCTGCCTGGACCGGCGTGTGGCCAGGCTCGAATCGCCCGTTGCGAGTAGAAGCTGCGGCATGGCACGGCAAGCCCGTGTTTTTCGCGATGATCGGCGACTGGAATAAGCCGTGGCGCATGGTCGCTCCCAAATCCGCCGACGAAAGGAAAAACCGCGCCAGTCAAATCATTACCGTGCTGCTGCTGATGCTCATGCTGGTGGCGGGAGCTCTGCTGGCACGGCGCAATTACCGCCAGGGACGCGGCGACCGCGAAGGCGCGCTGCGGCTGGCGGGCATTATGTTCACGCTTGAAATCATGCTGTGGCTGTGCCGCTCCCACTTCGTCGTCGGCTTGCAGACCTTCGGATATTTCATCCTCGCCATTTCCTCCGGACTCTTGTGGGGCGGAGTGATGTGGATGCTCTACCTCGCAATCGAGCCGTGGATTCGCCGCAACTGGCCTCAAGCCATCATTTCCTGGAGCCGCCTCATCTCCGGGCAAGTGCGCGATGCTGTCGTGGGGCGCGACATTCTCTGTGGCGTCGCCTTCGGGACGCTCTGGATTCTCATTTTTGAGCTCAGCAACATTCCCCTGTCCCGCATGGGCGCCGCGCCTGCTCTCAGCTCCACAGCTTACTTGCTGGGCGGACGTCAGGCGCTCGGTCAGGTGCTGTTGCAGATTCCTTCCTCGATCTTCGGAACTCTGCAGTTTTTCTTCCTGTTGTTCGGATTGCGGGTCCTGCTCGAGTTCCTCTTCCGTTCCGTAGGCCTGAAATCGTTTCGGGTCGATTCGATTGCGGCTGTCCTGTTCGTCGCCATCTTCGTCGCTCTGCGCGCGCTGCAAGACACCCATCCGGCCGTCGATATCCCCACCGTCTTTCTCATCTATGCCGTTCTGGCGCTGATCGTCCTTCGCTTCGGTTTGGTGCCCCTCGCCGTCGCGGTATTCACCGTCGATATGCTCGGCAACGTTCCTTTCACCGCTGATTTCTCGGCATGGTACTCCGGCACAACGCTGCTGGCCTTGCTCAGTGTCGTCGCCCTGTCAGGATGGGGCTTCTATCACTCCCTCGGGGGAGAACCGCTGTGGAAGGTCGAGACGGAATAGCTGACAACCCCGGCCTTCCCCTCCCCAAACCTTCCAATTCCCCGCAACCGAAGGGTCCTGGCCCGCATCTAAACATTGACAACGATACACTCAAGTCCTAGGATGGTATCGAGCGCAATCATCACTTCATTGATTGTAAAGGACTTAACAAAGTTTAGGAGGCATGCCTTATGGGAAAGATTATCGGAATTGACCTCGGCACCACCAACTCCTGCGTGGCTGTCATGGAAGGTGGCGAGCCCAAGGTCATTGCCAATGAGGAAGGAGGGCGCACCACGCCTTCCGTAGTAGGTTTCACGAAGACGGGCGAGCGCCTCGTCGGTCAAGTCGCCAAGCGGCAGGCGATCACTAATCCCGAGAACACTGTGTATTCGATCAAGCGCTTCATGGGACGCCGCTACGACGAAGTCACCGAAGAGATCAAGATGGTGCCCTACAAGGTCGTCCGTCAGGGCGATCACGTCGCGGTGTTGGCGCAGGGCAAAGAATATACGCCACCACAGATCTCCGCATTGATTCTTCAAAAGCTGAAGAAGGCCTCTGAAGACTATCTCGGCGAGAAGGTCACCGAAGCGGTCATTACCGTTCCGGCGTACTTTAACGACGCACAGCGGCAGGCCACCAAAGATGCCGGACAGATCGCCGGCCTTGAAGTAAAGCGCATCATCAATGAGCCGACGGCAGCAGCCCTCGCCTACGGGCTCGACAAGGGAAAGGACGAGACTATCGCCGTTTACGACTTTGGTGGTGGCACCTTTGACATTTCGATCCTCGAAGTAGGCGAAGGCGTCATCGAAGTCAAAGCTACCAACGGTGACACCCACCTTGGCGGCGACAACCTCGACCAGCGCATCGTTGACTGGCTCATCGATGAGTTCAAGAAGGACGAAGGCCTCGACCTGCGAGGTAAAGGCAACGAGATGGCGCTCCAGCGTCTGCGTGACGCGGCGGAGCGAGCCAAGATCGAGCTCTCCACCACCATGGAGACCGAGATCAATCTGCCCTTCATTACGGCTGATGCGACTGGCCCCAAGCATCTCGTCAAGAAGATGACGCGGGCAAAGCTGGAAGGCATGGTCGAAGACATCATTCAGCGCTCGGTCGGTCCGTGCAAGCAGTGCATGAAAGACGCCGGCCTGGACGCCAGCAAGATCAACGAAGTTGTGCTGGTCGGTGGACAAACCCGCATGCCTCGCATTCAGCAGCTCGTGAAGGAGCTCTTCGGACGCGAAGGCCACAAGGGCGTCAATCCCGATGAAGTTGTCGCAGTCGGTGCGGCCATCCAGGGCGGCGTGCTCAAGGGCGAAGTGAAAGATCTGCTCTTGCTCGACGTAACTCCGCTGACGCTGGCCATCGAAACGCTGGGCGGCGTGGCCACGCCGATGATTCCGCGCAACACGACGATTCCGACCAAAAAGACGGAGACGTTCTCGACCGCGGCCGACAGTCAGACCTCGGTTGAAGTTCACGTGCTGCAGGGCGAACGTCCGATGGCGGCGCAGAACCGTACTCTCGGCAAGTTCCACCTCACCGGAATTCCGCCGGCACCGCGTGGCGTCCCGCAGATCGAAGTCACCTTCGACATCGATGCCAACGGCATCCTCAACGTGACCGCAAAAGACACTGCTACGCAAAAAGATCAGAAGATCACGATCACGTCGTCTTCCGGTCTCTCGAAAGAGGAAGTCGAGCGCATGGCCAAGGAAGCGGACGCGCACTCCGCCGAAGACAAGGCGCAGCGCGATTCGATCGAAGCCAAAAACCAGCTCGACTCAATGGTGTACAACATCGAGAAGATGCTGAAAGAGTCCGGGGATAAGATCTCCGGCTCCGAACGTGGCGACGTCGAAAACGCGCTGGCCGATGCCAAGAAGGCGCTTGAGTCCAACGACAAGGCGCAGATGGACAAAGCCCGCGAAACCCTGACCCAGGCCTCGCACAAACTCGCCGAGCAGATGTACAAAGCCGCTCAGCCGGCCGGAGGCCAGGCAGGTCCAGGAGCAGGTCCAACATCAGGTGCAACTCCGGGTAGTGGCGACGGGCAAGCCAAGAAGGATGAAGGCGTCATCGACGCCGAGTACGTCGATGTCGAAGACAAGAAGTAATCGCGCTAAGCGGGGCGCATGAGCCCCGCTGCGATCATCCCGAGCGCAGCGAGGGATCTAGAACCGCCACGGATCAACGCGGATGACCACGGATTGAACCATCCGTGGAGATCCGCGGAAATCCGTGGCAGCATTTTTTCTGGGGGAGATCGAAGTGGATTTTCAAATCAATGGGGAAACATATTTCGTGACGGTGGGCGAGGACGCCCGAGACTGGCTCGTTTTTGTCTCAACCGCCACCGGAGCACGGGCGATTCCGGTCTATGAAGACGCGTCCGAGTGTACGGGGATGACCCTAGTGGTAGAGGATAAAGACAGGCGCAAGATCGTGAACTAAAGAGCTTTCCATTGTCATCCTGAGCCGAGTGGATGCTTCGCGAAGCCAAGCTCTGAAAGTTGTTTGCTAATTACCGAGTTCTTTTCCAATGGCCACGACCACCAAAAAAGATTATTACGAACTCCTCGGCGTGAAGAAGTCCGCTTCGGCTGACGACATCCGCAAGGCATTCCGCAAGCTCGCCCGCAAGTACCACCCCGACGTCAATCCCGGCGACAAGTCGGCGGAAGAGAAATTCAAGGCCGTCTCCGAAGCCAACGACGTTCTCAGCGATCCCAAGAAGCGCAAGATCTACGATCAGGTCGGCTTCTACTCCGACAACATTGATCCCGCCACGGCGGAAGCCTACGCCCGTGCCGGCAACTCCGGCGGCAGCGCAGGGTTTCCTGGCGGATTTCCCGGTGGCGCGCAGCAGGCCGGACATGGCGTTCCCTTCGACTTCGGCGGCTTCGATTTCTCCGATCTGGCGGACAATGCCGGCCACGGCCAGCATAAGTCCGGCGGCGGCGGC
>Ga0335073_10000735_pt1 | contig 42812 bp, 34 predicted proteins | sample Lox_Sample_22_FD_207093 | JGI IMG/M metagenome (GOLD analysis project Ga0335073, IMG submission 207093) | Soil microbial communities from Loxahatchee National Wildlife Refuge, Florida, United States - Lox_Sample_2.2 | ecosystem: Environmental > Terrestrial > Soil > Wetlands | place: USA...
TGATGAGCTCGCTCCAAGGTGGGATTCCTTCGAGCGGGCGAACATCGGGCTAGCGATAAACACCATCCTGGACAGAGCCGAGGTTGGACCTGACGATACCATCCTGGACGTCGGTTGTGGGACCGGTATCCTAGTGCCTTTCCTCGAAGCAAGGGGCCTAAAGAGTTACACCGGCTTGGACTTCTCCGCTGGGATGGCGGCGGTGTTCTCGAGGAAGTTCCCCGGACGGAGGATAGTCGTGGCGGACTATCAGACTGCGGGCCTCTTCCCCAATCGTTCGTTCTCGAAGATAATGATCTACAACTCTTTTCCCCATTTTGAACGCCGGAGGAGTGTCTTCAAGAATTCCTTCGCTTATCTGAGACGCAGCGGCAGTCTCTTCATCGCGCACTCCATGAACCGGGTCGCGCTGGACAGCCATCACAGAGATTCGGGTGCTATCGTCCGGGACCATATCCTCCCCTCGGATGAGCAGTTCACTCGCCTCTACCGAAGAGCTGGATTCAGGAACATTCTGGTCGAAGATGGAACGTACTTCTATTCATGTGGCCGAAAGCCATGAGATTGCCGTCTCGAGGCGCGGACAGTTGCGGAGCTCAGATGCAACGACATCTCTCCAAAGGCGCGTCTGGCTTCGTCGACCGACCTCTTTGCTCGGGGGCGCGGGAGCCTTCGGCAACCGATTGAGTACGGCGACCGGATCGTGGCTCGGGTCAGGTCCACCGCAAGGGCGGTTCCTTCCGACCTGGTGGATACCCCGCGGAGTCTCGGCACGGACGATCAACCTAGGCCGGTCTCTCGTCACGGAGGAACGCCGTGAGCAGGTGAAGCATGACGTGGTGGAGGTCCTCGATATGCTGCATGTTGTCGGACGGTACGACTACTGCGATGTCGCAGAGCGGCCTCATCCTCCCTCCATTCGAGCCGACGAATCCGACAGTAGTAATCCCTAAGTTGCGCGCCTCTTCCAGCGCGCGGAGCACGTTCAGGGAGTTGCCGCTTCCCGAGATTCCGATCGCCACGTCACCACGGACACCGTGGGTCTTGATCTGCTCGACGAAGACATCCGCGTAGCTCCTATCGTTCGCCCACGCCAGGATGAGAGGGAGCCGATCGGGGAAGGAGAACGTACGGAAACGTGCCCTTCCTTCGATGATCGTGAGCTTCTCCAGGTCCTGAGCCATGTGGCTCGAGGTGGACGCGTTTCCGCCATTCCCGAAGAGGAAGATGGTTCGACCTTCAGCGCGAGCCTTTACAAGGACATCTGCAACCTTGGCAAGTGATTCGGCCACACAGAGTTCTTTCAGGCCGTCGATCGTTTCTTGGATGTATCGATCGGCGTACTCCGCTAGACTCTCCGTCACACTTACGCTTCTTCACCCACTTCTGGTCGAGTGATATAGGTTGGCCATCGGCTCTCCTGCCTGCGGATTCGGCCCTCAGGTGAACTGTGACCCGCGCCGCATGATGGTCGACCCCGGTCTCTGTTGGGCGTCCCGTGGTTCGTTATCACAGACTGCTCTCACCGATTGCGCTTGCCATCCTTCGAGCGACCGCAGGGGGCGGTTAGTACCGGGGCGGTGTATGCCCGTGCATTCCGGGGTTCCACCGGCCCCAATCGCTTCCCCGCGAGGAGATGCTCTTGATCGGCGCACAGGACGATTGGTCTCGACAGGTCGATATCAGCCCATAGGGCACACACCGGGGGATCTGCCATGATCCGATTTATGGAAACCGGGGGGCCGGTTCGGTCACGGCATCGACCTGTGCGATACCGGACGAACGGGCCGCTCAGTCAGCTAGCGACATCACGCATCTGGGTCTATCCCGTGCGTTCGCCAGTCTTCCCTCACGAGATCGTACCTCTTTCCGTTCGAGTCGACCCTCGCACCCAAAAGGGTCACGAAGGGTGCGACCCCAGAAGTCTCGCCGTCGGAGACGAGGTGTCCTTGACTCGGCTGGACTCCCGTACTCACAAGTGAGTCCCAGTACATGACTAACTGATAGACGTCCAGGGGCTGTGCCTTCCCCTTCTTCACTTCGTAAATCTCGACCGGGCCACCGGTGGGCCGTTGATCCCAAAAGACGTCGACGTAGACACCGTTGCCACAGTCGTGCTCCTTGGAAACCACGTGGGCGGGCTTCTTGAGGCCGTTGATCTGAGTGTAGAGTTCATCCCTCAAATCGTCCTCTGACTTGCCACCGCCGTGGGGGATCTCGTCTTTAGGCAGCGCCTGCGAGATGGCGCCGGCGATGTCATGCCACACCTGACTATCAAAGTCTAGACTTGTCTTGTTGTTCAAAGTTGGGGGAGTAGCACCCGGAAGGGCCGGGAGCCTGAACTCGCCGGCAACTCCATTCAGGGACGGGTGCCGGTCGCGTTCCCAAATCTCCTCAATCAACCGAGTGGCCATGACCCGCCGACCTATGCGTATGTCTACTCCCTGCGACTCAGGGGCGTGACGATAGTAGTAGAGGCGCCCCCTTGTTACCCTCGAGTTTTTGTCGATAAGGCCAACCTCTCCATCGATTGTCACCCTCTGACCACCAATCGTGAGCGGCGGGATCGTAACCGGATCTCTTGAGCGGTACTCGGGCTTCACTTCGTCAACAGGGTCAGGGGCGCACATTGAAATCGAGGTAGAAATCTTCCCAACTGCCCGGAGTCCTCCTTCGAGGTATCCTCGATAGAGCACACCCAGGTGCTCTCTGAGGTAGTCCATCACCCTCTCGGCAGTTCGAGGAAGCGCCCCTCGCCGACCGACCGCCACCGACTGGAGGAATGTCATCGGAAGGCTGAGCTCTACAATCGAGCCTGTCCCAGCCGATCCCCAGGATGGCCAGTCGGACGCGGGCCTGGGGTCAATCAGTTGGCTGAACGTGTAGGGCCTAGCTGCGCGATAGAATACACCGAGTCGCACGGCATCTAGGTCCCGCGTTGAAACAATCCAAGGGCGCGTGGTGAGCTGCTCCGCCTTCGCAATGACGTTCTTGAGGCCAAATCCATGCTCATTCAGGTGAGAACCCCCGCCGGGCGGTGAGCCAAGGGCAAACACTCGACCTCGGAGATCACGCTCCGGGATACCTGTGCAGTTGTCCCAGACTCGCAGGGTGTAGAGGTCACCGCCTTCCGGGTCAGGGGACAGATCGACCCTAATCTCGAAACCCTCGGGTCTCGTCGCCACGGCGTTGTCGATCAGCTCGGCAACCATGTTCTGGAAGTGAAGCGGTGCTCGAGACAGCCCCTTGACGAGGCCGGCTTGGTCCGGCGGGCTCGCTGCCTGGAACGCCATAGGTCACGTCAGGAACGGATACAATATTATGGCTGTCAATCCCGGGCCGTGCGGAATCGGGGCGGCGGACGATTCTAGAGGTCCTCGAAGGTTGCCGCTGCCATCGATGTCGACAAGGTACTCCCCACAGTTGCGAGGAGCCGGCCTCGTCGGTCGCTGAGATTCTGCGCTGGTTCGAACGTGACCGGGCCGGTGAGACGTAAGTCCAGCCCGGAGACGGGAACTGGTTCTACTGTGAACTCGAAGCGGACGACCCTTCGGGGCTCGGCTTCGGCGCTGGCTTGGCTGTCGCCGGCGGGGGCGCGTTCAGCTGAACACTCCGGTTGTCCAGAACTGCCTGGTGAGCCGGGGTGCCGGGCGTGGCTTGAGCAGCTTGGTTTGCGAGCGACGCCCTTCCGACCGAGTCCTGCGAGTTCATCGACCGAGACCGTGCGTCCAGCTGTGCTTGGCTCCTTCCGCCACCTTTCTTGCTCATGGATACCCTGCGTCCCGATTGGGACGCGACTTACAAAGCTCTCACGGAAGCTTTAGCCCTTCTTTCGAAGAGTTCAGGTACCCCAAGAGAGCCTCCGGCCATCCCTAGGTCTTTGAGTTCGACTCAGAGGATCCCGCACCTGGGTCATACCCCACCGACACTCGCAGGCGTACCTTTCGTGCCCTACGCCCTTCTTCGGGGTAGAAGTTGAACTCGAGGGTGGTCGAACCAACCTTCGGGTCGTAGGCGGGAATCCGAACCTGCTTCAGTATGTTCCCCCACTCCCACCCACGTCCCTGACACTCCAGACATGGTTCGTAAGCGTGCTTCTGCGCGCCCCAGCAGGCCGGACAGAGCTTCCAGTTCTTCGACCCGGCAGGAACGCAGCCATTGCCGCTGCAACGTTCACATGTCGTCTCCGCTCCCTCACTTACCGAGCCTGTGCCATCACATGCCGGACACGATTTGGGCCACGGAACCGGTACGAACTCGATGGCCCCGGCCGGAACTGACCGAAGACTGACCGAGTGGTCAATGATTGCAGGGCTACGATTGCTCTCACCCCGCCAAGCCCAGAATCTCTCTACACCCTGATACGGACCCATCTTCGGTGGGGGTGGCAAGCGCTCAAGCCCGAATAGCGCGATTGCGTCTTTCCCGACTTCGGCAAGCGGCTCCTTTGTCGGGTCCCAGTGTTCGAAGCTCTTGCCGCTCGCGTTGACCGCCTCGCGCACTTCCTCAAGATACCTGTCATCGGGGCTGACCCCAACGACAACAAACGTGCTGTATGCGTTCTGCGCTCCGAACGCCCGAGCGGCTTCGGCTTTCTCGCGTAGGCCGCCCCAACTACTCACGGTCTGGCACTCGATCCAGACCCTTGATTCGTCCGTAGACTCGAGGAAAACGTCGGGCTTGGGCAATCTTCCCCATGGAGTGAAGGTCATCTTTGGTCGCTGGGGCGGTTTCTTACGTTCCGGGGGCGCGATTGGGAGCTCTAGATCAACCCAGACCTTGCGAGCGGTCCAGCGTCTCGCGGCCCGCGCGTATGCATAACGCACCAGTGCGTGATGCCGATCCCCTCCCCACCCCGAGCGTTCCATGAGGGCGGAAGTTGGAGGCACGAGCTCGACCATGATCGAGTGCGCTTCTTCGAGTGCCTGGGAGGGTGAGACTCTCTGACCGTTCTCATCTGCGTCCCTCAGGATCTTCCATGCTATTTCGGCGTCAGAAATCACTTGACTTGTGTAGAAAGCGTCCTGCGCCCAATCCGCATCACGTGGACCCGTCATCCCACCCTCGCATCCTCGAACGGCGCTTGACTGTTCTTGCTCGAGCTTTCCGCTCCCGATTTAGCCCGATTCCACCCTGTCGATTGCAACAGCCCCAGGAGCCTTCCTGCGAACGCGAACTCGGATCCTGCTAGCGGGTAGCTGCTAACGCTGAACCGACGGCAGTTCATCGGGTAAGAACCATGCGCGCCCGCCTGAACTCGGGCGTCCAGAGCTGAAGTCGGCCACCTTGCCGACCGTTCATCCCTTTCGCTCGACATGCACAAACTTCCGCGTCCCGCGGAATCGCTGCCATCGTCACCCGAGTGGCCTCGTTTCGACTGCTAAGGGCGTAGTCCACCCGCGCGACCTCCGGCGCCAGCTCTCCGTTCGCCCCAAAATAATCGGTCAAGGGCGACCCGCCCTCGCTCCAGTAGTGAGCACCAACCATCGGCATCATTAGTCGGAAGCAAGCCGGTTGCTCCTCACACGTTGACCTGACCTCTGGCGGGGAAGCCTCGAGTTTGAACGGTCGGAGAACTGGGAATCGCTCTGCAAGGTCGGCAAGAGCGCGTCGCGAAGCTATCCGCGCGCCCACAAAATGCTCGTGGATCTCGCCGAGCAACGGCAAGATCGGTCTGACCTTAAGTACCATAGCTCCCCCCCTCTTCCCCATCGCGGGAGAGTCGGTCGGGTAGAAGGCTCCTCTTCCGAGATGGCGAACGGAAGTACTTCGACTGCAACCAGAGAGCGGGTCCGAATGTGAGAGTGCCCGCGCCGGCGGGTTCGAGTGGGATCGGGCCGGCGACCAGCGCTTCCGGGGTGGCCCAGCCCCGGCCATCAGAGCCGGCCGGCCGGATACCCCCTACCTGCCAATTTGATCCAATCTGCAGCGAGAAGGGTGGCTGACTTCGGTTTCCAGCCCCGCCTGCGTCAAACGAGCTGAGCCTGCGCCGGCCGGACCGGCCATCTCGCCTCCTCCCCCTCCTACCTCACCCACTTCCCCATTCGATCTAATCTGCGCCAAGAAGAGGGGCTGAGTTCGGTTTGCAGCCGCCCATGCGTCGAGGGAACTGAGGCTGCGCCGGCCGGGCGGGCGGGGGTACCCCCCTATCTGCCCATTTGATCTAATCTCTCGCTTCCGAAGGGTTGAGAATCCGCTAGGAAGTTCCGGGTCGCCCTGGCCAGCGGCCGAGCCGGAAGATGCGTCGAATCTCTCCCATTCGGACTCGGGGGGAAGGCGCTACTCCGGCGCCTGAATGACCACCTTCGCCCCGTTCAGCGGCGCGACAAATCGCCATCCCTTACCGATCCAAGCCTCCACCGCCGTCACGTCCACCACCTTCTGTTCTCCGGGAGTCGCGGGGGCGTCCGCGTCCGCAGAAACCTCCTTGGCCCGGTGGAGCGCACCGAGCACGACCTCGGAGTCGAGTGGACCGAGCTTGGCGACCTCAGCTTCGTCGAGACCCGCCATCTCAAGGATGACCCGGTAGACCTCTTCGTTCGAGGTCTTGGGTGCCTGGAGAACGGAGAGGAAGGGAAGCGTCCTTTCGTAGGCCGCCCGCATCGCGTCGATGGTCTCGTCGGTGAGTCGCTTTCCGAGCGTGTACCGATTCTGGACGGAGCCTAGGTCGTGCCCCATCCAGAACTCGCGAACGTCGCGGGTGACTGTCCCATGCTGCTCTCCGAGGAGGCAGGCGGTGGCAAAACGGGCGCGAAACACGTACGGTCGAAAGGCGAGTCCTGAACGGCGTATCCCCTCGCGGAGGTCGAGCGTGATGCTCTTGGTCGACACGAAGGTGCCGGCCGGCTTGGGCCCGACCCCGGTCCGTCCAACTCCGGAGCCCAGGGAGCCAACCACCGGGGCGTCAGGAGTCAATGTCTCGCCCCGGACGTCCCTCTCGTGGAGGTAGGCGAGTATCGCTTCGGCGAGCTCCGGCCCCCCGAACGTCAGGTAGCCCTTCCCGGTCTTGTCCCGGGTCGACCGCACGCGGATGACGAAGGGAACCCGTTGGAAGGCAATGTGGCTCAGGTCCAGCTCCGGAAGATCGCCCATCCGGAGCCCGTCGGTGGCGTCGATTGAGCCAAGGACCCCCGGCCGGATCCCGCTCTGGGCCATCAGCAGGGCGCAGACCCGCCCCCGAGCCGACAGAATCCCGAGGAGGCGGCGCAGGTCTTCCGCCGATGGGACCCGCTCGTTCTCGATGGTGACGCCGTCCCGACCCCCGACCTTGGGGAGCCGTGCGAACTCGACCCCGTTGTGATCGAGCCAGGAGCGGAGGGCGAACAGCACCTTGCGGATGTACGCCGGACTCCGACCCCGGTCCTGCTGGGCGACGGCGTAATCAGAGAGAAGGTGTCGGATCGATTCGGGGCGTGCCCGGGCGCGACGGACGAGCTCGCCGGGGGAGATCCCGGCGATGTCGCAAAAGAGGCCTAGCCGACGGACGTAGCCATCGGCGGTGAGCTTGGAGCGGAGGGAGAGTTCGCGGTTCCAGCGGACGACCTCCTTCGACCCGCGAATACGGGAGTGATCTCCTCGCACTTCGCGGAACGTCAACCCGGCCACGGAGGGCTACAGGTACCCACGATGGCATAAATGTTTGGACGGGCCCGAGGGGATTCGAACCCCTGACCTTGCGGTTAAGAGCCGCCTGCTCTACCGAGCTGAGCTACGGGCCCACGGCGCGGGGGCGGCGAGCCGGGTCGGTGGGATAACGTCTCCGCGCGCGCCTAGCGTCGCAGCCGTTCGAGCGCCGCTCCGACCATCAACGGGAACAGCACGGTGACGTCGCCGTCGACCGTCGTGTGGCGGGCGGTCGCCTTCACCTTTCCCCACGAGACCGCCTCCCGCGTGCGGGCGCCGGAGAGGCTGCCGTCCCACTCGACGGCCGACGTCACGTACAGCGCGGCGTCCAGGCCCCCGCGGAACTGGTTCCACCAGATCGTGTGGTGCTTGGAGATGCCGCCGCCGAGCATGATCGCGCCCGCGCGCTTCGCGCCGTAGACGAGGTCGGAGAGCGCCTGCTCGTCGGCCATCAGGTCGACCGACAGCTGGCGGTGGTCCTGCCAGAACAGCCACAGCTGGGAGCCGACCGCGCCGTCCGTGATCCCCGGGACGAAGACGGGGACGTCCCGCTCGTACGCCGCCCGCAGGAGGCTCGAGCGGGCGCGGGCGGGGATTGCCGCCCCGATGGCGCGCGCCAGGTCGCGGGAGGAGACGGCGCGGGTTCCGTCCGCCCAGAGCTTCCGGAGGATCGTCCGCATCCGGCGCTCGACGATCGCCCCGTAGTTCGCCTCCGGAATGACGAGGTTGCCGAGCCGGTAGAGGTGCTGCCGGTGGAGCTTCGCGTCGTCGAGCGCCCAGTCGCCGTGGTAGTATGGGCGGAACGACCGGGCGAGGTCGTGGTCGAGCGTGCCGCACGTCGTGACGACCGCGTCGACGTAGCCCTCGCGGACCAGGGTCGCGAGGACCCCGCGCGTGCCGGTCGCGACGATGTCGGCGGGGAACGACAGGAAGACGGTCATGTCGGGGTCGCCGAGGATCCGGGCGAGCAGGTCGACGCCGGTCGCGACCTCCTTGGCGCTGAACCCCCCGGCCGCCTCCATGCGACGGACGAGCGTATCGAGCGACGGCCGGTCGTCGATGCGGATGTCCTCGACGCGCCGGGGCATCGGCCCGGGGAACCCTCGAGAGTTAAAGCCCCCCGGTGAGCCCGAGGGTGAACGATCGGTAGAGGAGGAGGTAGGCGATCGCGTAGCCAACCATCGCCCCCCCGTTCAGGAACGGCAGTCCCGCCTGCGGGTTGCCCCGCGCGACCAGCCGCATCAACAGCGCGTACCCCCCGAGCGAACCGACGAGGACCGCCATCGCCACCACCAGGTTCGCCCCGATCCCGCCCACCGCGGGGGCGACCGGCAGCCACACGAACGACGAGACGACGAGGGTCCCCGGGATCACGACGTCCCCGAGGCCCATGAACATCGCCGCCCGCTCCTCGACGGGCTGCTGCCGCTGCGCCTGGAGCGAGCGGGACTGCGTGTAGTCGAAGCCGGGGTCGTCCGGCATCACCATCAGGATCGGCAGCTTCATGTCGGTCACGACATCGGCCAGGCTCACCATGTGCTTCGTGCGGTAGACGGCGATCGCGTCGTAGACCATCAGCGCCCCGAGGAGGATGAACGCCGGCAGGATGCCGAAGGAGATCCCGAGGATCGCGATCAGCGCGCCGCCCGCGACGAAGCCGGCGAGGTCGACGACGTACCACTGCGGCTCCATCAGGAGCGCGAGATAGATTCCCGCCGACGCGGCGGCCGCGAGCGCGAGCGGCGGGTCGAGCACGAGCTCCGCCCCGTAGGGGGGGAGCAGACGGACCCCGAGGGGGAACAGGGAGAACGTCGCGTAGAGCGTCACGTACAGCGAGCCGGCGATCCCGACGAGGATCACCTGGCGGATCGCGGCGAGCCCGCCGCGCCGGCGGGCGAACAGGAGGATGCCGAGCGGGGCGACGACGATGATCGCGAGGATGAACAGGGGGGCGGTCGGGCTCTGCGGGTTCGACGTCGACGCGAGCCCTTCGGAGCGGAACGGGTTCGCGAGCGCGAGGCCGACCACCTGGGCGCCGACGTAGAGGGCGAGGAGCCCCAGCCAGCGGACCGAGCGCATGAACGGTCTACGGTTGGACCACCGCGTAGGCGTTGTTGCCGAGGACCTTCGTCACCTTCGCGTTGATCGTCGTCCCCCGTTGGGTGGCGCCCGTGACGAAGATGACGAATCCGTCCTTCTTCGCAACGCCGTCGCCCCGGCGCCCGACGTCCTCGATCGTGAGCCGGTAGACCTCCCCGACCACGACCGGCGTCCGGGGCTTCTCGGGGGCGACGACCCGACGGACCGTGACCGGGCGCTGGGCACCGCACGCCTCGCAGACCAGGAGCGTCAGCCGACCGCTCTTCTCGAGGTGCGTGTCGGGGCGCTTGCATTCGCTGCAGATCACGTACTTGAGCACGTACTCGCGCATCCGCTGCGCGATCTGGTCCTTGGTGAGCCGCGACTTGAGGACCCCGCGCGGGAGGTCGAGCACGCCCGGGCAGCCCAGCTCCTTCGCGAGGTAGCCGATGACGTGGGCCGGCTCGCGCCGGACGACCCCGGCGATCTCCTGGAAGTTCCGGATGACGGTGCTCTTGCCGTCCGACATCACGTCGGGCTCCGGCACCTGGAACCGCTCGCCCTCGGTGCGCACCGGGGGGAGCTTCGATCGGGCCCGCTCGAGCAGGGCCGAGTACGCTTCCATCGCCGACGAAGGGCACGGCCGATGGGATAAGGGTTCCTCGCCGTCAGTCGGCCGGGAACCGCTCCAGCACCGGCAGGACGTCGCCCATGTCGGGGCCGGGGACGATCGCGTGCGCCCCCGCCCGGACCGCGTCGTCGGCCGGCCGGAAGGCGATCCCGAGCCGGCTCCGTCGGAACAGGCCGACGTCGATGTCGGAGTTCCCGACGGACGCGGTCTCCGCGGGCCCGATTCCGAGCATCTCCTGGACGCGGGCGAGCGCGGCCTCCTTCTGGTGGATCGGGACCCGAACGATCCCTTCGCCCGTCAGCCGGCCCTGCGCGGTCACGCGCACTCCGTTCGCCAGTGCGAGGTCGATCGACAGCTCGCGGGCGACGCGCCGGGCCAGGACGTCGATCCCGCCCGAGACGATCGCCGTCCGAACGGCCCGCCGGTGGAGCTCCGCGAGCAGGCGGGCCGCCCCGGGCACCAACGGCACCTTCGCCAGGATCTCCTCCAGGTCGTAGACCGACAGGTCGGGCGCGTGCCGCTTCCAGATCGCGATGTCGGAGCGGATGAACTCCTCGTCGTCGATCTCGTTCGCGAGAAAGCGCCGGAGCCCCTCCTCGTTGTGGTCGTCGAAGTGGCGGTGGACGGCCGCCCACGAGCTGTCGACGTCGACCAGCGTCCCGTCCATGTCGAAGGCGACGAGCCTAAGCACGATCGCCCCGGGCGATCGCGTCCGCGCGATCGAGCAGCGCGTCGGGCGGTCGGACCGCCCACGCCGCCAGGTTCGCGTCGACCTGTTCCGGTCGGCTCGCCCCGAACAGTGGCGCGGCGCCCTGCCGGCGCAGCCAGTGGAGGGCGACGGCGCCGAGCGGCACGTCGGCGTCCCGCGCGAGGTCGCGGAGCGCCCGAGCGCGAGCCAGCACCTCGGCCCAGCGTGCCGGGCGGTCGGCCCGCTCGAACAGCCGCTTCAGGTCGGGGGTCGGGCGCTCGCGGTCGAGGTAGCGTCCGTGGAGCAGGCCGTGCGCGAGCGGCGAATACGCCTCGATCAGGATCCCGTGCGACCGACAGTAGTCGCGGACGGGGTCGGCCTCGTCCCGGTCGAGGAGGTTGTAGCGGACCTGGTTGACGACGATCTTCGCTTCCGCGAGATGGCGCGCCGACTCCTCGAGCTCCTCGATCCCGAAGTTGGAGACCCCGATCGCTCCGACCTTCCGCTCCCTCCAGAGCGCCTCGAGCGCCGGCATCGTCTCGGAGAGCGGTACGCGCGGGTCCGGCGCGTGGACCAGGTAGAGGTCGACCGAGCGGCGGGCGAGCCGCTCCAGGCTGTTGACGATCGCCGCGCGCACCTGGGTCGGGCGCAGGTGCTCCCAGGAGACCTTCGTGACGACGAACGCGTCGGCGGCGGCGTCGCCGGCCCGGTGCAGGACCTCGCCGAGCGTCCGTTCCGACCGGCCGGCGCCGTACACCTCCGCGGTGTCGAACCAGCGGACGCCGCGCTCGACCGCCCGGCCGACCGCGGCCTTCGTGCGCGCCTCGGCGTCCGGGGTCCAGCGGCCGAGCCCCCAGAGTCCCAGCCCGATCGCCGGGTGGGGGCGGGCCCCGCCGGCGAGCGGGATCGACCCGATTGAATCGGAGGTCACCGGGGCGGGGGTGGGGGGGGAGCGGGCACGGGGGCGGCGAGGAGCGGACGGCGTCATTTCGACCCGGCGGAGGAGGTTGCCCCCTTCAAGTGTTCGTCGAGGCGCGCGATGCGGACGGCGAGCTCGCGGGCCTTGGCCTCGGTTTCGGCGACGACCGCGGGCGGGGCCCGGCCCCGGAACCCCGGGTCGGCGAGCCGGCTCCGCGCCTTCGTGAGGAGCTCCTCGAGCTTCGCCCGTTCCCGCTCGAGCGCGTCCGACGAGCCGGCCGACGCCGGGGGCCGCTCGAGGAAGCACTCTCCGAACGGGGCGACGCGCCCCGCCGCATCGGCGGGGGCCGGGTCGTCGCTCCCCAGCAGGTCGAGCGAGCCGATCCCGGCGAGCCGGGCGACGATCGCCCGATGGGCCGAGAGGGTCGTGCGCGCCTCCGTATGCGCCGGTCGGATCCACGCCCGGGGCGTGGCGGACGGAGCCACATGCTCGTCCGACCGAAGGTTGCGCAGCAGATGGGCGGCGTCGAGCACCGGGGCGATCTCGGCCTCGGCCGTCGCATCGACCGGCGCCTCCGCCGCGGTCGGCCACGGCGCGTGGGCGAGGAGCCCCTCCGGGTGCGGCAGGGCGTGCCAGAGCTCCTCGGTCACGTGCGGAACGAACGGGTGGAGGAGGCGGAGCGTCCGTTCGATCACGAACAGCAGCACCGCCTGGCTCTCGCGGCGCGCCGGTTCGCCCCGCGCCCCCGAGAGGGGCTCCTTCGCGATCTCGACGTACCGGTCGGCGAGGTCGTGCCAGACGAAGGTGTGGAGCGCCGCCGCGGAGCGGGTGAACTCGTACTCGCGGTAGCCGCGGTCGACCTCCTCGACGGTACGCGCGTACCGCGCGAGGATCCACCGGTTCTCCAACGCCGCGTTCGCGTCGAGGACCGGGGGGCGGGTCGGAGGCGGTGTCCCCGGGGGGACGTGCGGCAGCGAGAAGCGGACGAGGTTCCACAGCTTGGTGAGGAAGTTCCGTGCCCCGTCGAGCGCGCTCGGGCCGAACGGCCCGTCCTCGTCGGTCGGGTTCGGGAACAGGAGCGAGAAGCGGAGCGTGTCGGCGCCCCGCTCGCGGATGACGACCAGGGGATCGGGCGAATTGCCGAGATGCTTGGACATCCGGCGTCCCTGCTCGTCCCGGAGCATGCCGGTGAAGTAGACGTCCGAGAACGGCCGCTCCGACGTGAACTGGTAGCCGGCCATCATCATCCGGGCGACCCAGAAGAACATGATGTCGCGCCCGGTCACGAGCACCGACGTCGGATAGTAGCCGGTGAGGCCCGGGTCGGTATCCGGCCAGCCCATCGACGCGAACGGCCACATCCAGGACGTGAACCAGGCGTCCAGGACATCCGGGTCGGGCCGGAGGTCGCTCCCGGCGCACGAACCGCAGGCCGTCGGCGCCTCGACGGCGACCGTCGTCGCGCCGCATTTCCCGCAGTAGTAGACCGGGATCGCGTGTCCCCACAGCACCTGCCGCGAGATGCACCAGTCCTGGATTCCCTCCATCCACCGGTCGAACGTGCGGGCCCACCGCTCGGGGTGGAGGCGGATCTCCCCGCGCCGCACCGCCGCGATCACCGGCTCGGCGAGCGGCGCCATACGGACGAACCACTGGGTCGACAGCCGCGGCTCGATGCGCGCGTCCGACCGCTCGGAGCGGCCGACCGAGTGCCGGTACGGCCGTTCGCCCCGGAGCGCTCCGGCGGCACGCAGCAGTTCGACCGTCCGGGCGAGCGCCTTCTCCCGGTCGAGCCCCCGCAGTTCCGGCGGCACGGCGAGGCCGACCAGCCGGGCAGCGTCGTCGAAGATCTCCTCGGGCATCGACAGCTCGGGATGCCGCCCGAAGATCTCCCGGTCGACCGGATCGTGCCGGGGCGTGATCTTGAGCGCGCCGGCGCCGAACTCGGGGTCGACCGCCGCGTCGGCGATCACCGGGACGACCCGGCCGAGCAGCGGCACCCTCACTTCGCGGCCGATGTCGCCCCGGTGGCGCGGGTCGTCGGGGTGCACGGCGACCGCCACGTCGCCGAAGATCGTCTCGGGCCGAACGGTGGCGACGACGACGCCGCCCGGGGTTCCGTCCGCCCACGGGTACTCGAGCTCGTAGAGCGCGTCCTCCTCCTCGGTGTGGACGACCTCGAGGTCGGAGAGGGCCGTTCGCAGGCGGGGATCCCAGTTGACCATCCGTTCTCCGCGATAGATCCGGCCCTCGCGGTACAGCCGGACGAACGCCTCGCGGGTCGCCCGGACGCTGCCCGGGTCCATCGTGTAGCGATACCGCGGCCAGTCGACCGAGAATCCGGCGGCCCGGATCTGGGCGTGGATGTGGCGCTCGTGCTCCGCCTTCCACCGCTCGATCGCCCCGAGCGCCTCCTCGCGGGGCAGGGTCTCGAACCGAACCCCTTCCTTCGCGAGCCGCCGCCGCACCTCGATCTGGGTGGCGAGCCCCGCGTGGTCGAGACCGGGAAGCCACAGCGTCGCCCGCCCGCGCATCCGGTGGTGCCGGACCAGCGCGTCCATCACCGTCCCGCCGAGCATGTGGCCGATCGTCAGGATCCCCGTGACGTTCGGCGGGGGGAGGATGATCGAGAACGTCTCGCCCGTCGGGGCGGTCGGCGCGGCGAAGGCGCCGGCGCGATCCCACTCGGCCTGCCAGCGAGCCTCGATCGCGCCCGCCTCGAAGCGGGCCGGTAGCGCCGGGGCGCTCACGTCGTCCCCCAGAAGGCGAACGGCAGGCAGAGGCCGAGCTCGATCACGGCCACCAGGGCCATCGCCTCGATCCCCACGAGGCGGGAGACGACCAGCGGCACCCCCGCCACGATCAGTCCGGGAATCGCGACGAGCACGGCGGTCCAGGCGCCCGAGTACAGGTTGGCGATCGGGAAGCCGCGGCGTCGGGCGGTCCGGAACAACCAGCCGATCTCCAGACACGACGCCGCCACGACCGCCGGCAGCTCCGCGGCGGCAAACCCCAGGAACAGGGGGGCGTCGGAGACCCGGATCGAAGCGAGCAGCAGGACGATCGCGCTGGCCGACAGGTAGACCCCGGCGACCAGGATGACCTTCCCGCCCACGACCGCTCGGTCCGAGAGCGGCAGGGTGCGCCCGTAGGAGTACGCCAGCACCTCGATCGCGAAAAAGGCGGGCCCAAAGAAGGTTGCGAGAAGGGCGGCGACGGTCACGGCACCGAGCGCGAGCCCGGACGCGGCCGAGCGACTGGGGGCATCGGCGACGGTCAGCAGGCCGAGCGCCAGGGCGTCCAGCAGCGGCAGCAGCAGGAGGAACGCGTAGCCGGGCGTTCGACTCGCGACGCGCAGGTCCCGTTCCACGACCGCCCAGGTCGGGGAGCGGGGCCGAAGCCGGTACGTCGGGAGCGGCCCGGCGGCTGTTCGGGCCACCGGGAGGTGGCCCAGCTCGCCGACCTCCCCGTACAGCCAGACCCCGGTCCAGGCGGTGAGGAGGACGTACGCCGTGGCGACCAGGAGCAGACCCACCGCCCCCCAGGCCGAGAGTCCGGCCTGGGCGAACCCGCGGGCGGCCACGCCCGTCAGCATGCCGAACGGGACCGGGTACACGCTGAACAGGAGGTCCCGGGCCAGCGCCGGGCCGTCGGCGGCGACCGATCCGAGCACGGCCAGGAACTCGGTGGCGGCGGTGAGAAAACCGAGGATCGCGAACGACGGCAGGAGCCACAGAAGGAGGTACGCCCAGCGGACGACGCTCCGGCCCCCGCCCCCGCGCATCCCCTGGATGCGCCGCACGAAGAACCGACCGGTGACCAGGGAGAGGGCGAGAGCGAAGACCACGGCGCTCACCACGCCGGGTAGGACCGACAGCCCGGCCGTCGGGCCGAGGGCCCAACCGATCGCGACCGGCGTGACCACGACGACCGTCGCGACCGGCAGGTCGAACAGCCGCAGGTAGACGAGGAACGCCGTCTGCCGGCGCGTCTCGTCGTCGATCGGCAGCGGCTCGAGGACCGGTACGACCGCCGAGGAGAGCAGGGTCGGCAACACCTGCAGACCGTTCCACCAGAGGAACGCCGCGTCCAGGGCGAGCAGCCCCGTGACGACGCCCCCGTCGATCACCGCCGGGGTAAGCGGAGCGGCGACGAACGGGACGGTCTTCGCCGATGCGACGAAGAACGCTCCGCCGACCGCGATCAGCCCGAGGACCGCGCTCACGAGGAGCTTGCTCTGGACGACCCGCCGCTCCGCCTTCGGCACCAGGGAGCGGGCCGACTCGGTCGGGAGGACGTTTCCCTGGCGAAACGCGTAGACCGCCTGGAACGACAGTTCCCGGAAGGCGACTCGCGCGTAGCGGCGGGCGTCGGCCCAGACCATCCTACGGCTCCGCGAGCGAGGCGACCGTGTCGGAGAGCCCTTCGTCCTCGCGGGTCAGACGCAGGAAGATCTCCTCGAGCGTCGCGTCGCCGCGGGCGACCCGGCCGCGCAGCTCCTCGACCGATCCTTCGCCCCGGAGCACGCCCCGGTCGAGGATGCCGACCCGGTGGCAGAGCTCCTCGGCGACCTCCATCGTGTGCGTCGAGAAGAGGATGCCGCGGCCGCCCGTCTGGACGAAGCGCCGGAGGAGGTCCTTGACCAGCCGCACCGACCGCGGGTCGAGACCGTTGAGGGGCTCGTCGAGGACCAGAAGGCGGGGCTGGTGGAGGAACGCCGCGATCAGGAGGACCTTCTGCCGCGTCCCGTTCGACAGCGAGACGATCGGCTCCTCGAACTCGGACTCGAGCCGAAAGGCGGTCGCGTAGCTGCGGGCCCGCTGCGAAGCGACCGCCGGGGCGAGGCGACGAACACCGGCGACGAACTCGAGGAACTCACGGGGCGTCAGCGCCTCGTACAGCAGGGAGGTCTCGGGCACGTAGCCGATCGAGGACTTGGCGGCGAGCCCGTTCCGGACGGCGTCGATCCCGAGCACGCGGACCGATCCGGCCGTCGGACGTACGACGCCGACGATCGACTTGATCGTGCTCGACTTTCCGGCGCCGTTCGATCCCAGGAGCCCGTACACCTCGCCGGGACGGACCTGGAGGGAGAGGCGGTCGACCGCCCGCCGCTCGCCGTAGTCGATCGTCAGGCCGTCGATCGCCAGCGGCAGGGGCGGGGCCGGCTCCGGCGCCATCGCCCCCTCTCCGGCGGGCTCGGTATAAAGGAGCCTCGGACGGGCCGTCAGCGGGCCCGCACCGGTGGGAACAGGATGACGTCCTTAATCGAGCGGCGGCCGAGGAGGGCCATCAGCAGCCGGTCGACCCCGAACCCGATCCCGGTCGTCGGGGGCATCCCGTACCGCAGCGCCTCGACGAAATCGGCGTCGTACGCGTACCGGTCGTCCCCCCGCTCCCCCAGCTGCGCCTGGAATCGCCGCTCCTGCTCGTCCGGATCGGTGAGCTCGGTGTAGGCGTTGGCGAGCTCGAAGCCGGGGCAGAACACTTCGAACCGCTCGACCCGGCCGGGCTTGGAGCGGTGGCGCTTCGCGAGCGGCGTTGTCTCGGCCGGGTGGTCGACCACGAACGTGACCCGGTCGATGGTCGGCTCGACGTAATGCTCGAACAGCTTGTCGAGGAAGGTGCCGGAGGAGGAGCCGTCCGGGACCGTGGAACCGGCGGCCCGCGCGAGCGCCCGGAGCTCTTCGCGGCTCTTGCCGAGCAGGTCGCGGATGCCGCTCGCCCGCTCGAGGGCCTCGACGAAGTCCAGCGTCGCGAACGGCGGGCGGAACCGCGATGCCGCCGCCACGATCTCCTCCGATCCGGCTGCGAGCTCGACCGTCCGCTCCGCGAGGCGGGCGTATAGCCCCTCGGTGAATGCGCGGAGATCGTGGTAGTCCGCGTACGCCCAGTACGCCTCGAGCTCGGTGAACTCGGGGGAATGGGTGACATCGAGATCCTCGTTGCGGAACGCGCGACCGAGCTCGTAGACCCGCTCCAGCCCGCCGACGATCAGCCGCTTGAGCGGCAGCTCGAGGGAGATGCGCAGCTGGACGTCGGCATCGAGGTAGCGGGAATGGGTGACGAACGGCTCCGCGGCCGCGCCGCTCGCGACGCGCTGGAGCACCGGGGTCTCGACCTCGAAGAAGCCGGCGTCGTCGAAGTAGCGCCGGATCTCCCGGATCAGAAGCGCCCGAAGCCGGAACCGCTCCCGCACCTCGGGAGAGGCCAGCAGCTCCACGTACCGCCGACGTAACCGCTCCTCGACATCCTGCAGCCCATGGTACTTGTCCGGCGGCGGCGCGATCGCCTTCGCCAGCAGTTCGATCGATCGAACGATCAGCGACGGCTCGCCGCGGCGCGACAGCGCCGGTGTCCCGTCGGCCCCGACGATGTCCCCCGGGTCGAGATCGGACAGCCACCCTTCGTACGCCGCCGGCCCCAGCTCGTCCACGCGGAGCAGGAGCTGGATGCTCCCGGATCGATCCTCGAGGTCGGCGAACGCGGTCTTCCCGTGCTGACGGATCGCCTTGAGTCGGCCCCCCACGCGCACGAGGACGCCATCGGCTTCGGCACCCGGCGCGAGGGGGGCGCACGCCGCCCGAACGGCGGCCGTCTCCTGCCGGCCCGGGAACGCCCACGGGAACGGTTCCCTGCCGACCGAGCGCCACCGGGCGATCTTGGCACGGCGTTCCGCCTCCAACGGCGTCTCGTCGGCCATCGCGCGCTCGCCCCGGCGAGGAAGGCCGGGGTAGAAAACAACTCGGGCGGAACGCCTAGCTCGCCGGGTTCTCGAGCGACAGTCGCTCGAGGCCGCCCGGGCGGAACAACGCGAGGTGCTCCGGCACCGCCGCTTCCTTGCCCGCCGGTCGCGCCGGCTCGTGGAGGAGGAGGTAGGTGCCGAGGAAGAACTCCGCCGCGGCGTCCCCGCCGCCGATCCCGTAGCTGACGTAGTCGGAGAAGTAGACGTGGACGTGCCCGGATCGGTGGCGGCGGAGGGAATCGAGGAGCTTCTTGAGCTCCTCCGGCCCCTTCCGCTCGACCTCGTCGACGATGTCGCGGAGCATCGGCCGCTGGCTCAGGCCGGCCAGGCCGTCGTAGGAGAGGAACACCGCCGGCCGGGGCTCGAGCGCGACGATGTCGAGGCGTACGACGCCCTCGACCGGCTTGGTGCGCATGGGGGCCGCCTACCACGCCCTCGATAAGAAAGCTTCGGGCCGGCGCGTTCGGTGCGCCGGCCCGGAACGAGTTCGGGGAGGGGGCGGCTCAGTGGTCGTGACCGCCGCCACCGCCCGCCGGGGGCGGGCCCGATTTCTTCGACGCGATGACGTCGTCGATACGGAGGATCATCGTCGCGACCTCGACCGCCGAGCTGAGCGCCTGGCGCTTCACCCGGAGCGGCTCGATGACCTTGAGCTTCCACATGTCGGTCGCCTTGCCGTCGGCGAGGTTCAGACCGATGTTTCGCCCCTCTTTCGAGCCGTCGTGCGCGCGGCGGAGCTCGATCAGCGTGTTGATCGTGTCGTAGCCCCCGTTCTCGGCCAGCGCCCACGGGACCGCCTCGAGCGACTGGGCGAACGCCTCGACCGCGAGCTGCTCCCGGCCCCCGACCGTCGCCGCCCAGCGGCGCAGCCGAACCGCGAGATCGATCTCCGTCGCGCCCCCGCCGGGGCAGACAACGCCGTCCTCGATGACGCTCGAGACGACCTTGAGTGCGTCCTGGAGCGATCGCTCGACCTCCTGCGTGACATGCTCGGTGCCGCCCCGCACTAGGATCGAGACCGACCGCGGGTTGGCGCAGCCCGTAACGTAGGTCATGTGGTCGTCGCCGACCTTCCGCTGGTCGACCTTCGCCGCATGGCCCAGGTCCGAGGCGCTGAGCTCCTTGATCCCGGTGACGACCTTGCCGCCGGTCGCGCGGGCGAGCTTCTGCAGGTCCGATTCCTTGACCTGCTTCACCGCGTAGATCCCTTCCTTCGCCAGGTAGTGGAGGACGACGTCGTCGATCCCCTTCTGGCAGACGACGACGTTCGCGCCGGAGGCCTTGACCGTTTCGACGATCTTCCGGAACGTCTTGTCTTCCTCGTCGAGGAAGCTCTGGATCTGCGAGGGATTCTTGATGTTGATCTTGCTCTCGATCTCCGTCTTCTTGATCTCGAGCGCCGAATTGAGCAGGGCGATCTTCGCCCCGTTCACTTCCATCGGCATGCGGGGGTGTCCCCGCTCCTTGTCGAGGATGATCCCTTCGATGAGCTCGGTGTCCGAGACCTGGCCGCCGTGGCGCTTCTCGACCTTGATCTGGTCGACATCCGCGACCATCTTGCCCCCGCGCTGCTCGGAGATCTTCCGGACCGCCTTCACGGCGATCACGGCGAGCTCGTCGCGGGCCCCGGAGACTCCCTTCGAGCCCATCGCGGTGCGCGCGCAGTCGACCAGCACGGCCTCGTCGTCGATCTTGACCGTGGTTCCGATCTCCGCGTCGAGGAGGCGGCGCGCCTCCTGGACCGCGAGTTGAAAGCCCCGCGTGATCACGGTCGGGTGAACGTCCTGCTCGAGCAGACGCTCGGAGCGCTTGAGGAGCTCACCGGCGAGTACGACCGCCGTGGTCGTTCCGTCGCCGCACTGCTGATCCTGGGTCTTCGCGACCTCGACGAGCATCTTGGCGGCCGGGTGTTCGACGTCGACCTCCTTGAGGATCGTGACGCCGTCGTTCGTGATCGTGATGTCGCCCATCGAATCGACGAGCATCTTGTCCATGCCGCGCGGGCCGAGCGTCGATCGAACGGCGTCCGCGACCGCACGGGCCGCCGCGATGTTGTTCTCCGTCGCGCTCTTGCCGCGATCGCGCTCGGTTCCTTCCTTCAGGATCAGGATAGGCGTGCCCTGCATACCAGTCACCGCTATCGGGCAAATTGCTCTTCTATATAAAAACAACCGCGTTCGGGGCCAGCGAAGTCGCCGGGCGGGGACCCCGACCGCTTCACAATGCGCCAGCGTGACCGAGACTGTACCGCGCCACGCTGTGAACTCCGGTCGGTCGGACGAGGAGCCGCGACGGGATCCTGCTCATCCCCGCCCGGCTCGTCGCGCGGGCGATGGGTCGCTCGACCGCTGCGCGGGGTCAGCGAGAGTGGTACAGGGCCGACGCAAGCGCGAAGAATGCCTCCGGGGGCAGCTGTTCGGGTCGCTGCCGTCTCCACTCGGCCGGCCACCCGGCCCGGGTCGCCGCCCGTTCAGCCTCCGCAACCCCCCCCGCAACAATCGGCAGGAGGTTCCCAAGCTGCTTGCGGCGACCCCCGAACAGCAGTCGCACGATCCGCTCGAAATCCGGTACGGAGGGAACCGGCAACCCGTCCGGGCGGGCCCGGTGAACGCCGATACGGGACTCGACCTCCGGCCGCGGAGTGAACGCCTCCGACGGGACGGTTCGGAACAGCTCGATCTCGCCGTACAGCCGGGCGACGATCGACAATCGACCGTAGGTCTTCGACCCCGGCGACGCACCGAGCCGGTCGGCGACCTCGCGCTGCACAAGGAAGACGATCCGCGGAACCCGGGCCGCGAACAGCCGCAGCAGGATCGGGGTCGCGACCGAGTACGGCAGATTGCCGACGACCGCCGCCGCCGGGGGCAGCTCGACCGTCAGGGCGTCGGCCTCGAGCAGATCGATGCGGTCTCCGAACGTTCGCCGCAGGTGGGCGGCGAGCCGAGGGTCCCGCTCGACGACCGTGAGTGGGCCGGGGTGGCGCCGCAGCAGGGCGGCGGTCAGCGCCCCGAGCCCTCCGCCGATCTCGACGACCGTCGTGTCTGGCGGGACCTCCACGAGCGCCGCTTCGGCGTCGGCCACGAACGGGTCGGCGAGGAACGATTGGCCGTACTTCCGGGACGGACGGAGCCCGATCGCCCCGAGGAACTCGCGGATCCGGTCCGGCGTGGCCGGGACGTCGAACGGCCCGGCCGATCGCGGCCTACGGGACGACGAAGAGCCGGTACTTGTCGTCGACACCGCTCAGCTCCTGCTCGATGCGGGCGACGATCAGCTTCTCCGGTGACTTGATCCGGAGCCGCTCCTCGATCTCCGCGAAGCTCTGGAACGGCGCCCGGCGACGCTCGTCGACGATCTGCTGCATCGTCTTCTTGCCGATGCCCGGCAGCAGCTCCAGGAGGTGGAATCGGCGCGAGACGGCCGGCGCCTCGTTGAAGAAACGCAGGTAGCGCGGCGCGTTGGCGCGGACGATCGCCTCCAGGACTCCCGGCAGCTCGGTGCGGGCGGTGACCGTCAGGTCGTCGTGACCCAGCCGGCGGCGGACGTGGTCGACCGCCGGCGTCACGCCGGCGCCACCGACGAGCGGGATCCGCTCCCCGACGGTGAACGTCGCGCCCGGGCGGGGGACCAGCTCGAGGAGCTTGAGCTCGTCCTCACCGATCGCCAGGGCGAGCGGCTCGCGGTGGAAGCCGCGCTCCGTCTGCCGGCCGTTCGGCAGGTAATCCAGAATGTACGCGTATTGCTCCACGGGCCCTCCGGCTCATCGGTGCTGGGCCACGATCTCGAGCAGCCGCGTCACCTGCGCCTCGTCCAGCGCCACGCGCTCCTTCGAGAACAGCAGCCGGATCTCTTCCGGGTACTGCGGGAGGATGTCGGCGATCTTGACGGCCAGGGCCGCGTCCACGAACGGGAGCGTGCGCAGTTCGGCGATCATCTTGGTCGTCGCCGCCCCGTCGAGCCGCGCGAACGTTTCGGCGTGCTGGAGGGCGAGCGCCGCCTCGCGCGGGAGGGTGCGCCGGGTCGCCTCCTCGGCGAGCAGCTCCTTCACCCGGGCGAGGGGGACCGGCTCAGGCATCGGTCCCTCCGGTCCCGGCCGGGGCGAGGTGGATCGGGGTCGCGATCAGCTCCTTGCGCTTGCCGCCGTCCAGAAACTCGATGCGGTAGGCGCGGCCGCTCTTCCCCAGGACGGTACAGACCCGCCCCTGGTATCGGGGGTGGGGCTGGCCGTGCGGGTCGCTCGGCTCGATCCGCACGACCACCTTCTGGCCGACCTCGAACTCGCGGAGGAAGCGGGTAACCGGCGGCATCCCGCGCTCGCGGACCTCCTTCGTGAAGGTGCCCCGCGAGCGGGAGCGGAACCCCTTCGAGCTCTTCACCATCTACGTCCCCTCCGAATCGTGAATCTCCAGCACGTCGAGGTACTCGACCTTTAGGGGTGTCCCCAGGAGGCCGCTGAGGCTCGGCTCGGTCCGTCCGTCATCTCCTTCCACCCACTCCTTGACGTACGTGCCCGCTTCGGTCCGCAGCTCGAGCGTGAAGCGCCCGGCCTCGGCCCCGACGAGCCGCGCCTCGACGATCCGTCTCGGTCGAACCCGGTCGGATCGACGGTGCGCGACGCGCCGCGGCGTCCGCTGGGCGACCGTCCGCCCGAGCGCGAGTCGGAGCGCCTCATTAATCTTTGCCTCGGGGGCCTCGCCGAGGACGCCGACGCGGTACGTCTTCTCGGGAGCCGCCTCCTTCACGCGGACGACCTCCTCGGCGAGCGCGGGACGCATCCCAACGACCTCGACCCGCCCGGCCGCCTCGGCACCGAGATCGCCCGCCAAGCGGTCGACGTCGATCGTCCGTCGCTTCGGTCGGACGAGCTCCAGCACGAACGGCCGTCCGTTCCCCACCATCCGAGCGTCGATATCCTCCCGTCCCATCCCGTGAAACCGAGTCCCCTCCGCCCCGGTCGCCGCGACGAACGGCGCGGCGACCAGCTCCTCGACGCTCGTCGGATAGGTCTTGCCGGTGCCGCCGCACGTCGGGCAGCCGTGGCCGCCGCAGCGCCGGCACGGCCAGCGGGTCTGCGGCAGCGTCCGGTCGAGCTTCCGGTAGCGACCGCGCAGGTACAGCGACAGCACCGTCACCTCGACGCGGCCGACCGGCAGGTCGGCGAGGAAGACGACGTCCGGCCGGTCCGGCCCGCCCGCGGCCCCGGTGCCGGCTTCGATCCGCTTGCCCCACTCCCGGTTGAAGGCGGAGCGCAGGCTCTCGCCCCACTCGGTGCCGACCTCGGCCCACAGCGCCTCCTCCGCGGCGAGCCGCTCCGGGTCCCAGCGCGAGCCGCAGGTGAACCGGTGCCATTCGAGTCCGTCGGCGGCGCGCGCCGCCCGGTCGACCCAGACGGAGAGGCGGTCGAACGCCCCTCCACAGACGGGACACGACGACCCCCCCTCGGTCCGGGGCGGCGCCGTATAACCGAGCCGCTCGGCCCGCTCGGGATTCGTCAGACCGTGGCCGAACCGGCCGAACTGCCGGCCGAAGCATTCGGCGCACAGACCCCGATCGCGCGCCCGGTCGGCGGCGGCCCGTACCCCGTCGGTCGGTACGAACGGCTCCGGCCCCGCCATCCGCGGACGACGCGAACCGTCCGCTAAAAGGGTACGCTCGAAGGTCTCCCGGAGACGTTTTGGCCCGGTGGCCGGTCCCCCGATTCGCCGATGCCGGCGATCAACGAGCTCGAACTCACCCGGGCGATCGAGCGGACGCTCGTGAAGCACGGGAAGGTGAAGCCCGAGGAGGCGCGGGCGACCGCGCGGATGGTCCTGGGCTACTTCGGCCTCGACGACACGGTGCTGGACAACAAGCTCTCCAGCGAGGACCGCGACCGGTTCTACCAGCTCGAGGAGGAGGGTCTCCTCACGAGCGAGGAGGAGGACGCGACCGTCTCCCGGGGGAAGACGTGGCGGATCCACTACTGGCTGCTCAAGAAGGCGCGGATCCGCGACGTCGCCCAGGCCGGCGAGAAGCCGACGGTCGAGGACGCGGGCGCGGTGTATCGCACGATGGTCGATGCGGACTGGGGGCGGGCGGCCGGGCCGCCCCGGAGCCCCGAGAAGCCGAGCTAGCGCTTCGGCGTGAGCCCCGCCCGGACCGGCGGTGGCGGGGGCTTGTACCGCAGGCCGCCGGTGATCGACGGGTAGTCGGCGAGCTGGATGACCGTCCGTACGTGCTCGATCGCTCCGAACCCGAAGGCGATCGCCGCCAGCAGGGCGAGGAAGGCGGCGGCGCTCGCCGCGAGCCCGCCGATCCCGGCGAGCGCCAGGATCACGGTCAGCGAGGCGAGCGCGTTGAACGTCGCGTGCATCCCGACCGCCAGCAGGTAGTACGACCCGCTCCCGGCGCCGGGTTGACCGTACCGCGACCGGGCGATCCCGTAGCCGAACATGCCGGTCGAGCTGCCGTGCAGGACAACGCTCGAAACGCTGCGGACCAGGATCAAGAGGATCCCGGCCGCGAGGCCCCCCGTGAGGTAGGCGCCCAAGCCGTACAGGAACGTCTCGAAGAAACCGAACCCGAGGCCGACCGAGGCGCCGAGGACCGGTCCGTCGGCGATCTGGCGGAATCGGCTCCGGTAGTAGAACACCCCGGAGCCCTTCAGCGCCTCCTCGACGAACGGGGCCACCACGAGGACGAGGAAGAACGTCCCGGCCGGCGAGTTGCTGTTCAGGAAGACGAACTCCGGCCCGGGGTACTGAAGGCTCACCCGCGTGCCGAGGCCGACGATGACCGCCTCGACGACCGCGGCCGTCAGGGTGGCGAACAGCGCCCCGTAGGCGAACGCCCCGAGGACGGTCGACCACGCCCCGCCCTGGAATCGTTCGGCCCGGCGCACCCAGAGAAGGTAGATCAGCGCCGGTACGAGTGAGATCAGGACGAGGAGGGCGAGGGACGCCGCCGCGTTGACCGCGCTCATCGGCCCGCGCCCGAAGCCGGGTACGCGTAGAAGCCTTCCCCGCTCTTGCGCCCGAGCTTCTTCGCCGCGACCATCGTGCGGAGGAGCGGGCAGGCGCGGTAGCGCGCGTCCCTAAACCCGTCCCAGAGCACGTCCAGGATCGAGACGGCGGTATCGATGCCGACCAGGTCGGCGAGCTCGAACGGCCCCATCGGGTGATGGAACCCGAGCTTGTAGGCGGCGTCAATGTCGTCCCGGGTCGCGACGCCCTCGTAGAGCATCCACGCCGCCTCGTTGAGCAGCACCGCTAGGGCCCGGGTCGTGACGAAGCCGGGGCTGTCGGCGCTCCGGACGACCGTCTTCCCGAGGGACATCGCGAGCCGCTCCGCGCGGGCGACGATCTCTGGACGCGTGCGGTGCCCGGGGATCAACTCGACCAGCGGCATCTGCAGGACGGGGTTGAAGAAGTGCACACCGACCAGCCGCCCCGGATCCCGCAGCTCCTGCCCGATCGCCGTGATCGGCAACGACGAGGTGTTCGAGGCCAGGACCGTCTCGGGGCCGACCCGGCTCTCGAGGTCGGCGAACAGTCGCCGCTTGATGGCGAGGTCTTCCGGCGCGGCCTCGATGACGAACGTGGCGTCCCGGGCGGGGTCGAGGCCCACGACGTGGGAGATCCGGCCTACCGCGGCGTCGCGGGCGTCGGCGGCGACCTTCCCGCGGCCGACGGCGTGGTCGAGCGCCCGCCTGGCGTTGTCGAGCCCCCGCTGGGCGAGCGCCTCCGAGACGTCCTCCAGGACGACCGGAAGGCCGCCCAGGGCCGCCTGCGCGGCGATCCCGCTGCCCATGATGCCGGCGCCGACGACGAACAGGCGTTCGGGCGTCGGGTCGCTCACGCGACCTCCGCGGAGAGCGGCAGCCGGTCGAGGAAGGTGCACGAGCGGCAGACCGCGCCGACCGCCGGACCGCCGCACGCGCGGCAGCGCCCGGCCGCGGTCGCCGGTTCGGGGAGCAGCCCGGCGATGCGGTCGCGGGCTCGCAGCAACGCCTGCCGCGTGCCCGGCGCCGACGCTTCGAGCTCCCAGACGATCTCCCGGAACCGATTGCGGGCGGCCCGTCCTGCGTGCGGGCACTCGCCGTGGTCGAACGGCAACTCGCGCCGCCGGGCGTACAGGTACACCTCGCGTTCGGGGACCTCCGCGAGCGGCGCCAGTCGTGGGACCAATCCGTCGTGGCCGCCCGCGTGCGGGGCCATGCGGGCGACCTGGGCGAGGTCGCCGCGGACGAGGTTCATCAGGACGGTCTGGGCGAGGTCGTCCAAGTTGAAGCCGAGCACGAGTGCGTCGGCGCCCAGCTCGGTCGCGGCGTCGTTGAGGAGTCGCCGACGCCAGACGCCGCAGAACGAACACGCCGGAGTGTCGGGGAGCTCCCGCGCCGCCGCGTCGGTCGTGGCACCGAGTCGTTCGGCCGCCCGGACGATCCGGTGCTCCACCCCGAGCCGGCGGGTCAGCGAGGCCGCGGCGGCGAGGGTCGGTGGGCGGTATCCGGAGATCCCCTCGTCGACGCTGATCGCCACGACGTGCGCGCGCGCCCGGTCGGCAAAGTGGCGGTGCGTGAGCGCGAGCGCCGTCGCCGAATCCTTTCCGCCCGAGAGGGCGACCGCCACGATCCGTAGATCCCGACGGGAGAGTTGACGGCGCAGCGTGCGATCGAACCGCTGCTCGACGGAGTGGTCGAAGTGGGCGCCGCACAGGTGGGCGCCGCGGTACGGCTGGTCGATGACGGCCGTTGCCTCGCACTCGGCACAGCGCACGCCGATGCCACGGAGGCGGGCTATTTGAGAACGGAGCGGATGCGAACGTTCCACTGCGCGCATACGATTATTAGGCGAACCCCGGCCAGCGACCGTTCGTGGCGTCCGGTTCGGCGTCCGCGCCTCATCCGCCGAACGGACGGCGCTCCCGCCTCGGCCCCGCCGGGGCCGTGACCGTCGGGCCATCGTTCAGCGTCACCGACCTGGTCGACCGATTCCAGCGGATGCTCCAGGCGCAGGAGCGAAGCCCGTGCACGGTCAAGCAGTACGGGCACATCGCGCGGACGTTCCTCGCCTACACGCAAAAGCCGCTCGAGTCGGTCACGACGCAGGACCTCGAGGCGTTCCGGGAGTACCTCGTCCTCCAACGGCGGTACTCCAAGAACTCCCTCTACACGACCATCCGCGGGCTCGCCTGCCTGTTCCGGAGCTTCGGCCTCGAGACCGCCGACTCGCTGCAGCCTCCGCGGCGACCGGAGCGGCTGCCCCGGTATCTCACGGAGGAGGAGATGCACCGCCTGTTCGACGCGGTGAAGGAGTCCGCGCGCGACAGCGCCCTCGTCCATGTGCTCGCCTTCGGCGGGCTGCGGGTCGGGGAGCTCTGCCATCTCAAGATCGAAGACCTGGAGTTCGAGCGGAATGTCCTCCACGTTCGTTCCGGCAAGGGCGACAAGGACCGGGAGGTCGTGATGGAGGAGCGGACCCGCGCCGCCGTCGACCGCTACCTCTCCGAGCGGAGCGCGAGCGGGACGACCTCGCCCCGACTGTTCCCGGTCGGACCGGTGACCGTCGAGCGGGTCGTGCGGAAGGCCGCCCAAGCGGCCGAGATCAATCGGCGGGTGACCCCCCACGTGCTCCGGCACACGCTCGCGACCGCCCTCCTTTCGCGGGGCTGCGACATTCGCTACATCCAGAAGCTGCTCGGTCATGCGTCCGTGGCGACGACGCAGATCTACACGCACGTCGACACGCAGGCCCTGCGCGACGCCTACACGCGCGCGAAGCCGCAGTATTAACCGACCGTCGGCGTCTCGGCGCGGTTCGATGACCCCCGCACGGGCCGCCATCGTGCTCGGGGCCGGCATCGCGGGCGCGGCGGTCGCCTACCATCTCGCCCGACGAGCGATCGGCCCGGTGCTCCTCTACGACCCGCGCACTCCCGCGGCCGGCGCGACCGGCCGGGCCGCCGGGATCGTGACGGAGTCGCTGTGGGACCCGTGGGACGTCGAGGTCGTCCGCGCCTCGAAGGTCGAGTACGCCCGTCTATCGACCGGCCACGACCCCCCGCTGTACCGGGAGAACGGGTTCGTCCGCTGGACCGCCGACCCGGTGGCGGCCGCCGCGCTGGAGGCGGCGGTCGGTCGGTGGCGCTCCTGGGGCGTGGGCGCCCGGCCGTTCCCGCTCTCCGACCTGGCCGCGATCTTCCCGTGGGTCGCCCCGAGCGACCTGCGGGCGGCCGTCTGGGACCCGCACGATGCGGTGGTGGCCCCGAGCGCTCTGGCCGAGGAGTACGTCGGCGCCGCCCGCGCGGCGGGAGCCGAGGTCCGGCTTGGAACCCCGTTCGGGTCGCTCCGTCGCGTGGACGGAGGCTGGGAGCTGTCGGTCGGGGGAGCTCGCGAGCGGGCGCCCACGGTTGTCGTCGCTGCGGGCGCCTGGGCGAAAGAGCTGCTCGCCTCGGTCGGCTGTCCCCTGCCGCTCGCCCCGTACCGGACGCAGGCCGCCACGTTGCGGCCGCCGGGGGCCACCCCGGGCCTGTTCCCCTCCTTCCACGACCTGGACCTGGACGTCTACGTCCGGCCGGAGGAGGCCGGTCGGGTCCTCGCCGGCGACGGAACGCGCCTAGTGGAGGTGGCGCCGGATTCGGTCCCGGCCGGCGGCGACGAGGCGTTCGTCGCGCATCTGGCCGAGAGCCTGTCGACGCGGTGCCCCGGATGGGCGAGCGCCGAACTGCTCCGCGCCTGGTCGGGGGTCTGCACGTCCACCCCGGACCGCCGACCGCTGATCGGGGCCGTGCCCGGAGGAGACGGTCTGTACTGCATCGTGGGATTCAACGGGTTCGGCGTGATGCGGGCGGGCGGGGCGGCCGCGCGGCTGGCGGCCGCGATCGTCGACGGCGAGGACGGGCCGGCGGGCGAGGCGCTCGCTCCGGTCCGACCGGACCGGTTCGGTCCGACACCCGCGCCGTTTGCCCCGAGGCCGGGGTTCACGCTCGAGGCCGGCCCGAACCCGCGCTTCTGAGCTCGGTCTCAAGGGACGCTGGCGCGGAGCGCCTCGAGCTTCGCAAGGAATTCGACGCCCTCGCCCGAGGTCATCGGCTTTCCGTCGTCCCGTACGAGCGGGAGCCCGGCCCGGGCGCACGCCGCTTCCGTGGTCGCGCCGGTGAGCAGCGCCGCGAGCGCGGCGCGTTCCGCGCGGCTGAACTGCGCGGCCCCGAGCACGAAGTCCTCGAACGCCTCGTAGGCGACCGGGCAGACGACCTTCGCGAGCGCGGCCAGCTCGGCGGCGTACAGGCGGATCTCCTCCTGCGCGTGCGGGTCGAGCCGCAGGGACAGAAAGTGGAGGAGATTCCACAGGTCGATCTTCCAGTACCACTCGGTGTAGTAGGCGAGGGGGAGCAGGAGCCGGGCCGTCTCCCGCGCGACCCCGTCGGCGAGGGCCCGCTGGTACGCGGCGTACGACTCCTCCGACAGGCGCGTCAGGTCGGCGCGGAAGCGGTCGGCGATCTCGGACGGGAGGGCCTCGCCCCGCCCCTGTCGGTTCCGGGTCGACTGCCGGCGCACCTCGTCGGCGGACGGCAGGTCGAACTCGTCGGGGACGATCGAGTAGCGCGCCGAGTACTCGTTCACCGACGCGGTACGGTGCCGGATCCACTGGCGGGCGACGTAGATCGGGAGCCGGACCAGGAACTTCAGCTCGACCATCTCGAACGGGGTCGTGTGCCGATGGCGCAGCAGGTAGCGGATCAGGCCCCGGTCGTCGCGGACCGACTTCGTGCCGGCCCCGTACGAGACCCGGGCGGCCTGGACGATCGCGGCGTCGTCGCCCATGTAGTCGACGAGCACGACGAAGCCGTGCGACAGCACCGGTCGCTTCTGCCCGATCAGCGCGTCGGCCGCCGGGACCGACGGGCGGGTCATCCGGGCGCCGGGCTCGGTCACGTCGGGGCGAGCGAACGCGGGTCTAAAGCCGACGCCCCCGCTCCGGCAAAGGCCTATACTCCGGCCACGGGCTCGGGCAGCGGAGCTGCCGTGGCGCGGGTGCTGGTCGCCGTTTCGTGGCCCTACGCGTCGGGCCCGCAGCACCTCGGGCACCTCGCCAGCACCTACGTCCCCGCCGACCTGTTCGCGCGCTTCCACCGCCTGCGGGGCGACGAGGTGCTGATGGTATCGGGGTCGGACATGCACGGGACGCCGATCCTCGTCGCCGCCGAGAAGGAAGGGACGGCGCCGTCGGTGCTCGCCGAGCGGTTCCATGCCATCAACCGCGACTCGCTCGTGGCGCTCGGGGTCGGCTTCGACCTGTTCACCCACACCCACACCGTGGTGCACGAGCGGACGGTGCAGGAGGTGTTCCTCGCCCTCCTCGAGCACGGGTTCGTCGACCGCCGGACGCAGGACGGCCCGTACTGCCCCAAGCATCGCCGCTTCCTACCGGATCGCTACCTCGTCGGCACCTGCCCGCACTGTGGGTTCGCCGAGGCTCGGGGGGACGAGTGCGATTCGTGCGGCCGCGTGCTCGAGGCCCGCGAGCTCCGCGGTCCGCGTTGCTCCCTCTGCGGCACGCCGGCCGAGTTCCGCCCCTCCGAGCACTTCTATCTCCTGCTGGACAAGCTCGCGCCGCGGCTCGCCGAGTACATCGGTCGACAGGCCCACTGGCGGCCGGCGACGCGGCACGTGGCGGAACACTTCCTGGAGGAGGGGCTGCACGCGACATCGATCACCCGGGACCTCGAGTGGGGCGTCCCGATCCCCCTGGACGGCTACGAGGGGAAGCGATTCTACGTCTGGTTCGAGGCGCTCGTCGGCTACCTCTCGGCGACGCGGGAGTGGGCGATCCGGGCCGGACGGCCCGACGCGTGGCGCCGGTTCTGGGACGAGCGGGAGACGGTCCACCAGTACTACTTCATGGGCAAGGACAACCGCTTCCACCACACGATCATCTGGCCCGGGATGCTCCTCGGCGTCGGCGGCTACCAGCTCCCGTACGACGTGCTCGCGAACGAATGGATGACGTTGGGCGGCCAGAAGGTGTCGCGCTCCCGCTCGCGGGCGAAGGACGTCTTCGTTGCCCCGCTCCTCGAGCGGTACCCGAGCGACGTCGTGCGCTTCTACGCGGCGCTGCTCGCCCCCCAGAATCACGACACTGAGCTGAACTGGGACGAGTTCGACAGCGTCCGGGAGGAGGTGCTGGCGAACCAGTACGGCAACCTGGTGCAGCGCACGCTCGTGCTCGCCCGCGACCGCTACGGCGGCCGCATCCCACCGGCGCCGGCCGACGTCCGCCCGGACGATGCCCCCGGCGGCGTCGCCGACCACCTGCGGATCGCCCACCATCGGATCTCGGAGGAGTACGAGCGGGTCCGGCTCAAGGAGGCGCTCGACCTCACGCTCGAACAGGTCCGTGAGGCGAACCGCCGGTTCCACGAGGCCCGACCCTGGCAGGCCGTCGAGCCGGAGCGCGCCCACGTGCTCTACGATGCGATCTGGCGCGTCCAGGCCCTCGCTACCTGGCTCGCGCCGGTGATGCCGACGTCCAGCGCCGAGGTGTTCCGAATGCTCGGCTACGCCGAGCCGCCGGGGCCGGGCGACTGGGACCGGGCCCTGCGGCCGCCCCCCGGCGGGCAGCGACTCGGCGAGATACGGCCGCTGTTCCCCCGCGCCGACGCCGTCGCCGGCCCGGCGCCGCCGCCCCCGACCGGCCCGGTCCCGCTCGAGATCCGCGTCGGGGAGGTCCGTACGGTCGAGCCGCATCCGGCCGCCGACAAGCTGTACGTACTGACCGTCGACATCGGCGAGGCCACGCCCCGGACCGTGGTGGCGGGACTTCGGGCGTCGTACCCGGCGGACGCCCTGGTCGGACGTCGGGTGCTGCTGCTCGCCAACCTCGCCCCGCGGACGATCCGACGGATGACGTCGCAGGGGATGATCCTCGCCGCCGATGCGGGAGAGACCGCCGTCGTGCTGACCGCACCGGAGGGGACGCCCGCCGGCGCCCCCGTCGCCGCGCCGGCGTCGACCCGCACGATCGCCTACGAGGAGTTCGCGGCGACCGCCCTCCGGATCGGGCGGGTCACTGGCCCGGCGGCGGACGGTGTGACCGTCGACCTCGGCGACCGGACGGTGCGGGCCCGGGGCTCGGCGCCGTCCGACACGCTGGTCGTGGTCCGTCTCGACCCGCCCGACGCGCCCGACGGCGTGCTGCTCGCCCTGGCCGACGGACGGCCGGTGCGACCCCTCGTCGACGTGGCGCCCGGGGCCAAGGTGCGATGACGGCGCCGGACCGACTCGACCTTCACGTGCACAGCCGCCATTCTCCCGACTCTTCCAGCCCTCTCCGGGAGATCGCGGCCCGGGCGGAGTCGCTGGGCCTTCGGGGGTTTGCGTTGACCGACCACAACTCGGTCGCCGGTCACGCCGAGATCCCCGAGATCCGCGCGCGCTACCCTCGACTGATAGTGGTGGCCGGCGTCGAGATCTCCACGCGGGAAGGTCACCTGCTCGCCTACGGGGTGGCCGAGGCCCCCCCCCGGGGCCGACAGATCGAAGAGTCGCTCGACTGGGTCCGCGCGCACGGCGGCGTCCCCGTGCTCGCCCACCCGTTCCGGGTCTGGCACGGCGTCGGTCGGCGGGTCGCGACCGTCGCCGCCGTGCCGGCGATCGAAGCCACCAACGGCCACAGCGCCGCCTACGTCAACCGGCGCGCCAGCGTCGTCGCATCGGCCCGAAAGCTCGGAACGACCGGTGGCAGTGACGCCCACCTCCCGGACGACCTGGGCCGGTGCTGGACGGAGTTCGAGGGCCCGACCGACTCCGAGGAGGACGTGCTGGCCGCGCTCCGCGGGGGCCGGGTCCGGGCGGCCGGACGCTCCGCGACGCGCGGGGAGGCGACGCGGCTCGCGTTCCACTCGGCGCTCCGGCGACTTCGACGCGGGCTCGGACCGGTGTAGTGCTGCCGCGCCCCGAGGCCTTTAAGGGGCGCCCCCCTGCCGTCGCTCGCGCCGAGGTGGCAGAATGGTTAATGCGACGGACTGCAGATCCGTTTCCTGGGGGTTCGATTCCCTCCCTCGGCTTCCGCCGCACCGCCCCGGGGTTCTCCGGAACCGATCGACCCGGTAGCGGGAGGCGACCCGAGCGTCCCGAATCGGGGCCGTGGGAGCCCTAACCGCGGGAGGGCACCGAGCGGGACGCCGCCCGGCCGGGCCTACGGACCGTTGCCCCGAGTCCTGCCGCCGTTCACTTCGTGTCGGAGGTCGGCGGCCCCGTCCGGGTGAAGTGGGCCCCCGCCGCAGCCCCGGACGGAGGCTCGCCTCTCGCGCCGGTGTACGGGTGCCCGGGCCCGATCACCACCCCACAGGTTCCCCCGAGAACGCCGAGGATCAGTCCGGCCCCGTTGCCTCCCCCGACGCTCACGAGGCTCAGCACCGAGAGCACGATGATGAGGGCACCGAGCGCGGCGTGTTTGCGCGGGGAGACCCATAGCCCGACCGCCGCGCAGATCGTGATCAGCCCGAGGACCACGCCGGCGACCCCGGCGTCCACCGCACCCGCGACGTTTCCGACCGGGAACCCGCCCAGGCTGGCGACCGACTTGGCCCCTTCCGCCAGCGAGATCTCGTACGCACCGTACGCCAGTGTCACGAGCCCTCCGACCGCGCCGAGGATCGGACCGGCCAGCAGTCGGTTCTCCTCCGACTCCGAGCTCATGCCGCCCGGCCGCAGGCCCGGGCCGAGCTAAGACGGTGACGACACGACGGGCTCGGGGAGGGATTCCTGCGACTTCCGCGGGGCGACGGACCCTTTATCCCGCCCGCGCGTCCGGACCGCTGTGCCGGGTCGCACGACCACCCGCTCGATCCGGATCGTGGCGGGGGAGATCGACACGCGCACCGTCGCGACCCGTCTGGTGCTCCCGTCGGCGGGTCAGCCGGTGTGGCCCCCGTTCCTCCGGGTCGCGGAGAGCATCGCCGCGCGGGGACGCACGCTCCCGCCCCACGCGCACGAGCGCGAGGAGGTGCTGACGTACGTCACGGAGGGGTTCGCCGTCTACCAGCTCGGCCGGGACCCGCCGGACGCCCTGTCGCAGGGGGCGGCCCGCCTGCTGACGACCGGCGCCCGCGTCGAACACCGGGTCAGCCCCGCGCAAGGCGGGGCGATCCGCTGGTTCAACTTGGTCGTGGGGCTGCCGTCCGCCGAGACGCGAGCCCCCCGGATCCAGTCGGCGCCGGCGAACTCCCCGACCGTCGAGATCGACACCGTGCGCGTCCGGCCGCTCGTGGGACCCCGGGCGCCGATGTCGTCGGCGGTAGGGCTCGAATGCCAGGAGCTCGTCTTCGTGAATGCGAGCACCACCATTCCCCGCGTCGGTCCCCGCCGACGGGGCATCCTGTACGCGCTGGCGGGGCGCGGAACGGTCGACGATTTGCCGGTCGAGGCGGGGGAAGCGGCGCTGGTCGAAGGCGTGCCCGGGATCGCCGTGCACGGTGGGGTCGGATTCCGGGCGATGCTCGCGACCGCCCCGACCGAGCCGACGCCCTCGATCCCGGGATCGGAACCGCGCTAGAGCGGGACGCATCGACCGCCGACCGGGCGACGGTCGTCCCCGCGGACGCTAGCCGGTACCGGGCGAGCGGACCGAAGGGGAGCGAGCGGCTTCCCGTCCCCGAAGCGCCTCGTCCGGCAGACGGAACGAGCGGAGCATCGCCACGAACCTCGGGTCGTCCCGGATCCCGTCGAACGCCGGCATCAGTTGGCGGATCCACAGACCGCTCTCGCCCGCCCGGACGCTCTGCTCGAGCAGGTCGAGGGCCTTCTCCTTCTCGCCGAGCATGGCGTACAGCGCGGGGAGGTACTCGGCCGAGACGAACTGGGAGGGCGGGGCGGCCGTGAGCTCGGCCAGGAGGGCGCGCGGCTCGTCGAGATCGCCCAGGGTCCCGAGCACGATGGCGCGGGCGAGGCGCATCAAGGGGTTCGACGAGGTCCCGGCGGCGGCGAGCTCCCGCCGCGCGTCGTCCGGCCGACCGAGCTCGGCGTACAGGGCCGCGAACGCGAGGTGGCTGAGCATCGGGTTCAGGTCGACCGGGATCAACGCTCGGTACCGGGCCTTCGCCTCCGCTTCGTCCAGGCGGAGCAGGGCGGAGTCGATCAGCAGCCACCGGGGCGTCCACGCCCCGGGGTTCACCTCGTACGCGAACCGGAACTGCTCTTCGGCGTCCGCGTGCCGTCCGAGCACCCGGAGGAGCGTCCCGTAGCTCACCCGCGCGATCGCGTTGCTCGGGTTCAGGAGGAGCGCCCGCTCGAACTCCGCCCGCGCGCCGTCCCAGTCGTGGTCCTCCTGCATTCGCAGGTTCCCGAGCGCGGCGTGGGCCTCCGACAGTTCCGGGTCCAGCTCGAGCGCGCGGAGGATCTCCCGGCGCGCCCGCGCGAACCCCTCCCGGTGCGGCAGGTAGTCCCCGGCCCCCAGCACCAGTCGATGGCCGAGCTGCGCGTGGGCGAGGGCGAAGTCGGGGTCCCGCTCGATCGCTCCCTCGAGGAGCGCCACGGACTCCCGGAACGCTTCGGCGCTGAAGAACTCGGCTTCGCCCAGTTGGACCGCCCGCAGGTAGAGTTCGTACGCCGGCAGGCTCTGGGTCGGCGTGCGGCGGAGGAACTCCCGGGCGCGCTCCGACAGCTCGACCCGGATCGCGGACGCGGTCCGTTCGGCGACCTCGGTCTGGATGGCGAAGACGTCGGCGAGCTCGCGGTCGTACTTCTCGGACCAGATGTGCTCCTGGCTCGCCACGTCGATCAGCTGCAGCGTGATGCGCAGTCGATCGCCGGACTTCCGCACGCTCCCCTCGAGGATCGAGGTGACGCCGAGCTCCGCGCCGATCTGGGCGACCGACTTCGGGCTCGACTTGTACGGGACGACCGACGTCCGGGCGATCACGCGGACCGACGGCAGCTTCGACAGCACCGCGATCAGCTCCTCGGTAAGACCGTCCGCGAAGTATTCGTCGTGGGGATCCGGGCTGATGTTGGCGAGCGGCAGCACTGCGAGGCGCGGGGTCGCGGTCGCCGGACGCACCGTCGCGGACGCGGGGGCGGCGACGACGACACGGTACAACGCCATCGGCTCGGCGATCCCCTTCAGGGACCGGGCGCCGATCGGCTCGAACCGATACGCGACCTTGTTCCGCACTTGGGCGTAGAACGGCTCCGAGACGCAGATGCCGTCCGCCACGGCGGCGGCCTCGACGCGCGACGCCACGTTGACGGCGTCGCCGAAGATGTCCCCCTCCCGGCCCTGGACGTCGCCGACATGGAGCCCGACCCGCACGTGGAGCGGCACGACGTCGGGGCGGGCGTTCCGCTCGCCGACGCGCCGCTGGAACTCGACCGCGCATTCGACGGCGTCGAGCGCGCTCGGGAACTCGGCCAGGAGCCCGTCGCCGGTCGACTTCACCCAGCGACCGTGATGGGCCTCGAGCGCGGCCCGGGCGATCCGCTCCTGTTCCTCGATGAGCGCGAGCGCCGCCTGCTCGTCGCGCTGGGCGAGCTCCGTCGAGCCGACCATGTCGGCGAGCAGGATGGCGGAGAGACGGCGTCCGCTTGCCACGACCGGCGCATCGCGCCCGTGCTAAAGCGTGGGCGCCCCCGGGGCGTCTACGCGTCGGGGCGGCCGACCGGGGCCGCGACCGCGGCGACCGGCGCGGCGATCCCGGCCGACTGGGGCGGGTCGCTGAACGTCACGTAGACGATCAGCAGCTTGGCCGGCGTGACGATCGTGAGGTTGCCGCCCGTCGGGTGCGGGTGCATCCCGCCGACGTTCGCGACGGTGTAGGAGTAGGTCCCATTCGGCAGCCGGATCGTGAGGCTGCTCCCCTTCGACGAGAGGGTGAAGTTGACCGGACCGGTCAGGTTGACCTGCCAGAGGGTGCCGGTCTTGAGGCCGGCCTCCCGGAACACCACCGACTCGGTCAGCAGCGAGAACTTGATCGCCTTCGTCGCGGGGTGCGCCCCGACCGAGACGCTCCCGTGCGGCGGCGCTGCTGTGTAGTCCGACGGCTTCGGGGTCACCTGGAACTTCCAGCCGCCCTGCACGACCGTGAACTCGAGCGAACCTGTGACGGTCGTCGCGCTCTGCGACGGACCCCCACCGTGGGCGGGACCCGCTGTGAGTGTCACCCCCCACGGCGCCCCGGTCGGGAGACCGGTCTCGGTGAAGGTCAGCGTCTCGATCTTGCCGAACGTCACCTTCAGCGCGGCCGACACCGAAGTTACGAGGAAGAGGGTCTGGCTTGGTGCGCCGGGCCCGCTGACGGTCGCGACACCGTAGCCCGACGGAGCGGTGATGACGAACGGCAACGGACCGGCGAGCGCGAGGAAGTCGATCGTGCCGCCGCCGTGGAAGGTGACGTTGGACCGGGCGAGCGGCGGGGTCCCCGCCGCGACCGACCAGATGGAGCCGGGCGGCAGGCCCTTGGCGGCGAAGGAAACCGAGGCGAGCGCGAACGCCGAGACGTTCGCCGCGCCCTGATCGGCGACGTAGACGATGCCCGAGGTCGCGTTGATCGAGAGGGCGGCCGGTACGGCCAGCACGGGCACGGACGCCACGATCGCGTTGGAGATCGCCGAAAGGACGCTCAGGTTGTTGGATCCGCCGTTCGGTACGTAGACCGCGTTCGTCGACGGGTCGACGGCGATCCCCCCGTCGGCCGACGGCTCGCTACCGACCGGGACGTTGGCGACGACGGTATCGTTCGCCGCCGCGATGACGCTCACGTTGTCGGAGAATCGGTTCGCCACGAACACCTCGCCGCGGGTCCCGTCGACCGCGAGCCCCCCAGGACCCGAACCGACGTTCACCGCCGCCAGGAGCGTGTGGTTGCTTCCGCCGATCACGCTTACGTTGTCCGATCCGATGCAGGCGACGAAGACGTCGTGGTCGACCGCGTCGTAGGCGATCGACCCGCCCACCCCGGGACTCGTTCCCACGAACACCGTGGCGATCAGGACGTTCGATGTGCCGGAGATCACGCTGACGTTGTCCGAACCCGCGTCGGCGACGAACAGCTGCCGGTTCTGGGTGTCGATCGCGATGGCGTCCGGATCGGAGCCGACCGGGATCGTGGCGACGGGCTCGTTCGTGACCGAGGAGATCACGGAGACGGTGCCCGAACCGCCGTTCGCGACGTAGACGTAGCCGTTCAGCGGGTCGAACACGATCGCGTCCGGGGCGTTGCCGACCGGGATGTTCGCGCTCACGCCTCCGTAGCCCAGCGAAACGGCCGTCACGTTGTTCGAACCCAGGTTCGCGACGTACGCCGTCCCGTTCGGTCCGTCGACCGCGATCGCGACCGGCTCGTCGCCCACGGGGATGCCGAACCCCGGGGAGTCGGTGGCGATCGCGATCTCCGTCACGTTGTTCGTGTACTCGTTCGCGACGAACACCGTGCCGTTGGCGGAGTCGAGCGCAATGGCGTCCGGGCCGTTACCGACGGGGATCGTCACCGACCCGGGGAGCGGTTTCGCCCCGTCCGGTGCGACCGCCGGCGCCGGCGACGCGGCAGGAGCCGTCGGCGCGGGGAGGCTCGACCCGTGCGAGGACCCGGCCAGCGGGCCCCCCGCGACGAGCGCGACGGCACCCGACCCGAGCAGCAGGACGACGATCGCGGCGACGATCCCCGCCCGGGCCATCCCGCGGGCGGGCCGGTTCCGGAAAAGTCGTTCGTGCATGGGCGTCGCTCCGCCGTGACCGCCGGACTAGCCGACGCGCGGGTTTGCCCCGGCGCGCGGCACGGCGACGGGTGACGCCGCCGGCAGCTGTCCGGGCGCGTGGGCGAAGTGCACGGAGACGAACACCGGGGCGCCGGCGACCACGATATGGCCGGTCGCGGGGGAGATCGTGTAGCCCTTGAGGTGAGCCACCGTGAAGCCGTACGTCCCGTTGATGAGGTAGATGACGACCGTGCTCGAGGTCGACGAGACGGTCTGGCCGCCGGATCCGACCTTCCACTCCGTGCCTCCGGGGAGTCCGGTCTCGGTGATCGTCAGCGGGTAGGTGTACCGGACCTGGAACGTCGTGCCGGGCGGCGTGGCGATGCTCCCGCTGGAGGCGACCAGGACGCCCTTGTCCTTCACGACCGTCGTCATCCCCGCGAACGCCTCGATCGCGTAGGTGTACGTGCCGGGCGTCAGGTTCTTGTCGGAGACGGTCGGCGTCGTGCCGCAGATGGGCGCGACGATCGTGAGGCACCAGCGGGTCTCCTTCGCGAGCCCGACCTCGTGCGCGGAGATCGTTTCGGTCGGTCCCTTGAGGAACGTCGCCGACTGGGGGACGCTCGCGCCGTTCACCACCAGCGTGCCTTCGGGCGGGAGGGTGGCGGAGACCTCCCAACCGCCGGGGCCGCGAATCAGGTAGGTGAACGTCCCATTCCCCGCCGGGAAGGTGATCGACGTCGAGGTGGTGTTCCTGAGCGTGCCGTCGAACGCCACGAACCAGCGGGTGGCGGTACCCTTGGTGGGGAGCCCGTGTTCGGTGAACGTCACGTTGTAGACGACCTGCGAGAACGGCACCGCGACCGAATCGCTCGAGCCATTGACCGTGAACTGGCCCGCGTTCGTCGGCGGAACCCATCCCGAGACGACGCCGAGAGTGTAGTCGTAGGTGCCGTTCGACTCTTGGAACTGGATCGAACTGCCCGTACCGCTCTTCTCGGTGGAGTTGACCGTCACCGACCAGTCGGTGCCGGTCGGGAGATTGGTCTCGTTGAAGTAGACGGTGTACAGCTTCGTCGTGAACGTCACGCCGATCGACGCGCCCGCGCCGGCCAGCGTCACGTGCCCTTGGGAGGTGCCGGGGACGAACCCGGCGACGATCCCGAGGGTGTAAGAGTAGCTGCCGTTCGGCTCGACAAAGACTATCGTCGGGGTGGTGGAATTCTCCGTCGTGGCGCCGAACACCACCGACCAATTCGTGCCGACCGGGAGCCCGGCTTCGGTGAACGTCACCAGGTAGGTGACCTGCGTGTAATTGGCGTCGGCGACCTGCACGTTGCTCCCGGCGACGACGATCGAGCCGGTGCCGGGAACCGTCGCCTGCGACCAGCCCGAGACGGCCGAGATCTGGTAGGAGAGCGTCCCGTTCCCTTCGGAGAAGGAGATGAGGTCGGAGCCGCCGTCGGTCACGACCATCTCGTGGACCGGTCCGAGCGTCACCTCCCACACGAGCCCGGACGGAAGCCCGTTCTCGGTGAAGACGACGGTGTAGGTGACCTTCGAGTAGGCGAGCGTCGGCTCGGTGACGGAGGCCCCGTTCACGACGATGCTACCGGCACCGGCGAGCGTGGCCTGGCTCCATCCCGAGATCCCGCTGATGGCGTAGGGATACGTCCCGTTCGGCAGCCCGGTCCACGTGAGGGTATCGGTCCCGCCGTTGGTGACGAGCGACTTCAAATCGCCGTTGACGGAGACCTGGAACGTCTGACCGCTCGGGAGGCCGGTCTCGGCGAAGACGACCGGGTAGGTGACCTGCGTGTAGACGAGCGTCGGCTCGGTGACACCGGCTCCGCTCACGACGACCGTGCCGGTGCCCGCGAGCGTCGACTGAGCCCAGCCGGAAAGGCCGGGCACCGAGTAGGCGTAGCTGCCGTTCGGCTCGTGGAACGTGAGCGAGTCGGTCGCGCCGTCGGTCGTCAGCGTCTGCGGGACCCCCCCTACCGAGACCTCCCAGGTCAGACTCGCCGGCAGCCCGCTCTCGGAAAACACCACCGGGTAGGTCACGGGCGAGTAGGCGAGCGTCGGCTCGGTGACCGAGGCACCGCTCACCACGACACTCCCCGAGTAGGAGAGGTTCGACTGCATCCAGCCGGGGATGTTCGTGATCTGGTACGCGTAGGTTCCGCTCGGTTCGCCGAACGACAGCGAGTCGGTGCCGCCGTCGGTGAAGTACGACTCGGTGGTCCGCCCGACCGTCACCTGCCAGGAGAGGTTGGCGGGCAGTCCGGTCTCGGTGAACGTGACCTGGTAGTTCACGTCGGGGGCCGCGGAGGAGCCCCCGGGCAGGAACGACAGCGTCGTCGCCCCGGCGGAGGTGGCGAACACGGCCACGACCGCGAGCGACGAAGCGACGAGTATGAAGGTGACCAAGAGCGCGCCGGCTCGCGGGAGTGTGTGCTGGGACATTAGCGATAGAAGGCCATCGCGCTACATAATCATGCCGAAAATCACCCGATCGGGGCAGGCCGGTCGCGGAGCCGGTTAACCGTCGTCGGGGCCGAAACCGGCGCGACCGGCGGGAGCGGACGCTCGGGCCCGACTCATCCGCGGTGAGTATCGCTTAAGCGGGCCTCGCCCGTCGAGCGGCCGTGCCCGAACCGGTACTAGCGTCGGTCGACCCCGGAGCCCCCGAGGTGGTTGTCGACGCCCGCGACCTGCGGTATTCGTACGACCGCCGCCGGTTCGCGCTCGACGGCGTCAGCTTCACCGTGCGGCGGGGGGAAGTGTTCGGCCTGCTCGGGCGGAACGGCGCGGGAAAATCGACGCTGATCAAGGCGATGACGACGTTGATCCAGCCGACGTCCGGCACTCTCCGGGTCCTCGGGATGGACCCGGCCCGCGACGGACGACGAATCCGTCGTCGCATCGGCGTCGTCCAGCAGTCGGAATCGTTCGACTTCACCTCGGTCCAAGGGAATCTCGACGTCTACGGGGTCCTCTGGGGGCTCCCGCGCGAGGAGCGGGCCCGGCGCCGCGAGGCGCTGCTCGCCCGGTTCGGCCTGGACACGATCCGAACTCGTCGGGCGTTCGACCTCTCGGGGGGGCAGAAGCGTCGCGTGCAGGTCGCGCGGGAGTTCATGCACGACATGGAGGTCCTCTTCCTCGACGAGCCGACCGTCGGGCTGGACGTGATCATGCGGCGGGAGCTGCTCGACTCCGTCCGCTCCGAGGTCCGGCGCGGCCTCACGGTCGTTTTCACGACCCACAACCTGGAGGAGGCCGACTACCTCTGCGACCGCATCGCGGTGATCGACAACGGCAAGATCCTGGTGCTCGACACCCTCGAGAGCCTGAAGCGGATCTACGGCGGGAAGAAGACGATCGACCTCACGGTCGCCGACGGCGACCCCGTCCGCTACTTCGAGGAGCTCGGCCGAGCGCTCGGTCCGGCGACGA
>Ga0335073_10000736_pt1 | contig 42774 bp, 36 predicted proteins | sample Lox_Sample_22_FD_207093 | JGI IMG/M metagenome (GOLD analysis project Ga0335073, IMG submission 207093) | Soil microbial communities from Loxahatchee National Wildlife Refuge, Florida, United States - Lox_Sample_2.2 | ecosystem: Environmental > Terrestrial > Soil > Wetlands | place: USA...
GAGATCGATCACCAGATAGTCGAGATCGCCCCAATCGACGTTGCGGAGGAATTGCTGCATGGCGCTGTGCAGCATGGGTCCGCGCCAGACCAGCGGTTTGTCGCCGGGGTTGATGAAACCCATGGACATGAGCTTCACGCCATAATTTTCGACGGGTTCGATGCGCTCTTCATTGGCGCGCGGCGGCCGGTTGATGCCCATCATGAGAGGGATGTTGGGACCGTAGACATCGGCGTCGAGCAGGCCGACCTTTCGTCCCAGGGCGCGCAGAGCGAGCGAGAGATTTACGCTGACCGTGGTTTTTCCGACGCCGCCTTTTCCGGATCCGACAGCGATGATGTTGCGGACTCCGTCGATGGGCAGCTTGGGTGGGGCTTGTGGGTGCACGTTTCTAAGATAGCGAATGTAGACTGAGGGAATGAAGATTTGGTGCTTTTTGCTGGGCACGGCACTGTGGGCTCAGGGTCCGGAGTTCACGAAGGATGGCCGGTTGGTGCGGCCGGCGGATTATCGCGAGTGGATATTTTTGAGCTCGGGATTGGGGATGACGTATGGCTCCGAGGGTCCCGCAACACCGCGCTTCGATAATGTTTTTGTAAATCGCGCGTCTTATAAGGCGTTTATGGCGACCGGGAGCTGGCCGGAGAAAACGATGTTCGTGCTGGAGGTCCGGGATTCGGCTTCGAACGGGTCGATCAATCGCGGCGGGCATTATCAGGCGGAGGATTTTCGGCTGTCGGCAGAGGTGAAAGATTCGTCGCGATTTAAGGATAAATGGGAGTATTTTGCGTTTCCGGCGTCAGGCGAACCGGCGCAGGCGCTGCCGAGGTCGGCGGGATGCTTCGCGTGTCACTCCGCGCACGGGGCGGTGGAGAATACGTTTGTGCAGTTTTATCCGACGCTGCTCGGCATCGCGAGAGAGAAGGGTACTCTGAAGAAGTAGGCTGGGTTCACTGCGCTGTCATCAGCGAATCCCATCTTGCGGACGCTTTCTCTTTAATCCTTTCGGCGTCGCGAGCGAGGATCAGGTGTTGGGCGATCAGCGGCTTCGTCGCGGCTTCCACCTGCGCAAGATAAGCTTCCTTCGATTTGTAGCGCTCTTCAATCGATGGCCGCGGGTCGCCAATGCGCTCTCGTTCCGCTTTGCTGCGGGCGAACGGAATGAACGACCCGATCATGCTCTGAATTTCATCAGGAGCGCCGATCTTCGCGTCGCGCAGGTTCCAGCCCGTGTAAGTCGCAAGAGGAACGGCGAGCTCCGGTAGGCGAATGCCGGCCGTTTCGTTGCCGTCGGAGTTGACCTGCGGAATCAGCGTCGGGAACGGCTTGCCAACTTTGGGAGGCTCGAACGCGACGATACCTTTGCTACGGAAATCGGGGCCGAAATCCAGACGCCAGGCGTAGGCCGGGATTTTCGGCACATTAATCCCGGGGATTTTCGGGAAATTCAAGGCGCTTACCGCGACCAGCTGATCCTTATTAATGTGCGGAATTTCGGATTGGGGCGGAGCCGCGCCGTCGCTGATCCAGTTGTTCATGTCAACCAGCAAGGCTCGCAGAACGTAACGATTATCGTTGGGATTCGATTCGTTCTGCGTGTTGTGCTTTACCGGCTCGGCCGAGGGGCCGTGCTGCGTGCCGGCGATGTAATAAATGCGCGTCGATGGCGCCGGCGGAATGTCTTTTCGGCCGTCGGGACTGATGTGGATCAACGCGGCTTCGCGGCCCCAATATTCATACGATCCGTTGGTGTAGAAAATTTTGGGGACGACATGCTCCTCGGTCGCGCGGGCCAAAAGAGCGGCGGTAATGCCGTCGTCGGTTTCCGGTTCGTCGGTAAAGGGGAACAGATCGGTGGGATAGAAAAAGTTCATCCAGGTGTGGCCGTCGCGCGACGGTTGCGCGAAACGATGATTGAAACTTCCCTGCCCCGCTCCGGCGACATGCGCCCAGACGCCGTCGAAAACGATATGGCCCTGTTCATCGGCGTTGAAACCGTCGTAGAGATATTTGCGAAGAAAACGGCCGCTCTGCGAGACGCCGAAGGCGATGGCTCTTTTCACTTCGCCGTGCTGCTTCATATAAGAGATGTAGTCGCGGATGGCCGCGGGGCCGAGCCCGACGACGGCGGGGTCTTTGCCGGTGTAGATGCATTCGTAGATTTTTCCGGGTTCGAAACCGCTGGAATATTCGACACCGGTCGCTTCGGCGTTGAACTTCCATTGATCCCGCGGAATCGTCGTGGCTGGATCGGCGGGGCGATTGCGGACGGTCAGCGTGGCCGTCGATTCGTCGGCGACGGCGTAGGGGATTTGCGCGCGGTCGCCCAGCGAAGCCGCAGTCGCACGATGATCCACCATGATTTCGCTGCGCACCGGCCCGGTGAGGCCGCGAATAACCGGCGCGTAGAGTTTCATGTGGGTGCGATCCGGAACGTCGAATTCCCAGCCGACCCAGACCAGGGTGTAGCCGGAATCGAACAGGAAGGAATCGCCAGGGTCGTTCCCGCGGGTGAAGTCGAACGTGCTCATAAGGCCTTTGCCGCCGCGGTTGGAGACTTCAAACAGCGCGGTGCCGTTCGATTTTTTGGGATCTTTCGGTTGCAGAACGTAGAGATCGGCGGAAAATTCGACCAGACCTTTGGCGTCGCGCGGGGCCCGGTCGACGTCGACAATGATTTTATTCGCGGGAAGATTGGGATCGACCGCGAAATAAATCTTTCCGGCGATTTCTTCGTAGTTGCCCTGCGGGTAATCGGCGCGATGGGTGATTTCGACGCGGAGGACGGCGGCGTGCGCGAGAATCGCGAAAAAGAAAATCGATCTGCGAAGCATGGGGTTATTCTACTGCGAATTCGGGCGTCAAACGAGTATGGCGAACAGGACCGGCGAGTCAAGCGAACCTTTGAAGGCGGACGGGGAACGCGCAGGATCGGTTGCCATGACCGTCGGGGCTTACACCGCGCCCATGCGAGCTCGCGGCCGCTTAGTGGAAGTTAGCCCGCACTTACTGGCGGCGCTGTCCGGCGGCTACGGCTTCAATTCGGAGGCGACTTTCGCGATTCCGGCCCTGGCGCAGATTTCGTCGTTGGCGCCGCCGACGGCTCCGCTCACGCCAACCGCTCCGATCACTTCGTTTCCGGCTTTGATCGGCACGCCGCCGGCGACGCCGACCGTTCCTTCCACGTTCGGCATCGGCGAACCGAGGGTCGAGTGCCAGGCCTTCGCCGCTTCGCCGGAGGAATCCCAGCGATTGGCGAAGGTGAGCGCCGTAAAGGCTTTCTTGCGGCTCAGTTCGATGGTGTGCGGGCCGGTGGGTTCGTCGCGTAGAAAAGCTTGGAGCAGACCGCTCGCATCAATGACGCTCACGCTGACATGAAAGTTCATGGTGCGGCACTGCGCGATGGCGGTGTGGGCGATGGTCTCGGCCATCTCGATGGACATGGCTTTTTTGGTGATCAATCCCTGGGCGGCGGTGGGCCAGGAGGCGCAGAGCGCAACGCACAGGAGCAAGGATGAACGGAGCATCCGGGGAACCTCCTTGATCAGCATAGTGGAAATTTATCGGCATGGGGAACGTCGTGGCGGGAGTCCCTCGGCAAGTAACGCAAGCCGTCAGGCGCGCGATGTTCGCGGCGCGATTTCGGCAGCCGTCGGTTGCCCAGCCCTGGCGGCTTACGCCACTGGTCTGAACGCCGTGTATACTGGACGCCGGAGCGAAAGACGATGAGCGAAACTTCGGATCTGGGACGCAGAGATCTGGCCAAAGTGGCGCTGGGCGCCGCGGCGGTGATCGCGTCACAAACCAGCGGACGCGCGACGGTGGTGCCGAATCCGCCGGGAATTAAAATCGCGACCACCTACAAGACCGATCCGACCGACGACGACCTGCTATTTTTGCAGCAGATCGGCGTCGAGTACGTGAGCCTTAATCCGAGGCCGGCGCAGGCTACCGCCGACGCGTTCACGGCGATGCGCGAACGCTACGAATCGGCCGGGATCAAAGTGTATAACGTCGGCAGCGGCGTCGGTCCGAGCGGCAGTCTGCACAACATGCCGGAGGTGACGCTGAACCTTCCCGGACGCGACCAGAAAATTGAAGAGTACAAAAATTATCTGCGCTACGCCGGTCAGGCGGGGATTCATTATACGACCTACGCGCATATGGGCAACGGCATCTGGAGCAGCGGGCGCGCGCGGATGCGCGGCTGCGATACCCGCGAACTGGATCTGAACAGTCCCAATCGGCAGGGCGTCTGGTACGGCAAGGTTTATAAGGAGCCGCTGTCGCACGGGCGCGTGTTTTCGAAAGAGGAGATCTGGGAGAACTACACCTATTTCATCAAGCAAGTCGCGCCGGTGGCGGAAGAAGCGGGGGTGCGGATCGGGATTCATCCGGACGACCCGCCGGCGCCGGTATTGGCCGGCGTGCCGCGCTGCATTTTCGCGAATTTCGAGGGCTATAAACGCGCGATGGAGATCGCCGATAGTCCGAACGTCGGACTGTGTTTATGTTGCGGAACATGGCTGGAGGGCGGGAAAGCCCTGACGGGCAAAGATCCCGAGGAGATGATCCGCTATTTCGGCGCGCAGAAGAAAATCTTCAAAATTCATTTCCGCAACGTGAGCGCTCCGCTGCCGCATTTTGTCGAGACCTTCATGGATAACGGCTATTACGACATGTACAAAATTATGAAGGCTCTGCGTGAGGTGGATTTCGACGGGATCGTGATTCCGGATCACATCCCCAACATGCTGACGCCGGACGGGAAAATTGCGCCGAACCAGTTCCGGTCGCCGGCGCTCGCCTATAGCATCGCGTATATGCGGGCGCTGCGGGATCGGGCCAATCGGGAAGCGAAGGGGTAACTTTGTGGGGCAGGCCCCCGGCCTGCGGCGGGCGCGCCGCTTGTTCAGCCGGCCAGGCACACTGGGAGCCCGCCCACCTGCCATGTCGTCAGAAACTAAGGCAATTTGAACGCGATCAGATTTTCCCCCGAGACGACCGCGATGTACTGCTTGCCGCGGAAGGTGTAACTGATTGCGGGGGCGTGAATTGCCGCGCCGGTCGGGAAGTGCCACACGATTTTCCCCGTTCGCGCGTCCAGGGCCATAAAATATCCATTGGAATCGCCGGCAAAAATTAAGCCGCCGGCGGTCGCCAAAAGTCCGGAAGGAGTGCTCACCAGTTCGCGCTTCCATTTCACCGTTCCCGTCGCCGGATCCACCGCATCCACCGATCCGGTCTGCGGGTCCTTGGGCACGCCAAATGCGTCGCCGGCCTGATATTGCTTGCCTTCGACGTATTCCTGTTTTTCCACATCGAACAACTGGCAGCCGTCAGTGGAGGAGAAATAATAAAATCCGGTTTGCGGGCTGAACGCCGTCGCATTCCAGTTGTGGCCGCCGCCGATGCCGGGGCAAACGAGGGTTCCTTTGGGCGTCGGTTCGCGATTGGCGATCAGGATCGGCCGGCCATCGGCGCCGATCCCGTCGGCCCAGTTGACTTTCGTGTACGGTTTGGCAGTGATGTATTTGCCGGTGGTGCGATCGAGCAGATAATAAAACCCGTTGCGATTGGCCTGGCCGAGCGCCTTGATTTTCTTGCCGTCGACGGTCACATCGAGCAGCACCGGATCGGCGACAGCATCCCAATCATGAACATCATGCGGGGTCATTTGAAAGTACCACTTTAATTTGCCAGTATCCGCATCAATGGCCACCACCGCGCAAGTGTACAGATTGTCGCCGGGCCGAACCTCGCCATCCATATCCGGGCCGGGATTGCCGATGCCCCAGTAAATCAGGTTAGTTTCTGGATCGTAAGTGCCGGTGATCCAAGTAGATCCGCCGCCAGTCTTAAAGGAATTTCCACCCCAGGTTTCGATCCGCGGCTCGCCTGCGGTGGGGACCGTGTAGAAGCGCCAGCGGCGTTTGCCGGTCTTGGCGTCATAGGCGTCGATGTAGCCGCGGATGCCCCACTCCGCGCCCGCCGTCCCAACCACCACCATATCCTTGACCACCAGTGGCGCGACGGTGTTCGAATATCCTTTCTTATAGTCGTCAATGGCGGTTTCCCACAGCAATTTTCCGCTTTTACGATCAAGCGCAACCAGCGTAGATTGAATGTTTACCTTGAACAGCTTGTCGCCGAGGATCGCGAATCCTCGATTCACGGTGCCGCAGCACAGTCCCAGGCCGGATGGTACGTAATCGGAGTAGCTCCACACTTTTCGGCCGGTCAGAAGATCGACCGCCCAGGCATTGTTCGAGGGTCCGGTGAGATACATCATGCCATCGATTACCAGTGGAGTGGTTTCGTTGTTGCCGGGCACGCCGGTGGGAAGAATCCAAGCGGGCGCGAGCTGAGCGATGTTCGCGGCGGTGATCTGCGCCAGCGGACTATAGCGCCATCCGAGATAATTGCGGCCGTAGCTGAGCCAGGTGTTGGGGTCCTGCTGGGCGTGGAGCAGGGCGTCGTTGGTCACCTGCGCGTTTGCGGCGAACGTCGCCATAAAGATCCAGATGATTTTTTTCATTGCATGTTCGCCTTGCTCTGGGTTTTAAGAATGTAAGCGACGATGTTGTCGATGTCCTGGGGGCTGAGGCGTTTGCCGTAATCAGCGGGCATCATCGAGCGGAACTGGCGCGTCACCGATTTGATTTCATCGCGCAGAAAACTTTGCTCGTTTCCCGAGGCATCGACCAGCCGGACGGAAAAATTATCGAGCCAGCGCTCGACTCCGGTGATGGTGCGGCCATCGCGCGTCACCACGGTCACGATCGCATAGCCGGGTGTGATATCGGCATTGGGATCGACAATCGATTCTTTCAGCTTGTCTGCGCCATTGCGACGGCTGCCGTGGCTTAAATCCGGCCCGAGCGTTCCGCCGCGCGCTCCCATGGCATGGCATCGGCCGCACCCGGCGCTGCCCCAGAACAGCGCTTCGCCCGCCGCGGGATCGCCGTTAATCGGCGCCTTCACCTGCGAAAGCGACCGCACGAAAGTCACCAGACGCCAGATCTGTTCATCGCCAAGCGATTTGAACGACGGCATCAGCGTCCCGCGCACGCCTTCCGAGATGACGCGGAAAAGATCGCCGTCGGTTCGGCCGGCACGAAACTGGCCGCGCGTCAGATCGGGCGGATGCATGCCTTCGGCCTGGCTCTGCGCGCCTTCCCCGTTGGAGCCATGGCAGGGAGCGCAGGATTGCAAGAACAATTTCTGACCATCGGCGATCGCTTCCGAATCTCCCGCAAAGGGGTTGACTTGCGCGAAGCAGATCGCCGAAAACAGCAGGAGCGACGGACATATTGGCGGCATTCGTTCACGTCGGATTTTATCAGAGCCGCGGCGCTGATTTTTAATCGGCGCATTTCGCTTGAAAATTCGCCACACGCTGAAAGGGGGCGCCGAAAAATTCCCGGCTCCGGGCCGGCCTTTTGTCAGGGAGCGCTGCACGACAGAGCCGTGGCTGCCAGGGAGTCGGTTTTCGAGTTTTCAGCGGCCTGCGCGCTCCCGAAGCCAACCCGGCGAATCAGGTAGGACGCGCGGCGACGGTCCCGCGCGGACAGCGGAAGCGAGTTCGCGGCGCGAATCTCGATGCGATGCCTGCCGGAGGGAACCGGCGCGCATTCGATCGTGAAGTTGCCGGCGCGAATCGTTTGATTCGCCGCTATGCGCCCGTCGATCGAAACGTCGATCTGCGTTTCGCCGGCCGGCAGCATGCCGTCCAGGCGGAATCGCGAGGAGCCTGCGAGCACGATAACCGCGTCTTCCGATGCCCAGCCGTCTTCATAAATTCCGGAAAATTCGAGATTCGGATTGTCCAGAGCGGCGGGAAAATGTTGCAGCGCCGCGGGCGCGGGCAAAGCGTCGTATTGATCTTCGGAGATGACCGAAATATCGCGCACGAACCCGGTGATGCGCCGCGTATCCAGGCGCACGGCGCGGCCGTACCATCGCATGAATCCCGATTTATCGTTGGGCATCTGAAACGGCGCTTCACCCATATCGAGCATCAGGTAAGAATCGCCGCCGATGCGCTGCGGCGCCAAGACCGGCGAGAATAATCGTCCCGCGCCGCGAACTCCCGCGGTGAAATGCACGCGTTCGGAGCCGATGGCCGCGATCGGAGGAATGCGATTTTCGCCGTCGCTGTTGAGACTCGCGGTGTAATCGACAGCAACGCGCAGGCGCGGCGACGGGTTCAGCACCCGAAACAGCAAATAGCGCCCCACGGAGGTCATCGCGCCGGGGAAGAAATAATCGGGCTCGGAGGGATAGAGCGCGACGCCGCGGTCCGGGCCGAATCGGCCGGCCAGCGAAATGTTTCCGCCCAATTCGGAGGCGACCGCGATCAGGTGATTCGAAACCGATTCGGCGGGACGCAAACGCAAATCAGGCACGGCCTCCCGATGGTTCAGCGGACTCATTTCGGGACCGCTTTCGAGTACGTCGTAATGGGCGGCTTCGGCTCCGTTCCAGCGGAAAAAAATGTCCTGCTCCGGACCGGAACCGCCGGGCTTCATGTCGAACGCCGCCGAGCCGTCCTTTTTCTGACGTGCTTTGGCCAATGCAAGCGCGCGATCGGCGAGCGCCGGCGACAGGCGATGGCCCATGCGGAACACAGCCGAATCGGGGTCGAGATTCGCGGGAACTTGAAAAAAATCAGCAGCGGGATAATCGAGCTGCGCGGGATTCAGGTACACCGCTTCGACGCTAGAGAGGGTCGGGTTGTTGGCGTCGGAGACAATGTTGTCGCGATGCGGAGCGGCGCGAAGGCGCGCGAGCTGGTCCAGCAGTTTGCGATCGGAGGCGTGCGGGAGATTGGCGAAGCTGCCCGCACTGCCGAGGCTGCGGCGGACGTAGAAAATCTGGCTGCGAAGTCCCACGAGGGCGATGAGCATGATCGGCAGAAGTCGCCAGGTTGAATACAGAGCCGGTGGCGCGGGCGATCGGGCTGTGTCCCCTGCGAACCGCGCGCGAAGATTCGCAGGCCACAAAAGCCGATGATCCGCGCCACCGGCAACGTCGCCGCTCCTCACAGAGAAACACGCCAGCACCAGCGACCCGAGCAGGAATGGCTGAATATACATCGCCAGCTTGAACAGGCCAAAATCCCCGCCGCGAAAGAACAAATCCGCGCCGGCCGCGAGCATCGCCGTCGCAACCACGGCCGCCGGTTGCGCGTTCCACGCTTGCCACAGGCTGGCGGCGGCCGCAGCCAGCAGCAGCACCGCTCCGGCAGCGATCGCGGCATTCATCGCCAGGCCGCGGATCGGTCCGCCGCCGATTGGAACCAAACCCCACAAATTGGCAAGCCCGCTGGGAACCAGATAGTAGGGAAACACGCTCAGGTTGGGATCAGCCGCTTCGAAACTTCTTCCTGCCTGGCGCTCCAGAAACGGAGTAATGGAAAAAATCCAGCTTCGCAACACAATCGCGGCCACGAACAGCGTACCGATCGCGCACCGCGCCAGCAATCGGGTCGTCTCCTGGCGGCGAAACAACTGCAACGCATGGTAAAGCACGATGGCCACGATCAGGAACGGGAGAATTTCGTAATAAACGATCACCAGCGCGGCCATCAATCCGCCGGCGAGCAGAGAAAAGCGCAGCGCGGGAATTTTCAGCGGTTCGAGCACGATCGCCGCCGAAATCGCCAGCAGCGTCACGCCCAATACCTGCGGCATCAGCTGATACATGGTGCCCAGCGTGTTCAACGGCGAAACGGCGAGCCATGCGCAAAGCACGATGGCCGCGTCGCGCCAGGCGGAATCGCGCAGCACCAGTGCTCCGGCGGCCGCGATCAGCGCCAGATGCAGCGCCAGCAGCAGCGGCATGTAAATTTGAAATCCCGTGAGATGGGTCAGGCTGATCAGCCAGGCGAGCAGCAGATCGGCGCCGCAGCGCGTTCCTTCAATCGCGTAAGAGAACCAGTAGCTGGCGCCGAGATCGCGATTTTCGAGCATCGCCGTCGTGCCGGGGAGCTGATGGTAGCCGTGCGCGGCGAAGTGGTGCGCGGTCATCACGAAACTGCACATGTCGTTGTTGCCGTATGCGATCCAGTTGAATCCGTAGAGCAGCAGCGGATAACCGGTCAGCAGGGCCGCGCCGGCCAGGATGATCAAAAACGGCCGGATCTGGCGGAACGCGATCGCCGGGCGATTGCGCCACAGGATCGCGGCGGCCGAAAACGCGAAAAGAATCGTCAGCGGCAGGGCAAAGTCGCGGACCGGAATATTGAAGCGGTTAAGAAGGAATACCGGCAGGACAACGGTGGCGGCTCCGACGCCGGGTGCGATCAACACACTGCGCAGCGGATCGGGCCACGGCCGGAATATCTGAACGGCCGCAGATCCCAGGAAGGTAAAAAAGAGGAAAAGCGCAAAGGAAAGAAGTAATGCCGGCAAGTTTCGTATGAATGTAGCACAAAGCCGTTACCCTTGCGCGGTTCGCGGCGCCGCTTCGGGCCGTGTCACAGCGCAAGCCTGGCGGCTTACGCCACTTGCGGCGCCGCTTCGGGCCGTGTCACAGCGCAAGCCTGGCGGCTTACGCCACTTGCGGTCGCTGTAATTCGCGGAACATCACCAGCGCATCCGTGTAGCCGATTCGCGGATGCAGGAACGCGCCGGGCAAACTTCCCACAATTTCAAATCCGAAGCTCTGCCACAGCCGCACCGCGCGCTCATTGCTGCTGACTACGAAATTGAACTGCATGGCGCGAAATCCGCGGCGGCGCGCCTGGTCGAGCGAATGCGCGCACATGGCCCGCGCGACACCGCGTCCAAAGGAATCCGCGGCCGTCACGTATCCGCAATTGGCGACGTGCCCGCCGCCGCCGGGCTGATTCGCGCGAAGAAAATACGTGCCGGTCAGGCGGCCTTCCTCTTCAGCGACGAAAACTTCGTGACCATTCTCGAACCAGTACGCCAGCGCCTCGTCGCGCTTCATGTCTCGCGGCAGCGTGTAGGTTTCACCGGCGCGGATGGTCGGCTCGAGAATGGACCAGATCGCGTCCGCGTCGGCGGCTTGCGCCGGGCGAATCGTCATGAATCTCAGAATAAACCCGCGGGTCGCCACAGTGGGCCAGGTCCCGGACCGTTTCAGTGGCCTTCAGCCGGTTCAGCCCGCGGCAGCTTGCGTATGGGACGAGAGCAATTCCGTCGCGCGCTCGCGCAGCCAGCCCGCTTCACTGCGTTTGCGCAGTAGATCGAGCAGCTCGGCGCGATGCTCCATGTTGGCCGCCAGCTCCCGCAGACGGCCGCCCGATTCCCAAACCTTCCCGGCCCGGGCCAGATCGGCAATCGCTTCCAGATACCGTCCGCAGCATTCTTCGACGTGCGCCGCGGTCTCCAGCGCCACCGCCAGCCGCGGACCTTTCTTGCGCTTGAACGTCCCGATCGCCTCCGCCAGCAGTTCCCGCGCGCGGCCATAATTCGACCATCCGATGTACATACCCGCCAGACCGAACTGCATCTCGGCAAGCTCGTCCAGATCGCCGCCGACGGTCCGTTCCTTGAGCAGCAGCGCGCGCTCGTACAGGCCCGCGGCACCTTCGATATCGCCCGACTCTTCGAGCGATCCGGCCAGATGATACAAATCGCGCAGCGCTTCCTCGGACAGATAACCGTGCTCACGCTCATGAACGCGCAAGGCGCGGCGCAGCGCGGTTTGCGCGTCCGCATGAGAGTCCAGCGCGCGATAGATTGCGCCCAGCTCGCTCAGCAGGTTTGCGGTTTCCAGATGATCTTCGCCGAAGCTGTTTTCGTGCAGCTTTAAAGCTTTTTCGAGCGCGAGCACGGCATCCTCCGGCCGGCCGTTCTTCAGGCGCGCCGTTCCCAAACGATGCGTTCGCCGCGCCATGCGCAGCGGGTCGGGATGGGGAATCGAGGCTTCAATGCGGACGCCTTCCATCAGCGCGGATTCCATCGCCGGGAAATTCTGCGATTCGTGGAAAACCTCGGCCAGCGCATCCAGGCATTGGAGATAACCCGACGGATTCGAAACGCGCGCGGTCAGCTCCAGCGCATCGCGGACGGTTCGTTCGGCTTCGGCGAATTTGCCTAGCTTGCGCTGTGCTTCGGCCAGCTCCAGCCGGGACTGCACGCGGCGCACGGTGTGGCGGCGCACGTCGGCTTCGTCGACGGCCTGGGTGAGGAATCGTTCCGCCTCGCCGTAGTTGCGGATTTTGAGATTGCGCTCGCCTTCACTGCTGTTGCGGCTGCGTTCGAGACTCCAGGCATGGACGTGCGGCGTCGCCAGCGCGGCCACCCGCACCGACCAGCGAAACGCGGTAAAAATCGAAAACACCTGAGAATCCTCTGCAGGAAAAATCGTCGGACTAAGGGCGATACTTTAGCCTGCCGTAGTGCTTATTACCGGTCTTAGGCGATGTACCTGAGGGTCGTACGTGCTAGGATGAGCGCAATGACGCGGCGCGATCTGTTCGCTGTGGCGCTCGCCGGCCTGGCGCCGCCAATTCCGCGGCGAAAAATGGTTTTCGTCGAAATGGCCGGCGGCCCCAGCCACGTCGACACGTTTGATCTCGAAATCGGACCGTGGACGCCTTCGTGGATGTGTCCGGTGGCCTTGGGCGACGCGCTTTTTCCCGCCGGGTTGATGCCGCGGCTGGCGGAAATGCCCGGCCGGTTCCGCTTGGTGCGTGGCCTTGAAGCTGATTCTACGCGGCATCATTCGATGGTTCCGGCAGGCGCCGGTCCCCGGCTGATCGCGACCACGGCCTCGTTTCCCGGCGCGTGCCGCGATTCGCTCGAACTGCTGCGCCACCACGATTTCGTCCACATCCGCTTCGGCAACTGGGACCATCACGGCAACATCTATGAAAGGCTTCGGCCGATCTGCCGTTCCTTTGACGAGGGGGTGGCGTGGCTGATTCGTCGTGATGTGCGAATCGCCGCCATGGGCGAATTCGGACGCAAACCGGGTCCGCTCAACCAGAATGGCGGACGCGGCCATTATCCCGTCCACGCCGCGCTGGTCGCTTGAAAAACCCGAGAAAGACGCAAGTGCCAGTTGCCCGAGGTCTGCTATTGCCTGAAATCTGCATCGATCGGGCACCATTCACTCCCCGAACATCTTGAGCTGCCCTTCTTCTTTTTCGACCTTCTTCGTCGTCTGGCGGCGTAAGGGACTACCGATGACCCCCAAAACCTGCACATCCGCCAGCGCGGCTCTGGGGACGAAAATTCGCTGGTTCTGGAAGGTCGGGTCCGGCGGGATGATGCTGAAACCAGACGGCTCAACCAGCATCAGGTTGTTGCCGAGCATTCCTTCGAGCGAATCGCCGTCGCGGAATCGCAGCCGGACCCATAAACCGGCCGTTTTGGGACGCGTCGAAAAGGTGCGGTGCTCGCGCCAGGTTTCGCCCGCATCGAAATCGCGAACAAAACAGACCACTTTCGTCTCAGAATACGGGATTTTGAGCAGCGCGCCTTCGGGCGTCAGCAATTCCAGCCGGTCCAACTCGAATCCGCCGGGCGATTGCACGAAACCGCGCAGCGTTTCCCGGTCGAAACGCCCCACAAGCACCTTTTTGTTGGCCGTTCCAGCCACTTATCGCCCTTTCTTCGAGGATTTCCTTTCAAACAATTTTGCAAGTATTGTATCATTAGCCTAATGAACGGGTTCGCCGCCGATTCGGCTCGGTTCGAGTCTTTCCTCAACTTCTGCCGGGTTGAAAAAGGACTGGCAGCCAACTCGATCGCATCCTACCGATTTGATTTAGAACGATTTAGCTCGGAAATTAAGCTTCCGGCCAGCGAGATATTAGCGGAGCACGTTGCCAGCTACGTCGATTCCTTATACCGCGCGGGATTATCAGCACGGTCGATCGCACGCCACATTACGACCCTGCGCAATTTTTATCGTTTTCTAGCTCGGGAGGGCCAGATCGACCGCGACCCGACCGAATTTCTGGCCGCCCCGAAACAATGGTCAACGCTGCCTAAGTATCTTAATCATCAGGAAGTTGACCGTCTGCTTCAGGCTCCGGCGGCGGATCGGCCGGCCGGTTTGCGGGATCGCGCGATGCTGGAGCTGCTGTACGCCACCGGCCTGCGCGTCAGCGAATTGTGCCGATTGGAGCTGGCCTCGGTCGAGCGCGACCTGGGCGTTCTGCGCGTAATAGGCAAAGGCAACAAACAGCGGCTGGTTCCGTTCGGACAATCGGCGCGGCGGGCGATCGACGGGTATCTGGCCGACGGGCGGCCTAACTTGCTTAAAGGGCGCGCCAGCCGGTATTTATTCGTCACCGGACGAAGCTCCAAAGCGATGACGCGTCAGGGATTCTGGAAACTGATCCGGCGCCATGGACGCGCCGCCGGGATTTTTCGCAACCTCACGCCGCACGTGGTGCGGCACAGTTTCGCGACGCACCTGGTGGAAGGCGGAGCCGACCTGCGCAGCGTGCAGGTGATGCTCGGGCACGCCGATATTTCCACCACGCAGGTTTACACGCACGTGGCGCGGCGCCGGCTTCGGGAAACGGTCGATCAACATCATCCGCGGGCTTAATGCCGCCGCGGCAGAGGATTTGAGGCGGGTTCGAATGAGCGATTACATGTTCATGCTGGAAAGCCACTTGAGCACGGAGCAGTTCCGGGTGGTGGGCGAGATGCAGAAGCTCGCGGCCGCGGCTGGGTCGAACCTGTTCCTGACCGGCGGCGCGCTGCGCGACATGCTCGGCGGCTTTCCGGTGCGCGATCTGGATTTTACGATTGAAACCAATCCGCTGAAGCTGGCCAAGGCGATCGAAAAGACGGGCGGGGAGACCACCGCGACCGACGATCTGCGCAAGTGCCTGGAGCTTGAATTTCCGGGCGGCGTGACCACATCGCTGGGCATGGCGCATGCGGAAAAATTCGCCAAATCGGGCGGGAAACCACAGATTTCGCCGGCGACGATTCATGAAGATCTGCGCGCGCGCGATTTCACGGTGAACGCGATTGCGCTGAGCTTGAATCGCGCCTCGCTGGGACTGCCGATCGACCCGACCAACGGCGTCGGCGACATCGAGCGCAAGGAACTTCGCGCGATTCACAATTATGTTTTTTATGACGATCCGGCGCGGATGCTGCGGCTGATCCGGTTCAAGATTCGGCTCGGCTACGCCATCGACGATCGGACGCGGCTGCAATATGAAAACGCGCGCGAAGCGGAGATGCTGACGAAGATTACGCCGGAAGCGCTGGGCGCGGAATTGCGGCACATCGCGGCCGAGCCGCTGATCGGCGATCTGATCCACGCGCTCGAAGAAGAAAAACTGATCACGCTGTATTCGCCGGCGCTCGAAGGCGACAAGCTGAATCTGGCGACGTTCCACAAACTGCAAAAGGCGCGCCAGATTGCTCCCAGCGATTATCGATTGCAGGCGATGCCGCTGTTTCTGGCGATTTTGATGGAGGAGCTGAATGCCAAGGAACGGCCGTCGCTGATCAAGGCGGCGGAGCTGACGCGACAGGAAATCAATGCCTGGCAGAAGCTGGAAGCGGCGGCGAAGAAGTTCGACAAGGATTTGCGCAGTCCGAAGCTGCAAAAGCCGTCGGCGCTGTACCAGGTGCTGGTGAAAGCGCCGGGCGAGGTGGTTTTGTATTTACTGGTTTATTCCGAACAGCGGCTGGTGCAGGATCGCATCCGCAATTATTTCCAGAAATATCTGCCGGCGTCTTTGGAAATCACCGACGAGATGGTGGCGGCTACATTGGGCACAGCGGGCGTGCAGCCGGGCACGCCGAAATTCGCCAAGGCGAAAGAGGAGATGATTCACACCCGCCTCGATTCGCGTCCGAAGAAGGTTGCGCCGGAGCCGGAACCTGCGCCGCCTCCGCCGATGTCGAGTTTTGCCAGGGGTCCAGGGCCGCGGGTGCAACGGTGATTTATCCTCGAAGTAGAGGGATCGGCCGATGCAGGTATGGGCTTGTTCTCGCAACTCGTGACCGGCATTTCCTGGAAGTTGACGACCTGCCGATCGCCAACTGGTGAATTCGCTAATCTCGTAAATCCAGCGTTCTCGCCTTCGACTCCAGCGCGAGTAATGTTTCTTTGATCGGCAAGCCGCCTCCGAAGCCGGTCAATTTTCCATTCGCGCCGATTACGCGATGGCACGGGATCACGATCGGGATCGGGTTCTGGCCGTTCGCTGCGCCGACCGCTCGCGACGCTTTCGGATTGCCGACACGCTTCGCCAATTCTCCGTACGAAATCGTTTCGCCGTAGGGGATCTCCTGCAACCGTCGCCAGACGCCGCGTTGAAAATCGGTTCCCTCGGGAGCGAGCGGCAGATCGAACTGCTCGCGCTTGCCGGCGAAATATTCGCGGAGCTGGCGCACCGCTTCGGCGACCGGTCCGCGCGAAGATTCCCGCCAGCCTGCTTCCGGCCGCGCCGCTTTGCCGTTCTTCGGAAATTCGATGCAGCGCACCGCTTCGTCATCTCCCGCGATCAGCAAGGTGCCGATGGGAGTTTCCAGATACGTGTAGTTCATGAACAATTCCTCCAGAAATACATGGCCGCGTAGGCTCGCCAGGGGCGCCACGCTTCGGATTCGCGCGCCACCGGACGCAAATATAAATCGCCGGCCGGAAACGCGTCGGGTTCGCCGAGACGCATGGCGATGTATTGCGCGGTCCAGGGTCCGATGCCGGGGATTTCGGTGAGGGTGCGCTCGAAATCTTCCGGTGGAAAAGAGCCGTCGAAGGGAATTTTTCCGTTGGCGACGGCCGCGGCAAGCGCACGGATTGAGTCCGCGCGTTTGCGCGGCAATCCGACCGGCGCGAGATCCGCTTCAGCTAAAATTTCGGGGGCGGGAAATAAAAAATCGCCATTGAGGGGTGAGCCGTACAGGGCGGCCACGCGGCCAGCGAGCGTCGACGCTCCTTTCACGCTGACCTGCTGGCCGAGAATTGCGCGGACGGAAAGCTCGAATCCATCCCAGCAGCCGGGGACGCGCAAGCCGGGATACGCGCGGACGATCGGTTTCAGGCGCGTATCGCGGCGCAGGTGCGCGGCGACCTCGCTGGGGTCGGCGCCAAGATCGAAAATTTTTCGCACACGCTCGACGATCCGGACCAGCGGAGCGGGATTGGCGTACTGAATGCGAAGTTCCAAGGAATTCTTCTGGGCTGGGCGCACCGCGATCGCGCCGGGGCAGCCGTCGACAAAAATCGTGCGGCGATATTCTTCGGGTGTGACGGTTTCGACGCCGGGAATCGCGCGCGTGGCCAAAAACGCCGCCAGCGAATCCCAATCATACGGCGGGCGATAGCCGAGCCGGAACGTGTAAACGCCCGGCTCGTGACCATTTTGCGGGTTCGATCCGCGCAGCTCGCGCGGCGTGCGGCCGTATAATTTCTGGAACGTCGCGTTGAAGCGGCGGATGCTGCCGAAACCAGCGGCCAGCGCGATTTGCGTCATCGGCAGATGGGTTTCATCGATCAATTTTTTGGCGAAATGAACGCGCCGCGTCTGCGCGACGGCGACCGGGGTCGCGCCAAGATAGCGCAAAAATAATCGCCGCAGATGACGCGATCCGATGCCGAGCCGATCGGCGAGATCGTCGACTCCGGCGTCGTCGAGCGCGCTTTCGCCGATTAATTTGAGCGCGCGCGAAACGGTGGCGCTGGCGCCGAGCCAGGCGGGCGTGCCGGGCGACGCTTCAGGACGGCAGCGCAGGCAGGGGCGGAATCCGGCTTCGGCTGCCGCGGCGGCGGAGGGGAAATAGCGGATGTTTTTTTCTTTCGGCGAGGGCGCGGCGGGGCAGATGGGCCGGCAATAAATCCCGGTGCTGACGACGCCCATGAAGAAGCGTCCGTCGAAACGCGGATCGCGAGTGAGGCGGGAGCGCTGGTAAGCTCGGGTGTCCATCTGAGGCAATTATCGCTCGAATGTGCGGCGCAGACTGGCCGTTTTCGGACGTGGACGGTCAGCGGGCCCATGGCCCCGGGCTCGACAACCGCCGCCATGACTGGCGGGGCTTCGGTCAACAATTTATGAAAGCCCCGGCAGTCATGCCGGGGGTTGCACGGGTAATCGCGGCCGCAGCCACAGGAACATTACGGCCGAGGCGAATTGCGCCGCGGCGCCGAGAATCACCAGCGCCAGCAAAGAATGCGCGTAGAGCAGTCCCATGGATACGCTGCCGGCGAACCAGCACACGCCCCAGACTCCGTTGAACGATCCGAACGCGCTGCCGCGTTTATTCATCGATACGACTTGCGAAATTCCGGAGCGCAGGCACGCATCCTGCGATCCCATGCCCGTGGCCCAGCAGCCCACGCTCGCGTAGGCCGCCAGGTGTCCGCCTAAAAATCCCAGGGGAAGCGAGGCGATGGAAAACAATGTTCCCAGCACCAGAGTCACGACGCCGTAACGATCGAACATTTTTCCAAACACGAACGCCAGCGCGCCTTCGAGCCCCATGGCGATGGCGTAGAGCATCGGAATTTCGACTTCGCTGGTGAGATGCGTCTGCGCGAAGCGATACACCAGCAGCGGCCAGTCGACGAAGCCGAACGCGAGCATTCCGGCGGCGATGGTGTACAGCCAGAAAATCCGCGGAATCGGCTGCGGATTCGGATTGCGCGCCGATGCGCCTTGCGTGGGGAAAAGAAAACGCGCGGCGCTCAGCGCGATCAGCGTTCCCACGGCCGGCGCGGCCAGCCACAGAAACGGCGAATGAAAATTGCCGGTGCGCATGACGCCGAACATCATCAGCAGCGGCCCCACGACGGCGCCGGTCTGGTCCATCACCGAATGCAGGCCGAAGCCGAAGCCGTGGCCGACTTCCTGCGTGGCTTCGGATAGCAGCACGTCGCGCGCGGGGCCGCGCAGCGCTTTGCCCATGCGCTCGGCCGCGACCAGAACGGCGGCGACCTGCCAGCTTCCGGCAAACGCCAGCGCGGGCACGGCGATGACGTTCATCGCGTAGCCGAAGAAAGTGATGGTCCAGTAGGCGTGGGTGCGGCTGGCGAAGCGGCCGGAAAAATAGCGCAGGCTCTGGCCCAGCATTTCGCCGAGACCCGAAATAAAAGCGACCTGCGCCGCGGTCGCGCCCAGGTTGAGCAGCAGCGGACTGATGCTCGAATGCGCGCCTTCATACGTCATGTCCGCGAACAGACTGACGACGCCCAGGCAAATGATGAATCCGATGGCGTGGCGGCGTTTCTGCCCGGCAGCCGTCATCCTCGTTGACCTACGGCCGTTCTTCCCGGACCTTCGGTCACGCGTGGTCCCCGCCGGTCAGAGTTTCGATCACGGAGAGAACGCCGAGCAGCAGCAGCGCGCTGACGCCGGCGTAGCGGACGATTTTCGGCGGCACGTGTTCCTGAATCCAGCCTCGCACGCCGGCGCCGATCGACGCGGCGAGAATTCCTTTGGTCACCATGGCGCTGACCGCTCCGCCCCACACCACCAGCGGCAGGTGATATTTCGCCGACATGGCCGCGGCGGTGATCTGGCCGACGTCGCCCCATTCGGAGAAGAAAATCGCGGCGAAGGAAACCATGGCGGCTTTGGGCGCGGAAACTTGTTTCATGGCCGCGCGGCGCTCATCCTTGCGCCAGACCGCGATGGCCACGCCGATGAAGCTCGCCGCGGTGAGACCGGCGACGAACAGCGGCGGCAGTTTCGAAATCGCCTCGCCCACGGCCACCGCGACCCCCATTTTCAACATGAACGCCGCGGCCATTCCGCACATAATGGGAAGCGTCTTGTAGCGCGCCGCCAGCACGCCGGTGGTGTATAGCAGCTTATCGCCAACAATTTCGGCGACGAAAACAGCGCCATAGGTCGCAAGAAAGATTTCCGGGAGCATTTCTGATAGCATGCCACACGCGAGCGGCGGCGTTCAAATCTCAGTCGACAAGCCGGGGAAGCTCCGCGCGCCGCAGCCAGTAACGATCGAAATCGCCGACCAGATCCGTAAAGTCCTGCGTGGCTTTGCAGAGATATGAGTTCGCGCCGAGCTCATGCGCGCGGCGGACGTCCCGCTGATCGCGCGAGGAGCTCAGCATGATCACCGGAATGAGGCACAGTGTGGGGTGCCCGCGAATGGCCGATAAGACTTCGAAGCCGTCGATTTTGGGCATGTTGATATCGAGCAGAACCAGGTCCGGCGGCTGGCCGTCCCGCAGGCGGTGCAGGGCGAGCTCGCCATCGCGGGCGATTTCCAGGTCGTGGCGGATCCCCAATGCCCGAAAGGCTTCCTGGAACAACCACACATCTACTTCGTTGTCCTCAACCAGCAAAATCTTCATGAGGCGCGCAGGTGACGTTGCAGACGGAGAATGAAAATGGCGGGAGCGCGGGCGTTTTGGGATTGGCCGCCGGCGTGCAGCAAGCAACGGTGTAGAGATGCCGGACGATCGCTTCCAACTCATTGCGGCGACGGCAAAAAACGGTTCTGGATGTCACCGTGATGTCCAGAATAGCACAACCCTGACACCACAATGACCTCCATCGGGTCTTTGCTATGAGACGCCTCAAAGGAGGTAACTGTGTTATCACTTTGTTTCCACGTTCAAAATGGCCAAACGAGATTCAAAACCGGAATATCGGGTTAAACCCCGCTCTCCGTCACGCGACGAAAAGAACGGAACTGTAACCGTTTCCCTCCGCATTCCCATAGGGATGCTCAAAGAAATCGATGAAGCTCTCAAAAAACGGCCTTATCGGATGCCGCGCCATTTATGGCTGCTTGAAGCCATCCACGAAAAGCTGGCGGCTTTGAAAAATCCGCGCGCCGGTTCTACCGCAGATAAAGAGCGTTGAAGAAAAATTTGTAGGTCCCGTGCGACTGGCCGCGCCACTGCGGACGGAAGCCGAGCAAAATGACGTGTCCCTTTCCATAATCCACGTCGAGGGCGGCGATTTTTCCTTCAATGCGATCGGGACCGGCCAGATATCCGCTTTCAAGCGGGGAACGGTCCCGAACGTAGCGCGCGAGAACCGTACCTTTGAAATCGGGCCGCGTGTCAAACGCGGGACCGCGCTCAAACATGACGATGGGATCGGGCGATAGTCCGGCGACCAGCGGGTTTTTCGGATCTTCGAGCTGCACCTTCAACAGGCAGCCGGAGCAGAGAAACTGATTCGGATTCAATCCCGCCAGCGCGTTGGTCACCGGCAGATGAAACTGGTCGATGGCGAAGAGGCTGGCGTTGTTGAAAGTGATCAGCGTGCCGCCGTCGTTGACGAATTCGCGCAGCGCGTCCGCGCCTTCGCTGCCGATGCCGCCGGCATAACGGTCCGGAATGGTGCCGGGACGGTAGCCATCCATCATCGAGCGCTCATTCGCGTCGGGCAGCAGGATCACGTCATATTTATCGCGCAGATGGCCGGCGCGAACGTCGGCGTTGTAGAGATTGGTGAAGGGAAATTCGAACTGTTCGAAGATCCAGCGCGTCCAGCCTTCGTCGATGTTGGCCTGCCAGGCGCGATAGAGACCAAGGCGCGCGGGTTTGACCGGCGCGCCGCCCGATTTCGCGGCGGTCATTTTCAGATGATTTTCCGCAAGGATCGAATCGAGCCGCGACCGGTCCAGGCCCGCTGCGGAAATATCGTCGCCGTTGAAGCTGACCGAACCGTGGGCCGCCAGAATCTGATTCACCGCGCGGAAACTCGCATTGGCGTCGTGATTGAACGGCGCGGCCAGGCCTTTGATCGAGGTGACGCGTTCCAGGCTCTGGCGAAATTCGGGGGTCAACGGCGTGGTGACGGCGTGAACTTCAACGTCCATCTGATAGGGCAGCGTCCAGCCGGTGACGTCGTAAGGGCGCTGGGTGAGCTGCGGATAAACCTGCGGCTCGAATAATTCCTTTACCAGCCGGGCGAAGGGCTGGTCCATCGGGATCACCCAGTCATCGGGTTTCGAGGTTTGATAAACCTCGATTCCATTGAGCATCATTTTTTCCATCAGCACGCCGGCCGTGGGAGCGTCATGCTGCTCGCGCGGAATGATGTAGGCGAACGGCGGCTCTTTTTCGAATTTGTCGATGGTGTCGCGCGCGGCGCGATATTTGTTGTACTGCATCTGCTCGTGATATTTGACGGCCAGGTCGAGCACGGCCATGTCGGCGCCATACATATATTTGCAGGCGTCGGACAAGCGCCACCATCCGCCTTTCCAGGGGCTGGCGTAGAGCATCTCCGATTCGAGACCCTGGCGGAATTGCGGAAATTCATCGACGGTGTAGAAATGCGGGGTCGCATAGCGGTACAGCGCGGTTTCCGTGAAGAAGGAAATGGTGTTGCGGAAATTGCCGATGTTGTCGTTATAGCCGGGGTACCAGACGTCGAAACTTTCCTGGTGCATGGAACCCGGCAGGTTGTGCTGATCGAGATACTGGGCGATGGTCATGCCGATCACGTTCAACCAGCGCAGCATCAGCGGATGCATGTTGCTGGAGATGGGATCGGCGAACGGCGGGAGATAAATGCGTCCGGGGAACGGCGCGCTCTGGTGCTGCGAATAGAAGATCAGCGGCTCGGTATCGAGCGTCGCCTTGGTCTCCACGCGCGATTCGATCATGTTCAGCATGTAGCCGTCGCGATTGTTATCATGGCCCACGTATTCCTGCCACAACTCCGGCAGCGGACTGACTTCATATGGCGTGCCGACGTTCTGCCGATACCATTTGGCTACCATGTTCTGGCCTTCGGGATTGAGCGTAAACCACAGCTCCACGATCAGGTTGTCGCGGATCGCCTTGTATTCGGGATCTTCGCTCGCCACCAGATCGTAGCCGAGCTGAATGGTGTGCTGCGAATTGGCCACTTCGCTCGCGTGCATGCCGCCGTCGATGTGGATGATCGGCTTGATGTCGTGCGACATCTGATGCGCCTGCTCATCGCTGAGGCCGCGCGCCAGCGCGAGACGGCGCGACATTTCTTTATAGTGATCGAGCTGCGCGAGGTTTTCGGGACTCGAAATGAACGCCACGTACCAATCGAGGCCGTGCGTGGTTTTGCCGACGTCGACCAGCTTGATGCGATCGCTGGACGCGGCGAGTTTTTTGAAATATCCGGCCGCGTCGTCGTAGGTGGCCAGATAAAAATCGTCGCCGGGTTTGTGGCCCAGCACGGATTCAGGCGTCGGCGGCGCGGCGAACAACGTTGCGGCGGTGATCGCGACCACCACCGCGCGTTGCGCGGCGCGCGCTGCGTCCCAGGGTGAGATTGAAAGAAACTTTTTCACGGGATCACCGCCAGTCTGTATTGTTCAAGCAGATCCTCGATTGGCGTGCTGCTGAAATCCTTGGTGCGAAGATCCGCGGCGATTTTCTTGAGCTGCAAGGAATAGGCCGCCTCCCGGCGCACCGTAGCTTCATCGCTCACCTGCGCGCGCAGATCGTCGAGCAGGGGAATGCGGTCGCGCTGGAAGGCGTCGAGCATCGCATCGAGTTTTTGCCCTTCCTGGGCGGCTTGCGGTCCGCGAGCCGTGAAGTAGGCGCGATTCTGATTGTGCAGAACGGTCAGCTCGGTTTCGAGAGCCTGCGCCTGCGCTTTCCACTGCGCTTCCGGCGAACCGCCGCCGCGGCCACCACGGCCGCCGCGTCCGCGACCAGCGCCCGCGCTCACGTCCTGCGCCGGCGGCGCCATCGAGGGATTGTAATACAGCGCGTTGAACAGGAATTTATAGGTCCCGTGCGATTGCCCGCGCCACTGCGAGCGGAACCCGATCAGAACGACGTGGCCCTGGCCGTAATCGACGTCGAGCGCCGCGGCTTTTCCTTCCAGATGCTCCGGACCAAGCAGGTATCCGCTGCGCAGCGGGTTGCGATCGCGCGGATAGGACGCGAGAACCGTGCCGCGGAAATTCGGCTTGGTGTCAAAAGCGACGTTGCGCTCAAACATGATCACCGGATCGGCAGGCAGGCCGGCGACCAGCGGATGATTGGCGTCGTGAATTTCCGCTTGCAGCAGCGTGCCGGAGCAGAAAAATTGATTGGGCCGCAAACCCGCCAGCGCGTTGCTCACCGGCAGATCGAATTCTTCAATGGGAAACAGCGACGCGTTGCCAAGCGCCACCAGCGTGCCGCCATCCTGCACGAATTCGCGCAGCGCGTCCACTCCGTCGTTGCCGACTCCGCCGGTGTACTGGCCCGGCTCGGTGCCCGGCTGCATACCATCCATGATCTGCCGCGTGTTCTGCTCGGCGAAGACGATGGTGTCGAACCGGTCGCGCAGATGGCCGTCCCGAATATCGGCGTTGTGCAGACGCGTGAAGGTGAAATGGAATTGTTCGAAGATCCAGCGCGTCCAGCCCTGGTCGATGTTGCCGGACCACGGCTCGTAAATTCCGATGCGCGGCTTTTTCACGTTCCATGACGCGGGAGCTTCGCTCAGCGATTTCGCGTCCACGCCGTCGCGCTCTAAAATCGGCGCCACGCGGCCGGTGGCGTAAATCGTCGGCGCGGATTTATCGAAGCTGACCGTTCCGCCCGCGTCCAGAATATCGTTCACCGCTTTCAGGGCCGCGTTGGAATCATGCGAGAACGCGTAGACCGGTCCGCTGCCTTGCACCTTTCCGGGAATCAGATCGAGCTGGTCGATTTTTCGCAGCACGCGGCGCGAATCGTCGCTGACCGGCTCGTCCACCGAAACCACTTCGACGCCCATCTGCATCGGCAGCGTCCATCCGGTCACGTCGTAAGGAAGCTGCGAAAGCGTCGTCGGAGCGGCCGCTCCTTGTCCGCGGCCCCCCCCTGCGCCGCGTCCGCCGCCTGCGCCTCGACCCCCGCCCGCCGTAGCCGCAGCTGGTTCAGCCGCAGCCGCCGCGGGAGCCGCAGCCTGCCCGCGTCCACCACCTCCGCGACCACCTCCGCCAGCGTCGCCACGGCCTCCCGTGAGCGGTGCGCCGGTCGAATGAAAGGCGGGATAATTCTGCACCTCGAACAGTTCTTTCACCAGCGCGGCGAACGGCTGATCCATCAGCACCACCCACGACCCGGCCGGATAGGTTTCGCCATTGGCGCGGAAATGATCGGAAGCTTCATGCACCTCAATTCCGTCGATCAACAATTTTTGAACTAAGGTTTCGGCGGTCGGCAGATCGCGCTGCTGGCGCGGAATCACGTAGGCGTAGGGCGGTTCTTTCTCGAATTTCCCGATGGTCTCTTTGCCGGCCTGGTAGCGCGTGTATTCGATGTCCTCGCGATACCGCGCCGCGGTGTCGAGCACGCCCATCGACGCCAGCAGCATGGTGCGGCACGCGTCGCTCAGCCGCCACCAGCCGCCTTTCCACGGGCTCGAATAATAAATCTCGGCGCGCAGGTCCTGTTTGTCGCGCGGAAATTCGTCGACGGTGTAGAAGTGCGGCGTGGCGTAGCGATACAGCGCCGTCTCCGTCAGGAACGAAATGGTGTTGCGGAAATTGTTGACATGGTCGACGAATCCGGGATACCAGTCGTCAAAACGTCCGCGATGCATGGCGCCGGGCTCGCCGTGCTCGTCGAGATAGGCGGCCATCGAGACGCCGAATTTATTCACCCAGCGCCACATCAGCGGATTGGTTTCGGCCGAAATCGGATCGCCGAACGGCGGAATCCAGATGCGCGCGGGAAACGGCGCGGTCTGATGATGATTGTAAAAAACCTGGGGATAATATTCCAGCTCGTATTTAGTGATCACCTGCGACTCGATCATGTTGTTCATGTATCCGTCGCGATTGTTGTCGTGGCCGATATAATCCTGCCACAATCCCGGAAAATTGCTGACCTCATAGACCGTGCCGAGGTTCTGCTTGTACCAGTTCGCGACCATATCCTGGCCGTCGGGATTGATGGAGAACCACAGGAATAAAACCACGTTGTCGAGAATGTTGGTGATCTCGGGAGTGGCGCCGGTGACCAGGTTGTAGGCGAGCTGAATGGTGTGCTGCGCGCCGGCGACTTCGGTCGCGTGCAATCCGCCGTCGATGTGCACGAAAACCTTGCCTTCGTGCGCCAGTTCGTGAGCCTGCGCATCCGTCAGGCCGCGCACCAGCGCCAGCCGCCTGGCGATATCGCGATATTTTTCGAAATTCCGCAGATTATCCGCGGAGGAAATGATGGCGATGTACCAGTCGCGACCCTCGCTGGTTTTGCCCACCTTCACCAGCTTCAGCTTGTCGGTGGACGCGGCGAGTTTCTGAAAATAGCCGAGCGAATCGTCATAACTGGCGAGATAAAAATCGTCGCCCGGCTTGTGGCCGAGCACGGACTGCGGCGTCGGCACTTCGGCGAAGACAGCGGCAGCGAGCAGAAGCAGCGGAGCGAACCTCATAAGACAGTAGGCTACCACCACCGGGCAAGGTTTCGTGCACTTGCTAAGATCGAAAATGCAAGGGCGCGTAGCTCAGGTGGATAGAGCATCAGCCTTCTAAGCTGAGGGTCGCTGGTTCGAGTCCAGCCGCGCCTACCAGTTCTTATGCCGGTCAGCGCTCTTCCAGGTGTTTCAGCCGAGCATCGATCACTTCCTCGACGCGGCGCAGCTCACCACGCCACATGTCGCGCATGTCGTCGAAGCGGGCGTCCATGTGCGAGCGCAGATCGTTGATTCGACTGTTAACGTCCGCGATCCGGTTAGTGACGTCACCAAGGCGGCTGTTGTTGATCAGAATGCCGATCAGGACAGCCAACGTCGGCACACCGACCGACAGTGCGGTTTGGACCGTAGCGTCCGTCATCTGTCCCTCATGATACCTAAGTGCGGCATGCCGCCTATATTTCTCAAGTGGACTGAGATTCGCCCGCTCGACGAATCAGCTGTCCCGAAACACCCGTCCGACGTGCTGCACCGCGCTCATCACCCGGCCGTAATTCATCCGCATCGGTCCCAGCACGGCGACCACCGCGGAGATTCCGTTGGGCAGCAGCACCGGCAACCCGATCAGCGATAATTCGCCCATCGACGGGTGCGTTTCCGCCAAACCGACATGCACGCCGATCTCATCCGACGGCTGTTCCAGAAAACGGTCGAGCAAATGAAGCACCCGCGTCTTTTCTTCGAGAGCACGCAGCAACTCCCGCATTTTTTCCCGGGTCAGATGCAGATCCAGGCCCACCAGATTGCTGGCGCCTTCCATGTGCACTTCCGGATCGGCTTCGATATCAAGCAAGCCGCGTGAAAAAAGCGGCGTCAGCTTTTGCAGGATGTTGTCGAAAGCCGCGCTGGCCTGCTCCAGCCGCTCGGCGAGTTCCTTGCGCACGTTTTCGAGCGTCCAGCCGGAAAAACTGCGATTAATATAGTTGCGGATCGAGACCAGCTCATCCTGCGTCAAGGCGTGATCGAGCGCCACCACTCGATTGCGCACCTGGTGATCGCGCGTGACCACCACCATCAGCACGCGCCGCTCCGGCAGGGCCACCAGCTCAATCTGATCCAGTTCCGGCTGCGCCTGCGGAATCGCCGCGGCGATGCCCACTCCGCGCGTCATCTCGGTCAGTGTGCGTGAAGTATGCTCGACGCGGGCCTCCACCGAATCCAGCCGTCCGAATTCGATGCGCAGGCGATCCAGCTCTTCCACCGCCATGCGCCGTAGCGTCAGCGATTGAATATAGCTGCGAAATGCCATCGCGGTGGGGACCCGTCCGGCCGAAGTGTGCGGTTGGGAAAGAAAGCCTTCGTCGGCTAAGTCCGCCATAATGTTGCGGATAGACGCGGCGCTCAGGGGGTCGCGATGACGCCGCGCGATGGCTCGCGAAGCCACCGGCTCGCCGGTTTCGATGTACGCCTCAACGATCTCGTGCAGAACGTCGCGTTCCCGCGGAGTCATCCTAACTACAATCTTACGGAGGAGTTAACGCGCGGTCAAGAACCGGGGTACCAGTGTCACAGCCGCCTTTAACGCACCACCGCTCTGTTTCTCTCCGGTTAATTTGTGATAAGATCCTGATTCTGCAAGCTCACCACGTACATTTAGGGAGTCCTCTTTCGTGAGAATCTACGAAACCAACGACATCCGCAACATCGCCCTCATCGGACACGGCCACTCCGGGAAAACATCGCTCGCCGCGGGACTTTTATTCACCAGCGGCGCCACCAATCGCCTGACCCGCGTCGAGGAAGGCAATACCGTCACCGATTTCGACGAAGAAGAAATGCAGCGCAAGATCACCATTTCGACTGCGATCGCCGCGGCGGAGTGGAATAAGAAAAAAATTAACCTGATCGATACGCCCGGCTTCAACATATTTATCAACGACACCAAGGCGTCGCTGGCCGCGGCTGACGCCGCGCTGGTGCTGGTCGATGGCGTGGCCGGCGTCGAGGTGCAGACCGAAAAGGTCTGGCAATTTTCCGACGAGTTCAAATTGCCGCGCGCCATCGTCATCAATAAGCTCGATCGCGAACGGTCCAGTTTCGAGCGCGCGCTCGAAAGCGTGCAGCAATTTTTCGGACGCGCCGCCGTCCCCGTTCACCTGCCCATCGGTTCGGAGCGCGATTTTAAAGGCGTGATCGACCTGGTGCGCATGAAATCCTACAGCTACGCGATCGACGGCGACGGCAAAGGCAAGGAAGGCGACATTCCCGCCGAAATGGCCGAGGCCGCGAAGAACGCGCATGAAGCGCTGGTCGAAATGATCGCCGAAGGCAACGACGCGCTGCTGGAGGAATTTTTCGACAAGGGAACGCTGCCGGTGGAGCATATTCTCGACGGCCTGCGCGACGCCGTTCGCGGCATGCGCATTTTCCCGGTGCTGTGCGCCGCCGGACTGCACAACGTCGCAAGCGATCTCCTGTTGAATTTCTGCGTCGATGATTTTCCCGGGCCCGCCGATCGCGGAGGGTGGAAAGGATCGCTCAACGGCAGCGAAGTCGAGCGCGCGGCCAAGGATTCCGATCCCGTTTCGGCGTTCGTCTTCAAAACCATCGCCGATCCGTTCGCCGGCCGCGTGACCTACTTCAAGGTGGTTTCCGGCGTTTTGAAAAACGACGCGAACCTGGTGAACGCGCGCAACAATGTGGGCGAGCGCTTGTCGCACATCGGCTCGCTGTTCGGCAAGACGATTCAGCCGGTCAACGAAATTCACGCCGGTGATATCGGCGGCGTGGCCAAATTGAAAGACACGCTGACCGGCGACACGTTGGCCGACAAATCCTCGCTGATCGCGTACCCGGCGGTGAATCTGCCGGAGCCGTCGATCGCCTACGCGATCGCGGCCAAGACGCGCCAGGATGAGGATCGCATGGGCAACGCGATTCAGAAAATTCTGGAAGAAGACAAATCGCTGCGCTTCTATCGCGATCCGCAGACGAAGGAGTTTCTGCTCGCCGGAAGCGGCCAGCAGCACGTCGAAATTATCGTCAGCCGTCTGAAAAAACGCTACGGCGTCGATGTCGAATTGCACTCGCCGAAAATTCCATATCGCGAAACGATTCGCGGCAGGGCCGATGTGCAGGGCCGTCACAAGAAACAGACCGGCGGCCACGGCCAATTCGGCGACTGCTGGATCCGCATGGAACCGCTGCCGCGCGGCGAAAAATTCGCCTTTGAAAACGAAGTGTTCGGCGGCGCGATTCCGAAAAATTTCATTCCCGCGATCGAAAAAGGAATCGTCGAAGCCGCGGAAAAAGGTTACCTGGCCGGTTTTCCGGTGGTCGATTTCAAAGTCATTGTTTACGACGGTTCCTATCACGACGTCGATTCGTCGGAAATGTCGTTCAAGCTGGCGGCGCGCAAGGCCTTCAAGGCCGCGATGGAATCGGCCAAGCCCGCGCTGCTCGAACCGATCATGAACGTCGAGGTGCAGGCTCCGGTGGAATACGCCGGCGATCTGATGGGCGACATGAATGGCCGCCGCGGCCGCATTGCCGGCATGGATACGAAAGGCGGAACGCAGATTATTCGCGCGCAGGTCCCCATGGCCGAAATGCTGAATTATCAGAACGACCTGATTTCCATGACGCAGGGCCGCGCGTCCTTCACCATGGAGTTCGACCACTACGATTTCGTGCCGCAATTGCAGCAGGACAAAATCATCGCCGCGGCCAAGGCGGCCAAGACCGGCGAGGAAGAGGAAGAAGAGTAAAAGTCGGAGCGTTCCTGGCTGAGGAACCACTGATTCTTCGGATCGCCGGGGCAGAGCCGCGCGCCGGTAAGCGGCTTTTCCGGACACTGGAATTTGACCTACGTTTTTATGCCAGCCGGAAGCTGGGCAGCGTTGGTCGGGATGGTCCGCGCCGCAGGCGCTGGGCGCGGCACGATATAATCCATCACATGCGAGTTCTGAAATCGGCTTTGGCCCTGGTCCTGGCTCTGCCGCTGTTTGCCGAAACCAAAGTTTTCACCAATTTCACCTTGATCGACGGAACCGGACGGCCGGCGCAGGCCGCCATGTCGATGATCGTGGTTGACGGGCGCATTCGCGCGATCGGGCCGGCCGCGCGGATCAAAGCGCCTGCCGGCGCGGAGACCATCGACTGTTCCGGCAAATTTGTCATGCCCGGAATCATCAATTCACACGGCCACGTCGGCTCGACGCACGATATGGAGCAGGGGCCGCAGTTTTACACCAAGGAAAACGTCGAGAAGCAGCTTGCCGTGTACGCGTCCTACGGCGTCACCACGGTGATGAGCCTGGGCACCGATCTCCAGCCCGCCTTAGACGTGCGCGCCGAAGAGAGAGCCACCGGCCGTCCGCACTTCGCGCGTCTTTACGACGCTGGAATGGGATTCACGCTCAAAGGCGGAACTCCGCCGACCCAGGGATTGCGCTACGCCGTCGCCACCCCCGCCGACGTTCCGCCGATTATCGACAAGCTGGCCGCGGAAAAAGTCGACATGGTGAAGATCTGGGTGGATGACGGTTTCGGCCGCGGCAAAAAAGTGCCGCCGGAAATTTCCAGCGTGATCATCGCCGACGCGAAAAAGCACGGCCTGCGCACCGCCGTGCACATCGTCGATTATCAGGACGCCAAAAATGTGATCGATGAAGGCGCCTACGTGCTGGCGCACAGCGTCCGCGACCGTCCGGTCGATCAGGCCTTGATCGACGATATCAAGAGCCACCACGCCTGGCAGATCGCCACGCTCACGCGCGAGCTTTCCACCTACGTTTTCGCCGACAGGCCGGCGTTTCTCGAAGATCCGTTTCTGACGCGCAGCCTGTCTCCGGTGGTGCTCGAGACGGTGAAGAGCGAAAAATATATTTCGCACATGCGCAACAGCGCCGATTACGAGCGCGGCCACGAACTGCTCAAAATGGCGGAAAGAAATCTCAAGACCGAATCCGACGCCGGCGTACAGATCGCCATGGGCACCGACACCGGTCCGCCGGCGCGCTTCCAGGGATTTTTCGAGCACCTGGAAATGCAGTTGATGGTCGAATCCGGACTCACGCCGATGCAAGTGATCGTCGATTCGACGCGGAACGGCGCGGAATTTCTGGGCGCCAAAGATTTGGGTACCCTGGAGCGGGGCAAATGGGCGGATCTGCTGGTGCTCAACAAAAATCCGCTCGAAGATATCAAAAACACCCGGACCATTGAGGCCGTTTACATCGCCGGAAACAAGGTGAATTGAAGACGCGACCTTCAGCCCGTCCGCTGAATATTTAAAATGTTCGCGTGAGTCAGGCCGCCGCGGCGATCTTACGCAGCCGCAGCGTGAGCCGGCTCTTATAGCGCGCGGCGGTGTTTTTCTTGATGATTCCCCACTTGGCGGAGCGATCGATTAAAGAAAACGTCTTCGGAGCCAGCGCCGCGGCGGCGTTGCTGTCTTTTGCCTCCAGCAGCCGGCGCATGGCGCGGATCTGGTGCCGCAGACGAGTCCGTCGCGTCCGGTTAATTGCCGTCCGCCGCTCGGCGACGCGCACCCGTTTCAGCGCAGATACAGTATTAGCCATTAGAATCTTCAGAATATCGCAGCCGAGCCGCGAACGTCAACTCGGAGTTGCCTAAAATCAGCCCTCCTCTGTGAAATTGGCAGAGCCCAAGCGAAAGCTCACGGGCCCCTTGCGTCTTACAGCCCCGCCTGTGAAGGCGGGGGCAGATCGCGAGCCAACGCGGGTTCGATCACGCTCATCCCAAGCGGCTTCAAAAAATCTTTGCGCAGCGTCTCGCCAGGGCGCGGGAACGGAATTGTTTCGTTTGCGGTCATGCTGTCCTAACGATAATCGACAAAAAAACATGCGCGGGACTGTCGTAGACGTTACCGATCCCGGCGGATGCTATCGGACGCCCGCTAGAGTGCAGCTTCCGACGAGTCCCAACTGTACCGTCAGGAACGATCCTGCCGCGTCGCTGTTCGCTCCGATTCTCAAGGTCTCGCGAAGTGGCGTAAAACCGCCTCTGCTCACCACCAAACGATAAGTACCCACGGCGGATCGGGGCGACGCGAAATTGCCTTCTTCGTCGCTCTGCAATTGCTCGACCAGGCCACCACCGGCCGGACTGAACAGCTTGATATCGGCGTCCGCGATCCCGGCGCCGTTCGCGTCCACCACGCGGCCGCGCAACTGGTCCACTTTCAACTCAGCATGCGCGCATTTGCTGCGATCCGTGTAGAACAATCCGCAATCGGTCTCGCCCAGGTCGAGTTCCAGATGGTCACTGCCGGCGCTCGGATCGACCGCCACCGCGATCAGTCCGGACAGTGCCCCGGCAGAAGGATTCAGATCCAGAAAATACAGACCCGGCGCGACGGTTCCAAAATCAAATGCGCCGCTGCCAGTCACGCGCCCGCCTCTCAGCCTTCGCCCCGAAAAGCCATCGAGCAAGTCGACAGACATAGCCCCCTGCACCTTGGCCGGCTGCCCGGATTCATAAAGGACAACTCCGTTGAGCGACCGCACGGCTACGGGCCCAACACTCGGCCATACCAATGCCACCGTCGCGTCGGCTGGCCCGTCGCGCTTGACCTGGACATTGGCCGCGGCGCCGACGCCGTCATCGTGGTCGACAGTTAGGGAATAGGATCCGGGCGGAACGTTACGGAAGAGCGCTACGCCGTCCTTGCCGGTGACACCCTCCCGGCTGCCCCCGTGATCGCTTTCGGCGAGCTTCAAATGAAGGCCCTCAACTGGCTGGCCGCGATCCTCTACACTCACCCGAAAGCTCGGTCCAGCTTGGGTCACCGGATAAATCAGGACACAAGCAAAACCTTCAGCCACACTGATGACAACAACGATCGCTATTGCCAACACCCGCACAACAGCAGAATTGCAAATTCCGACGATCGGCGCAACAAAAGGGGTGAGGTGCGCCCAACACCCTGCCAATCCGCGCAGCACATCGCGCAAAATAGGATGGATGCGCATCACTCACATCGACGTCTACCGCGTCGACCTTCCCCTGCACGAAGGCAGCTATAAATGGTCCGGCGGCAACGCCGTCACCGTCTTCGACTCGACCATCGTCGCCATTTCCACCGACGCCGGCATTACCGGCTACGGCGAAGTCTGCCCCCTCGGCGCCGCGTATCTGCCGGCCTACGCCGCGGGCGCGCGCGCCGGCATCGCGGAGCTGGCGCCGCAACTCATCGGCCTGGACCCCACGCAAACCAGCGTCGTCCAGCGCTTCATGAACCAGCGCATGCGCGGCCACGCCTACGTCAAATCGCCGATCGACGTCGCCTGCTGGGACATTCTGGGCAAAGCCGCAAATTTACCCGTCGCCGTTCTGCTCGGCGGCCGTTTCGGCGACGATTTTCCGTTATATCGCGCCATTTCGCAGGAAGCGCCGGATAAAATGGCGGAAATGGTGGGCGTCTACCGCTCGCAGGGTTACACCAAATTTCAGTTGAAAGTCGGCGGCGATGTAGAAACGGACATCGCGCGAATCTTCGCCGTCGCAAAACGTCTCCAACCCGGCGACGTGCTCATCGCCGACGCCAACACCGGCTGGACGCAACATCAGGCCCTGCGCGTCGCCGACGCCGTCCGCCACACCGACGTCTACCTCGAGCAGCCCTGCAAAACCTACGAAGAATGTTTGGCCGTGCGGCGCCACACCAACCGCCCGTTCGTGCTCGACGAAGTGATCGACGACGTTCGCATGGTCGCGCGCGGCGCGGCCGATCACGCCATGGACGTGATCAATCTGAAGATTTCCAAGGTCGGCGGCCTCACCCCGGCGCGCGAAATTCGCGATCTGTGCGTGTCGCTGGGAATCGCGCTGACCATCGAAGACACCTGGGGCGGCGACGTCGCCACCGCGGCCATCGCCCACCTGGCGCACAGCACGCCGCCCGAATTTCTGTTCACCACCACCGACTTCAACAGCTACGTGACCGTTAGCACCGCCGAAGGCGCTCCGCAGCGCAAAAACGGCCGCATGACCACGCCGCCGCGCCCAGGCCTAGGCCTCGAGCCTCGCATGGACGTGCTCGGTCGCCCCATATTCTCAGTGGGCTAGTGTCCCCTTCCTGAAATCAGGTTGTGGGGCGGGCCCTCGGACTGCCATGTCGTGACTTATCGCACCAATCATTAGCAAAGGAAAGCGCTCAAGACTTCCCTCCCCCGGCCGTTATGTTTTACATGAGCGCCAATGCGCAGACCTGGACCGCTTTCTTATCCGCCACTCCCGCCTCCGCGCGCCAGCCGATCGAAATCGCCATCGGCTCCGACCCGCCGCCGGTTTTCGATTTCCTGCTCGGCGCCGTCGAAGGTTCGCCCAAGCCGGGCCCGCTCGCTTTAACGCTGCTCGATAGTGGCGCACTGGTGCGCGCCATTTCCGATCCGTCGCTGCTTTCTCTTCCTCAGGCCATCCAGTTGGCGCGGGCCGCGGCGCGTCTCGACGAAGCGCTCGACCACAAAATTCTTTCCGACATCACCAGCCCCGCCCACAACTGGCCGCATGATCTGCACCGCCAGCAAACCATGCGCGTGCTGCAAGTGATCGACGCCATCTCCGATTGCCGGCGCCTGGTCATCCCGCTGATGAAATTTCTGAAGCTTCCGCACCGCCATTTGCGCTCCAAAGCCGTGAAGCTGCTGGCCCGCGCCTGTCACAACGCAACCTGGGCCGATTCGGTTTTAAACGACGCCGATCCGCGGGTCCGCTCAAATCTGGTCGAAGGCCTGGCCGCGGGGCTGGGAAACAACGCGATTCCGCTGCTCAAGAAAGCGGCCAACGATCCGCACCACCGCGTGGCGGTCACCGCGCTCCTGGCCCTGGCCCGATTGGGCGAAGCGGACAGCCGCGCGCTGCTCGAAAAGCTGGCCGCGCAAGACCACCCGGAGCGGAAACGCGCCGCCGCCTGGGCCCTGGAACGTCTGGCCCAAGACGCCGTCAGTCCTTCCAGCGAAGTTCCGCATCGGACCGCCTGACGTAGTTCGCATCGATCTCCGCCGGATCGCGCGCCGCCTCCAGCCGCGACGCCGCAATCCTCGCAATCGCGCCGGCCAGCAGCCGCGGAGCCTGTTTCACCGGATCGCGCACACCATCCCCCACCTCCAGCGAAATTCCCGCGCTGATGAATTCCATCTCGCCCGCCGGCAGCGTGCGCAGCCACTCCTCCAGCGGCATCACCACTTCCGCGCAAACCACTTCCAGCGCTGCGCTATAAACCGCGCCGAAAATATCGCCGCGCCGCGCGTCCATCAGCGTGGCCCGCAGCGGCGCCGTCCCGAACCACGCGAGCGCCTGCAAATTCGAAACCGCGATCACTTTGCGCCCCGTCGCTTCCGCCAATCCCTTCACCGCAGCCAGCCCCACGCGCACTCCGGTGAACGCGCCGGGTCCCGAGGCGCAGGCGAAGACGTCAATCGATCGCCAGTCCATCCCGTGCCGCGCCAGCAATTTTTCGAGCGCGGGGAATAAGACGTGCGCAAACCCGTCACTCGATTCGAGCGCGATCTCTTCCATCACCGCCTCGCCCTTGAGCAGCGCGACGCTTCCGTTTTCACTGGTCGTGTCTACCGCGAGAATCGCGCTCACTCGACCAGCCTGTAAACTTTATCCACCACGTACGCTTTGCCGTACGCATTGAGCAGCGCCACGCGCACATCCACCACCGCCGGATAATGATCCGCCAGCGACGCCGGAATCCGCATGGTTCCCTCGCGCCCCGTGCCGATCACCCGGTAGCCTTCGCCATCGGTCGGCACTTCGCCCGTCCATTCGATCAGCAGCGTCCTGGTGGCGCGCGTCTCGCGATTGATCTTCAGCGCATAATACGGCGGCTTCGAAACCGAAACCGCAACGTCGCCCGGCGAAGCGACGTCGAACGGAATTTTCGATTCATCGCGCTCGATCACCTGGACCGGCACCGGACGCGATTCGAATTTCCACGATTTGAGCATTCCCTCTTTCGTCCGCTCCCGCGAAATATGCAAAACCCACGGGTGCGAGGAATCCGGCGGCTCGCCCGTGAAATGCTCGCCGTTGTAGCCTTTCTTTTCTTTGATCAACTCGCCCGTCAGCGGATTCATCCAGGCCACGTCGTAGCCGTGCTTTTCCACCTCCACTTCCACCGGCCCCGGCTTCTCGATATAGACCACGTACTCCACGCCTTCGAGCGCCACCGCGCGCCCGCCGTCCAGATTAAAGTACGGCTCCAGTTCCCAATATCGATTGCCCGCCATGAAATCGAACCACGCGGTCATGTACGGCCCTTCGCCCGACGCCGGATACTGCCCGTTCATCGTCGCGTTCCACAGATCGCTCGCGTTCTTAATCCCCGAATTGATTCCCGGCATCTGGTAAAGCTGATGCTCCACCGCGCCCACGTTGGGGTCCGGCGTCCCGTAATCGATCAGCGTCATCCAATCGTCGCCAATCAGCGGCGCCGAAGTCACCGACGCCAGCGTAGTCCGCGGATGGTCGTAGGTATCGAGCGTCTTGAGCAGCGCGCCCGCGTCCTTCAGCACGCTTTTCCCGTGAGCCACGTTTTCAAACGACGGCACGCCCATCCACGTAATATTCATCGCGCCAAATCGCGCGACCATATCGGTGATGTACGCCTGCCGAGCCTCGCGTTCCGCGGGAATCGAAGCGAGCGCCAAATCCGCCACCAATCCGCGCGCCGTAATCGCGCGCACCCGATCGGCCGCTTCGCGCAGATCGGCATTCGCCTCAATGGTCACGCGCACGTGCGTGAATTTTTCCTTCTTCAACTCCTCGATCCGCTGGTCGAACTGCGTTCGCGGAATGGTCGCGAAATGATCCAGCGCCGTAGCCATCCACAGGTGCTGTTTCAGATTCGCTTCTGTCTGAAAATGATGCAGATTGGCCACATGAACGAAGCCCGGCGAATCCGATTCCGCCGCGACGATCGACGATTCTTTCCCATCGAGCCGCGCCAGGCTGCTGCTGACGCGATAAGTCCACGTGCCGGGCTCGGTGGGCGTCACGCGGACGGTCAGTTGCCGGCCGTTATCGTGAAATGCGGGAATTTTATAGGTCTTTTGGTGCGGCGAACGAAATTCAATTTCCAGGTGCGCCGTCGCCGCGCTCTCATTCGCTTGCAAATCGAAACTAAGATCGCAAGGCGACCACGCGACCGGCGAAGCGCAGCCGGATTGGGCCAACAGTCGGGCGGCACACAGCGCGCCCGCGATGAAGCGGTACATCCCGCCTTCAATATACCGTGATCACGCCGGCCTCCGGACCCAAATCTCCGGCCCCAGCCACGCGTCGACGCGAGATGGAGGGGTTGCTGAAAAAGCGGACGAGAAAACAGTGTTCTGCCCTTTGTGGGGCAGGCTCCCAGCCTGCCAGGTCCGCCTTAAACAACGGGCGGGCGGCGCGCCCGCCGCAGGCCGGGGGCCTGCCCCACAAACGAATCTAAAGCGTTCCACGAAACAGTTGGATCAACTCGATCGCCAGAATGGCCACCACCACCACTTCCAGCAGGAACGATCGCGCCTGATAATACTCAGCGACCATCGATTGGTACAGATCGGCGGCGATGCGCAGCTTGCGTTCCACCAGGTTTCGATAATCGGTGACGCCGACGCGCGCGGCGGCCATGCGATAGGCGCGCGCGTAGAACATGTCGCTGATGAATTTGATGGCGTTGTCGGTGCGCTCGGTCAGGTCCGTCACTTCCAGGCGGAAAGCATTGAGCTTGGCGGCTTCGCGAGCCATCCGCCAGTGGCGAAACGGGCCGCCGCGGCGCTCGACGTTCTTATAGACATTTTCGAGGATTCTCGTCAGAAGGTCGTCATAATGGCGGTATTCGAGCAGTTGCGTATTAGCGTATTCAAGCAGTTGCACCGCCGGCGCGGCGCCTTGCGGCGTATCGTAGACCAACGCGGCCAGCCAGCCGACCAGCAGCAGATCGGTGGGATAATAGGACAGGCTCGATTGCAGCGCGTCGGCGCGCTCGGCCGGGGACAGCGGGCCGGATTCGCCGCGCACGATGCGCGCCAGGTCCTCGCCGTGCGCGGCCAGCAGCGCTTCCGCCGAAAACGGCTGCCCTTGCGGGTCGCACGCCTCGCGCAGATTGATGATGTAGTAATCCTCGCTCAGCCAGGATGGATAGATTTGACCCAGGGCGGGCGACACGCGCGCCACGCAGCCGCGCACCAGCTCCAGCGTGATTTTTTCGATCTCCTGCGCGGCGATGAAGCGGCTGGAAAGGCGCACCAGTTCGTCCCAGCCGGTGTCGAACGGCAGTTCCAGCTCGACGCTGATGACGCCGTAGGCGAAATATTTCACCCGGCTGAGAAACTGTTCGCCGGTGGAAATGACCACCGGATCCAGATCCTCCACCACGGGCGGCCGTTCGAAGCGGACGTACTCCGGCGCGGGATGCTTGAACGTGGGCTCGCGGCGCGGCGGCTTGCTGCCCAGCGTCGCGCGTAACCTTTCAAGGTCGATCTGCTCGGCCAGATCGTACAGCACGAGTACGGAAAAGGATCCGCGCAACGGATGCATGCCTGTATTCTGACGCGTCCGGGGCGGCGCGCGGGCGGGCGATCCCACGCAGCTTTCGCGCAAGGTTCTGTGGAATCCGGCGCAGCCTACGTAGATTTCACGCGCCGCTGCCGTCACATTGGAATGGCGCGCCGCGTGCGGATAGTCCGGTGGGTGGAAGGACTTTATGTTTCGCCGAATTCTTTGCCCCACGGATTTTTCGGAGCGAAGCCGCGGGGCGGCCCACGTCGCTCGCGCCCTGGCGCATCGTTTCCTGTCGGAGATCGTGCTTCTTCACATAGCCCCGGCCGGCGCCACCCGCGCGCGGCGGGCCGAAGCCGAGCGCAAGCTGGGCGAAATCGTGACCGAGGATCTGGAAGGCTGCGTCGTCTCGCCGTGCATTATTTTCGGAGAGGCGGCCGACGAGATCGTCAAATTCTCGCGCGATCACCGCAGCGATTTGCTGCTGATGGCCACGCACGGGAATTCCGCGTTCCGCCGCTTTCAAATCGGCAGCGTGACCACCCGCGTTCTCTATGCCGCCGATTGCCCGGTGTGGACCAGCGCGCACCTGGAAGACTGGCCGGCGGTGGACGCGATCCCGCTGCGCTCGATTTTATGCGCCCTTGATTTCGGCCCGCGAAGCTGCGGCGCGCTCAACTGGTCCTCGCGCCTGGCGCAGGAGTTTGAAGCGAAGCTGACGCTGGCGCACGTAGTCGCCGCGCGCGGGGATTATTTCGCCGAGGATCCACTGCTGACATTGCGCCGCCAGCAGGAGAAGCTGCGCGTCCCGGCGGAGGTTCGTGTTCTGGAGGGCCGGCCGGCGGCGATGCTCAGCGATCTGGCGGAGGAGATCGCGGCGGACCTGACGGTGATCGGCAGGACGCACGCTGCGTCGCCGGGGTTGGGTGCGAGTGCTTACGCGATCATCGCTCATTCGCCCTGCCCGGTACTCAGCGTGTAAGGCCCGCGCCGCGCGGGGTGGCGCGGGCCAGAACTGAAGATTATTTCGCTCCCAGGCGAAAGACTACACCGGCCGCATAACGGAAATCGTTCTGCGTGTAGCGCAGCGTCCCGTAGGGAATTTGCAGCGGCATGTAATCGACTTCGACGGGGCGAAGCGAAATGGAATGCGCCAGGGCGATGTCAAGTCCGCCGCCGAGCGCCATGGAGAAATTAGTCTGTGACGCGCCGGTGTATCCGAACGCGGTTCCAGGCGCAAATCCGTTGGAGAAGCGTTGCTCTCCGAACAGCGCCTGGATGAACGGATTCCAGCGGCCATAGCGGCGGATATTCAGGCGCGGTCCGAAAAGATACTGGAAGGTCGTATCCTTGACCGAAATTCCATTGGCAGTGCCGGCATAATTCACGCCGAGATCGCCGACAATTCCCAGGTTGCGCGTCAAATTATATTCGATATCGGCGAATCCGCCGTTGGCGTTATAATTCGACAACCCGCCGCCGGGCATGATGCGATCAAAGGAGTAATTGAGACCGACCTCGACCTTCGGCGTGGGCGACTCCTGCGCCATCGCGGCCGTCCCGCATATAAACAGAGCGATCCAAACATTAAATTGTGTTTTCATGTTTCTTTCTCCACCAAAAATGTGAGTGACTGCAAATCTAAGTATGGAGACGCAGCTGTCCCGGGCGCGGATTCGGATTTGTCTTTTTTGCGGAAGAATTTTAATCTTCCAAAATACATCTCCGATTTATGGAAGGATTTGAGTTATTGGAGACTGGGCCGGCGCGTGAAGGATTATTCTTCGCCCGCGTATTTTTCGTAATCGCCGGCGTTCATCAGCTCCGCCGTATCGGCGGGAGAAGACATTTTAATTTTCACCAGCCACGCCGCGCCGTGCGGATCTTCATTCAGCTTCTCGGGAGAACTCGCCAGCAACTCATTCACCGCGACAACTTCCCCCGCGACCGGGGAATAAATATCGCTGACCGCCTTCACCGATTCGACCGAGCCGATGGTCTTGCCCTTTTCGGCGATGGCTCCGACCTTCGGCAGGTCCACGTAAACGATGTCGCCCAGCTCTTTCTGTGCGTGGTCGGTGATGCCGATGGTGCCCGTGTCGCCTTCAACGTTCACCCATTCGTGCTCTTTGGTGTAGCGGAAATTTTGTGGGTACATTTATTTGGCCCTTTTATAGAAAGGTGTGGGAACGGTGACCGCTTCCACCGGCTGATTGCGGATCATAATCTGGATGGCGCGGCCGGGCTCGGCCTGGCCCACCGGCAAATAACATAAACCGATGTTTTTGTTTAGACAGGGCGCCGGTCCTCCGCTGGTCACCCAGCCCGCCGCGGCACCGTCCAGGAACACTTCGTAACCGTCGCGACCGATGCCGCGGCCGCGCATTTCGAATCCGGCTAATTTGCGCGTGATGCCCTGTTCTTTTTGTTTCACCAGCGCGTCGCGGCCCAGGAAATCGCCCTTGTCGAGCTTCACGATCCAGGCGAGATCCGCTTCCCACGGCGTGGTGGACGCGGTGATCTCGTGGCCGTACAGCGCCATTTTGGCTTCGAGACGCAAAGTATTGCGCGCGCCCAACCCGGCCGGCTTGATGCCGAATTCTTCGCCCGCCGCGAGAATCTCATCCCACAAGCGCGGCGCTTCCGGCGGATCGACGTAAATTTCGAAGCCGTCCTCGCCGGTGTAGCCGGTGCGGGCGATGCGCGCTTTGGCTCCCGAGACGGTGTCGTCGGTGAACCAGTAATAGCGCATCGGCGCCAGATGGGCGGGCGTCAATTTTTGCAGCGTTTCGAGCGCGCGCGGGCCTTGAACGGCGATCTGCGCGTAACGGCTGCCCGCGTTTTCGACAATGCAGTTGAAATCGTTGTGCGCGGCGATGTGCTCATAATCCTTATCCTGATTGGACGCGTTCACGCACAGAAAAAAAGAATCATCGGCGACTTTGTGGACCAGAATATCGTCGACGAATCCGCCGTGCTCGTACAGCAGAGCGGAATACTGGACCTGGCCGATTTTCAACTTCGAAGCCGCGTTGGTGGCCACGTGATCGACCAACTTCACAGCGTCCGGCCCGTGAACCTCGATCTCGCCCATGTGGCTGACGTCGAAAATTCCGACCCGCTGGCGGACGGTCAGGTGTTCATCGACGATGCCGGAGTATTGCACCGGCATGTCCCAACCACCGAAATCAACCATTTTCGCTCCCATGCGGCGATGTGTCGCATTGAGCGGAGTGCTCCTGAGTGCAGCGGATTGCATGAAAGATTCAGACTAACACGGTGAATGTGGCGCACGGGGCGCCCCTTGGGCCCGCGCGCGCCTTGTCTCGGCGTTTCGCGACCTGTCTTCGTAAAGCACGAGTGCCGATGCGGCACGCGTGGCGGGTGCGCCACATGTGAGGCAGGCTCCGGCCCTGCGCCTGTCGTGTTGCAATCGAACCGAATCCGCCGCAGGCCGCGGGCCTGTGTTTCGACTGACTCCTTCGCGCAACGGGTGCCCGCGGTGAAGATCGCTTGCTTCGCTCCGCAGGGGAAACAGCTTCACCATCGGCAGACCGGCGGGAGATCCCGCGGCGGCCCATCAGCGCCGAACGCAGTCTGGTTCAGTGGAAAAGCCGGCGCGCAGTGAATCCGGCGGCGGCGCGGATGGTATACTGACGCCGTCATATTTCCGCGGTGTCATAGGAGGGTTAGTTTGGCGACGATTCTCGATTACTACAACCTTGACCGGGGCGATCTTATTTACGGGATCGGCGAGCAGATCAATAAATATCTGGATCATCTGTGGAAAGAAGGCAAGCTGGTAACCACCCTGACCGCGATGCAGTTGAAGACGGACAAGTACGCGGCCATCAACACCTACAATCGAGCGATTGGGAACAACGTTTTCAGCCTGAACGCGACGACGATTGAGGTCGATCTCAGGAAAATACAAACCGGCGCGCAAGCGGTCGACAGGAATACGCTGCCGAAGGGGTACACCTACACTCAGG
>Ga0335073_10000738_pt1 | contig 42685 bp, 39 predicted proteins | sample Lox_Sample_22_FD_207093 | JGI IMG/M metagenome (GOLD analysis project Ga0335073, IMG submission 207093) | Soil microbial communities from Loxahatchee National Wildlife Refuge, Florida, United States - Lox_Sample_2.2 | ecosystem: Environmental > Terrestrial > Soil > Wetlands | place: USA...
CGGTGATTGTCGGCACGCGCACGCGCCGCTGCGCTTCGGGGAAGCTCGCCCAGCGCTCCAGCCAGTCAATGCCGGCATCGCCCAGCGATTCCGTATCGGCCATGATATGCGCCTGCGTCACCGGCGCAAAGTCGCGCGCCCCGAGATACCGGCCGACCGCGATCTGGTGCTCGATCGCCCATTGCCGCACCGGCCCCGCTTCGCCGGCGCGCATCGCACGTTCTTCGTCGTTCAGCTGCATCGGCTTTTCTCCACGGCGGGTCGATAACGAGAATACGGCATTACAAGGGGCGCGCGTGACATCGCGCCCCCTATCTTCCGGCCAGATCCCCGCTGAGCAAGACTCGCCGATAGCTCAGCGCTTCCGCCACATGGATCCGCCGCACCGCATCGGACGCTTCGAGATCGGCGAGCGTGCGCGCGACGCGCAGCACGCGGTGATAGCCGCGGGCGGAGAGATGGAGCCGCTCGGCGGCGTCCATGAGGAGCCGCTTGCCGTCGCTGTCGGGCGCGGCGAGCTCGTCGAGGAGTTGTCCGTCGAGCTCGGCATTGGTGCGGATGCGGCGGTTTTCCGGCAACCGCGCATAGCGCGCCGTCTGGCGCGCCCGGGCCGCTGCGACCCGGGCTGCGACTTGCGCCGAGCCCTCGGCGGGTGGCGGCAGGCCGAGATCGGCAGGCCGCACCGCCGGCACATCGATATGCAGATCGATGCGGTCGAAGAGCGGTCCCGAGATCTTCGATTGATAGTCCAGCGCGCAACGCGGCGCCCTGCCGCACGCCAGTGCGGCATCATCGAGGTTTCCGCAGCGGCAGGGATTCATCGCCGCTACCAGCTGCACGCGCGCGGGATATGTCACATGCGCCTGCACGCGCGCCACCGTGGCGCGGCCGCTCTCGAGCGGCTGGCGCAGCGCTTCCAACGTCGCGCGCTGGAACTCCGGCAGCTCGTCGAGGAAGAGCACGCCGAGATGCGCGAGCGACACTTCGCCCGGCCGCACGCGCTGGCCGCCGCCGACGAGGGCCGCGAGCGAGGCCGAGTGATGCGGATCGCGGAACGGCCGCTGGCGCATGAGCCTGCCCTCGCGCAGCAGCCCCGCCACCGAATGGATCATGCTGACCTCGAGCGCCTCGGCCGGATCGAGCGGCGGCAAGAGGCCGGGGAGCCGCGCTGCCAGCATCGATTTGCCCGAGCCGGGCGGCCCGATCATCAGCAGATTGTGGCCGCCGGCGGCGGCGACTTCGAGCGCGCGCTTCGCCGTCTCCTGGCCTTTGATGTCCTTGAGATCGAGCGGCGATGGCGGCGCTTCGGCGATACGCGGCTCGGGCTGACTCAGCACCTGCGTGCCTTTGAAGTGATTGATCAGCGCCAGCAGCGACGGCGCCGCCAGCACTTCGATGCCGCCGGCCCAAGCCGCCTCGCCGCCTGACGCCGCGGGGCAGATCACGCCATGCCCGGAAGACGCTGCGCCCATTGCCGCGGGCAGGACGCCGGCCACCGGCAGGAGCGAGCCGTCGAGCGCGAGCTCGCCCAGCGCTACATAGCCCTGAAGCTCCTCGGCCGGCAGCACCTCCATCGCTGCCAGCAGGCCCAAGGCGATCGGCAGGTCGAAATGGCTGCCTTCCTTGATGAGATCGGCCGGGGCGAGGTTGACGGTGATGCGCCGCGGCGGCAGCGCCAGGCCCAGCGCGGCGAGCGCCGCGCGCACGCGCTCGCGTGATTCCGCCACGGCCTTGTCGGGCAGCCCAACGACGGGAAAGGCGATGAGGCCCGAGGTGATGGTGACCTGCGCCTCGACCTCGAGCACGTCGATGCCGGAGAAGGCGACCGTGCGCACGCGTGCCACCAATGTGCTTCTCCTCTCCGCTCGCGGCGAACTTTACGGGAACGGGGAGCGCATTGCCAGTTCGACGGCGCGCCGCGATTTTTGCCAATGCATCGCCGCACGCCCGGCTCTCTCGCTTATCATCAACGCTGCCGCCGACCGATGGGGCGCGTCGATCAAGCAAGGGAGAAAGCCGATGTACGACAATCCGCGAAGCCTGTTGGATCAAATTACCTTGGTGCACGGACCGCATGAATTGTTGGCGCGGTACTTCATCATGGCCGATGCCATGGCGCGCGATTGGGGGCTGCGCTTGCGCCTGCGCTGCGATTTCGACGCGCTCTTGGAGATCAATCGCGAGAACCGCGAAACCTGGCCGCCCTTACCGCCGATCTGCGATCCGGCGCATAGCAATCTGCGAATCGATTCGGCCTTCTGGCTCGAAGGCATCGATGAATTCGGCGAAACGGTGGCGACGGAATTCGCCCGGTTCTTCGATTTCACCGCGACCAATGTGGTCGAGGAGATACGCTCGCTGCGCGTCTATTACGAGCATCCCGAGCCGCATCTTTCCGCCGGCGAATGCGTCGAGATCGATGCGCCCGCGGCGACGGCGGTGCGCGGCCGCACGATGTATGGCGGCGCCATCTGGGTCCGGCCGGACTGGCGGCGCGCCGGGCTTACGCGCATCATCTCGCATGTCTGTGCGGCGTACGCCCATACGCGCTGGAATACCGAGTTCACCTGGGGCTTCATGACGCCGCGCATGCATGCCGGCGGCCTCTCGCGCGCCTACGGTCCGCACGAAGCGGCCGACGGACTGCTCGTGCGCATGCCGTTCCGCGGCGATCTGCCGACAGTCCTGCTGTGGATGCGGACCGGCGCGCTACTTGCCGATCTGGCGGCGAGCGTCGAGGCAACGATGATCGCGGGTGAGCGATATCCCCATGGCAAAATCCTCGCCCCGCGCGCTCTGCCAAGGCAGGATTAGCCGGTCGTAGCGGCCGCGCGCCACGGTCGTATCGGAAACGCGAATCGTGGCGCGGATCGAGCGAAGATGCGGACGACCGAGGCTGGCCGCTTCGGCGTAAGCGGCCGCGACCCAAGCGCCATAGTCGCGGTCGTGATGGTCGTGTATCTCCCGATCGACCAGGTGCTCGCTCTCGCCCGCCGGCCGACATTCGATACCGGCGCCGAAATGGGCGAACACGAAGGACAAGTTCGGCCTGCGGCGCCGCACCAAAATCATGCGATCGAGCAGACCCGCATTGACGATGAAGGCACCGGACTCCGCCGGCAAGCGCCCGCGATGCGCGCGCCACAACTCGACGATCGGCCGCAGCGACGAGAACACCGGCAGGTCGAGCGCGGCAAGATCGCGCTCGGCGGCGAGCCAGGGATGGCGCTCCATCACACCGCCGCCGGCGAGGAGCTGCTCGGCGCGCTCGGCGAATTCCCAGGCGCTGCCGAGCATTTCATAGAACCACTCCTCCTCGACCAGCATGGCGAGAAGGATGCGCGGAAAGCGCCGCTCCTTCAGCTCGTAAAGCGCCCCGGCCAGCGTCTCCAAGCCGAATCTGCCGGCGCAGAGCGCGACGCGTGCGCCGTTCTCCTGCGGCCGGATATGAATGAAGCCGCGCTCGCGCACGGCAAAGGTCGAGAGCTCGAGCCCGGGATCGAAGCGGCCCAAGCGCCGCACGAGATCCCATGACCGGTCGGGCCAACGCCGTCCTCGCTCGTCGATGAGAATGCCCTCGGCCATGGATACGCCCTGCCGCTCATTCCTCCAGGCGTGCCGCCTCGCTCGCCGCTTTGGCGAGGCGCAGCACGCGCTGACGCAGACCATCATCGGCAATGGCGCGAAACAGCTGCACCAGCTCGATCTCGAGCGCGGTGAGCCCGGCATCCTCCATCGTCACCGTCGATGAAGCGTCCTCTTTGAACAGGAAGGACATCGGCACGCCGAGGAACTTGACCGCCGCCGCGAGCCGTGCCGCCGTCAGGCGCCGGGCGCCAGTCTCGTATTTCTGCAGTGCCTGCGCGCTGACGCCGAGCGCGGCGGCGAGCTGCGGCGGCGTCGCGCCGGCGAGCAGCCGCGCCTCACGCAGCCGCTTGCCGATCAGCGCGTCGACGCGGCGCCCCCGGCGGCGCGCCGGTTGGCGCCGCGACGGGCCGCGGCTCTCGGCCGTAACGTATCTGCTGCGCTTCATGCCGCCGCTGCCGGTTCCAGAACAGCTTTAGGCCAATCATAGCGCCCTTGCCGCGCCGGCGCCATGAAATGTGGCGCTGACCCCGATTGAACCCTAGATGATCCCGGCCCCGCATCGACGCCGCGCCGGCGGCGGAAAAAAGAAGCGTCCCCGGCGCGGCGCCGGGGACGCTGTCATGAGCGGGGCGTGACGGCGAAACCAGGGCACCGCCGCCCGGCGCGATCAGCGCGCGCCGAGATTCTGCTCGCTGATGATCCGCGTGAGCCGCAGCAGATGGTCGCGCATGTCGTCGCTGCGGATGGCGCGGAAATGGCGCACCAGCTCGATCTCCTTGGAGGTGAAGCCGGCGGTATCGGTCGCCACATGCGGCTCGCTGTCGTCCTGGAAGAAGAAGGACATCGGCACGCCAAGGAACTTCGCCGCGGCGGCGAGCCGGCCGGCAGAGAGGCGATTCTCGCCATTCTCATATTTCTGCACCGCCTGGAAGCTCACGCCGATCGCGGTGCCGACATCCTCCTGACTCGCGCCGGCGAGAAGCCGCGCTTGCCGGAGCCGGCTGCCGACCGACAGGTCGACATGATTGGCGCGCCGCTTGCGCGGCTTGCGGCGCTGATCCGTGGCAACCGCTTCTGCTTTCGATTGTGTCATCTCGGTTAGACCTCCGTACCCGGACGTGATCCCAGGCCCTCTACCCTCGCCCGTTGTGTGGCGTAGGTTTCTACCATAAAGGGCGCCTTTCCTGAGGGAACAACTTACCCCGGCTAGTGGCCCACTTCAATCGGTGATGTGTAATTAATCGCTATATCAATTAACCATTCGGGCCGAAGGGCGGCCGCGCGCGGCAAAGCGCGCCTCGATCGCATCCCACACCTGCGCCTCCAGCTTGGCGCCGTCGAGCCGATCGATCTCCTGGATGCCGGTGGGCGAGGTGACGTTGATCTCGGTGAGATAATCGCCGATGACGTCGATGCCGACGAAGACCAGCCCCTGCTCGCGCAGCGCCGGTCCGATGGCGGCGCAGATCTCGCGCTCGCGCGGCGTCAGCGTCGTTTTCGCCGCCTTGCCGCCGACATGGAGATTGGCACGCGCTTCGCCGGCGGGCGGCACGCGCAGCACCGCGCCCAGCGGCTCGCCTTCGATGAGGATGATGCGCTTGTCGCCCTGGCGCACTTCCGGGAGATAGCGCTGCACGATGATCGGCTCGCGGTAGAGCTGCGTGAAGAGCTCGAGCAGCGCATTGAGATTGTCGTCCTCGGGCAACAAGTGGAAGACACCGGCGCCGCCATTGCCGAACAGCGGCTTCAGGATGATCTCGCGATGCTCGCGGCGAAACGCCAGGATCTCGTCGCGATCGGCGGTGATCAGCGTCGGCGGCATCAGCCCTTCGAAATGCGTGGCGAAGAGCTTCTCCGGCGCGTTGCGCACGCTGACGGGATCATTCACCACCAGCACCTCGTCGCGCACATGCTCGAGGAGATGCGTCGCCGTGATATAGGCCATGTCGAAGGGCGGGTCCTGGCGCATCAGGATCACGTCCATCGTCGCAAGCTCGAGCGTGGTTTCGGCGCCGAGCCGGTAATGCCGGCCGCGCTCGCGCTTCACCTCCAAGGGCCGCCCCCGGGCGGTGAGGCGCCCATCGCGCAACGCCAGCGCGCGCGGCAAGTAATGATAGAGCGTGTGGCCGCGCGCTTGCGCCTCGACCGCGATCGCGAAAGTGGAATCCGTGTCGATGTTGACGGTCTCGATCGGGTCCATCTGGATGGCGACGGCGAGGCCCATTGCGGCGCTTCCTGTTGCGGCGGCGGGCGCCATCATAACAGGCCCTCCGTCTGGTATGCGAGATACCGGCGCCCTTACCCCCCTCGCGAAAAGTTTTTCGCAAAAAGCTTTGACGGCTCGACGATTACCGATATTTTTCTCGGGCCGCGATGACAAGCGGCGGAAGGGCGGCGGCCGTCCCGATTTTGGGGGCGCTACCCTAAAACAGAGCCGGCATGCTGGCGATAAGCGGGGTAAGGGAGGTTCGGTTTGGAGACAGGATTCGTGCGCCCCCGGGGCGCGGGCCGGGTGCACCCGACCCGCTCGGATCCGTCGTGAGCGGCCGCGGCACCAATGGTGCGGCAGAGCCGCTCCTCAGCATCGACGGCCTTTCGGTCCGCTTCGGCGGCATCGTTGCGCTGGATGGCGTTTCCTTCAACGTCGGCAACGGCCAGATCTGCGGCCTGATCGGGCCCAACGGCGCCGGCAAGACGACGCTCTTCAACGTGCTGAGCCGGCTCTATCATGCCGATACCGGCACCATCCTCTTCGAGGGCAAGAAGCTGCTCGACCAGCCGCGTCACACAATCGCGCCGCTCGGCATCGGCCGCACCTTCCAGAACCTCGCCCTTTTCCGCACCATGACGGTGCGCAACAACATCATGATCGGCGGCCATTGCCGCTCGCGCGGCGGCTTCCTCGCCAATGCGCTGCGCCTGCCCTTCGTCTCGCGCGAAGAGCGGCGGCTCGGCGAGCGCACCGTGCGTCTGATCGAGACGCTCGATCTCGGCGCCGTCGCCGACATATCCGTGAGCGCGCTGCCCTTCGGCACGCAAAAACGCGTCGAGCTGGCGCGCGCCCTCGCCAGCGAGCCCAAGCTGCTGCTGCTCGACGAGCCTGCCGGCGGGCTCAATCACGAAGAGGTCGAGCAGCTGCGCGAGCTCATCCGCTCGATCCGCGACCGGCTCGGCGTCACCGTGCTGCTGGTCGAGCATCACATGAACCTCGTCATGAAGGTGTCGGACAAGGTCGTGGCGCTCGATTTCGGCCGCAAGATCGCCGACGGCTCGCCGCAAGAGGTGCAGCGCAACCCCGAGGTGATCAAGGCCTATCTCGGGGGCGAGCTGTGAGCGCGATCCTCGAGACGCGCGCCCTCTCGGCCGCCTATGGGCCGACGCGGGTGCTGCAATCGATCGATCTCAGCGTGCCCGAGCGCGGCATCGTCACCTTGCTCGGCGCCAACGGCGCCGGCAAGACCACGACCTTGCGCGCGCTCTGCAACATGATGGTGCGCGTATCCGGCGAGATCCGCTTCGAAGGCCAGCGTATCGACGGCAAGGCGACGGAGGACATCGTCCGCCTCGGCATCGGCCATGTACCCGATGGGCGCGGCACGTTGGTCAGCCTCAGCGTCGAAGAGAATCTGCGGCTCGGCGCCTATACCCGGCGCGATGCGCGCGTCGCGCAGGATTTCGAGCGCGTCTACAGCTATTTCCCGCGTCTCAAGGAGCGCCGGCGCCAGCAGGCGGGCACGCTGTCGGGCGGCGAGCAGCAGATGCTGGCGATTTCGCGCGCGCTGATGCTGCGGCCGAAGCTGATGCTGCTCGACGAGCCCTCCTTCGGCCTGGCACCGCTCGTGGTGCAGGAAATCTTCCGCATCCTGCGCACCATCAACGAGCAGGAAGGCATGAGCATGCTGCTGGTCGAGCAGAACGCCAATATCGCGCTCGAGCTCGCCAACGAGGCTTATCTGCTGGAGACCGGCCGCATCATGCTGAGCGGCCCGGCCGCGACGATCGGCAGCGACGAATCCGTGCGCCGCGCCTATCTCGGATATTAGGAGCGATACGAGGAGCCGCCATGCAAGCCTTCCTGCATCAAGTGCTCTCCGGCTTCGCCACGGGCGGCATCTATGCCAGCGTCGCGCTGGCACTGGTGATGATCTACCAGTCGACGCATCACGTGAACTTCGCCCAGGGCGAGATGGCGACCTTCTCGACCTATATGGCCTGGAAGATGATCACGATCGGCTTCCCCTACTGGGCCGCCTTCCTGCTCACGCTGCTCTTCGCTTTCGTCCTCGGCGTCGCCATCGAGCGTATTATCGTGCGCCCGTTCTACAAAGCGCCGGTGCTCAGCGTCATCGCCGTGTTCATCGGCCTGCTGCTGATCATCAACTCGCTTTCGGGTGCGCTGTTCGACTACACCATCAAGCCCTTTCCCAGCCCCTTCCCGTCCGATGCGTGGTATGGCGGTCCCTATCTCTCGCCGCATGAAGTCGGCATGATCTTCGTGACCTTCGTGGTGCTGGCGCTCACCTTCTTCTTCTTTCGCTTCACCCCGCTCGGCCTTGCCATGCGCGCCGCGGCGGAGAATCCGGTGTCGAGCCGGCTCTGCGGCGTGCGCGTCGGCTGGATGCTGGCGCTCGGCTGGGGGCTTGCCGGTCTCATCGGCGCCGTCGCCGGGATGATGACCGCGCCGGTGATCTATCTCGATCCCTACATGATGTTCAGCGTCCTGCTCTACGGCTTTGCCGGAGCGCTGCTCGGCGGCATCGACAATCCCTGGGGCGCGGTGCTCGGCGGCTTCATCGTCGGCGTGCTGCAGAATATCGCCGGCGCCTACCTTGTCGGCACCGAGCTGATGGTCACGGTGGCGCTGGTGATCATCATCGGCATTCTCGTCATCAAACCTTCCGGCCTCTTCGGCCGCCCCATCGTGACGCGGGTCTGAACCATGGCAACCCTCGAAACCTCGCGTCCCGCCACCACTGCCGCCGCGCCGCTCTTCGCCGGACTGAGCCTCCGCGTCTGGCAGATCATCGGCCTCGCCGCCGTGCTCGCCGCCGCCTGCGTGCTGCCCTTCATCATCAGCAGCTATCAGCTGCTGCTCGCCAATCAGGTGATCGTCTACGCCGTGGCGCTGCTCGGCCTCAACATCCTCACCGGCTATAACGGACAGTTCTCGCTCGGCCACGGCGCCTTCTACGCCATCGGCGCCTACACCACGGCGATCCTGCTCGACAAGACCGGCATCCCCTATTGGGCGACGATCCCGATGGCGGGCGTCCTCTGCTTCGCCGTCGGCTTCTTGTTCGGCTTGCCGGCGCTGCGCCTCGAGGGGCACTACCTCGCCCTTGCCACCTTCGCGCTCGCCATCGCGACACCGCAGCTGCTCAAATACAAGGATTTCGATTTCCTCACCGGCGGCGTGCAAGGCATCGTCATCACCGCGCCCGATGCGCCCGGCGGGCTGCCGCTCCGCGCCGATCAATGGCTCTATTTCTTCTGTCTGCTCTGGACGATTCCGCTTTTCATCGTCGCGTGGAACCTGCTGCGTGGCCGCACCGGCCGGGCGCTGGTGGCGATCCGCGACCATCCCTTGGCCGCCGCGACCATGGGCATCGACACGGCGCGCTATAAATCGATGACCTTCGGCGTCTCGGCGATGTTTACCGGGATCGCCGGTGCGCTCGGCGCGCTCCTGGCGCAATTCGTCTCGCCGGACAGCTTCGATTTCTTTCTGTCCGTGAGGTTCCTGGTCGGCATCGTCGTCGGCGGGCTCGCCTCGATGGCGGGCGCGTTCTTCGGCGCTATCTTCGTCGAATTCGTGCCCAACATCGCCGATCTCCTCTCGAAAGCGGCGCCGCAGGCGATCCAAGGCATCGTGCTGATCGGCTGCATGTATCTGATGCCGACCGGCGTCATGGGCCTAGTCCGGGCGCTCGGCCACCGGCTCGGGCGACGGGTGGCGCGCTAGCCAAGGGCTCCTATCCTCATTGCCTCACCACGATCTCAACAACGGGAGAAGAAGACGCATGCGTTACAGAAGCATACTGCTGCCCGCGGTCGCCGTACTGGCGCTGGCGGGACCGGCTGTCGCCGCCGATGCGCCCGGCGTCACGGCGACCGAAATCAAGATCGGCAACACCATGCCCTATAGCGGGCCGGCTTCGGCCTATGGCGTGATCGGCAAGGGCGAGACCGCGTTCTGGAAGATGGTCAACGACCAGGGCGGCGTCGACGGCCATAAGATCGACTTCATCTCGGTCGATGACGGGTACAACCCCGCCAAAGCCGTCGAGCAGGCGCGCAAGCTGGTCGAAGAGGAAGGTGTCGCGTTTCTCTTCAATCCGCTGGGAACGCCGTCCAACACGGCGATCGAGAAATACATGAACGCGAAGAAGGTGCCGCAGCTCTTCGTCGCGACCGGCGCCGACAAATGGGGCGACTACCAGCATTTCCCCTGGACGATGGGCTGGCAGCCGAGCTACCGCACCGAGGCGCAGATCTACGCCAAGTACATCCTCAAGGAAAAGCCGAACGCCAAGATCGCGATCCTCTATCAGAACGATGATTTCGGCAAAGACTACATCGCCGGCCTCAAGGATGGGCTCGGCGACAAATACGCCAAGATGGTGGTGAAAGAGGCCTCTTACGAGGTCACCGATCCGACCGTCGATTCGCAGATCGTGACCTTGCAGGCTTCGGGCGCCGACACGCTGGTCACCGCGGCGACGCCGAAATTCGCCGCCCAGACGATCCGCAAGGTTTACGACATCGGCTGGAAGCCGCTGCACCTCTTGACCAACGTGTCGCTCTCGGTCGCCTCCGTGATGGTGCCGGCGGGGCCGGAGAAGGGCGTCGGCGTCATCACCTCGAATTACGGCAAGGACTCGACCGATCCGGCGTGGGCGAACGACCCCGGCATGAATGAATGGCGCGCCTTCATGCAGAAGTACCTGCCGGGCGCGGACATGAAGGACAACAACTACGTCTACGCCTACGGCGTGAGCATGACCATGCTGCAGGTGCTGAAGCAGTGCCACGGCGACTTCTCACGCGCGAACATCATGAAGCAAGCGGCCAACCTCAAGGATTTCGAGGTGCCGACGGCATTGCCGGGCGTCAAGATCAACACCAGCCCGAGCAACTACCATCCCATCCGCCAGATGCAGCTGCAGCGCTGGGACGGCAAGACCTGGGTGCGCTTCGGCGACGTGATCACCGGCGGCGAAAGCTAAGCGACCGTTCAGCCTGTAAGTGCGTCCAGCCCGGTCGCTCGTTGCGGCCGGGCTTTTCTTTCGTGCTTAAAAGGGGATAAGGGGATTCGTGGGGATTAGGGGGATGCTTTTTATCGCGCCGAAGGCGCGCCAAACTCATCCCCTCATCCCCACACATCCCCTCATCCCCTTTCCAAGTTTCGATGGATTGCGCTACTGCAGCCGCGACTTCAGCTGCTGCAGCAGCAAAGCGGTCTGGCGGCGCGCGGCGTCATCGCCGGCGCGGTCGAGCGAGCGCTCGAGCGCGGCGATACCGGCGCGAAGATTGCCGAGCTCGGCATTGACGAGGCCGGCCTCGCGCCAGAGCGCCGTGTGATCCGGCGCAAAGAGCAGCATCCCCTCGATGACGGCCAGCGCCTCGTCGAGCCGCCGGCTCTGGATCAGGCGCAGTTTGATGTTGTTCTGCAGCCGCAGCAGGATGTCGCGATCGCCGACCTCGGCGTAATGCGCGGGCTCGAGCTCGGCCGCCGCGCCGGCGACGGATTTGAGCAGCTCGCGCAGCGCTGCGGCGTCGCGCGCGCGGCCGCCATCGAAGGGGTCGATGACGAGCCGCTCCGGGCTCTCGCCGAGGCGCAGCAGGAAATGTCCGGGGAAGGCGAGGCCCGCGGCGCCCCAGCCCTGCGCCCGCGCCGCGTGCAGGTAGAGGATGCCCAGCGCCACCGGCAATCCCTTGCGCCGGTCGATGACCCGCATCAGGTTGGCGTTCTGCAGATCCTCGTAAGTGAGCCGGTCGCCCGCATAACCGTAGCGGCCGGCGATGACCGCGGCGAGCGCGGCACGGCGCTCCTCGGGCGAGTGCGCCGCCGCCCCCTCTGCGGCGGCCTCCGCGGCGAGGCTGTCGAGATGGTGGTGATAGCGGGCGAGATCGACGCGCGGCCGGTCGCGGCAGGCGAGCGCCAGCGCTGCCGCGGCGAGCGGCCAGGGACCCTCGCCCAATCCGGCGAGGCTGGCAAGGAAAGCGTCGGCGCCCGCTCGGTCATTGAACGGCGCTGTGCTCACTTGAGCGGCGTTACCTCGATCGCGGAACGCGGCGTCGGCGCGCCTTCAGGCGTGTCGCCGCTGGCCGCGGGCGCCGGGGTGGCAGCCGCAGCCGGCGGCGCCGCGTTCGGCGTCGCGGCCGCGGGCGCCGGGCTTGCGCCGCTGGCGGCCACCGGCGTCTCGGGCTCGCCCGAGCGGATGCGGACATAGGAGACGACGCGGCGCACATTGGGGATATTGCGCGCGTAATCGGTGACGCGGTTGAGCTCCTGCTGGCTGCGCGCCGTGCCGATGACGTAAACGACGCCGTCATTGGTCGTGACGGTATAGTTGATCGACTTGATATATTTGTCGAAGACCAGGTCGTTGCGCAGCCGCGTCGAGATCACGGTGTCGCGCGCCTCGTCCATGAAATGCGTCGCCGGCCCGACCTCGACCTCGTCATAGACCTCTTTGACGCCATCGGCCTTCCAGGCCAGCTTCACCGCCTGCTGCCGCCACTCCTCCTGCGGCACGCGGCCGGTGATCAGCACCCGGCCATTATAAACGGTGGCGTCGAGATCGTCGGGCAGCTGCTGATTATACTTGCCCCAGGAATCGCGGATCACCGTGCGAGTCGCCGAATCCTTCACCTGCTGCTCCGGCGACAGCTCTTGGCCGAGAACGCCATAGCCGCCGGCGGCGCCGGCGCCGGCGGCGGCGACGATGCAACCGCCGAGCGTCGGCGCGACGGCCAGCAAGCTGCCGGCAATGACAAGGGCGCGAAGGCGGGAAGGGACGTGCGACACGGCGTCTCTACTCCTGGCAGGGGGAGGACGCGACTATTGTCGTTGAGCGAAGCGGCGACGCAAGGGTCGCTTTGTGGCGGAATGAAGGCAGGCGCGCGGTGCGCCGTCGCAGGCCCTGTGCTGCGGCGCCGGCCCCGGCGAACGGCCGAGCTAGGCGGGCGCGGGCGAGCGCGCCTCGAGCGCCAAATCGGCGATCACGGGATGGTGATCGCTGGCGAACTCGGAAAGCGCGTGATGCAGCACTTCGCCGTGGAGAACCCTGATCTCGCGGCTTACGAAGATATGGTCGAGCCGCATCGCCGCGTCCTTGTCCGGCGAGCGCAGATCGGTCGGCATGGAATACCGGCGACCGCTCGCCGGAATGGCGTCGCGCAAGCCGCGCCCGGCCAGCAGCGGGAAGACGGCCCGGCCGCTGGCGAGAAAGCGCGCAAGCGCGGCCTCGGGCTCGGGCGAGAAACGGCGGAAACCCTCGAGCAGCCGCGCTTCGTCCACCGCGTCTTCCGGGCTGATGCTGTTGAAATCGCCGCACAGCACCAGCGCGCCGTCGACGCCATCGAGCAGGGCGGCGAAATCCGCCGCCTTGTGGCGCGGCGCGCGCCCGGGATGCGGATGATAGGAGGCGATGGTGACCTCGCCCTCGGGCAGCGCGATCCGGGCGCGCAGGCCGCCGCGGTTGTAAAGGCGCGTCTCCTCCGACGCGAAGATGGGGAACCGGCTCAAAACGGCATTGCCCCATTCGCGGTCATAGAGCGCCGAGGCGACGTGCGGGTAACCCAGCAGGGCGCCGTAATCGATGGTGACGCCCTCGAAGGCGTCGCAGTAAAGCGCTTCATTTAAAACGACAATGTCGGGATTGAGCTCGGCGAAAATCTGCTGCGCCGCGGCCAGTCGTGTCCGGTCGATCGAGCGGCGCTCGGTCTCGTCGGCGCCAAGCGGCCGAAACCCTTCGAGGATGTTGTAGGTGAGGAGGCGGAAGGACACGGGGGGTGCGTGTACAAGAGAGGATAACGGCCAGAAATCGCCTTTTAGCGCGAGCCGCCCTCGTTGCGCCAGGCATCGGCGAGATGGCGCGGCAGGCGGCCCGGCGTCACCAGCATGACATCATAGCGCAGCGCGAGCCGGGCCAGCTCCGGCCGCAGCGCCACGAAATGGTCGAGGGCGCGGGCGACGCGGCGGCGCTGGCGCGGTCCGACCGCCTCGGCGGCCAGCGACAGGTTGTCGCGCGCCTTGACCTCGATGGCGGCGAGCACGCGGCCGCGCCGGGCAATGAGGTCGACCTCGCCCGAGGGCACACGAAAGCGCCGCGCCAGGATGCGCCAGCCGCGCAACCGCAGATGCCAGAGGCACAGCAGCTCCGCAATGTGGCCGCGCCGGAAGGCGCGGCGTCTGGCGGCGCGGCTCATCCGCGCCCCGCCAGGGTGAGCGCCCGGGCATAGACGGCGCGGCGCGGCAGGCCGGTCGCGGCGGCCACGGCGGCGCTCGCGTCCTTGATGCTCATCGAGGCGAGCGCCGTCTCGATCTGCCGGTCGAGCGCTTCGCCTTCCGGCGCCGGCTCCGCCACGGGCGGTCCTACGACCACCACCAGCTCGCCGCGCGGCGGGCCTTCCTCGGCATAGCGCGCGGCGAGCTCGGCGAGGCTGCCGCGGCGGACCTCTTCGAACAGCTTGGTGAGCTCGCGCGCCACCGCCGCCGGGCGCGGCCCGAGCACTGCCGCCATGTCGGCCAGCGCGCCGGCGAGCCGCGGCGCGCTCTCGAAGAAGACGAGCGAGGCTTTGACCTCTGCGAACTCGGCGAGCGCCGTCCGCCGCGCCGCCGCTTTCGGCGGCAGGAACCCGGCAAAGAGAAAACGGTCGCTCGGCAGCCCCGACAGCAGCAGCGCCGCGAGCGGCGCGGAGGGGCCTGGCACGGTGGTCACCGGCAAGCCCTCTTCCAGCGCGGCGCGCACCAGCTTGAACCCCGGGTCGGAAATGAGCGGCGTTCCCGCATCCGAGACCAGCGCCAGGGTCTCGCCGCGCCGCAGCCGCTCGAGCAGCACGGGGCGCATCCGCTCGGCATTGTGCTCGTGATAGGACAGCAAGGGCCGTTCGATGCCGTGGCGCGCCAGCAGCTTCGCCGTGACACGGGTGTCCTCGCAAGCGATGGCATCGGCCGCGCTCAGCGTCTTGAGCGCCCGCAGCGTGATGTCCTCGGCATGGCCGATCGGTGTTGCCACGAGATAGAGCGCAGAGGCGATCTCGGCCTGTTGCGGTTTACTTCCCGCGGGTGTGTGGCTAGGCTCACCGCCGGCTTTTCCGACGGAGGATGCGCGTGTTCGGCCGGTCTTGTCGGCGTGTTGTGGGCTGGCGCCTCGCCGCCGCGGCATTGCTCTTCCTCTCCGCGCTCGCGCTTCAGGCGTGCAAGACGACGACCATACCGCCGGGGCAGTCGCAAGCAAAGCCGCCGGCACCGACCGTGGCGGTTCAGCCGCCGGCGACGGTTACGCCCGCCGTGCCGCTTCCGGCGCCGCCCGAGGGCGCCGGCAAGACGCGCGTCGCGTTGCTGCTGCCGCTTTCGGGGCCCAATGCCGCGCTCGGCAGCGCCATGCTCGACGCGGCGCAAATGGCGCTCTTCGATGTCGCCGACAACACGCTCGAGCTCATGCCGCATGACACGCAGGGCACGGCGCAAGGCGCCGCCGCTGCCGCGCAGGCGGCGCTCGGGGACGGCGCGAAGCTGATCATCGGACCGCTGCTTGCCGCCGAGGTCGAAGCGGTGAAGCCGGTGGCGCAAGGCGCCAATGTGCCGGTGCTGGCCTTCTCGACCTCGACCCAGCTTGCCGGTGGCGGCACCTATCTCATGGGCTTCCTGCCGCAACAGGAGATCACGCGCGTCATCGCCTATGCCCACGCCAAAGGCGCCAACAACTTTTCCGTGCTGGCGCCACGCACGCCCTATGGCGAGGTCGCGGTCTCCGCCTTGCGCGGCGCGGTCACGGCGCAAAATGCGACACTCGTGCACATCGATTTCTACGATCCGGGGGCGGCCGATCTGACGCCGGCGGTGAAGAGCTTTGCGGCTCAGGCGCAGAACACGGATGCGGTGCTGCTGCCCGAAGGCGGCGCGCGGCTCAAAATGCTGGCGCCGCTGCTGCCCTACAACGGCATCGATCCGGCCAAGGTGCATTTCCTCGGCACCGGCTTATGGGACGAGCCCGGCCTCGGCAGCGAGCCGTCGCTCGATGGCGGCTGGTATGCCGCGCCGCCGCCGGCGAACCGCGCCGATTTCGAGAAGCGCTTCGGCGATCTCTACCACCATCCGCCGCCGCGGCTGGCAACCCTCGCCTACGATGCGACCGCGCTCGCCGCCGTGCTGGCCCACGGCCAGAACGGTCCGGATTTCTCCGCCGGCGCACTCACCAATCCCAGCGGCTTCGCCGGCGTCGACGGCATCTTCCGCCTCCACGCCGACGGCCTCATCGAGCGCGGTCTTGCCGTGCTCGAGGTCGAGCATGACGGCAGCAAGGTTATCGACCCGGCCCCGCAGACATTCCAAGCCGTGACTCAGTAGTAGTCAGTTATCAGTTGTCAGTGATCAGCTCTCAGCGGCGACTGACAACTGACCACTGAAAACTGACGACTCACTCTGCGCCGGCAGGCGCAGAGTGAACTGCGAGCCGTGGCCGGGCTGGCTCTCGGCGCTCAGCTCGCCGCCCATCAGCCGACAGAGCTTGCGGCTCAAGGCGAGGCCAAGGCCGGTGCCACCGTATTTCGCAGCGATTGCCGGATCGGCCTGCGTGAAATTGGTGAACAGGCGCGCCAGCATGTCGCGCTCGATGCCGATGCCGGTATCGCTGACGGTGATGCCAATCCAATCGCCGGCGGACCGGCGCTCGCGCCGCACCGTCAGGGTGACGCGACCATTCTCGGTGAACTTCGCAGCGTTGCTCAGCAGGTTGAGCAGCACCTGGCGCAGCTTGACGGCATCGCCCAGGATGATGCCGAGATCGGCCGCGCGCTCGACTCTGAGCTCGTTCCGCTTCACGGCGATGAGGGGGCGCGAAGCGGCGGCGATATCGTCGACCAAGGCGGCAAGGTCGATCGGCCGCGCTTCGACCGCCATGCGGCCGGCTTCGATCTTGGACAGGTCGAGGACATCGTTGACCAGCGACAGAAGATGCTGCCCGGCGCCGTTGATGCGCTTCAAATCGGCGGCGTGCGCGGCGTCGATGCTGCCGGCCTCGGCATCTTCGAGCAGCATCTCGCTATAGCCGATCACCGCGTTGAGCGGCGTGCGCAGCTCATGGCTCATGCGTGCGAGGAATTCGGATTTGGCGCCGCTCGCCAGCTCCGCCGCCTCGGTGGCGGCGGCGAGCTGCGCCGTGAGCTGCGTCAAGGTCCGCTGCGAGCGTGCCAGATGATGGATGACATGCTGGAGGTAGAGCAGCAACGGCAGCCCCACGACCGGGGCGACGATGGCGGCGGTGATCGGCACCTCCCGCGGCGCGGCGCCGACCAGGATGTGCCAGACCAGGAGGCTAAGGCCGACGGCCGCATTGACGACGAGGGCGAGCAGCCCGGCAGTCGCTGCCGGATGCTCGAGCCAGCTGGGCTCGAAAAGCGCGCGCGCAAGCTTGCTCTGGTCGCCCGATCCACACATGGTCACGGCGGATCGCCTCGTCTTGCTGACCCTTTCGGGGCAATCTACGCCAAGCTGCGGAATTTGGTCTAAGTTTTCGCTAAAATTTGCGGTAAATCATCGCTAAGCAGCGCGGCCAAAACGGCATTGAGCCGCTGCCGCCCGGCCGCGGTCGCGCGCAAGCGCTCGCCATCGAGAACGACGAATCCGCCCGCGGTGAGATCGGCGAGCCAGGCGTTGTCCAGCGCCGTCTCGATCGCGCTCCCGGTCTCCGCCCGAAACCGCTCCCGGCCGACGCCCTCGGCAAGGCGGAGCCCCATCATCAGCAGCTCGCGGTGCTGCTCCGCCCGGTCAAGGGCGAGGCGCTCCTGCAGGCCATGCCCGTCGCGCTCGACCGCGGCGAGCCAGGTCTCGGGCGCGCGATGGCGCCGTGTCGCGAAACGTGCGCCGCCGAGCGTGAGCCGGCCATGCGCGCCAGGGCCGATGCCGGCATAGTCCTGATAGCGCCAATAGGCGAGGTTGTGGCGGCTCTCGCCGCCAGGGCGGGCGTGGTTGGAGATCTCGTAGGCGGGAAATCCGGCGGCCTCGAGCCTGGCTTGCGTCTCCTCGTAAAGCGCGCCGCTGAGATCATCGTCGGGCAGCGCGAAATCGCCGCGCTGAAACGCCGTCGCGAACGCCGTGCCGGATTCGATGGTGAGCTGGTAGAGCGAGAGATGGTCGCCGGCCAGCGCCAGCGCGCGTTCGAGCTCGGCCCGCCATGCCGCCGGCGTCTGTCCCGGCCGGGCATAGATGAGATCGAAGGAGAAGCGCGGGAAATGCCGGCGCGCCAGCTCGATCGCGGCGAGCGCCTCGGCCACGTCATGGCCGCGGCCGAGAAAGCGCAGCGCGCGGTCGTCGAGGGCTTGCACGCCGAGCGATAGCCGATTGACCCCGGCCGCGGCGAGCGCGCGAAAGCGTCCGGCTTCGACCGAGGTCGGGTTGGCTTCGAGCGTGATCTCGATCGCGTCGGCAAACTGCCAGCGCTCGCCGGCGCGGGCAATCAGCGCCGCCACCGTCTCGGGCTCCATCAACGAGGGCGTGCCGCCGCCGAAGAAGATCGAGCCGAGACGGCGCCCTGCGGTCTCGCGCGCCGCGTCCTCGAGCTCGGCCAAAAGCGCGTCGCGCCAGCGCCGCTGCTCGATCCGGTCGCGCACATGGCTGTTGAAGTCGCAATAGGGGCATTTCGACTTGCAGAACGGCCAATGGATGTAAAGCGCGAGCTCGGCCAAGCCGATCACCGCGCGAAGACGGCGGCTGCGAGCTTGCGGAAGGCGGCGCCGCGATGGCTGATGGCGTGCTTTGCCGCCGGTTCCATCTCGCCGAAGGTCTCGCTGCCGCCCGCGGGGACGAAGATGGGGTCGTAGCCGAAGCCGCGCTTGCCGCGCGGCGGGAAGACGAGATCGCCATGCACTTCGCCGCGGAAGCATTCGACATGCCCGTCGGACGAGGCCAGCGCCAGCACGGCGACGAAATGGGCGCGGCGGTCGCTCTTGCCGCGGAGCCGCTCCTCGACCAGCGCCATGGCGTGGGCGAAGTCGCGCTCGGGACCGGCCCAGCGCGCGGAATATATCCCCGGCGCGCCGTCGAGCGCCGGCACCACCAGCCCGGAATCATCGGCGAGCGCCGGCAGTCCGCTCGCCTTGGCGGCGGCGAGCGCTTTCAGCTCGGCATTGGCCTCGAAGCTGTCGCCGGTCTCCTCGGGCTCGGCGAGCCCCAGCGATCCGGCGCTCACCGCGGCAACGCCGAACGGCCGGAGCAGCGCCGCCATCTCGTCGAGCTTGCCGCGGTTATGCGTGGCAATGACCAGCCGGTCGCCGGCGAGGCGGCGCGCCATGGCTCAGGCAAGCCCCAGCACGCGGCGCTGCATCAGCACGAGCTGCCCGATGCCGAGGCGCGCCAGCGCCAGCATCTCGCTGAAGCGCTGCTCGGGGAAGGCGCTGTGCTCGGCGGTCGCCTGGATCTCGACGATGCCGCCGGCGCCGGTCAGGACGAAATTGGCGTCGGCGTCGGCCTTGCTGTCTTCGGCGTAGTCGAGATCGAGCACCGCCTCGCCGCCATGGATGCCGCAGGAGATCGCCGCCACCGCATCGGTGAGCGGCAGCTTCGGCAAGGTCCCGGAATCGACCAGCTTCTTGAGCGCGATGTGGAGCGCGACATAGCTGCCGGTGATGGACGCGGTGCGCGTGCCGCCGTCGGCCTGAAGCACGTCGCAGTCGATGCGCAGCTGCCGCTCGCCGAGGGCGGCAAGGTCGGCGACGGCCCGCAGCGAGCGGCCGATGAGCCGCTGGATCTCCTGGGTGCGGCCGCTCTGGCGGCCGCGCGCCGCCTCGCGCTCGGTGCGCTCATGCGTCGAGCGCGGCAGCATGCCGTACTCGGCGGTGATCCAACCGCGGCCGGTGTTGCGCAGGAAGGGCGGCACCTTCTCCTCGATGGTGGCCGTGCAGAGGACATGGGTGTCGCCGAAACGGGCAAGGCAGGAGCCTTCGGCATATTTGGCGAAGCCCGGCTCGAGGCGCACCTCACGCAGCTCGTGCGGGGCGCGGCCGGAAGGGCGCGGCATGTCGATACCTTTCTGGTCTGCGATGCCACAAGCTAGTGCGGGGGACGGGCTCCGTCCAGGGTTCGGCGGTTGACGCTGCGGGATGCCCTCCCTACATTTCGCGGCGCCCCAGGGATGTCTGAGAGAGCTATGGCTGCGGAACGGCTGCCGCCCGTCCCCAAACCGGTCATCACGGAGCTCAACGAGCGCAGCCGTGAGGTCTTCCGCCTGATCGTCGATGCTTATGTCGAGACCGGCGAGCCGGTCGGCTCGCGCACCTTGTCGCGCCGCGGCGGGCTCGATCTGTCGCCGGCGACCATCCGCAACGTCATGGCCGATCTCGAGGATTCCGGGCTGCTCTTCGCCCCGCACACGTCGGCCGGCCGGCTGCCGACCGAAGCGGGGCTGCGCCTTTTCGTCAATGGCTTGCTCGAGCTGGGCGGGCTCAGCGAGGAGGAGCGGCGCAGCATCGACGGCCGCCTGGCGGCGGCCGGCAAAAGCCTGCCACAGGCGCTGGAGGAGGCGACGGCGGCGCTGTCCGGCCTTTCGCGCTGCGCCGGGCTGGTCGTCGCCCCCAAGACCGAGCGGCGCGCGCTGAAGCATATCGAATTCGTGCCGCTGTCTCCCGGCCGCGCCCTCGTCGTCATGGTGACCGAGGATGGGTTGGTCGAGAACCGGCTGATTGAGGTGCCTGTCGGCACGCCGCCCGCGACCATGGTGCAGGCGAGCAATTATCTGAGCTCGCGCCTCATCGGCCATACCATCGACGAGGCCAAGGTGACGATCGCCGCCGATGCCGAATCGAGCCGGGCGCAGCTCGACGAGCTGACGCGGCGCCTGGTCGAGGCCGGGCTCGCGTCCTGGGGCGGCGGCGGCGAGGGCTCGGCGCTCATCGTCCGCGGCCAGGCCAAGCTGCTCGATGATGTCACCGCGCTCGCCGATCTCGAGCGGCTGCGCGCGCTCTTCGATATGCTCGAAACCAAGGAGGCGATGCTGCGGCTCCTCGACGCGACGCGCGAGGGCGCGGGGGTGCAGATCTTCATCGGCTCCGACAACCCGCTCTTCGGCGTCGCCGGCTGTTCGATGATCGTCGCGCCCTATGCGAACAGCCGCGAGCAAGTGGTCGGCGCGATCGGCGTCATCGGTCCGACGCGCCTCAATTACGCCCGCATCATCCCGCTGGTGGACTACACCGCGAAGGTGATCGGCAAGCTTCTGGGATAAGCGTGGAAGACAACCCATGAACGATGCACAAGACACCCCGGCCCCGCCTGAGGCCGGTGCCGCCGCGGCGACCGCCGAGCGGCTGGCGCAGCTCGAGGCCGAGCTCGCCGAGACCAAGGACCGGTTGCTGCGTGCGCTCGCCGAGACCGAGAATGTGCGCCGCCGCACCGAGCGCGAGCGCGCCGATGCCTCGAAATACGGCGCGAGCGCGCTGGCCAAGGACCTCCTGAATGTCGCCGACAATCTGCGCCGCGCGCTCGACAGCGCGCCGGCGGAGGAGATCGCCGACGAGCGTATGCTGAAGCTCATCGAGGGGGTGGGCGCGACCGAGCGCGAGCTGCTCGCCGCCTTCGAGCGCAACGGCATCCGCCGCATCGATCCGGTCGGCGAGCGCTTCGACCACAATCTCCACCAGGCGATCTTCGAGGTGGAGAGCACCGGCCAGCCGGCCGGAACGGTGGTGCAGGTGCTGCAGCCCGGCTATCTCATGCATGACCGGCTGCTGCGCCCGGCCATGGTCGGCGTCGCCAAGGGCGAAAGCCGCCCCGCCACCGACGGCCCGCGCTTCGACGAGGTGGTCTGAGCGCCGGGCGCCTTCCCCGGGGGTGACCGAGGGATCGCCGCCGCCGCCGGCGCCGGCCGGTTTATCAACCAGTGCGTGCAGAGGGCGGCGCTCGCCGTCCGAGCGGTCGCCGCCGGCGCTTGCCGCCGGCGCCATTTGCCGCAGGACGCCTTGCATTTTCGCCCTCTCCCTCCCCATATCTGCGGCCGGGTGTGACGAGTGGGGGAGAACAGGCTTCGCCGTTGTAGCGAAGCTGGGCCATCCATATATAAACCCTGCCGGACACAGGGAAATCGTGTGACGGACCAATCCTGAGGGGGTTCCGCGCAGTGCCTCTAGGGCTGTGGGATCCTGCTGCAACAAGAGGTGGCTATGGCAAAAGTAATCGGCATCGATCTCGGCACGACAAATTCCTGCGTCGCCGTGATGGAGGGGAAGAGCGCGAAGGTGATCGAGAATAGCGAGGGCATGCGCACTACGCCCTCGATGGTCGCCTTTACCGAGAACGGCGAGCGCCTGGTCGGCCAGCCTGCCAAGCGGCAAGCGGTAACCAATCCCGACAGTACCTTCTATGGCGTGAAGCGCCTCATCGGCCGGCGCATGAACGACCCGATGGTCAGGAAGGAGATGGACCTCGTCCCCTTCAGGATCATCCAGGGCGACAATGGCGATGCCTGGGTTGAGAGCCGCGGCAAGAAATACGCGCCCTCCCAGATCAGCGCTTTCGTGCTGCAGAAGATGAAAGAGACGGCCGAGGCCTATCTCGGCGAGCCCGTGACCGAGGCGGTGATCACGGTTCCCGCCTATTTCAACGACAGCCAGCGCCAGGCGACCAAGGATGCCGGCAAGATCGCCGGCCTCGAAGTGCTGCGCATCATCAACGAGCCGACGGCTGCCGCGCTCGCCTACGGGCTCGAGAAGAAGGGCACCGGCACGATCGCGGTTTATGACCTCGGCGGCGGCACCTTCGACATCTCCGTCCTCGAGATCGGCGACGGCGTCTTCGAGGTGAAGTCGACCAATGGCGACACCTTCCTCGGCGGCGAGGATTTCGACAAGCGCATCATCGACTATCTTGCGGACGAGTTCAAAAAGGAGCAGGGCATCGATCTGCGCAACGATCGGCTCGCGTTGCAGCGTCTCAAGGAGGCGGCAGAGAAGGCCAAGATCGAGCTCAGCTCGTCGATGCAGACCGAGGTCAATCTGCCCTTCATCACCGCCGATCAGACCGGGCCGAAGCACCTCAACATCAAGCTGACCCGGGCGAAGCTCGAGGCGCTGGTCGACGACTTGATCCAGAAGACGATCGATCCTTGCCGCAACGCGCTGCGGGACGCCGGGCTCAAGGCCTCGGAGATCGACGAGGTGATCCTGGTCGGCGGCATGACGCGCATGCCCAAGGTCATCGAGGTGGTGAAGCAGTTCTTCGGCAAGGAGCCCAACCGTTCGGTCAATCCGGACGAGGTGGTCGCCGTCGGCGCCGCGATTCAGGCCGGCGTGCTGAAGGGCGAGGTCAAGGACGTGCTGCTGCTCGATGTGACGCCGCTGTCGCTCGGCATCGAGACGCTGGGCGGCGTGTTCACGCGGCTCATCGATCGCAACACGACGATCCCGACCAAGAAGAGCCAGGTCTTCTCCACCGCCGAGGACAACCAGACTGCGGTCACGATCCGCGTCTTCCAGGGCGAGCGCGAGATGGCCGCGGACAACAAGCTGCTGGGACAGTTCGACCTCGTCGGCATCCCGTCGGCGCCGCGCGGCGTGCCGCAGATCGAAGTCACCTTCGACATCGACGCCAACGGCATCGTCTCGGTCCAGGCCAAGGACAAGGCGACCGGCAAGGAGCAGCAGATCCGCATCCAGGCTTCGGGCGGCCTCAGCGAGGGCGACATCGAGAAGATGGTGAAGGACGCCGAGGCGCATGCCGAGGAGGACAAGAAGCGCCGCGAGCTGGTGGAGGCGAAGAACCAGGCGGAGAGCCTCGTCCACACCACCGAGCGCACGCTCAAGGAAGCCGGCGACAAGCTGCCGGCGGGCGAGCGCGAGACGGTCGAGGCGGCGATCCGCGACCTCAAATCGGCGCTCGAGAGCAGCGATGGCGAGCGCATCAAGGCCAAGACGCAAACGCTGGCGCAAGCGTCGATGAAGATCGGCGAGGCGATGTACAAGGCGCAGGCGGGACAGGCCGGGCCGCAGCCGGGCGAAGCCGGCGCCGGCCAGACCGGCGCGGCCGGCGGCGAGAAGGTCGTCGACGCCGATTTCGAGGAAGTCGACGAGAAGAAGCGCGGCTCGGCTTGAGCCGGATGGTGATGACGAGAGGCCGCCTCGGCGTGACACGCGCCGGGGCGGTTCGCCTGTAGGGGACTCGGGTTCGGGCGATGGCAAAGAGAGATTATTACGAGCTCCTCGGTGTCTCCAAGACGGCTACGGCCGAGGATTTGAAAAAGGCCTACCGCAAGCTCGCCATGCAATACCACCCGGACCGCAATCCCGGGGATAAGCAGGCGGAGCAGCAGTTCAAGGACCTCAGCGAGGCCTATGACGTCCTGAAGGACGAGCAGAAGCGCGCCGCTTATGACCGCTTCGGCCATGCCGCCTTCGAGAATGGCGGCCGCGGCGGCGCCGGCGCCGGTGATTTCGGCTTCGCCGCCGGCTTTGCCGATATCTTCGACGAGATGTTCGGCGAGTTCATGGGCGGCCGGCGCGGCCCCAGCGCCAACACCCGAGGCAACGACCTCCGCTACAATCTCGAAATCTCGCTCGAAGAAGCCTTCAAGGGGCGGCAGACGACGGTGCGGGTGCCGACCATGTCGCCGTGCGAGCATTGCGGCGGCAGCGGCGCCGAGGCGGGCTCCAAGCCGGTGAGCTGCCCGACCTGCTACGGCAATGGCCGCGTCCGGGCGCAGCAGGGCTTCTTCACCATCGAGCGCACCTGTCCCTCCTGCCACGGCGCCGGCCGCGTCATCGAGAATCCGTGCCGCCATTGCGGCGGCCAGGGTCGTGCGCGCAAGGAGAAGACGCTCTCTGTCACCATTCCTCCCGGCGTCGAGGACGGCACGCGCATCCGTCTCGCCGGCGAAGGCGAGGCCGGGCTGCGCGGCGGGGCGCCGGGCGATCTCTACATCTTCCTGGCGGTGAAGCCGCACCGTCTGTTCCAGCGCGACGGCGCCAATATCCATTGCCGCGTGCCGATCTCGATGCCAACGGCGGCGCTCGGCGGCACGATCGAGGTGCCGACCATCGATGGCGGCCGCGCCAAGGTCAATGTGCCGGCAGGAACGCAGAGCGGCCATCAGTTCCGCCTCAAGAGCAAGGGCATGTCGGTGCTGCGTTCGGCGGCGCGCGGCGACATGTATGTGCAGGTGATGGTCGAGACGCCGGTGCATCTGACGAAGCGTCAGCAGGAGCTGCTGCGCGAGTTCGAGAAAGCCGGCGGCACCCACGCCACGCATCCCGAGAGCGAAGGGTTCTTCGCGCGGGTGAAGGAATTCTTCGAGGATTTGCGGGAGTAGCCGGAGCCCTCTGCGGGACGGTGCGGGCTCTCGCGGGTTGCTCGCGCAACCGCTGTCGCCCGCCGGCGACGACGCTTCGCGTCGCGCCGTGCCTATTCCGCCGCCACTTGCGGCTTGCTGCGTTCGGCCATCACTTCGTAGAGGCGCTCGCGGATGTCTTTGAGCCGGCCTTCATGCTCGACCTTGTGGCCGAAGAGGTCCTTCACATAGAAGACGTCGACCACCTTCTCGCCATAGGTCGAGATCTTGGCGGTCGAGATCTGCAGGTTGAGGCTGGTGAGCGCACGCGTCACTTCGAACAGCAGCGCCGGCCGGTCGCGGCCATTCACCTCGATGACGGTGTGCGTGCGGCTCGCTTTGTTGTCGATGAGGACGCGGGGCGGGACGGTGAAGACGCGCGTGCGGCTCGGGATCGCGCCGGGCTTGGCCAGCTCGATATGCGGCTTCACCCGGCTGGAGAGCACGTTCTCGAACAGCACGGCGAGCTTGGCGAGCTTGTCCGGCCGGTCGAAGGCGCCGCCCGACTGATCCTGCACGGTGAAGGTGTCGAGCGCCATGCCGTTGGCCAAGGTCAGGATCTTGGCGTCGACGATGTTGGCGCCGGCGAGCGCCAGCGCTCCGGCGATGCGCGAGAAGAGTCCGGGGTGATCCCCAGTATAGAGCGTGATCTCGGTGACGGCGCGATGCGCATCGACGCGCGTGTCGACGGTGAGCGGCGCGTGGCTGCGCTCGGCCTCGCGGGTGAGACGCGCATGGCGCGCCTGGGTCTGGGCATCGAAGGAAAGCCAGTAGGAGGGATAGCCTTTGGCGATGAAGGCCTCGATTTCGGCCGCCGAGAAATCGAGCAGGAGCTCGCGCACCGCTTTCTGCGCCGCGGCGATGCGCTCGTCGCGGCCATCGGTGGCGATGCCGCCCGACATCTCCTCGAGGGCGCGGTGATAAACCTCGCGCAGCAAGGTCGCCTTCCAGCCATTCCACACCTTGGGGCCGACGGCGCGGATATCGGCGGCGGTCAGCACGAGAAGCAGCTTCAGGCGCTCGGGCGATTGCACGCGGGCGGCGAAATCGCGGATCGTCTGCGGGTCGTCGATATCGCGCTTGAACGCGGTGTTGCTCATCAGCAGGTGAAACCGTACGAGCCAGGCGACGGTTTCGGTCTCCTCGGCGCTGAGGCCGAGGCGCGGTCCGAGCCGCTCCGCCACCTGGGCGCCCAGCACCGAGTGATCGCCGCCACGGCCCTTGGCGATATCGTGCAGCAGCACCGCGACATAAAGCGCGCGCCGCGAATCGATGGTGTGAACGATCTCCGAGGCGAGCGGCAGCTCCGGCTTCAGCTCGCCCGCTTCGATCTGGCCGAGAATGCCGATGGCGAAGATGGTGTGCTCGTCGACGGTGTAGACATGGTACATGTCGTATTGCATCTGCGCGACGACGCGACCGAAATCCGGCACGAAACGGCCGAAGACGCCGGCCTCGTTGAGGCGGCGCAGCGTGATCTCCGGCTCCTTGCGCGAGATCAGCATCTCGAGGAACAGGCGGTTCGCCTCGGGATTGGCGCGCAGCGGCGCATCGATCAGCCGCAGCGAGCGGGTGATGAGGCGGAGCGCGCGCGGATGGATGTCGAGCCCATGCTCCTGCGCGACATGGAAGAGGCGCAGCAGATTGACGGGGTCGTCGCGGAAGGCGCTCTCTTTCAGCACGTCAAGGCGGCCGGCATCGACGGTGAATCCCGCGAGCGAGCGCTTGCGCAGGCCCCAGGGCTTCCAGGTGAAGCGCGGCCGGCGTTCCTGCTCGAGCTCGAGCTGGGCGCAGAAGATGCGCGTCAGATCGCCGACATCCTTGGCGACGATGAAATAGTGCTTCATGAAGCGCTCGACGCCGCGCGTGCCGGCATGGTCGGTGTAACGCATGCGGCGCCCGACCTCGCTCTGGAGATCGAAGGTCAGCCGATCCTCGGCGCGCTCGCTGAGGTAATGCAGGTGGCAGCGCACCGTCCAGAGGAAGTTCTGCGCCCGCTCGAAGCGATGCGCCTCCGTCGCCGAGAGCACGCCCTGCTCGACCAGCTTTTCGACATCATCGACGCGATAGATGTATTTGGCGATCCAGAACAGCGTCTGCAGATCGCGCAAGCCGCCTTTGCCCTCCTTGACGTTGGGTTCGACGACATAGCGGCTGTCGCCCAGGCGCTGATGGCGCTGGTCGCGCTCGGCGAGCTTCGCCTGGACGAATTCGGCCGCGCTGCGCCGGATGATGCCGCTCTCGAAGCGGCGCTTCATATCGGCGAACAGCTTCTCGTCGCCCCAGATGTAGCGCGCCTCGAGCACGGCGGTGCGCACCGTGAGATCGGCCTGCGCCTGGCGCAACGTCTCCTCGACCGAGCGCGTCGACTGCCCGACCTTGAGGCCGAGATCCCAGAGCGTATAGAGCATGTACTCGACGACCTGCTCGGTATGGGGCGTCGGCTTGTAAGGCAGCAGGAAGAGGAGATCGATGTCGGAATAGGGCGCAAGCTCGCCGCGGCCATAGCCGCCGACCGCCACCACCGCCATATGCTCGCCGGCCGTCGGATTGGCGAGCGGATAGACATGCGCGCCGACGAAGTCGTAAAGCACGCGGATGAGCTGATCCATGAGAAAGCTCAGCCCGCGCACCACCACGGTACCGGTGGCGCCGGCATCGAAACGCCGGCGGATCTCGTCGCGGCCCTGCTGCAGCGCGCGGCGCAGCACCTCTGCGACCTTCGTGCGCGGCGGCTCCGGCGTATCCGCGGCCAGCGCGTCGAGCGCGGCGGTAATCGCGCGCCGGTCGATGATCTCGCGTTGGCGCTCGATCTGCGGGCTCATGGTGTTATTCTACACTGCGGGGCTGAGGAACCGCCACCACCCCCGCCTCCGTTGGCAGGGCGGGACCGAAGAGGTGGCGCCCATGCTGTGGCGATGCTCCGAGCTCAGCGGCTATGAGATCGCGGCGACCGATGGGACGGTTGGCTCGATCGACGATTTGCTCTTCGACGAGGTGCGCTGGACCCTACGCTGGGCGGTCGCCGATACCGGCGGTTGGCTCTCCGGCCGCAAGGTGCTGCTGCCGGCCTCGGCGCTGGGCCGTCCCGACGCCGGCGCGCGCCGCCTTCCGGTGACGCTGAGCCGCGCCCAGGTCGAGGCGAGCCCGCCGGTCGAGAGCGATCTGCCGGTGTCGCGCCAGGTCGAGACCGATATCTTTGCCCATTATGGCGCGCCGCCTTACTGGGAAAGCGATCTCAGCCCCGGCGGCCTCGGCGGCGGCTTTCTCTTTCCGCCCGGGACGACGGAGCGGCTCGTGATCGAGCCCGGTGCCGCGGGATCGGAGCCCGACGCCGAGACGGCGCGGATGGCCGATGCCGATCTGCGCAGCGTCCGGGACACCGTCGGCTATGCCATCGCCGCCCAGGATGGCAGGATCGGTCACGTCGAGGATTTTCTCGTCGATGAAGCCGGCTGGCCGCTCCGCTATATGGTGGTCGACACGCGCCATTGGCTGCCCGGCCGCAAGGTGCTGGTGGCCCCGCAATGGATCCGCGACATCGACTGGGCTGCTCGCCGTGTCACCGTCGAACTGAGCGGCGACGCGGTGCGCGCCAGCCCGGAATACGATTCCCGCGCGCCGGTCGGGCGCTCCTACGAAGCGACGCTTCACGGTCACTACGGTCGCAAGGGCTATTGGGGCGCCTAGCCGCGTCGTCGTTCCGCCGCGGCGGGAATAGATTGGCGTGGCGTCCGTTGTCGCGAAGACAACGAGCAAATGAGATGCTTCGACCCTGCGAAATTCGCTTGAGCGGCGCGCTCTGCCAAACCGGTACGTCCGCTTCTGGTTCGCTGCATCGCTTTGCGGTTGAAATCGTGTCGCTTATAGTGCGCCTTTCACCGCGGCATGTGGCCGCAAGCACGCCTTGATGAGGTTTCGAGGGAACGGCAGCTAGCCCTACGGTGTCAATAGCGGGGACTTCCCCCTTTTTGCGGGAACGCACCTTCTTTTGCCTCACGCCGGCGGCAAAGGGATGGGAGACCTTCACGTTGGCGGGAACGAACGGGAGACCAATGAAGATCGCACAAATCGCGCCACTGGCGGAAGCCGTGCCCCCGAAGCTCTATGGCGGCACCGAGCGCATCGTATCTTATCTGACCGAAGAGCTTGTTTCGCTTGGCCATGACGTTACGCTGTTCACCACGGCGGACAGCGTGACCACGGCAAAGCGCGAGGTCGTCTGGCCGCAGGCGCTGCGCTTCGACGAGGCGCTGCGCGATCCGCTGGCCATCCACATGGTGATGCTCGAGAAGCTGGCGCAGCGGGTCGACGAGTTCGACATCATTCACTGTCACGTAGACTACATCAGCTACTCCATCCTGAAGCGTTGCGGCGTGCCGTTCGTGACGACCTTGCATGGTCGGCTCGACCTGCACGAATTGCAGCCGCTCTATGACCTCTTCCCCGACGTGCCGGTGATTTCGATCTCCGATTCCCAGCGCGAGCCGCTGCCGCAGGCCAACTACGTCACCACCGTCTATCACGGCCTTCCCGAGCGCCAGCTGCTGCCGGGCTTCGGTGCCGGGGGATATCTCGCCTTCATCGGCCGCATCTCGCCCGAGAAGGCACCGGACGCCGCGATCCGCATCGCCGCCAAGGCCGGCATGCGGCTCAAGATCGCCGCCAAGGTCGACAAGGTCGACCGGGAATATTTCGCGACGTGCATCGAACCGCTGCTCGACCAGCCGCATGTCGATTTCATCGGCGAGATCGGCGAGCACGCGAAGGCGGAGTTCCTTGGCAATGCCTCGGCGCTGCTCTTCCCCATCGCCTGGCGCGAGCCTTTCGGCCTGGCGATGATCGAAGCGATGGCCTGCGGCACGCCGGTGGTCGCTTTCCGCAACGGCTCGGTTCCCGAAGTGGTGGAGGAGGGCGTCACCGGCTTTATCGTCGACGACGAGGAGCAGGCGGTGGCGGCGCTGCGGCGTCTGCATTCGCTCGATCGGGCGCGCGTTCGCCGCCGGTTCGAGGAGCGCTTCACCGCACGCCGCATGGCGGAAGATTATCTCGCGATCTATCGCCACCTCATCTCGCTCAAACGACCGCTCAAGGCGGTGGTGTGACGGATGGCGGCGCGCGTCGAGAGCGCCGGCAGCGAGCCGCCGCGCTCGCCGTTCTACATTCCGGCGACGGAAGGGTTGGCGGGTCAAGCGCTGCATGTGCTGCGCTGCGGCGACTGCTTTGCCGTGCTCGACGCCTACGGGGATGCGCAAGCGATGGCGCCGGGAGCGGAAGGCGCGTTCTTCGCCGATACCCGTCATGTCTCGCAGCTCGCGCTCACCATCGACGGGCTGCGGCGGCCCCTGCTGCTGTCCTCCACCGTCAGCGAGGATAACGTCACGCTCGCGGCGGACCTCGCCAACCCTGACCTGGTGGAAACGGGAAGGCTGCGCGCCGCACGCAACAGCGTGCACATCCTCAACAGCGCCGCGCTCGGATCGGATGCGCTGTTCCTTCGGCTGGAACTGCGGAATTTCGGTCGGGTGCCGATCGGGTTTCGTCTGGCGCTGCATGTCGACGCGGATTTCGTCGATGTCTTCGAGCTGCGCGGCAAGATCAGGCGGCAGCGCGGCGATCGGTTGCCGGATGAGCGCACGGACCAGGCGCTGGTGCTGGCTTATCGCGGTCTCGACCGCGTCGTGCGGCGGACACGCTTCGAATTCGAGCCGAAGCCCGACCATCTCGAGGAGCGGGCGTCGGTCTGGAATATCGAGCTTCCCGCGGGCCGCACGCGGGTGCTCCAGATCGCCGCGCGCTTCGAGCGCGGCGAGCGGCCGAACAGCGGCGGGACGCGCGAAACCGCGCTGGCCGCCGCGGCGCGGCATATCGCTCATCGCGAGGCGCGCTCCACCCATCTCTACAGCAGCAACGAGACCTTCAACGACCTGCTCAACCGCTCGCGCGCCGATCTCGACATGCTGGTGACGGAGACGCCGGACGGGCTTTACCCCTATGCCGGAATCCCGTGGTTCTCGACTGCTTTCGGGCGCGACGGGCTGATCACCGCGCTCGAGACGCTGTGGGTCGACCCGGAGCTCGCCGCCGGGACCTTGCGCTTTCTGGCGGCGCGCCAGGCAACGGCGCTCGACGCCGAAAGCGATGCCGAGCCCGGCAAGATCCTGCATGAGACGCGTCAGGGCGAGATGGCGATGCTGGGCGAAGTCCCGTTCCGCCTCTATTACGGCGGCGTCGATAGTACGCCGCTCTTCGTTGTCCTCGCCGCTGCCTATTACGCGCGCACTGGGGATCTCGCGCTCATCCGGACGCTCTGGCCCAATATCGAGCGGGCGCTGCTGTGGATGACCGAGTATGGCGATCTCGACGGCGACGGCTTCCTCGAATATGACCGCAAATCCGTCAACGGCCTGATCAACCAAGGCTGGAAGGACAGCCACGATTCCATCTTCCACGCCGATGGCCGGCTGGCCGAGGCGCCGATCGCGCTGGCCGAGGTGCAGGCCTATGCCTTTGCCGCCTATCGCGGCGCCGCCGATCTCGCCGACGCGCTCGGCGATGACGGGCGCGCCGCCGATCTCCGCAATGCCGCGCGCCGCTTGCAAGAGCGGTTCGAAGCCGCGTTCTGGTTGGAGGAGTTGCAAACCTATGCGCTCGCTCTCGATCGCGAGAAGCGCCCCTGCCGCGTGCGCGCCTCCAATGCCGGACATGTTCTGCTCGGCGGCCTTGCTTCGCCCGAGCGCGCAGCGCACGTGGCTGAAACGTTGATGGCGCCGCGCTCGTTCTCGAGCTGGGGCATCCGCACCATCGCGGAGGGCGAAGCGCGCTACAACCCGATGTCCTACCACAACGGCTCGGTCTGGCCGCACGACAATGGGCTCATCGCCATGGGGTTCAGCCGCTACGGGCTGAAGCACCCGCTGATGCGTTTGCTCACCGCGCTGTTCGACGCCTCGCTTTTCCTGGAGTTGAAGCGCCTGCCGGAGCTGTTCTGCGGTTTCGCGCGCCGCGCACATACCGGTCCCACGGCCTATCCCGTGGCGTGCGCGCCGCAGGCCTGGTCTTCGGCCTCGGTCTTCGCCATGGTCGGCGCCCTGCTCGGCATCTCTTTCGAGCCGGCGGCGCGGCGGATCTGCCTCATGCGTCCGATGTTGCCGGCTTGGCTCGATACGCTCAAGCTGTCCAATCTGCGGCTCGGCGCTGCCGCGGTCGATTTGCTGCTCGAGCGGCGCGGCGAGGAGGTGGCGCCTCACATCGTGCGGCGCTCGGGCGATGTTGACGTGGTGATGACGGCGTGAAGGCTCGACGTTTATCTTGGGGGAGCGGAGAGGCAGTGTCGGAACGGCCGAGCAAAGCGTCGGATAAGGCGATGTGGCTGCCGCGCTATGCCTCGCGCGGGGCGGCCCGCTTCCTGCTTCACTATGCCTGCCGCAGGCCGTGGAGCCATCTCGTCGTGCTCGGCTCGGTCTTGAGCGCGGTCGCTTGCGCCATCGGCTCGCAATACGGCGTCAAGAACCTGGTCGACGTGCTCGGCTCGCATCCCAGTGATGTCCAGCTCTGGAGCGCGGTGGCGATCCTGCTCGCCCTCGTCGGCGGCGACAATTTGCTCTGGCGTCTCGCCGGTTTCGTCGCCAGCTATGCCTTCGTCGCCGTCGGCGGCGATCTGCGGCTCGATCTCTTCGACCATCTGTCCGGCCATGGCTCGCGCTATTTCGCCGACCAGTTCCCGGGCGCGCTCGCCGCGCGGATCACCACCGCGTCCAATGCCGCCTGGAGCATCGAGAACTCGCTGACCTGGACGACGATCCCGCCGGGGGCCGCGGTGCTGAGCAGCATTGCCGTGCTCGGCGTCATTGCCTGGCAGATGACCGCGGTGTTGTTCGCCATCGTCCTGGTGCTGGGCTTCATCATCGGCCGGTTCGCCTCGCGCGGCCAGCACCTGCACCGGCACTACGCCGGGCGGGCGGCCGCGGTCACCGGCAACCTCACCGACGTCGTCGCGAATATCGGCCTGGTGCGCGCCTTCGGTGCGGCGGCGCGCGAGCAGAAGCGGCTGTCGCGCGACATCGAGCATGAGATGTCGGCGCAGCGCGCCAGCCTCCGGCAGCTCGAGCGCGTGCGGCTCTTCCATGCCGTCGCCGTCTTCATCGTGACCGCCGGGGTGCTCAGCTGGTCGGTCATGCTCTGGCGCACCGGCGCCATCACCACCGGCGATGTGGTGCTGACGACGACGCTGGGCTTCACGGTGCTGCACGCCTCGCGCGACCTCGCCATGGCCATGGTCGATCTGATGCAGCATTTCGCCAAGCTCAACGAGGCCATCCAGGTGCTCGGCCTGCCGCATGAGATGCAGGACGCGCCGGAGGCGACGCCGTTGGTCAATGCCAGGGGCGCCGTCGCGTTCGAGCGGGTATCGTTCAGCTATCCCAACCGGCGCATCGTGCTGCAGGATTTCAGCCTCCGCATCCCGCGCGGCCAGAAAGTGGGGCTGGTCGGCCGCAGCGGCGCCGGCAAATCCACCCTGCTGGCGCTGCTGCAGCGCTTTTACGATCCCGATTCCGGCCGCGTGCTGATCGATGGCCAGGACATCGCCAAGATCACGCAGCAAAGCCTGCGCGGGGCGATCGCGATGGTGCAGCAGGATATCTCGCTGTTCCATCGCTCGGTGCTGGAGAATTTGCGCTACAGCCGCCCGGAAGCGACCGACGAGGAGGTCTACAGCGCGGCCGAGGCGGCCGGCTGCAGCGACTTCATCCGCCGCCTGCCGCAAGGCTTCCACACCGTGGTTGGCGAGCGCGGCCTGAAGCTCTCGGGCGGCGAGCGCCAGCGGCTGGCCATCGCCCGGGCCTTTCTGCGCGACGCGCCGATCATCCTGCTCGATGAGGCAACCTCGGCGCTCGACAGCGAATCCGAACGGGCGATTCAGGAGGCTCTGGTACGGCTCTTCAAGGGCCGGACCGTCATCGCCATCGCCCATCGTCTGTCGACGCTTGCGGTGTTCGACCGCATTGTCGTGCTCGACCGCGGGCGTATCATTGAAGATGGTCCGGCCGAGGAGCTGTTGCAGCACGACGGCGCCTATAGCCGCATGTATACGCGCCAGCTTGCCGCGATGGAGCCACCATGACCGCGTCGCGCTTTGCCTTGCTTTTGTCCGGGCTCGCCGGTGCCGCAGTAGCGCTGTCGCTCGGTCTGGGCGCCGCCAGCGGCGAGACACCCGCGCCGGCGCCCGCGGCGCAAGCCGCCTCGCCGCCCACGGCGCAGCCGCCGGCGGCCGCCGCTCCCGCCGCCGCTCCGCCCAGCGGGCCACAGGCGCCGCCCGCGGCCGCGCCCGCCGCGCCCGCGCCGGCCGCGGCCAACGCACCGCCCTCGCCCGGGGCTTCGTCCAGCGCCCCGCCGGCGCCGCCAGCCGCAGGGTCCAGTCCGCCCGCCGCCACGGCCGCCGCCCCGCCGGCGCCCGCACCGGGCGTCCAGCCGGTGCCGCCGGCCGCCGCCGCGACCAAGCCACCGCCGGCCGTGGCCAATACGCCGGCGATGCCGCCGCAGAACATCGAGACGCTGCCGTCGAGCACGGCGACCTCCGTCCTCGGCCGCAAGGTGCGCGACGCCGCCGGGGCCGATATGGGGCCGGTGGTCGATGTGCTGGTCGACCGCAACGGCATCCCGCTCGGCGCGGTGATCGATTTCGGCGGCTTTCTCGGCGTTGGCACGCGCAAGATCGCCATCGACTGGCAATTGCTGCAATTCAACCCCGACGATCCGAACGCCCCCATCCTGCTGGCGCTGACCCGTCCCCAGGTCCAGGCGGCGCCCGAGTACAAGCCTGGGAGCAACGAGGTACAGCTGGTCGGCCCGCCCGCGGCCGAAGGGCGATCCGCAGCACCCAACCCGGGCAAATGAACGGGCATCGGTTTGGTACAGCAGGCGTATGACGCGAAGCTCGCCGCAACGACGGTGCCGCCGACCGCAGAGCGCAGCCTCGACTGGCTGAACCTCTTCGTCGCCAATATCCAAACCGGCTTCGGCCCCTTCATTGCCGTCTATCTGACGACGCATAACTGGACCCAGACCGCGATCGGCTTCGCGCTGAGCCTCGGCACCATCACCGCGATGGTAAGCCAGGTGCCGGCCGGCGCGCTCGTCGACGCGACCCGACACAAGAGCCGCGTCGCCGCCGCGAGCATCATCGCCTTCACCGCGAGCGCGCTGCTCTTCGCCATGCGGCCGACGCCGCTCTTCGTCTATGTCGCCGAGATCCTGCACGGCTTTTCCAGCTGCACGCTCGGGCCGGCCATCGCCGCGATGAGCCTCGCCATCGCCGGCTCCGCCGCTTTCGGCGTCCGTCTTGGCCGTAATGCGCGCTATTCCTCGATCGGCAACGGGCTCGGCGCCATCCTGATGGGCGCCTGCGGATATTACATCTCGAGCCAATCGGTCTTCGTCCTGACGGCGGCGCTGACCCTGCCCGCCATCATCGCGCTGGTGCCGCTCTCCAGCCTCGACGAGCAGATGGAGCGCCGTCAGGAGCGCCGGGTACACAAGGAGACCGTCCGCCACGTCCTGGCCGATGGCCGGCTCCTGATCTTCGCCGTTTGCGCCCTGCTCTTTACCCTCGCCAATGCGGCGCTTCTGCCCCTGGTGAGCACCGAGGTGACGAAGCGCGCGGGCAGCATTGCGAGCCTGCTCATCGCCGCCTGCATCGTGCTGCCGCAGCTGATCGTGGCGCTGTTCTCGCCGCAGGTGGGGCGCCTTGCCCAGTCGCGCGGCCGGCGCTTGGCGCTGCTGCTCGGCTTCGCCATGCTGCCGCTCCGCGGCGTGCTGTTCGCGCTTACGACCAATCCGGCGGCGGTGGTGCTGATCCAGGCGCTCGACGGCATTGCCGGCGCGTGCTTTGGCGTGATGGTGCCGCTCGTCGTCAGCGACATCGCCGGGCGGTCCGGCCATTTCAACCTGTCGCTCGGGTTCGTCGGCGTCGCCATCGGCATCGGCGCCACCTTCAGCACGACGCTCGCCGGCTGGATCGCCGACCGCTTCGGCGATCCCGCTGCGTTCTGCGCACTGGCGGCGACCGGGCTCGCGGCGACGCTGATCATCTTGGGCGCCATGCCGGAAACCCGGCCGGCGGTCGAGGATTAAGCGGCGTCCACGCGAACGCGATACCAGCGTACTCCAACCGGCTAAACTCGGCGACGGAACCTCCGGGAGCACCGTCATGCGCTTAAAAGCCTTCACCCTTGCCGCCGCTCTGCTGCTCGTTGCCGGTCCGGCCTTCGCTGGCGCGCAGCAGGAGGCCAACAAGAAGACCGTGATTGCCTTCTACGAGGCCGGCCTCAATCAGAAGGATTTCGCCAAGGCGGCGCAGTATTTCGGGCCGCGCTACATTCAGCACAATCCCAACGCCGCCGACGGGCCGGACGGGTTCAAGCGCTTCGTCGAGTTCCTGCGCGAGAAATTTCCGCAATCGCATAGCGAGATCAAGCAAGTCTTCGCCGATGGCGACTATGTCATCCTGCACGTTCATGCCGTGCGCGAGCCCGGCACGCGCGGCAATGCGATCGTCGACATCTTCCGCCTCGAGAACGGCAAGATCGTCGAGCATTGGGATGTCGTGCAGCCGATCCCGGAGCACGCCGCCAACGCCAACGGCATGTTCTGACCCTCGCCGCAATTCGACGCGCAAAGCGGATAGAGCGCGACGGCAGGGTCGTGCGAGAAAGCGGGACCGCACGCAAGGAGAGTCCCGATGAGCTTTCGCATCTCCGGTCTTCCCGTCACGCCGTTCCAGCCGCTCTTCGCGCTCGGCGATGCCGCGCTCCTGGCGCAAGGCGCGCGGCGCTGCCTGGCGCCGATGGCGGGGGCGCGCATGCCCTGCCGGGTGAGCCTGCGCTATACCCCGGCCGGCGAAACCGCGATCCTTCTCGCCTATCCGCATCAGCCGGCGCCGCACTCGCCCTTCCGCGCCTCGGGGCCGATCTTCGTCCGCGAAACGGCGCGGGAGACCTTCGACCGCATCGACGAGCTGCCGGAGGTGCTCGCCCAGAGCAGCGCGCTGTCGCTCCGCGCTTACGATGGCGAGGACATGATGGTGGATGCCGATGTCCTCCCCGGCGGCGCCGTCGCGCCCGCTATCGAGCGCATGCTGGCGCGCCCGGACGTGGCCTATCTCCACGCCCATTTCGCGCCGCGCGGCTGCTACCTCGCCCGCGTCGATCGCGCGTGAGTCCCAAATGCACTCGCTTGCGCCGGGCGCGACCGTCGAAGCCGGGCGCGATAGTCTCGCGGCAACGACGTGCCCGAGACCAAGCGCGGAGCCGGGTCGGCGCGTCTATTCCGCCTTTTGGCTGAGCGGCTTGCCGGTGGCGACGATAAAGAACTCGGTGGTGCGCGCCGGCTTGTCGGTGAGATTCTGGGTACGATGCACTTTCATCGGCGGGATGTGCAGCACTTGGCCTGCCTTGAGCACATGCTCGCCATCGCCATCGACGGTGATTTTGATCTCGCCCTCTTGCACCGTCGTGTACTGGTCGCCGTAATGGAAATGCCGGCCGCTATCGGCACCAGGCGGCTGAACCACGTTCAGCACCTTCACCTCGCGACCGGCATCGCCGGTGAGCGGCGTGGTCATCAGCTCCGTCACTTGGCTCTTGATCGGCTCGGCGGCCTGCGGCGCGGTGCCGATCGCCAACGCTGCCAGCGCGCAGGCCACCATCGTCAATTTGCGCATGATGTTCCTCCCCTCCGTCTTTGGCTCGCCTTCTATACAACGGCGAGGCGAGGGCAGGAAGCCGCCGGGGCGTTGCGACAATGGCGGTCGGACCGTCTTATCTCGACGCTGCGCCCGCCGACGCAAAGAGCTGAGTCTGATGCTCCGCGCCGGTAAGCGCCCCCTCATGCTGCAGCAGCCAGCGCTTGCGCTCGATGCCGCCGCCATAACCGGTGAGGCTGCCATCGCTGCCGATGACGCGATGGCAGGGCACGACGATGCTGATCGGGTTGGCACCATTGGCGAGGCCGACGGCGCGCACCGCCGCCGGTTGCCCGATGCGGCGGGCGAGCGTGCCATAGGAGAGCGTCGTGCCGCAGGGGATGTCGCGCAGCGCCCGCCAGACCGCTTGCTGGAAGGGCGTGCCGTTGGTGGCGACCGGCAAGCGGTCGATCGCGGCGAGCTCGCCGGCGAAATAGGCGTCGAAGGCTTGGGTGAGCCCGTTCGGATCCCGTTGCGGCGCGAGCCGCTCGCCGGCTTCGCCGTAATAGCGGCGCAGCAAGCGGAAGAGGCGCGTCTCGTGCTCGCGCCAATCGGTGGCCCGCAGCCTGCCCTCGCCATCGGCGATGATCAGCAGCTCGCCGATCGGCGTTTCGGTCCGGTCGATGACGAAGCGCAGCGTCTCAGCCATGGATCATCTCCCCTGCTGCCAGAGCCGCGGCGTCGGCGGCCCAGAGATGCTGCGCCGCATAGGCGCGCCACGGCCGCCACGGCTCGGCGCGGCCGATAAGATCGGCCGGCGTCGGCCGTTTGCCGTCGATCAGCGCGGCGCCGCGCAGCAAGCCGATATCCGCAGCGGGAAACGCGTCGGTCTCGCGCAGCGCGCGCAACGCGATGTATTGCGCCGTCCATTCGCCGACGCCGCGAATGGCGCGGAGCCGCTGGATCGCTTCTTCGACCGTGCCGAAGGGACGGAAAAGATGCGGATCCGCTACGGCTTCGGCGGCGAGCGCCGCCAAGGCCGCGCGGCGCGCCCGGGGCATCCCCAGCTGGTTCAGATCAGCGGCGGCGAGGCGCTGCGGCGAAGGGAAGACGCGCAAGAGCCCCCGATGCGCCGTCGCCTCCGCCGGCAGGCTTTCGCCGCAGAGCGCCACCAGCCGTCCGGCGAGGCGGCGGGCGGCGCCGACCGACACTTGCTGTCCGAGGATGGCGCGCACGGCGAGCTCGAACCCGTCCCAGCCGCCCGGCGCGCGCAGGCCGGGACGCTGCGCGATGAGCGGCGCCAGCAGCGGGTCGCGCGAGAGATGCGCGCCGATGGTCTCGATATCGGCGCCGACATCGAACAGCCGGCGCACCCGCGTGGCGATCGCCGGCAGCGCGCCGAGCGCGGGAAAGCGCAAGGTCACGGCAAGGCAGCGATGCTCGGGCCGATGCGCCACGGCGACCGAGCCGAGAGCGCCGCCTAATCCCAGGCTGCGCCAATAGACGCCGGTCTCGACCAGCTCCACTCCCTCAATCGCGCGCGCAGCGAGATGGGCCAGGATGGCGTCCCAGTCATAAGGCGGCCGGTAATAGAGGCGAAGCGTCACGCCGGCCGCGCTTTCCGCTCGCGCCGGCGGCTTGCGCCGGAGCGCGCCGGGCGGGCGGCGATAAAGCGCGCGGAACGTCTCGTTGAAGCGGCGTACGCTGCCGAAGCCGGCGGCGAGCGCGATCTCGGCCATCGAAAGCTGCGTTTCCTGGATCAGCTGCTTTGCCAGCAGCACGCGTCGCGTCTGAGCGACCGCGAGCGGCGAGGCGCCGAGATGCTGCTGGAAGAGGCGGCGGAGCTGGCGCCCGCCCAGGCCGAGACGCTCGGCCAGCGCTTCGATGCCGGCTTCGCCGCCATCGAGCGCGCCGTCGGCGATCAGCGCCAGAGCGCGCGACACGGTGTTGGAGCTGCCGCGCCAGAAGGCGAGATCGGGCGCGGTTTCGGGCCGGCAGCGCAAGCAGGGGCGAAAGCCGCCCTCCTGCGCGGCCGCGGCCGAAGGGAAGAAGCGGCAATTCTCGAATTTGGGCGTGCGCGCCGGGCAGATCGGCCGGCAATAGATGCCGGTCGACGTCACGCCGACGAACAGCCTGCCGTCGAAGCGCGAATCGCGCGTCTCTATGGCGCGGTAGCAGGCGGTGCGGTCAAGCAGCTCCATGCGCCGATTATGCCGCGGCTGCCGTGGCGATGCTCGCGGTTTTCGGACGCCGACATCGCCGCGCGGCTATGGGACCACATGCCAGTTTCCGTCCGGCCCTTTGCACACGGTGCCGACCAGCGGCTGCGGCTTGCCGTCGATGGTGATGGTCGTCTGGTAATCGCGGCAATCCGCGGCGCCGTTGCTGCGGTTCGGCGCGGGCGCGGCGGCAGGTGGCGGCGGTGGGTAATAGGCCGGCGCCGCCGCGTGGGCGTAGGCGGGGGGCGGCGGATAGTAGGCGAAAGGCGGCGGCGCGAAGCCGGGCGCGCCGAAGAAAACCGTCGAGCGGAAGAAAAACGGATGGAAGGGCTGGAAGAAGAACGGATGCGCCGGGTGAAAGAAGAAGGGGTGGGAAAACGGCGGGTGCCCAACGGCGACCGCGGCACGGCCGCGATCCGCACGAGCAGGCGCGACGGCGGCGACCGACGACAGAGTGAGCGCAACGGCCCAGGCTGCGTACCTCATCGCGGAGGTTCTCCTCGGCTTGACCCGCGACTCTAGGCCCGCGCAGCGATGACGGGCCAATCAAAGAGTGGTGACCGCCCGAGTGTCGCCATCGGCTCTGCGCTGCCGGCGCGCTCAAGCGAGGGGGCCGACATAAGATTCCAGCGTCGTCCACGCCTCCGCACCGAACGCCTTGCGCCACTCGTCGTAAAAGCCGGCACGCTTCAGCGCGGCGCGAAACGCCGTCGGATCCGGCGTGTTGAACTGCATCCCCTTGGCTTCGAGCTTGCCTTTGAGTGATGTGTCGAGAGCGGCGATGTCCTGGCGATCCTCTTCGGCGGCGCGGTTCAGCTCGCGCGACACCACCTGGCGAACATCGTCGGGCAGGCCCTTCCACGCGGGCCCGTTGCACACCATCCAGAATCCGTCCCACATATGATTGGTCATCGAGACGTATTTCTGCACCTCATAGAACTTTACCGCGTCGATGATGGACAGGGGATTTTCCTGGCCGTCCACGATGTGAGTCTCCAAGGCGTTGTAGACTTCGGCGAAGTTCAGCGTCGTGGGCGCGGCGCCGAGCGCCTTGAACATGGAGACGCCGAGCTGGCTCGGCGGAATGCGGATCTTGAAACCGCGGAGGCTCTCGGGTCCCTCGATCGGGCGCGTGCTGCTGGTGATCTCGCGAAAGCCGATGTCGAACATCTTGTCGAGCGCATAGAGGCCGGCGGCGTCGATCTTCGCGCGGATGATCGCGCCGAGCTTGCCGTCCATGGCCGGCCACACTTGCCTGTAATCCTTGAAGGCGAAGCCGAGCGCATTGATCGCCGTCAGCGGAACGAAGGTCGAGAGCACGAGGCCCGACGGGGTGAAGAACTGCAAAGCGCCGGAGCGGACCTGTGTCAGCATGTCGGTGTCGGTGCCGAGCTGGCCTGCGGGGAAGATCTGCAGGTCGAAGCGGCCGTTCGTCGCCTGACGGATGCGCGCCGCCGCTGCCTTCACCCGTGTGTTCAGCGGATAGGTCGCCGGGACGTTGTTGCCGAATTTGAAGACGAACTCCGCGGCCGCGGCGCGCGGCCGGAGGATGGAGGCGGCGACGGGCGTCGCCAAGGCCGCCTTGATCAATGCACGTCTGTGCATCGTCTTCATAGGCCCCTTTCCAACGGCCCCTTCCGAAGGCTTATTATTCGGGCGATCACGCTGCGGTTTGCGCGCAGTATATCAGAAGTTATGCCGGCACGGGATGCCGTGCAGCATCGGGACCTTCGCGCGGGAGAGGATCACGCCATACGGGCTGAATTTCGCGCGTCGCCGCTACTCCACCGCGCGCGGCTGGGCCGGCTGCGGAAGCGGCGCCTAGAGATATCCGGTGCCCATTTCCGCCGCAAAGCGCGCCGGCGTCCCTTCCCAGATGATCCGGGCATGCTCGAGCAGATAGACGCGATCGGCGTGCGGCAGCGCGAAGGTGACGTTCTGCTCGCCGAGCAGCACGGTGATGTCCGTGCTCTCCCGCAAGCGGTCGAGCGCTTTCGAAATCTGCTCCAGGATCACCGGCGCCAGGCCGAGCGTCGGCTCGTCCAGGATCAGCAGCTTCGGCTGCATCATCAGCGCGCGGGCGATCGCGAGCATCTGTTGCTCGCCGCCGGACAAGGTGCGCGCCATCTGCGTCGCGCGCTCGGCGAGGATGGGGAAGAGCTCGAGCAGCCAGGCGAGCTGGCGCTCGCGCTTGTCTCGCGGCAAATGCTGGCCGCCGAGATCGAGATTCTCGCGCACCGACATGTCGCCGAAAAGCTCGCGCGTCTCCGGGCACTGCACCACGCCGCTGCGGGCGATCGTGCCGGCGGTCATGCCGGCGAGGCTCTTGCCGCCATAGCGGATCGTGCCGCTATAGGGAACGAGGCCCGAGATGGCGTTGAAGAGGGTCGTCTTGCCGGCGCCGTTGAGGCCGACCATCGAGACGAACTCGCCTTCATGGACGCGCAGCGCCACCTGATCGAGGGCCTGCGCCTTGCCGTAGAAGACGTTCAACCCCTCGAGCTCGAGCAGCGGCGCGCGCGCCGCGCCGGCCGGGGTGCGATGCGCCACCGATTCGATCTTGCCGCCGAGATAGACGCGCCGCACCGTCTCGTTGCGCATCACTTCCTCGGCGCTGCCCTCGGCGATGCGCTCGCCGACATACATGGCAAGCACCC
>Ga0335073_10000739_pt1 | contig 42677 bp, 35 predicted proteins | sample Lox_Sample_22_FD_207093 | JGI IMG/M metagenome (GOLD analysis project Ga0335073, IMG submission 207093) | Soil microbial communities from Loxahatchee National Wildlife Refuge, Florida, United States - Lox_Sample_2.2 | ecosystem: Environmental > Terrestrial > Soil > Wetlands | place: USA...
CCGGTTTGCCGCAAACCGCCTCCGAACGGGCCTTCGATATGTTCTTGAAGGTCCAATACGTCCAGCAAATCAATGGCGGCGGCGGAGTGGTGTTTGCCACCGGCACGCCCATTGCCAACAGTGTGGCCGAGATGTTCACCATGCAGCGGTATCTGCAAATGGGCGCATTACGGAAACAGAAACTGCACCATTTTGATTCCTGGGCAGTCACCTTTGGTGAGCCGGTCACCGCAATGGAACTTTCTCCGGACGGTTCGGGTTATCGCCTCAATACCCGCTTTGCGCGCTTCATCAACGTGCCGGAATTGATGCAGATTTTCTGCCAGGTCGCCGATGTTCAAACCGCCGACCAATTGAAATTAGCCGTGCCGGAAATTAAAAATGGCAAACCCACCGTCATTCGTGCTCCATCCACGCCAGAACTGAAAAAGGTCGTGGAAGACCTGGTCAAACGTGCCGAAGCTATTCGCAGTGGTCGAGTTCCGCCGGAACAGGACAATATGCTTAAAATAACAACCGAAGGCCGTAAGGCAGCCTTGGATTTGCGCGTCTTGAATCCACGGGCAAAGGAACACCCTGACAGCAAAGTGAATCTGGCGGCGGACAAAATCTTTGAAATCTGGAAGGAAACATCCGCGCAGCGGAGCGCACAGCTTGTCTTTTGCGATTTGTCCACGCCATCCAAAACCAACCGGGGCTTTTGTCTCTACCATGATCTGAAGGCCAAGCTGATGAAACACGGCGTTCCCGCCGAAGAAATTGCATTTATCCAGGACTATGACAGCGATGTTCAAAAGCATGTTTTATTTAAAGAAGTCAAATCAGGGAAGGTCCGAGTTCTTGTCGGCAGCACACAGAAAATGGGCGCGGGAACGAATGTTCAGGAACGGCTGATTGCCGAGCATCATTTAGATCCCCCGTGGCGTCCCGCAGATGTAGAACAACGCGACGGGCGTATTTTGCGGCAAGGCAACCAAAACGCCATTATCCAAATCTACCGTTATGTCACTGAGGGCAGCTTCGACGCCTATATGTGGCAAACGCTCGAAACCAAAGCGAAATTCATTCACCAGGTTATGGCGGGCGATACGCATATCCGGCACATTGAAGACATTGATTCGAGGGCATTGACGTATGCCGAGGTAAAGGCCATCGCATCTGGCAATCCTCTGGTGATGGAAAAGGCGACTGTTGATGCCGAAATCACAAGGCTCACGCGGTTGCGTTCGCAGCACGCCGAAACCCAATACCGCATCCGCGATGAAATCCGGCATCTCAAGGAAAAAATTCCGTTTTATGAAAAGCGAATCGAGAATTTGAAATTGGACATGAAACAGCGCGTTGAAACTCGCGGCGACAAGTTTGAAATAGTAATTGAGAAAACAACTGTCAAAGATCGAGCCATCGCCGGGGAATTGTTAAACCGAATCGCGCGGCGGATTGCAGGCGGCAGGGAGGAATGTCGTGCCGGCTCATTTGCCGGTTTTGAGGTAATTGTCCGGCCAGCGTTTTTGCAACAGGTTGAGATAATTTTGAAAGGACACAATCAATACTCCGCAAACGTGTCAGATTCACCGACTGGAACAATTCGCTCGCTGGAATATATTCCTCAAAATTTTGAGGAACGGCTTTCATCCCACCAGCGTGATTTGAAAGAATCCGAAAAGAACTGCCGGGAATTAGAAACAAAAATCGGCCAACCGTTTGAACATGGGGAAAAATTGCAGTCACTTTGCCAACGGCAAAAGGAATTGGAAGAGGCCTTGGACATCACCAAAAATCAGGCGTCCAATGCGCTCGCCGCCGAAGAAACGGAAGTCCAAACAGTCAAAGAAACCGATGGGGAATCAATCCAGGAAGCGCCTGATAAAATCTCTCACTTGAACAACATGGTCAAAAAGCGGATCGCAATAGCACATTGAATAAAATAAACGTTTTGTGATAGGACGAAGGCTTCGTGTTGCCGCGTCGCCATTATACCGCTCCGTTTTGGTTGTCAAGGACACTACGAAAACGGCTCAAACAATTGCCTCGTCGTTTCGTTCCTCCTTGACAACCAAAACGGAGCAGTGGGCCTCCGCTAGGCAACCACGCAGCCCATCATTTAGCCTTCCTGCAGAACTTTTGGGAGTCAGGCCAACCACGTGGCTTTCCCGAATGGAAAAGTGGGGTCTGAAGAAACCCGAAGGCCAGGGCTACTTAAATCGAACGAAATTGACCCGTGGGATCTGCCGCTGTTACATTCCCTGAAAGAGACTTGCTGTTCCACCGATTGGTGATAATGTAAACCCATTGCGTTGTTGTTTATGAGGCGAGGGGCTGGCGAGAAGTTTGCGCGTCTTGGCGACCCCTTTGCGTCCTTGAACGGAACCAGTCGAATTTGTGCAACCAAAAGTCGAGGAAAAAACGAATCGCGATTTGGTGCCCCTGGGTGGAGTGACTTCCGCAGCGATGCGCGAACAGTCGGGGATCAATGGAGCATCCACGGCAGCCTCTACTGCCCAAGCGTCTGTTGTTGACGTCGAATCGTTCATCCATGAGTACTACAATGCATGGGGAGGAACCGACCTTGATCGGATTATGTCTTACTACGCGGAAAACGTAGTGCTTCAAATTCCGGGCTTGCTCATGGAGGGGAAGGAAGCCGTCCGCGATCAGTTCGCTGTGCCCTTTACCGTTGCGTTTCCGGGAAACCACCACACTGTAAAAAACATGGTTTTCGGACCGGGTGTAGTCGCCGTCGAATTCATTTTTGAAGCCCAACATAAGGGCCCGTTCGCTGGCCATGCGGCGACTGGTGCTCGAATTAAACTTCCTGGTTGCGGCGTTTACCAATACGATTTAGTGAAACGGCAGATCACGGCGGGCCACATTTACTACGATGTAGGGACGCTATTGCAAACCATTACGGATTCTCTGCAAGGTGATCCCAAAAAAGCTGAAGAGGCTCTGCAAACCAACGAGCGCAATTTGAGCCTGATTACCAACGTAATCCCCACGTTTATCCATGTGTTGCGCGGCGAAGGATCCGTGCTGTATGTCAATCAAGCAGTCCTGAACTACACCGGCCTTACACTGGAAGATGTCCGGAAAGAGGACTATCGCGCTCGTGTCTTCCACCCGGAGGACGTGGAAAGACTGCGTGAGCAGCGCCGGGTGGCGCTCGAACGCCCCGTCCCGTTTGAAAATGAGCAACGTGTGCTAAGGAAGGACGGGAAATATCGGTGGTTCCTGTTCCGTTATAATCCTTTTCTCGATGTGCAAGGAAAAATCGATCGCTGGTATGTGGCCGCGTTCGACATCGATGACCGAAAACGGACGGAGTGCCTGCGTGCGACGGAAACGCGGACCCTCCAGATGATTGCTGACGGCGCGAGTCTTGCGGATATTTTGAATCACGTCTGCACTTCTATCGATGTCCAGATTTCTCCGCGATTTACAGCGATTCTGTTGATGGATCCGGATGGAAAAAAACTGTGGCCAATCGCCGGTCCGAAGGTGCCCGAGGACTGGGTTCGCGCGGTTACGCCCTTGCCGGTGGCTGCAGACACGGGCTTGTGCGGCACGGCTGCTTTCTTGAAGGCACGAGTCATTGTGCCGGATGTTGCCACCGAATCCGTTTGGCCGGAGGAATACCGTGGCGTTGCCCTTAAAAATACTATACGGGCGGCGTGGTCCCAGCCGATATTGACGAAAGAGAATGAAGTCCTCGGGACGTTTGCAATACTTTCTCCCGACTTGGGCGTGCCTATGTCAGAGGACATTGCTTTGTGGGAAGCGGCCGTGCGTATCACGCTCATCGCAATTGAACGCCAGCGGTCGCAAGAAGCCCTCAGAAATGCCATTGAGAAAATCCAAAAGTCGGAATTCAAACTTCGGCAGGTGATTGATACCATGCCCGTGCTCGCTTGCTGCCATCTGCCGGATGGTTCGAGCGAGTACATTAACAAAGGTTGGCACGAATACACGGGCCTCTCCCGGGAAGAGGCGCAAGGTTTGGGCTGGCAAGCCGCGTTCCACCCGGATGACCTACCGCCGTTAACGGAAAAGTGGCAGAAAATGTTAGTTTCAGGGGAGTCAGCTGAAATGGAAGGGCGTCTTCGCCGTCACGATGGCGTCTATCGCTGGTTTCTCATTCGCGCCCAAGCGTTTAGGGACGAATCCGGCAAGATCGTGAGGTGGTACAGTACAAACACGGATATTGATGATCGAAAGAAGGTGGAAGAGGCTCTACGGTCGAGCGAACGCAATCTTGCCGCTATCGTCAATACGATCCCCACGGCGGCATGGACTGCTCGTCCAGATGGCTACTGCGACTTCCTGAATCAAGTATGGCTTGATTATGCAGGTATGATTGCCGAAAAGGCGGTGGGTTGGGGGTGGGCAGAAACGATCCATCCGGACGATCATAAGAAACTGGTCGAAACCTGGAAATCAAGTCTAGCTTCGGGCACCCCGGTCGACACAGAAGCGCGCCTACGCCGTTTCGACAGTTCCTACCGATGGTTCCTGATTCGTGGCACTCCATTAAGGGACGAATCGGGCAACATCCTCAAATGGTTCGGAACCTGTCTGGACATCGAGGATCGGAAGCGGGGAGAGGAAACTCTGCTCTCCAGAGAACTCTCCTGGCGACAAATCGTCGATAACATTCCAGGGCTCGTCGCGACGACGGGTCCATTGGGCCAGATTGAATTTCTGAACCGCCAGACCTTGGAGTTTTTCGGCAAAACCAGTGAAGAATTGAAAGACTGGGCCCTTATCGACGTCGTTCATCCCGATGACCTTCCTCGTGTGATAAAGGCGCGCAAAGAGTCCATCGAATTGTCACAGATCTACGAGGATGAGCACCGCTGTCGCCGCGCAGATGGTGTGTATCGGTGGTTGCATGCTCGTGGACTCCCGGTGCGAGATACGGAAAATAAGATAACCGCATGGTATCTTCTCCTGACAGACATTGATGATCGAAAAAAGGCTGAAGAGGCTCTGCGGTTGAGCGAGCGCAATTTGAACCAAATCATCAATGCCATTCCGACCTCCGTCGGTGTGATGCGGGCCGATGGCACGCCCTTGTATGCGAACCAAGCAGCCTCGGAATATACCGGTCTCACTATCGAGGAATTCCAGACAGAGGGATATCGCGCTCGTATCTTCCACCATGAGGATCTGGAGAGGCTAGGCGAAACGCGTCGCCTGGCTTTCACGCGCCCGGTGCCCTTCGAAAACGAGATCCGTATGCTCGGCAAGGAAGGAAAATATCGCACATTCCTGTTCCGCTATAAACCTCTCCTCGATGAAGCGGGAAAGATTGATCGATGGTATATGGCGGCACTCGACATCGAGGATCGAAAACAGGCAGAGGAAGCGCTGGGACGCTTGGCGGGGGTTCGAGTTGACGTGAGCGCTGCCTTTTCCAAGCCAGCCCACTTGGGGGAGATTCTGCGCGGGTGCGTGGAGGCTATCGTTCGTCACCTCGACGCGGCCTTTGCCCGAATCTGGATGCTTAACAAGGCTGAAAGCGTGCTGGAGTTGCGTGCCAGCGCGGGAATGTACACGCGTTTGGATGGGACATACAGCCGGATTCCCGTTGGAGACCTGGAGGTCGGCTTGATTGCCCGGGAGAAGAAGGCGCTTTTCACCAATGACGTTATAAACGAGCCGTGGGTGAAAGATAAGGGTTGGGCACAGAAAAATGGAATGGTTGCCTTCGCCGGATATCCATTGGTGGTGGAGGATCGGCTGATCGGAGTTGTCGCGTTGTTCGCGCGTCGCCCACTTTCGAACTCCATTCTCGACACGATCGCGTCAGTTGCCGACACGATCGCGCAAGGGATCGAGCGCAAGCAGACTGAAGAAGCTTTGCGGCGCAGTGAGTTCTATCTTGCAGAAGGCCAGCGGCTCAGTCATGCGGGAAGTTGGTCGTTCAAATGCGACCTCACTTGCGACTATTGGTCGCGCGAGCTGTATGAGATCCTTGGCTTCGACCCCGCCAATGGGATTCCAACGATTCCTGAATATTTAACAAGGGTACATCCGCAAGATCGCGAAATTGTGGAGGCGACTATCCGGCAAATGGTCTCTGCCGGTGAAGGATGCGATCTCAAGAAACGCATTATCCGGCCCGATGGAGTGCAGCGGGTGATCCGCTGTGTTGGAATGCCGATCCAGGAACAAGGTATCGTTACTCGGTTCGTCGGCACACTGATGGACATTACCGAGCAGGAAGCATTGGATCTGGAGTTGCGGCGTCGCGAAGCGTTCCTTGCGGAAGGTCAGAGGCTGAGTCACACGGGTAGTTGGGCATGGAATGCCTCAACAGGAAAACTAATTTGGTCGGAGGAACATTTCCGAATTCTCGGCCTCGATCCTCGAGATACTAAACCTTCGATGGATGTATTTTGGAAAAAGGTTCACCCGGACGACCGGATGAGTTTGCAACGCGCCTTTGAATCTGCCATTCGCGAGAAGAGAGATTTTGAGCAAGAATTTCGGATTGTTGCGGCGAATTGCTGCATCAGATATCTTTACGGTGTGGGGCACGCCATCTTGAGTGAGACAGGCGAATTAACGGAGTTCATCGGTTCAACAATGGATATTACGGAACGCAAAAATGCTGAGGTAGCCCTTGAAGAGGCGCGGGCCGAACTGGAGCGCGTCACCCGGGTGACCACGGTGGGCGAGTTGGCAGCCTCCATCGCCCACGAAATCAATCAGCCTCTCGCTGGTGTTGTAACAAGTGCCAACGCGGGACTGAACTGGCTGGCGGCCAAGCCTCCAAATCTGTCCAAAACTCGAGAGTCCCTCGAACGAATACGTCGGGACGGCACGCGCGGCGGAGAAGTGCTGGCCCGAATCCGAGCGTTGCTCAAGCGTACTCCACCCGCCAAAACTTCGGTGAGTGTGAACCACATCGTACGAGACGTTTTGGCGTTGACCACAGGAGAATGGCGCCAAAATCAGATTGAACTTTGCTTGGACCTAACCAAAATCGATTTGTTCGTTCTAGGCGACGCCATTCAGTTGCAACAAGTGCTGCTGAACCTCATCAAGAACGCCGTTGAATCAATGGCCGCGGTCGCGAACGGCCAGCGAACTCTGCGAATCCAATCCCGCCTGGGGGAACTTGATGGCAAGCCGGCGGCGGTGATCGAAATAAGCGATACGGGTGTAGGCTTCGGCTTCAATGAAAGTTCGCGGCTTTTTGAGGCTTTTCACACCACCAAGCCGCAAGGAATGGGGATGGGTCTCTGGATCAGCCGCTCGATTATTGAGAGTCATTACGGGCGGCTGACGGCTTCACCCAACGATGGGCCCGGTGCAACTTTCCATATAAAGCTTCCGATAGACAATCAACCGTTGACATGAGCAACACCCAATTAACCGTCTTTGTTGTGGACGATGACCGCTCTGTGCGCGAGGGTCTCGTTGATTTGATCAGTTCTGTCGGCATGAATGTGAAGGCGTTCGGATCGACGCAAGAATTTCTCCAACACAAAAGACCTGACACACCGGCGTGCCTGGTGCTCGACGTTCGGCTACCTGGGCCAAGTGGTCTTGATCTTCAACGGCAATTAGGCCTCTCGGAAGAGCCTCTCCCTATCATCTTCATTACCGGACACGGGGATATTCCCATGTCTGTTCGCGCGATGAAAGACGGCGCGGTGGAATTTCTGGCCAAGCCATTCAGAGATCAGGATTTGCTCGATGCCATTCACCAGGCTCTCAACTCGGATCGCGTAGCCCGTGAACAACGCTTAAAAACCATAGAACTGCGCCGCCGATACGAATCGCTTACGCCCAGAGAGCGGGAAGTCATGGAATTAGTTGTCCGTGGCTTGCTGAATAAACAAATCGCCATGGAATTGGGCGCGAGCGAAGTCACAATCAAAATGCATCGCGGTCAAGTCATGCACAAGATGCGAGCTCAATCAGTTGTCGAATTGCTCCATATGGCCGAAGCGATCACACCACGCGGCGAATCCCATACCAAGGTATAGTAGAAGGCATCGTCTCCATCGTGCTAACGTTTGTTGCCATGAGGTTTGAGCAAGTTGCTCTCCCGCTAGGCGCGAAAATTGAGCAAATCCAAAGTACCGCTGGTTTCCGTTGTGGACGATGACCGCTCGGTCGTCGAGTCTATAGTCAGTCTGCTGGAGTCCGTCGGCTACGCCGCCACAGGGTTTCTTTCGGCGCAAGACTTTCTGAATTCCCCGCAGTTGCGCTTCACGGCTTGCCTGATTTTGGACGTGCGCATGCCAGGGATGGGAGGGCTTGAGTTGCAACGGCGTTTGACCGCTGAAAATGTTTTCACGCCGATTATTTTTATCACCGCGCAGGGAGATAGAGAAGTTCCTGCGGAAGTATTGGGAGCCCGTGCCACAGGGATCCTGCGCAAACCCTTTAGTCAGGAATCGCTCCTCACGGCCTTGCGTTTAGCCCTAACGCCGCCAGGACCGCCCAGTCCTTAGGGCTTTTTCAGCAATGCCGCGGCAATGCGGTGGAGCCCTGCGGGAAGGATTTTTTTTGGCTTCCCCAAACCCGCGCGTTCGCCAAAACCTCGCCAACGGCCAAAAATCCTCTTTCCACATCGCTACATCATTTCCGTCAATGCCCTAGTGTCCGCCCAGTCCTTCCGAAGAAGGTGTGCCGCCGGCGTGACCCGCACCAAGTGATTATGGAACCCATCCCAGCTCTGTTGATATGTTCAGCGCAGAAGTAGGAAACAAAGTCGATTGAGGATTTGTATGCGAGTTACAACTATCAACATTATGAAAGCATTTCAGAGAACTGTACCAACTGATTTGAACAGCTTGGATCGTATTCTCCTGCATCTGCGCTGCCTCTATCATGATCACAAATTTAGCTGGCACTTCGCAGGTGTCTGGCGCGAGGTCCGACTGTGGCAGCGAGGCTGATTTAGATGGTCTTTCAACCCTACAACCGAGTTATGAAAATGGAACATCTTCGTCAATTTGATTACCAACTCGAAGCAAGCTGCTGGAACTGCTCCCGAACGGCTGCCAGCAAGGCCCAGATGAATCCGAAGACGTTGCAATTGGCAGCGCAACGGGATGAACGAAAACGTATCGCTCAAGAGTTGCACGACACCGTTTTGCAGGGATTCACGAGCATCGCTCTGAAACTTGATGCATTGACAAAGAGTCTGCCGCGCGCGCATTCGAAAACAAAACGGCAACTTCAACAAGCCCTCGAACAAATGGATCATTACTTGACAGAAACACGACGCTCGATTTGGAATTTGCGGTCACCAAAGCTTGACACCACCGAAGATTTCTCCGAGGTGCTTGTGGAAGCAAGCAAGCGAGCGCTGGCGGGCAGCGCCATAAAATTAATCTTCTCCGTGCAAGGCGTGACGCGGAAAGTCGGGGATTCCCTTGGGCACCACTTGCTGCGCATCTCCGAAGAAATCCTGGCCAACGTCCTAAAGCATGCGCAAGCAACGAGAGTCGAAATAGTTCTCGATTTCACTTCCGAAGAAGTGCAACTGCAGATCCGGGATGATGGCTGTGGATTCGATCCGACAAGTTTGGAGCTTTCCGAAAGCGGGCATTTCGGTTTGCTCGGCATCAAAGAAAGGGTCGCAACTCTTTGCGGAGTGTTTTCAATCGATGCCGCACCAGGAAGAGGCACGAGGTTGCTTGTAACGATTCCCATTGAAAATGCACCTTGCCTGGACATGGTCGAGGCACGACTTGTGCCGGTTCACCAATAAAACTACTTTGATTAAGGTTCAAATTTATGAAGGAAGCGAAAGAAATTCGTGTTTTGTGCGTGGATGACCATCCACTTATGCGTGAAGGAATAGCGGCAGCGATCTCAGCGGAAGACGATTTTGCGGTGGTCGGTGAGGCTGGCGATGGCCAGACAGCGATCACTCAGTACCGACGGCTCAAACCGGATGTTGTGGTCATGGATTTGAGTATGCCGAAGATGGACGGAGTCGAGGCGACGATCCGGATCCGGAGAGAGTTTCCAACCGCGCGTATTGTTGTTTTGACCACGTATGGCGGAGACGAAGATATACATCGCGCGTTGGAGGCGGGGTCCTGCGGCTACCTGCTCAAGGATTCAGCTCGGCGCGAGTTGGTACAAAGCATCCGTGACGTTCATGCTGGTCAACGTTGCATTTCGGCAATAGCAGCAACCCGGTTAGCCAAGCACACGCCCCGCACTTTGCTTAGCCCGCGCGAATTAGAGATCCTGCAATCGGTCGCCAAAGGCCTTCGCAATAAAGAAATCGCGGCCTTGCTGGGCATTGTCGAGGATACCGTGAAAATGCACATTAAGAATATATTCGGCAAACTTGCCGTACAAGATCGTACGCAAGCTGTGGTTTCCGCATCGAAGCGTGGTTTTCTCAAGCTTGAATGTATAAGTGGTTACTCGAAAGAGTAACTGTGAGCATACTTAGTCGAGGAATTCACAGAGAGATAAACGCACAGTAAGATTTTAGCATGATTGAATCTGCATTAACGGGTGTGAATGCAACCTTTAAACCTCTCTTTGGTGAACTGCGCTGGATGGAGACATCAACAACAATAAACAAAAGAAAGATGCAAAATGAGTACAACATACAAAGCAATCGAAGTTACGCGTCCAGGTGTACTGAATCTAGTTCGACGCCCGGTTCCTGAGCCGGGTCCGGGGCAAGTGCGGCTCCGGGTTGAGGCCTGTGGCGTCTGCCACTCGGATGCAGCCACTGTGGAGGGAGGTTTTCCGGGTATCAGCTACCCGCGTGTTCCCGGTCACGAGGTCGTCGGACGAATCGATGCACTGGGCTCTGGTGTTCAAGGCTGGGCAGTGGGCCAGCGGGTGGGTGTAGGGTTCCTTGGCGGGTCCTGCGGCTATTGTGAGTTCTGCCGAAATGGCGATCTTGTGAACTGCCAGAACCAGGAATATAGCGGCATTCATCATGACGGTGGCTATGCCGAGGTGATGCTCGCAAAGGCGAGCGGCCTCATGTCGGTCCCGGACGATCTGCTGTCGGTCGACGCGGCGCCGTTGCTCTGCGCAGGGTTGACGACGTTCGGCGCCCTGCGAAATACACCGGCCAAGGCGGGTGATCTTGTGGCTGTGCTGGGTATCGGCGGGCTTGGTCATCTGGCGGTGCAGTATGCCCGGCACATGGGTTTCGAAGTCGTGGCGATTGCCCAAGGCGCCGACAAGGCGGAATTGGCGAAGAAGCTTGGTTCCCATCATTATATCGACAGTGTGGCGGCTGACACCGCCGAGGCTTTGCAACGGCTCGGTGGTGCGAAGGTCATTCTGGTGACGGCTTCCGGCGGCAAGACGGCTTCGACATCTTTCAAGGGCTTGCGTCCGGGTGGTGTCTCGATCGTTCTCGGCGTCGGGCCGGAGCCGATTCAGGTCTCGGCCACCGATCTCATATTTGGAAACCACAAGCTGGAAGGCGCCCTCACTGGGAACCCGGCGACGGGCGAGGCAACACTTCGCTTCAGTGCCCTAACAGGCATTACGGCGATGATCGAGAAAGTGCCGCTTGAGCAAGCGCCGGCTGCGTACGCAAAAATGATGGCCGGAAAAGCCCGCTTTCGCATGGTCTTGACAATGTAAGAATTCCGCAAATTAACAAGAGTAAAAACCTTCAACCATATAAGCACAAATGAGCAAGAATGATCTGGCAACATACGCAATGGACGCGCACGGCGGCCTTGAACGCTGGAAAAAATTGAAGAGCGTTACGGCGCATCTGTTGAATGGAGGCGGCCTGTGGCCCTTGAAAGGCAAGGATGGCGTGCTGCATGATGTTCATGTCACGGTTAACCTGCGCAACGAACAGGCTTCACACTGGCCATTCATAAATACGAATTGGCGCACATCGCTGCGGCCTAATCGTGTGGCCATTGAAACAAATGACGGCAAGATCGTCGACGAACTGCTCAATCCACGTGAATCCTTCAAAGGGCATGTGCTTGAAACAAAATGGAACAATTTACAGCTCGCCTACTTTGCCGGATATGCGATGTGGACGTATTTGAATACGCCGTTTCTGTTCGCGTTGCCGGGCGTTCGCACAAAAGAAATTGAACCGTGGCAGGAAAACGGAGAAATGTGGCGGCGGCTGAAAGTTAACTTTCCGAGGGACATTGCCACGCATAGCACCGAGCAGACGTTCTATTTCGACCAAAAAGGACTTCTCAAGCGGCATGATTACGACGTTGAAATATCGGGGGGATCACCAGGAGCGCACTACGTTTCGGAGCTGAAGGAGTTTTCAGGAATAATGGTGCCTACCAAGCGAAGGGTATTTGTGCGGAAGCCGGACGGACGGCCCGACCTAACAGTTCTCACCGTTTCGATTGATCTCAGCGACATAACGTTCAGCTAAGACAAAAAATTTCCTAAAAACATAGACAAGGAAAGAACGACGGAAACGCAATTAAAGCAAAGAACAAAGAAAGCAAAATGAAAACAAACACAGATACAGCAACGCTCACACCTTCCAGGAAGGTCAATGTTCAGCCGACCTCAGCGAAAGCAGAAGTGCCTTCGTCGGTGAATCCGTTCCAAAACCTGTTCGACGCGCAAAAGCAGCTCTTCGCGACCGGAGTTACGCGGAGTTACGACTGGCGCATTGAGCAGCTGGACCGCATGGGCCGGCTCCTCAAGGAGAATGAGGCAGCGCTGCAGCGAGCGATTGCGCAAGATTTCAAGACTGCGAGCCAGGAGCACATATTCGAAACGTTTGGGTGCCTGGGGGAGGTGGAGTTTCAAAAGAGCCAGCTGGCGGAATGGATGAAGCCGATCGAGGCTCCCATACCGCGCGCACTCGCGGCCACCGGGCATCGCGGCATTGTCTACCGGGATCCCTATGGAGTGGCCTTGGTCATTGGCCCCTTCAACGGCCCGCTCCTGTTATTGATCCGTCCCGCGCTCACGGCGCTCGCGGCAGGGAACTGCTGCGTCCTCAAGTTAAGCGAGGCAGTCCAAGCAACCAGCGCGTTACTGCTTAAACTAATTCCCGATTACTTTGAGCCGGACGCCGTGACGGCGATGGCGGGAGGCCGCGAGGAAACGACCGAGTTGCTCAAGCTTCCATTCGATTTCATTTTCTTCACCGGCAGCACGCATGTGGGAAAAGTTGTGGCGCGCGCCGCCGCAGAGAATTTGACGCCAGTGCTTCTCGAACTGGGCGGTCAAAATCCAGCCATCGTGGACGAAACCGCCGACATCGCCGATGCCGCCAAGAAGATAGTTTGGGGCAAGATGGCTTGGGGCGGGCAATGGTGTACGTCACCCGGTTACGCCTGCGTGCACGAGTCGATAGCCGACCGCTTCGTAGCGGAAGCCAGGACAGCGCTCGTTGCGCTATACGGTAAGGAGCCGAAAGACAATCCCGACTATTCGCGCATCATCAGCGCGAAAGAGGTCGCGCGCCTGGCCGCACTTATCGATCCGGCGAAGGTGGTGGCCGGCGGGCGATCAGACGCCGATGCCCACTACCTCGATCCCACAATCATCTATCCGGTGACCTGGGATGATAAAATCATGGAGGACGAAGTCTTCGGCCCCATTCTCCCCATCATGACCTACCGAACGCTCGATGAGGTCTTTGATAAAATTGCCAAAGGACCAAATCCGCTGGCGGCTTATATCTTCAGCCGCAACCAGAGCGCGATTGATCGATTCGTGGGCGAACTGTCATTCGGCGGCGGCGCAGTCAATATGGTCAATGTCCACTTATTTATCGAGACCATGCCGTTCGGAGGTGTCGGACCCGCAGGAATGGGCCACTACTACGGGAAGTATGGTTATGACACGCTGACGCATGCGAAGTCGATGCTAATCTCGCCATCCGGCGTGGTGATCGAGCATCTGTTCCCTCCCTACACCGAGGAAAAGAATGCTGAGCTCAAGATATGGCACGACTACTGAGAGGGAACAAACTGCAAGTCAATGAACCAAGGCACCCACATAGAGTCGCTCTATGACACCTCTGTCGTCACTCCAGCCGTAGCGGGCAAGTCAGCGACTTCGCGCAAGAGGAAGATTCGGACGTTTCTGTTTGTGCCACCGCTCCTGGCGATTGGGGCGGTGGCTGCGGCCTACTTTTTCAGGTTTGACTATCCGTATCTGTCAACCGAGGACGCATACGTCCATGGCAACGAGATTCTTTTGACGTCACGTGTCACCGGCACTGTTGTAGCTATCAACGCTGACGACACTGATCTAGTGCAAAAGGGACAGCCGCTGGTTGTCCTGGACGACAGCGATGCTAAAGTGCAGTTGCTGCAAGCCGAGGGAGCCCTCGGAGACACCATACGCAAGGTTTGCCAATACTTTGCCAACGTCCGTCAGTCCAAGGCAAATGTTGAAGCGTGCAGAGTCGATCTTGCGAAGGCCGAAGACGATTACCAACGCCGAACATCGGCGCGGTCAGGAGCCGTTTCAGCTGAAGACATTACGCACGCGCGCCAAACAGCGGATGGCGCCCGGGCGACGCTCGATGCAGCAAAACAGCAATTGGCGGTGGCCGAGGCATTGGTTGTCAATAGTGACCTGGCGCATCATCCACTGGTCCTCCAGGCCGAAGCGGAGGTTATAGATGCCGACCTGGCATTGCAGCGAACCACGATAAAAGCGCCGGAAACCGGTTACATTGTTCGCCGGAACGTTCAGGTCGGACAACGGGTCACTCCCGACACAGCTTTGCTTACAATTGTGCCCTTGAATCAGATTTGGGTGGATGCGAACTACAAGGAAGGTGAGCTCAGAAACGTTCGGATTAACCAGCCCGTGACTCTGACGTCAGATTTCTACGGGAGGAAAGTCAAATACAAAGGCCGCGTAATCGGGTTGAGCCCGGGCACTGGCGCGGCCTTCTCATTGTTGCCGCCAGATGAAGGCTCGGGCAATTGGATAAAGATTACTCAACGTGTGCCCGTGCGAGTCTTTCTTGACGAACAACAGCTTGAAAGATTTCCACTCCGCATTGGCCTATCGATGAGAACGGTAATCGATACACGTGATCGAAGTGGTGAAAAATTGACCAAAGTTTCCACCACCCAAGCGGTTTACTCAACGCCCATTTATTCCGACGAATGGTCCAAGGCGAACGAGCTAATGCAAAGTCTGGTCACGACCAATTTGCAAGCGCTATCGAGCCTAGTCGCACCACCTTTGCCAGAGCCAACTTTTGGCCAGGCTGAAAAGTGAGCCAAGTCTATGAGTGATACCGCCACAGCTGTGGGGCCATACGTGATGGACAACCCCCGTCCGAAGTCCATCTGGTTCAAAATTGGATTTGTCGGTTCATTGACCTGCCTGGTCTTGCTCGATGGCGTCAACGGCACCGTGATCTCGTCGCTCGGGCAATACCTGATGGGAAGTTTTGCGGCGACACCAGACCAGATTACCTGGGCCACGATTGTCTATTATGTTGGGAAACTGTATGCGCTGCTGCTGGCAGCGAGATTGCAGGAGCGTATCGGGCAACGACGCGCACTATTGGGAGCCGCCACGATTCTTGTCATCTCCACTTCCATTGGGGCGCTGATAACCAATTACCCGTCACTGCTCGCGATCATCTTAATTCAAGCTGGCGCCGGGGGCATGATGATAGCGCTCGGCCAAGGTGCTTTGCTGATGGCTTTTCCGCGAAGAGATCAAACCATCGTCCAACCCATTTTTGCACTAGCCTCCGTCATGTTCCCGGCAACCATTGCCCAGTGGTTTTGGGGAATTTTCGCCTACAACTTTCATTGGCAGCAAGCCTACCTTTGCATAGTGCCATCGGGGTTGCTCGGTTTTAGCTGGCTTTTTTGGAATCAGAACATGCTGAGCACTGCCACCCGTCCCGTCCCCGTTCCTATTGGAAAAATTATCCTGATGGTGACTTCTCTGTTCGCCATTGTTTACACGTTGCAGCAAGGGAATCGCAACCGGTGGCTGGAGTCACCAAACATAGTCTGGGCACTGTTGCTGGCTGCTGCGTGTCTTCTCGGGGTTGCATTTACCGAATCCGACGGCCGACCAACGTATCTCCCATATAGAGCGTTTCGTTACGCGAACTTCACCTTCGGCCTCAGTACGGCCATGCTCGCAGGCATCGCTTTTCTGGGAGGCGGTTCGGTAATTTCCGGGTATACCGCCGGCGTATTGACCTACACGGTTTTCGACGCCGGACTGGTTCAACTTTCCGCTGCAGCCTTTTCTACGATCGCATTGTTGACAGCCGGTATTGCGTTTCGATTTATGAAGCTTCCGGGGGTCCTCGTTATCTATTTTGGCCAGATCTTGTTTATCATTGCCATGTGGAACCTCGGTCAAGCGCCCTCGAACATTCATTTTTGGGGAATGGTTCCCTGGCTTATCCTCCGCGGATTCGCGTTGGGCTGTCAGTTCCTTCCAGCCACCTTGATGACGTTGACGTGTTTGCCTGCAGAAGACGACGTGGCCGCAGCAGGCATGTTTAATTTCTCCCGCCAATTCGGAGCGCTCCTTGGCATTGCCTGGCTCCAAACGCTCCGAGAACACCTCGCGAATCGCAACCAAACCATATTTGGCAATGCGCTGTCGTTTACAAATCCTAACGCGATCAATTACGCTCAAGCGCTGCGGCACGTCCTCTTATCATCCGGAGTCGATCCTTTGCAAACGGCACCAACAGCGACGGCTCTCATGATGGACGAAACGAGGCGCCAGTGGCTAAATATCTCTTTCAACGGATGTTTCCAGGCGCTTTCCGCGCTCTTTCTGTTCACATTTCCTCTGATGATATTGGCTCGCATTCTGACGTCGCGCTTCTTGAAACCACCTTCATGCTAATGTTTCAGATACGAATTTCATTTCTGCGGTCCTGCAGGATTATCCCAGTCGCAATGTTGTTACTCGCGATGGGTTGTGAGGTCGGCCCCGATTATCACAGCCCGAAAGTCGAAGTGCCCGCCCAATGGACATCGAATCTGGCCGGAGGTGAAACCAACGGCCCCGCAGATATTGAACGCTGGTGGAAGAACTTCGACGATAATGAACTTGATTCGCTCGTCGCGACAGCCGTCGAGTCCAACCTGACGCTTCAGGTTGCAGAGGCAAGGGTGCGGGAGGCACGCGCCCAAAGAGGAGCTACTGCTGGAGAGCTTTGGCCCTCAGTCGGAAGTTCCGCAGGCTATTCTCGGAATCGTTATGGACAGAATAGCTTCCCGCCCGTTCAGGGCGTCCCCCTGGATTATAATCTCTATAACGGCTCTTTTGATGCCGCATGGGAATTGGATGTTTTCGGCGGTACGCGTCGCGCTGTGGAAGCCGCAGACGCCCAGATCGGATCGGCCGAGTATAGCGAGCGCGACATCCTGGTATCGTTAGTGGCGGAAGTCGCGCGAAACTACATAGAGGCCCGCGCTTATCAGCAGCGTCTCGTTATCGCGCGGGAGAATATTCGAGCGCAGCAAAACATCGTGGATCTCGCCTCCGATCGCTTTCAGACCGGTCTTGGCAACCAGTTGGATATTGAACAGGCCAAAGCCCTGCTCACGGCTACTACAGCACAGGTGCCTTCGCTTGAGACAGGCTTCGTTGAAGCCGTGCACAATTTGGAAGTGCTACTGGGCCAAGCGCCAGGCACTTTGACGGACCAGATGTCAGAAATTAAGGATATTCCACTCACACCGCCATCGGTGCCGGTGGATTTGCCATCCGACTTGCTGTGGCGCCGGCCGGATATTCGGAAGGCGGAGCGCGAACTGGCAGCCGCTACCGCACAAATCGGCGTGGCCAAAGCTGATTTGTATCCGAAATTCTCGCTGACAGGCATTGCTGGCGTGGAGAGCGTGGACGCAGGTACGTTTGCGCAATATGCTAGCCGTTATTGGTCGGCCGGTCCAAGTGTGCAATGGGAAATCTTCGAGGCGGGCAGCCTAATGGCAAATGTTCGCGTTCAAAACGCCCGCCAGGAAGAGGCTTTGAATGAATACAAACAAACCGTCCTGGTGGCGCTCAAAGATGTGGAAAGCGCGCTAACTGCCTACGCCAAAGAACAAGTGCGACGTGAATCACTAACTCAATCTGTGCAGGCCGATAATCGGGCGACGGAAATAGCAACCCAACTATATAAGAGTGGCCTGGTGGATTTTTCGCGCGTGCTGGATTCGCAAACGTCCCTTTACGCGGCGCAAGATGCCCTGGTGCAAAGTGACCAAACGGTCTCGCTAAATTTGGTGCAGCTTTACAAAGCGCTCGGTGGCGGTTGGCAGAATGAGTACAAAGCAGCTTCCCGGTGAGACTTCGGCCCGTCTCCAAAAAACAGATACTATATGAATATCGACACAGTCCTACTGAACCCCCCTTCCGATGATGAAATCCAATTTCCAGTTTCCATTCACCGGAAATTGCAGAAGTCGGTTTTGTGTAAATTGATTTGGCAGCATCAATTTTTTGCGGGGCTGGACAAGCAGCATGTTGAGCTACTCGCAAGCTTGGCGATGGAAACGAGATTTGAGCCAGGTCAATACGTGGCCAAAGAGGGAGACCTAGCAAACCGATTTTACCTGATATTGGACGGAGCGGTTGAGATGCAGTCTGGAAGTGACGATGGCCTGATCCAAAAGTTGGGGGCTGGAGACCCATTGGGGTGGTCGTGGTTGTTCGAACCACACTTCTTTCATTTCTCAGCGCGGGCGGTAGAGCCAACGAACTCGATATTTTTTTATGGCACTATACTCCGCCATTATTGTGAGGATGATCATGACTTGGGTTATGAAATCATGAGGCGTTTCGGGCGGGTGATGGTTAAAGATTGGATGGTTTATCGAAAAATCTCGCGTGATATTCAGGATGTAGCGACAAGTTTTGGGCAAAACTCGGCGACAATTAAATAAACACCTCTTGTATACAAGAGTGGCCTGGTGGATTTTTCGCGCGTGCTGGATTCAAAAACGTCGCTTTACGCGGCGCAAGATGCCCTGGTCCAAAGTGACCAAACGGTCTCGCTAAATTTGATGCAGCTTTACAAAGCGCTCGGTGGCGGTTGGCAGAATGAGTACAAAGCAGCTTCTCGGTGAGACTTCGGCCCGTCTCCAAAAAAGAGAGAAACCATGAATGAATATGTATTGCTGTTATTATCGTTGGAGGCGGCTTTGGTCTCGTCATTGCAGCGTTGGTTTCTTCAGTTCGAATAAGCGTGATTACTCGAAAGAGTAACTATGGGCTTACTTAGTCGAGGAATTCACAGAAACAGAAACACGCATTAAAATTTCGGCATGATTGAAATTGAAATAGTGAGGTCGTCAATGCTGAAGCATGAAACAACAAGCGTCCTCTTAGCGCCTAAGAGCGCACTTAGGGAGCACGCGGCCAAGCTATGAAGACAATCCACCTTGAGTCAATAGCTCAATTTGAAACGACATACAAACAAAAAAAGGTAAACGAAAGATAAACTATGACCACTGCAATAACTGAACCGTCCGTCGCAAGAGAACCAGTAGGGAAAACTCAACCCGCTCAGGCAAGCGCTGGCACACTGACTGAGAAAATCCAAACCAAGCTAAACAACCCCGCGAGCAGTCCGGATTTCGACCTGCATGGCGGTGTGAATGATGTGCTGAAAGACGTTGGACTAACAGCCGCGGACAGTGGAGGCAAACTTACCTTTTACGGTCAGGATCCGATAATTCCGGGACGTTTGAGGTATGGCGCCATGGCCGCCGTGGGTCTGGCTGCAAAGACCGTAGCGTTGGCCGCACTCTGGAAATCTCAGACAGGCGAGGGTCAGGACATTCATGTTGACGTTCGAAAAGCTCTCCGGCGCTTTTGCGGTTTTTTCGACGGGAAGTGGGAAACAATTAACGGGCGTGGCCCGGCGGCAGGTTCCGAACGGGACAACCCATTTTGGGAGATGCCGCTCTTCCGAAAAACTCGCGACGGGCGTCACGTGGTGGCTCTCAATGTTTATCCCAGGGTGCACTCGCGCGCGCTCAATTTTCTGCGATGCAGTGACAGTCCAGAATCTGTGAACAACGCCATTCTCCAGTGGCGGGCGGACGAACTGGAGGCGGCTGGGCAAGAGGCCGGACTTGTCTTCGCCAAGGTGCGGACCTTCGAAGAATTTATCAAGGAGCCCCAGTACACCGATGTGCTCTCCAAAATGCCGCTTATTTCATTGGAGAAAATCGGCGAAAGTGACCCAGTACCGTTCAAGCATGGTGCCAAGAGCCCCCTGGAAAGCATTCGCGCCTTCGGCATGGGCCACGTGATTGCCGGGGCCAGCATAGGCAGAGATCTCGCCTATTACGGCGCCGACGTCCTCAACATCTGGAGGCCTAACGACACGGAAGTCGATGCCCTTGCGTGGGACGTGCAGGTTGGGATGCGTTCCACGATACTGGATGGCTCCAAAGAAGATCGTGCCAAGTTCGACCACCTTCTGAAAGATGCCGACGTGTTCTTCTCGAACCGGCGCCCTGGCTATTTGGAGCGATATGGCCTTACCGCTGAAGAACTCAGCCTTAAAAAGCCGGGTTTGATTCATGTCAAGGTGGTTCTCCATGGCGAGCAGGGTCCCTGGTCAAATTGGGTTGGGTTCGATGAGATCGGCGCGGCAGTATCGGGCTTGTTTACCATCGAGGGGACGCCAACCCAGCCCAAGTCGCCGCCGATTTTGCCGATTTGCGACAACATTGTGGCATGGCTCGGTACTATCGGTGTACTTGAGGCCCTGCGACGCCGTGCCACCGAGGGAGGAAGCTATCGTGTCACCGTGTCCCTGACCAGAACGGTCCTATGGCTGCTCTCATTGGGCGTATTCGACCGGGCATACGCACAGCAAACCGCCGGCTCTACAGACGAACACGCGTACGTCGCTCCGGATCTCTTCACTGCCGAAACTCCATTGGGCACGTATCAAGGCATGACCGACCAAGTGGTTTTGTCTCGGACCCCGGGTTCCTTCCGGACCGTGCTTGTCCCGAGGGGTTCTTCGAAACCTGAATGGCTGCAAGCGAAATAAATTCTGTTCCGCAAACTTCAACGAAAATTAAATCTGCAAACGAAAAAAACTATTATGAATACAAATGTAACTGAACTCCGAGTCACGAAATCATGCCGCCAGGCGGTGAGCAAAGCAACAACAGCTCGACTGTTCTTCCTGGAGGCAAGCGGCGGTGGCCGCATCATTTCGGTAAATCCCGATGGCTCGGACAAAAAGGTCGTCCTCACCGGTGGCCGAATCCCTGACGGAATTGCCGTGGATGCTTTGGCCGGCCACATTTACTGGACGAACATGGGCGTGCCGAACCGGAACGACGGTTCCATCGAACGCGCAGATCTCGATGGCCAGAATCGGAAGACCATCGTTCCGGAGGGCGGAACGTTTACCCCCAAGCAGCTTCACCTCGCGAAAGAAACCGGCAAACTCTATTGGTGTGATCGTGAAGGGATGCGGGTCATGCGCTCGAACCTCGATGGTTCAAAAATCGAAACTCTCGTGGACTCGAGCCAGGGGGACGAGCGGCCTGGCAAGGACCAGACGAAATGGTGTGTTGGAATTACCGTGGATCCCGTACGCGGACAAATCTATTGGACGCAGAAGGGTCCCGAAAAAAGCGGAAAAGGTCGCATATTCCGCGCAAACATCGAAATCCCCAAAGGCGAAACGGCGGCCAACCGTACCGATATCGAGGTGTTTTTCGACGGTTTGCCGGAGCCGATTGACCTGGAGCTCGATCACCAGAATCGCATCCTCTATTGGACCGACCGCGGGTCCTGGCCCCTGGGCAACACGGTCAATCGCGCATCCGTGGAAGCAAAACCCGGCGAAGCCAATCCAGAGATTCTGGTCAATCACCTCATGGAAGCCATTGGTATCGCTCTCGACTTCAAAGGTGACCGGATGTTTTTCACGGACCTAGCCGGCACTGTATACACTGCGAAACTGAACGGATCGGAGATGAGACCGATCCTAATGGCCCAAGGCAACCTCACCGGCATTGCTCATGCCGAAGTCGCTTAGTTTTCAAAAATCAACAAACCAAGAAACAAATAAAACAATAAAACAAAAGAAAGGAAACAGTTATGTCATACAACAAACCAATCAAACAAATTGCAATCGTTGGCACGGGTGTCATCGGTGCCAGTTGGGCAGCTTATTATTTGGCCCGAGGCTTCAATGTCGTCGCAACAGACCCGGCGCCAAACGCCGAAGTTAACCTGCGCAAATATGTTGACGAGGCATGGGAACTTTTAACCGCCGCCGGCCTGTCACCCGGCGCGGATCGCAAACGGCTCACCTTCACGACCAGCTTGCCGGACGCGCTTTCGAAGGCTGACTTCATCCAGGAAAGCGGTCCCGAACGTCCGGATTTCAAGATCAAACTCTATGCTGATATGGACGCCGTTGCGCCTGTGGATTCAATCATCGCGTCCAGTTCGTCTGGCATTACGCCGAGCGTCATTCAATCGGGGTGCAAGCATCCGGAGCGGGTCCTTCTCGGGCACCCTTTCAATCCGCCGCACATTATCCCACTTGTGGAAGTGGTCGGTGGGACCAAGACGTCGCCTGAAGCAATCCAAAAGGCGATGAACTTTTATGCAGAAATCGGCAAGAAACCAATCCTTCTGCACAAAGAACTTCCTGGCCATGTCGCCAACCGACTGCAAGCGGCTCTTTATCGAGAGGTGGTCTACTTGATCGAGCAGGGTGTGCTGAGTGTCTCGGATGCGGACGATGCTGTGAGCTACGGACCCGGCCTGCGTTGGGGCGTCATGGGACCCAGTTTGCAATGGCACCTCGGCGGCGGCGCTGGCGGGATTAAGCATTACATGGAACATCTAATGGACCCCTTGGCCGCCCTGTGGAAGGCCCTCGGCAACCCGGTGCTTACTCCTGCACTCAAACAGACTATCATTGACGGCGTCACCAAGGAAGCCGCCGACCATTCGGTGAACCAACTCGCCCGGGAGGAAAACAAATTGCTTGTTGGCTATCTCAAACTGCGCGCCGAAGCCGGCAATGGTGAGGTAAAGGTCGCAAGTTAAGGAAAATGCGCGAATCATAAATGGATTATACCGCGGGCACCGAGGTTACGTTGGTGCCCTGGTGCCCGCGGCTCCAGTAAGTCTCTACAAGGAGACATCATGAAAATATCTGACAGCAGAAACCAGTTCTTTGTGGCTGCCGTGGCCTTCCTTATAGCGTTGCTGGCGATTTTGCCAGGAGCTTCGAAGACCCACGCGGCGGATGCAGAAAGTGACTCGGAACTCGCCAAACAGACTCAGAACCCGGTGGCCAACCTTATCAGCGTTCCGTTTCAGAACAACACGTATTTCGACGCCGGGCCTTACCACCGAACAGCAAATGCTCTGCTCATCGAGCCGGTCATACCGTTTAAGCTGGACGACGATTGGCTTCTGATCACACGAACGATAGTTCCATTACTGTATCAACCCCGGATTTCGCCATCGCAAGGGGAAACATTTGGGCTGGGCGATATGGAACCGCAGTTCTATCTGTCGCCCGCCCATCCGGGTTCTATTATCTGGGGTTTTGGCCCGGAACTCGTATTGCCAACGGCGACCGACAAAACACTCGGAGTTCGCAGGTTTGGTGGAGGCCCCGCCGCCGTAGCTCTGACGATCCAAGGACCGGTTGTTGCAGGCGCGCTCGTGAACAACGTCTGGACCGGTTATCAGGATGGAAGGCGGATCAACGAAATGACTTTGAATCCGTTCTTTTTCTACAACTTGCGCCGCGGCTGGTATCTTTGCTCCAGCCCTGTCATTACGGCGGACTGGGATTCCGAGTCTCGCAATATTTGGACCGTGCCAGTCGGGGGAGGCATCGGACGTCTTTTCAAAATCGGAGGCCAAAGCATTAACGCTCGCGTTCAGGGCTTGTATAACGTGTCGCGACCGGATTATGCGCCCAGTTGGCAACTGCAATTCCAGATCCAATTCCTGTTCCCCACCAAAAAGCACTAATAGGAATCAGTTATCTCTCCTTTAATTTGTCATGAACTCGAATCTCGCCGATCCTGCCTTTTGGAGCCGTTTGCAGTTCGGCTTCACCATTGCCTATCATTACCTTTTTCCCCAGCTTACCATGGGGCTGGCATGGTTTCTGGTCTATTGGAAATGGCGTGCTTTGCGCACCGGTGACGAGAAATACAACCAGGCGGCTCGATTTTGGGCCAAAATCTTTGGATTGAACTTTGCCGTTGGTGTCATCACCGGTATTCCGATGGAGTTTCAATTTGGAACGAACTGGGCCGGCTTCACCAAGTACGCGGGGGGTGTGATTGGACAAACACTATCAATGGAGGGGATGTTCGCCTTTTTTCTTGAAAGTGCTTTCATCGGCGCACTGATCTGGGGCGAAAAGAAGCTTGGCCCGCGCTATCACTTTCTCGCGGCCGTGGCGGTCGCTACGGGTAGCTGGCTGTCTGCTTACTTCATTTTGGTCACCAACGCTTTTATGCAACATCCGGTGGGTTACCAAGTGGAGCCGGACGGAACTATTGGTATCGCCAGTTTTGCCGCTTACCTGCTCAACCCATGGGCGTGGGTACAATATTCACACAATCAAATGGCTGCGCTGGTGACAGGTTCATTTGTGGTTTCGGCCATCGGGGCTCTCTATACCTTGCGAGGAATTCATTTGGCCCAGGCTCGTCTCTATTTGCGGGCAGGCATCTTTGCAGGACTTGTTGCTTCTCTCTTGGTGGCTTTTCCGACCGGCGACCAGCAGGCAAAGATGGTAGGCAATCACCAACCGGTGACGCTCGCGGCCATGGAGGGAAAATTCGAGGGCGGCACTGAAGCCGGAGTTGCCATGATTGGCCAGCCGAACGTCGCAGAGCGACGGCTTGATAACCCGATCGAAATCCCTGGTGCGCTTAGTTTTCTGGCCTACGGGCACTTCGGAAGCTATGTCCACGGGCTGACGGAATATCCCGAGGATGTGTGGCCCGACAACATTGAGCTCTTGTACTACTCATTTCACATCATGATAACGCTTGGAACCATCTTCATACTGCTCATGGCCTTGGCCGCGTTTCAAGATTGGCGCGGTCGCCTGGAGTCAAACACGCTGTTGCTTTGGGTTTTGATGCTTGCCTTTCCGTTTCCGTACATCGCCAACACGCTCGGATGGATGACCGCCGAACTGGGGCGCCAGCCTTGGTTGATCTATGGCCTATTTCACACCCGCCAGGGTTATAGCCAGGTAGTAAGCAATGGCAACACCGTATTCACCTTAATTGGGTTTACAGGCCTTTATTTTGTCCTCGGTGTCTTGTTTCTCTTTCTAGTGGGCCGCGAAATAGGTCACGGCCCGGTCGGGGAAATGACTCCCGAGTTTGGAGAGGAGCTATAAATATGATCGCAATCTGGTTTGGTATTGTTAGTTGCATGCTCATTGCTTACGTGGCGCTAGATGGGCGCAACTTTGGAGCTGGCATGTTGCATTGGATCGTCGCAAAAACTCCCTTGGAACGGCGGCAGGTCGTGGCGGCAATTGGGCCGCTCTGGTCGTGGCATGAGGTCTGGCTGGTCGGGTTTGGCGGCACGCTGGTCGCGGTATTTCCACGGTTGATGGCCTCGGCTTTTTCCGGTTATTACCTCGCCCTAATGCTGATTCTATGGGGACTGATTCTGCGCGGCATTGCCCTGGAAGTAGCCGGCCATATTAATGACCCACTTTGGCAGAACTTTTGGGACTTCGTATTCACGTTCGCCAATTTCCTGCTGGCCATTCTGTTCGGTGTTGCGGCTGGCAATCTGGAACGGGGCGTTCCGCTCGATGTGAACGGTAATTTCTCCATGGCCTTTTTTACGGATTTTAAAACGAGCGGTTATGTTGGGCTGTTGGATTGGTACACGCTATCAGTTTCGGTGTTTGTGACCGTGCTGTTGGCCGCGCATGGCGCGACTTATCTCACGTTGAAGACACAAGCCGCCATTCATGCCCGCAGCGCAACCTGGGCCAACTATTTGTGGTTGTTGGTCGTCCCCCTATTTTTTGCCATCTCAATTGAATCATGGATTATTCGGCCGGAGCTTTTCCGTGGTGCCCTTCACAAGCCATTTTGCTGGCTGGGATTGCTCACGATTATTGCATCAGCCATCACGCTGATTTCGGGCCTGGCCACTCGCAGCGAAAAACGAGCGTTTATTGGATCGAATGGCCTTCTTGTGGGCGTCCTGGCCACAGGTGCCGCCGCGTTCTTTCCGGAAATGCTTCATTCCACCCTAGCTCCGGAAAATTCGCTGACGGCCTATGCAGTGGCCTCGAATCGGAGTGCTTTCCTGCTTGCTTCCATTTGGTGGCCAATCAGTTGCGTTCTCACCATCATCTATTTCATTCTCATGTCTCGTCGTTATTCGCGAAAAGCGAGCACGGATCGGGACAACTAGGGCTTTTTAAAACCAAAAGAAAAAAAGAAAAAGGAGAAATTATGAACAAGCATCGACCACGTGTTGTTATCGTTGGCGGAGGTTTCGGTGGCCTGGCGGCCGCCAAGGCTCTCCGCTGGGCACCCGTTGAAGTAATTCTGATCGACCGAACCAATCACCATCTATTCCAACCACTGCTCTACCAAGTGGCGACTTCCGTCTTGGCTCCAGGCCAGATCGGGACTCCCATTCGTGGCATTCTCGAAAGGCATAGGAATACCACGGTGATCCTTGGCGAAGTGTCTGCGGTCAACAAGGACCAACGCTATGTTGTCGCCAGCTCCGCGGATCGTCCGGAGGTACAGATTCCGTATGACTACCTGATCCTCGCGACGGGCCAGCGCCATAGTTACTTTGGCCACGACGAATTTGAGCGCTTCGCCCCTGGCTTGAAAAGTCTCGCGGACGCTGAAACTGTCCGAAACCGCATTTTGCAGGCATTTGAGCAGGCCGAGGCCGAACTGGACCCGAAAGCCCATCGTGATCTGCTGACCTTCGTCCTGGTCGGCGCTGGACCGACCGGTGTTGAGATGGCGGCAGCGCTGGCCGTACTGGTGCGAACCACGTTACGGTCTGAGTTCCGGCGGGTCGACCCGCTCTCCGCTCGCATCGTTCTGGTCGACATGGCAAACCGTGTACTGGGAACATTTGCTGAAGACCTTTCGAACGCCGCCAGAAGAAGGCTGGAACAGTTGGGCGTTGAGGTGTGGTTGGGCCACGGCGTGGATAGGATTGACGCCGAAGGCGTAATTGTAGCAGGTGAAAGAATCGCGAGCAAGACCGTAATCTGGACCGCGGGGGTTGCTCCCTCACCGGCGGGAAAGTGGTTAGGTGTAGAGACGGACCGTGCGGGGCGTGTCAAGGTGCAGCCCGACCTAACAGTACTTGGGCATACGGAGATTTTCGTTGTCGGAGACACCGCCTCGCTCCTGCAGGACGGCAAGCCTTTGCCAGGAGTGGCCCAGGTTGCGATGCAGGAGGGCCACTATGCAGGAAATTTGATCCGTAGGCGAGTCGAAGGGAAATCTGCACCGCGCCCTTTTCGATACTTCGACAAAGGTAATATGGCGGTGGTCGGCAATGGCTTTGCTGTTTTGCAAAGCGGCAAGCTGCATCTCAGCGGATTTTTCGCCTGGCTTGCCTGGGCGGTCATTCATATCCAGTTTCTGGCGACAGCCAATCTCCGGATCAGTGTATTTGTGCAATGGGTTTGGACCTACCTGACTGGACAAAGAGGGTCTCGTTTGATTGTGGAGCGCCATGCACTTGCAGGTGAAGCAGTACCGAAGCAGAAGCAGGAGAATCAACCGCTAGTGGGAAACGAAAATCCGGTGTCGGCGATTGCATCGAAATGATCCTAAAATGAACCACAGGCAAAGAAATGGAATAGGAGCATAGGTGCCACGGCTGCGAGGCTGCGTAGGCTTGGTCCGCGCTAAAAAAGCGAAATATCGCAATGGCTGAACGTATGAACTCTTCTGTAGCAACCACGTTCGTGTTGATTGTTCTGGCACGGATAACCGACATGACACTGGACACACTTAGGATGGCATCAATTGTCCAGGGACGGCGGGCGTTCGCGGCGTTACTTGGCTTCGTCCAGTCCGTGATTTATATCCTCGCCATAGCAAAAGTCCTGTCAAACATGAACCACCCAATTTATGCCCTCGCTTACGGCATCGGGTTTGCACTCGGAACCTTCCTCGGGGTCACCATCGAGCAACGGCTCGCCTTTGGGCTCCAGATCACATCTCTCTTCACAAAAAGAGGGGCGGAAATGGAGAGAGCCCTGATATCGGCTGGCTACCGCATTGCGAGGGTGGATGCGCATACGCGCGAGGGAGATGTTGCCGTACTCTATGTGGAAGTGCCACGTAAGCAGACGAGAAAACTGATTCGTGAGGCAGGCGTAATCGATGAGACCTGCTTTTGCATTGTGAATGATATTCGGACTGCGGATTTTGCGGTACGTAGCATGATCTCGAAGCCGGTGCATGAAGGTAACCGAGCCATTGTGAACAACTTTGGCAAATACATAGTGATGGCATTTGCTTGGCTAACTATGGCAGTCATAGGTCCGTCACAGGTTAGCGCAATTGACTACCAACCTTTCGACTGGGTTCCGTTGAATCCCGGAACAAGCGTCGCATTAAGCTACTACGAATTTGCAACCTATGGTGAGTACAACAATACCATAATGGGAACCTACAAGAGCGACACGCATCTCGACAGCGAGGTCGGGATAGCACGTTACCTTTACTACGGTAATCACTACTTCTTCGGCCGGCCGTGGGTTTTGGATTTCGTCCTGCCGTTTGGAACATTAAATGACGGCAAGATCAACGGTTATCGCCTGGGAAATGCTTCCGGGGTGGCCGACCCGTTGGTCAGCGCAGGGTATTGGCTCCTCACTCAACCCGAACACAGGCGCTGGATCTCAATCGTGGACTTTCTCACGCTGCCCATTGGAACTTATGACAAACACGAAGCGCTCAACTTGGGCGGGAACCGATGGCAAAATGATTTTCAGGCCGATTTCACTCAGGGCTTCCTCAACAAGTTTACCATTGATGTATCGGCCGACTGGATCCACTACTGGGACAACACGGAGGCTGGTACAGGCAGCCAGACCCTTCGCCAGGACGCCACCTTCGGCGCATACGCATGGCTCAGCTATGATGTGACATCAACTGTGCACAAAGCAATGCCGTGGGCTTCAAATGCATTTGTTGCCGTCGGCTACGCCGGTCTTTTTGGCGGAAAGCAGAAGCTCGATGGCATATACACAGGAGCAGAAACCAGAGAGGACCAGATCCGGTTAACGTATTCGCAATTCATTACGCCCACCTGGCAGATTCTTGTTTCTGCCAGCCACGACGTATCGGTGTCCGGTCAGTTCAAACAAGATTTGGGCATAACAGTCCGCATCTCAAAACTGTTTTAACCAATAGTGGTCAAACCGGTCATACCCTTGAACCAGTACTCTCAGCCCCTTTAATCACGGTATCGCCCTAAGTAACTGGCTGGAGGCAAAACGCAAAGTGACTTTTCAAGTTGCAAACTTGCGCCATAAATCCCTAACTTGGGCCAGCCAAAAAAGCCGCGCCTGTGGCAAAAAAATCGCGATGACGTAGGAAACCGAAAATGCCTGCCGCAGATCATGGGAGCGGATTTCAACACGTGCAGCAACCAACGCCACGCAGTTGCCGCTGATCTGCAATCTGGTCATTCAGCGGCAATACGAGCCGCTCATTTTTCGGGCCAGAGCGAGCAGTAACAGGAACGGTACTTTGCTTTCCATACGGGTAAGGAACCCGAGAGACCCCCAACGCAACAGCTGATGAGGCGAAGCTAGCCTTTGTGGATCATGGCGCCGATGGTCGGCCCCCCCGGAAGTGTAAGTAACTGTACACCTAGTCGAGGAATACGCGGAAGCGAAAAGGTGAATTAGTATTTCGGGCGTGATGACAACAGCAATGGAGTCAATGTTAGAACAAGCGCTCGGAGCTCTTGAGGTCTTGCGTGACCGCGGAATGACTGCAGGTAACAGCCAGAGAATGAAGGCGGCATACCTGACTGGCGTCGGCGAGGCTGAGTCGCTCGTGGTGGGTGAAATGACCGTGCCGCGCCCCAAGGAAAATGAAGTCCTGGTGCGGGTTCGTGCAGTATCGGTCACCCCATCCGAGTTTCAATGGTTTACCACCTTCAGGCTGCCGTTTGGCGAGCCGCGACAGTTTCCCATCGTGCTCGGCCATGATTTTTCCGGTGTGGTGGCGGCGCTGGGCGGTAAGGTCACCGGTTTTCGGGTCGGTGATGAGGTATTCGGGTTGAATGATTGGTTCTCCAACGGCGCGCAAGCCGAATATTGCACAATTAACGCCAATGCCCTGGCCCGCAAACCGAGATCGCTCAATCATGCCGCTGCTGCGGTTGTCCCCATCCCCGCCCTCGCTGCCTGGCAGGGTCTGTTCGACCACGCGAAGCTGAAACGGGGTCAGCGGGTTTTGATTCATGACGTGACCGGTAGCGTCGGCAGTTTCGCGGTGCAGATGGCGCATTGGCGCGGCGCTTATGTGATCGCCACGATTTTGTCCGGCAATGCGGACTTTGCCCGTTCCCTGGGGGCCGACGAAGTGATTGATTGTCGGACAACACGATTTGAGGACACGGCCAGCAACGTGGACGTCGTATTTGACAGTGTCGGCGGCGACCTCCTGGGGCGTTCCTGGGGCGTTCTGGCCAAGGGCGGCAGGGCAGTAACCATCGCGCCGCAGAGCCTTGCGGCAAGCGATCATCGAGTTCGCGACGCATTTGTACAAGTTCGGGCTGACGGTGCGCTGTTGACGGCGTTGGCACATCTGATTGACGTTGGCCAGATCCGTGTGTTCGTTGGCAAAACATATCCACTCGCTGAAGTTCGCACCGCCTATGCCAGCGCACGGCAGGGCAAGCTTCACGGGCACGCTGCACTACGACTCGACGACCAAATTTCGGGTGACTATCAAGCACCAATCAACCGTGCAGGAGACATTATCTGACTTCAACCACAAGGTAAAAATCTGTTAACTTACTATGATCTACGGAATGCAAATCGAATCCACGCTGGCGAGCAGATGTGCATTGCTGTTGGTAATCTTCGCCGTGATATTGGGGTGGCTGGCACGACGTACGTTTCGCAGGTTGAAAAGCAGACTGGATGCCCCGGCCCAATCAGGACCAAGACGCTTTCGTTGCGGCCTCCTCTTTCCTGATGAAGTGACAGTCGTCATGGAAAATCGTCCAGCAGCACACTTCTCAGCCGCTACGAGCCGTTTTCGCAGCAGGACTAAAATAACTTTTTTAAAACGAGGCGAAGTGATCCAGCTGGAGAAAAATTCAGGGGTAAAGAATGTCGAAACAAAAAGTGGTGTCGTTTGGTTGACGGGCATGCCGGCGAACGGCGACGTGCTGCTGCAAACCGGCGAAAAGTTTGAATTGCAAAATCACTGGCCTTATGTATTTGAAGCATTGGAACCAGCTGAACTCCTTTTGCTTGAGATTTAAGAGGTACCTATTCTATGAGTGATGCGAGCCAAAATCGCGCCCACGATTTAAGAATCAAACCAGGCCCCGGTACCACATGTGGTTACACCATTTGTTTGCAGCGCTTGATCCAAAAACGTGCATACGAACTTTATGAAGCACGTGGCGCCAGACCAGGTCGTGAACTTGACGACTGGTTGATGGCTAAGAAGGAACTCAAACACCATTTGAGTTTGTGAAGAGAATGATGATCATGAAGAATCACACGACTACCTCGACGCCAAGATCCTACAAAACGGCAAATGACATTCCCGAACAACGGAGAGTGCAAATTAATTGCCTTACCAACCAGCGGTTGGCTGGTGCCACCGATTTGCAGATGCAGATGAAACGTCTCGATAACGCATGCCGCTGGCTAATTTGCCGGTATCATCTTGGGCAAACGAAACCGAATTTCAATCTGCAATCCAAACAAAAACAAAAACCGACAAAACTATGAACTACATTACAACCAAAGACAGCACAAAAATCTATTACAAGGACTGGGGCAAGGGGCAACCGATTGTCTTCAGCCACGGATGGCCGCTTAGCGCCGATGCGTGGGAAGATCAGATGTTTTTTCTAGCCGCGAACGGCTACCGTTGTATTGCCCACGATCGCCGTGGCCACGGTCGTTCGAGTCAGCCTTGGCACGGCAATGACATGGACACTTATGCCGATGACCTTTCCGAGTTGGTAAAGGCACTTGACTTGAAGGGGGCAGTTCATGTTGGTCATTCGACCGGCGGTGGTGAAGTCGCACGCTATATCGCCCGTCATGGTAACAAGCGCGTGGCAAAGGTTGTGTTGATCGGCGCAGTGCCTCCTCTCATGTTGAAGACCGCCGCGAACCCTGGCGGACTGCCGATCGAAGTTTTTGATGGAATCCGATCAAATGTGTTGGCAGATCGCTCCCAGTTTTTCAAAGACCTAACCATGCCGTTCTACGGCTACAATCGTCCGGGCGCAAAGGTCTCCGAGGGTGTGCGTGATTCATTCTGGTTGCAGGGTATGATGGCGGGAATGCCGGCAAGCTATTTCTGCATCAAAGCGTTTTCGGAAACCGACCAGACTGAGGACTTGAAGAAAATTGACGTTCCCACCCTTATAATTCACGGGGACGACGATCAGATCGTGCCGATTTCGGATTCCGCAATGCTCTCGTCCGAGCTCGCAAAAAACTCAGCCTTGAAGATTTACAAGGGAGCGCCGCACGGCTTGTGCACCACCCATAAGGACCAGATTAACAAAGATCTCTTGGCCTTCATCGAAGCATAAACATCGACAGGTAAATGTTAGCAACCCGGAGCGAATGGAGCTACATGGACGAGTCTAGACTGAGCCCTCACGACGATAAGACCATCAATCACTCCGGGTTACTAAAATAAAAACACTGGATAGAACAGATCACAGCAAGGCGCTCAGTCTCGCCATCGCCACAATCGGGGCGACGATCCGTGCAGCGATAGACCATGCAGATAAAGCGACTGACACCGGCACAGAATGACGCCGCTTCGACACGACGAAAACTCATGTTTGAAAGCTTCGCAATCCGTTCAGCCACCTCACGCCGACAGTTTCCAGCCACTGCGACAGGGCGGTAGTGAGCATACCTCTTTAGAGTAAGGAGTCTCTTACCCAGTTGAGGAATTCACGGAAATCGAATTTGTGTCAGAATGAAATCATGAATGAGGATAGCATGAACGAAGCTCATGGAATTTTAATTCCAATTCGATGGATTGGTGTTGAGATAGCAAATATCAAAGTCCGGCAGCAGGATTTTGATCCATCCAAAAATTACCACTTCCCGGATGCTGCAAATCGAACCAATACGACTTCGCGGGATCCTTCCTGCTCAGCCCGTCGGCGGCGGGTTATCAATGCCGGTCTTCACCTATGAAAGCCATCATCATTTACGATAACTGCGCTTTTGCGTCCAAGGCGACCGAACTATTGCAGCGCGTCGCACAGCAGGTAGACACCACCTTGCACTGGAATCTCAAGCTGTGGCGGCTGGATACGTTGAGTCTGCCGCACCGCGCCGACGAGGCGCTGGCCGAAGCGATGGATGCGCACCTGATCATGTTTGCCGGTCATCGCACCCAATTGTTGCCTTCCTGGTTATTAAATATCCTGGAGCGATGGGTCGCGTGCCGTCAAATCACCAACGCCGCCTTCGCGGTCATTGGCGGCAGAAACGGCGATGAGCTCATCATGCCTGAAGCTCCTGAGTTGTCCTCATTTGCCAATCAACATGGCCTCAGTTTCATCATTGGCGACGATTTGGTCGTTAAATGTGAAACTGAATTCGCCGCCCGCAACTCCGCCAAAATCGAGATGCCCCTTCCCAGTGATTTAGTGGCGTTTTACAGGTGCAGTGCCGGCAATTTCTATCGGGGAGACGGCATCCAGGTGTCCGCAAAAAGTGAAATGTCCTCGGCCACTGAAAGCCCAATTCCCAATTATGCTGACAAGGAATAAAATTTTGGTGGATGGCTTCGCCTTTGAAGATTTCGCATTGCCGGTCTTCGCCGCGGGCATCCTCCATCCCATTTCCGCGAATAGAGGTGCGGAATCTGTAAGCAAACGCCACGGTCTGCCTCTACGCCCCTCAACTCAACAAGCCGAAGCCCAAGCCCGTTCCTCCATGGGCAGATCAAAGGTTCAGCGACTACTCACCGGCATTGGCTTCGGCTTGTTTTCTTTTTTTCTGCTCGCATTTGCCTGCCGCAGCCAGGCCCAGGATTATCTGGTGGGTGTACGCGGCGGGAGTTCCTTTGAAGGAGATGCGGGTGATTTTCAACAAATGGACGTGTATGCCGGGAGATACCTGCCTTGGCTGTGGGGTTCCACGAATGGCTTGTATTGTAAGCCACGGTGGGAAGCTTCGGCGGGCTGGCTCCACGACGAAGGCAAAGAGGGGGTTGTGGTCACCACCGGGCCGGTCATTGAGCTGCGCGTCAAAAAATTCCCTGTGACGCTGGAAGGCGGAGTGTACCTGAGCGCTTTGAGCCGGTATCAATTTCCGGACCGGGATCTGGGCGGTTGGTACGAATTTACCGACCATGTGGGTATTAATTGGCATATCACCAAAGAGTTCACCGTAGGCTGGCGGTTTCAGCACATGTCCAATGCCGGAATTTATGGAAAGAACCCCGGCTTAAACCTCCAAATGCTCTCGGCTGCGTGGAGCTTTTAGGCGATGGGAAAAGTAACTAAAAAATAAAGCTCTTGCGGAATTTTGTGACACCGTGGACGTCAGGCGAGCCGTGTTCGCCAATGGCGTGAAAGATTCGGTGCAGATAGATTAAACGAACAAGTAAACGATATGACAAAAATACTCGTACTCTATTACTCAATGCATGGCCACATCGAAACGATGGCAAAAGCTGTCGCCGATGGCGCTCGCTCCATTGTCGACACCGAAGTCGTCACGCAGGCCATCATTTAGCCTTCCGTTCGGCTTGTGCCGCTGTCAGCAACTTGTTGCGCCGCAACAGATGCCTGCTGATTCTCAAGGCTGCTTCTTTGCCAATCTCCAATCTGAGCTTTGGCAATCCGGTCGGCCCTCTGCCTAGAAATTGCGTGCATTTGAGGCGGACTCCATTCTTCAAAATGTGAGCCACTGAACCAAAGCCCGCCGCTCGGCGACCAAATCGTGCCATCACGCATTTGCCAGCCCTGCGATTCAAGAAATCCGACGAAGCGGATCTTTTGAGCTTCGGAAAATGGCATAAATCTCAATGCTTTTTTATCGGCTTAATTTTATCACTTTACGGAAATATAACTATTCGGAATTGGGCGCAGATTCGAGGCAAAATTTGGAAATAGTGCCGCTGGCATATCCAGCCAGGTGGACTTTTTCGCCGCCGAGAGCTGTCGTGCCATAAAAACACCCGTTTGAGTCCTCGACAGGAAATGATTTTGGCGCAAGCCTGTCCGGGCAAATTCCCGGCTATTGTGTTAATAAAGAGCGGCTGGGGCAATTAAGCCCTATGCATCACCAAAGGATATATATGAGTAAAGCGACAATGAGCGGAAAAGCGGCGGCACGAATCCAAAGTGCCACGGCCAAGTCAGCGGGCTTTGCAGGAAAAGGCAGCTTTTCTGCCCGCGCCCAATCTGCCGCGGCAAAGAATGCCTCCGCCACGGCACGGCCCGGAGGCAAATAAAGATGGCGCGACACAAGCTCCAACAAATCCAGCTTGTGGTGGCTGATGACAAAACCCTGCCGCCGTTTCCCGGCGGCTGGGTTCTCGCCATCTTTGATGCATTCAATGCTTTCGCGCCGGCTTGCGCCTCAAAGCATCGGCTGCCAGCCAGCCGGCGGACTCTTACGCGTCTCAAAGGCGGCGCGCGAGTAAAAAGGAGCACCTACGACGAGATTGAGGCCAATCTGGTGGTACTGGTTAAGGCGCTTTTTCCAACGGTGTCGGCCATTAACGGCTTTGCCGCCAAATATGTAAATGAGTATGTCGATTTATGGAAGGCCGCAGCAGAAATCGCTCTCACCTGGATTGAAGCACTTGGATATCAATCAGAACTTCAAGGGGTTCTGGCAAGGGCGCTGGTGCGTGATTTCATCCTTCGCCTCTGCTATTTGGAAAGCTGTGAACGTGTCTTAAGTGGCCAACGTTTCAAGGATGAAGAACTCGCGCTGTTCCGCTACGAGACACCGACCAATGTTTATGGTGCTCTGATCAAGGAAAGAACATTCCGTGATAAATGTTCGTTGGAAGAACTGGCTGTGGCGCTGGGGGAGGGCAATCATGAGAAGAAACTCCGGCGGCTTAAGAAGGGCGAGGCCGGACCAGAATGGAAACTGTTGCAACAATTGGACACCGACGGCAAACGCAAACGCACGTTGGCCGGCATCGGTTTCACCGATATTTTACTGTGCAACTTGGGAATCGGGCATAGTGCGATGAATGCAGAAATAATGCACGTTGCTGAGATTTTTCTTTCAACGCATGATTGTTCAATGGGTAATCAAGGCGAATTGAACCGGTTTGCAGAGTTTGCCAGAAATGGCGACAATCTTCTTTTGCATGCTGGCTTCGAAATGTTGTGGCCCAAGATGCCGGACGCCCTCTGGAGAGCTCACCTTTACGGTCTTCAATTCGCCCGTATGGTAGACCTTGCCCAAGCCTATTTCCAATTTTCGCGACCTGAGAATGATCGCGAATTGATGACATTTCTCGACAATGCCGAACGAAAATCGGAACGCAGTCCTTATCAGTGGATGCGAGATCTCCAACACCACAACAATGTTTTACCGGTTCCATCCACAGGCAATCGGTGATACAGCTACGCCCGGCATCAACGGGCGACTTCAATCGGGAAAAGCAAGCTGTTGGCGGTCGACAAACGGAACTATGACAAACCTTAATTGCGCCCCTCAATTGCGAAAATGCCTGTTTCAATTAAGCGCCCTCCGTTCAGGCCTTTCTCCAATTAAGCGGCTGTGAATTGGAAGTCTTTGGTCTGCTCGGCGAGGGAAGAAGTGTCGGTCCAAATTGCTCAGAAACTCAAAATTGATGTAAAAACGGATGCCGGCAAAATTGTATGTTCGCAGCACCGTAAAACTTTTGCGTGAAGCATTTCTCCGGCAAGAAGCAAATCATTGATCGTGAAGTGGTGGTTTTTCAAAAAACAGACTGCCAGTGAAATTGCATGAGGTCTTTGGGGAAATGTTGCGAAATTTTGAAAATAGATGGTCGGAAGGAATACGAGCGAAAGGGGACACACACGGTCTTTACTCCACTTCCGCTCGTAGTAATTGCAGCCGGGGCTGCTTTATTTGTTTTTGACGATTTCGCTCAAGCTCTTGCCCGTGTCTTGGCGCACGGTTTCAAGCTTGGTATCGGAGCGATAACCCTTGGCAAAATTGTCGCCATATTCCTGGCGCAAGGTGCCAATGCGTGTATCGCCCCGCTTTTCGCGGATTTGACCGTTCTCGTCACGCTGCCGTCCATCGAGACCCTTACTCATAGGTGTCCTTTGGTTGATTGTTGATAGAATTGAGGTGACGCAGCGGGGCTTGTTAGGGATGACAACAACGAAGATGGCATCGGCATCCAACCGTACTCGCGTCTTTGCACCCAAATCCCGTGCAAGTGCAAAAAAACTGGTTTTGACGTCTTATTCATTAACATCATCTTAATTAAAGTTTTTTTATTTTCACATCGCCTGCCTGGTCAAGTGGGTAGTGAGCACATTGATGGTTTTGCAGACAGTTGAGCCTTTTGTCCGATTGCAAAGAAATCTCGCTGCCCTTAAACCCTAAACAGAGTGGCTGCCGGGTCTTTCGGGACCAATCGGTAAGAATATCCACGCCGATGCCGACAGCGGCGGAACAAAGAATGCCATTTGTCCAAACGACCTGTGGGTTGCTTCCTGCTGCACCATATTTCTGCGCCTCCAAGCCCAATACCTCGTCATTTAGAAAGCCCATGCAATGCATACATGGTTTTCCTGGCATGGACAAGATGACCTGGCCGGTGATTTCATAATGCCCTTTCTTGAGTTCATGGACATCCATGCCGACATCAATGTAAGGTATCAAATTTCGCCGGCAAAATGCCTCCAGGTCCCTGCGGGCCGCAAAAGTGTCGACGCAACCAAAAACCAGGTCACATTCCATCAAGTTCTCCGCGGCATTTTCCCACTTGGACGCATGGCATTGAATCTTGGCGTCTGCGTGCAATTGTTTTATGACGCGCTCCGCAATGATGACCTTGAGCCGCTTGTTTTTTACGTCAGCCAGCGTTCCGCCAACCAATCGGTTGAGGTTACTTTTTGAAATCTTGTCAGGATCAAACAGATCAAAATTCTTAAAACCAAGATGTGCAAGTTGCTGGGTAACATGCGAGCCTCCACCGCCAAGCCCGATTACGCCGATTTTGATGCTACCAATGATAATTTCTGATTTATCTCCCAAAAAAGTTTGCCTGTGGTAGCGGCCATCAGGCTTTTTACGCTTAAAAATCTTTTTCAATCCATCGGACAATTTTTCAAGACTATTTCCAGACTCCCTGTGATTTACAGCCATTGGGAAACCTACAATGGTTATCGGACTTTCCAAAACGGCTACACGGCTTCCTGGAAGAAAGATGGACGTCCACCCGTCGTGGTTGCCGAGTACCATCCATCCATGCGCTTCGTCCACGTTCGCGTTACGAAGGCTTCTTTGTACTGCCGGCAGTTCATTGGTATCAGTGGGACTCGGATGGGGAAGTCCCGATCCTCCATGCCAGTGGACATGGATTTGACCGACCGAATTCTTCAAACTCCGTGTCATGGCTTCCGTGATTGCGGCAGGGCCGATTCTCACGCCAACGGTCGGATCTTCAATATAGTGGTCGTCTTTGACCGGATTGTATGCAATGCAATGAACGATGATGAGGGAGTTTGTCCGGCTGCATCGTGTTGAGAAGAATCCGACTCGTTCCCCTGCAAACCGATGTCGGCGAAAAAGGTCTGCTTTCGCCTGCTCGAATAAATCGCGGGGAATCTTAATTAGTGTTTTCATTTAAAAGCCTGAAGGTGGGCAGTGACCATGCCTAACAATCTCTGATTTGGCGTTTTGGTGTCCCAGGAAACGGCCCACCATTTTCTCCCGGCGATTACGACGCCGTCTGCGTTCCAATTTTGCCCTGAGCCTTTGTGTGAAATTTTGGCGGATAAAAACAAACGCGACGGGTAGTTATCCCTTTTGAAGGGGCAAAGCAACGCGTCAACTACCTGTGGATCGCACCCTTCGGGCAAGGTCAGCGAGGAGATTAGGATAAAGCTATTCTCACCGTCGGGTATTTCACCGAGATTTTGGTAGCAGGATTTCAACTCCTCAATCTGGTCCTGTTCAAGCGCCATATCTATGAGGACCCTCCGCTCTGGACATGGCTGGCGAACACTTCACCGCCGCAGATTTCGACATGGGCGTTATTGGCCAAATCAACAAATTTACCGCCCTTGAATTCACTCAAGATGTCATTTGCTGGCACATGACCGAGATGTCGAAGGTGTTCAACCGAATTATTCCCACGGTGCGTATGGTATTTATCACCGTCAATGGTGATTTCCACTTCGTGGTGTTCTTTTTTGTGGCTGACGAAAATTTCACCCCCGTGAATCTCAACCCTACCGTCATCTTTCAGCGGGTGGTGCTTGCCGCCCTTAACCTCGACCAGCGTTTCATCGGCCGGGATTGATGCCAAATGTTTGAGATGTTCCACCGAGTTTTCCCCTTTCCGGGTCTCGTGTTTTTTGTCATTGATGGCGATGGACACCAAATGATGGTGGCCGCCGTGTTCGTGTTTCTCTTCTTCAATTTTCATACCGCTATTAAGTTGTATTTTATTTATTGACGAAAGCGTATAGTTTGTGCTTAAAATAATGCATGGCACAAGCCATGCGTTACCGTCAACTGATACTATACGGAGTCGTCATATACTGTCAATACCCATGTCACAAATTTTTTCTGAACGATTACGAGCCGCAAGGGAATTGCGAAAATTAAGCCAAGCTGAATTAGCAGAGGCGGCTGGTTTGCAGCCGTCAGCGGTTTCCCATTTTGAGACCGGCGGGCGCTCGCCTTCTTTTGACAATCTCAAGCGTCTGGCAGACGCACTCAGGGTGACCACGGATTATTTGATCGGACGCTCGGATGAGCCGGCTTTGTCCAGTGCTGCCGCCGGTCGATTATATCGTCATGCAGAAAAACTATCCAGCGCGGATTTGGAGATGTTGGAGCAAATGGCCGAAACGTTAGCCAAACGGAAAAAAGAATCAAAATGACCACATTCGCCAGCCCCAAGCTTGCCCAACAGCAGGCTGAAAAGTGCGCGGAAGACCTCATAAAACAATTGGGAATTTCAGCTTTTCCAATTGATCCCGTTTGGATCGCAAAAAAATATGACATTGTGCTACAACCTATGGCCCAAACCGAGCCGGGCATTGCGGGTTTTCTGATGAAAGTCGGCGATAGCTTTGGAATCGGTTACTCCACACGAATCAACAATGAAGGGTTTAGAAATTTCACATTAGGACATGAGCTGGGGCATTATTTCCTGCCTGGTCACATCGACTATATTTTCCAAGGCAACCAAACGATCCACTATTCCAAAAGTGGGTTTTCGTCCACTGAACCGCACGAAAGAGAGGCTGATTTTTTCTCGGCTGCCCTGTTGATGCCAAAATTTTTATTTTTGCCGGCTTTGCGAAGTGCAGGAACAGGCTTTGCAGCAATTAATCAACTGTCTCGAAAATGCAAAACCTCGCTGACTGCGACAGCCATTCGGTACGCACAGTTTGCTGAAGACCCCATCGCAGTAATAATTACCGCTGGAAATGCGATTGAGCATTGCGTTCTTTCTGACACCCTCCAGGAAGTGCGTGGAGTCACTCGGTTGGCCAAGGGAGAATTTTTACCTGCCGGAACGCCAACTGACAAATTCAACAGCGATCCTAACAATGCAGGTACGTGCAATACGACGGGAGCCTTTAGCTCCTTGGACGACTGGTTTCCGGGCGCACCTCAAGTCGAAATGAGCGAGGATGTTGCGGGGCTTGGAAATTACGGAAGGACCCTGACTGTGCTTTTTACCAATGAACCATTGGATGAAGAGGAGTCGGACGAGGAAGGGTATCGGCCAAGCTGGACTCGCAAGTGATGCCATTTGGGGCACTTTACGTTATGCGCTCCTCCACAGTGCCTTATATGCTGGCGGTTATGAAGAGTGCGCCCCCGCGCCCCATTTTTGATTGAGGCATCAGACTGCGATTTTTTGCTCCGGCCTTGGCATCTTGCTCCTTAACCTTCGGTTTACATCTAATTTATGCGTTTGCACAACGAAGCGAATTACGCTACGATATGCAAACGTTATATGAGACCTGTCGCGGTTAAAACACGACGCTTTGGAGCAGCCGATTCCTTCATCGAACAGCGCTTGGCTTTGGGGCGCGTGACTTTTTCAGGGATAGAATTAGTCAAAACCACTGGACTTTCTGAAACTGCGGCCAAATATCAACTATTACGCTTGGGAAGCCGCGTCGTAAGAGTTTCTCCCCGCCAGTCCTTTTTCCTGATCGTCAGCCCCGAACATCGAGCCGTAGGCGCTCCACCTGTGACTTGGTGGCTTCACGATTATTTCCAATGGTTAAAACAGCCCTACTATCTTGCGCTCCAGTCGGCCGCCAGTTCATTTGGTTCAAATCCCCAGGCGCTGCAAGTGACGCAGGTAATGATCAAGACTCCACGCCGTCCGTTGGAAGTTGGCCGTTTGCAGGTTCAATTCTTCGTGAAACGCGCAGTAGAACAAATCCCAACACAACCATTGGCCAACGCCATTGCACCGTTACAGGTAAGCACACCGGAAGCGACCGTTTTCGATTTGATTCGATACGCTCCGCGCATTGGCGGAATTGAACGAGCCGCAGAAACTATTATCCCCTTGTTGTTACAATTGCGCGCCCATGAATTGAGAAGGATACTGAAAATTGAAAATGACACGACCACAGCCCAACGTTTGGGCTATGTCTTGGAAAAGTTGAAAGCGCCCAAATTGGCAGATGCTGTCAAAGAATGGTTGCCGACGACGACGGCCTTGGTCCCGCTCATTCCAGGATTGCGCGGCGAAGCTTTGGAAATAAAGCGATGGAACATCCTTAACAATGCAGGGGAGATTGGCTGATGACACCGATCACGCGACGGGACATCATTGCCCATCAGGAGGTTGTCCTTTGGCCGAACTTGTTCCAGGTTGAGCAGGATTTGTTGTTATGCCGTGCAATGGCTGCTCTGTTTGAAGATTCATTTCTGCGAAGCCAGATTGCCATGCGCGGTGGTACCTTGTTGCACAAAGTTTATCTGGTGCCGCCAGCCCGTTATAGCGAGGACATTGATCTGGTTGTCGTTGGGGATCGTCCCGAAGGACATATCCGCAAGGCATTGAATCGAGTCTTAAAGAACGTGTTGGGAACCCCGAAGCAGTCGGTTTGGGGCAATCTCAAATTAGCAATTCGCAACACGGTGAAACCTTCCCGTGTGCTACGAATGACCTATGTTCTCCCTTCCTTGGCCGAAAACAGCAGGACATTGGAGATCGTCATTGAAGCCAATGTCACCGAACGGAATTCTTATCGTCCTGTTGTAGCTATCCCGTTTGAATTTCCGTTTCAGGATTCGACCGTTA
>Ga0335073_10000740_pt1 | contig 42652 bp, 45 predicted proteins | sample Lox_Sample_22_FD_207093 | JGI IMG/M metagenome (GOLD analysis project Ga0335073, IMG submission 207093) | Soil microbial communities from Loxahatchee National Wildlife Refuge, Florida, United States - Lox_Sample_2.2 | ecosystem: Environmental > Terrestrial > Soil > Wetlands | place: USA...
TCGATCAGATGGTGCGGGAGTCGGAGCTCGAAGAGGTCCGCAAGCAGGTCGAAAAAGCGTCGCGCTTCAACATCGAGGCGGAGATCAAGAGGCATATCGATCCGGGCGGAGAGATCCACGGGGCGCTTCAGGACCCGGTCCTCCGCGATCCTATGCACACGCTGCCGCCGCCAGCGTCCGAACCAATCCCGCCGGGCACTGTTGAACGACCGGCCGAGCCGGTGCGCGACGCGCCGCCCGCACCGGCGCCCACGACGCCGGCATCGCACGACGCATGATGCGCCATGGCGGAACGCGAAGACGAGCTCGAAGAAGGCAAGATGCCGCTGCTCGATCATCTGATCGAGCTGAGGAAACGCCTCGTCTATTCGGCAATCGCCTTTATCATCATGTTCGGTCCGTCATGGTATTTCGCCAAGCCGATCTATAATTTCCTGGCGGAACCGCTTTATCGCGCGATCGGCAACGAGCCGGGCCGGCATCTCATCTACACCGACCTTACCGAGGCGTTCCTGACCGACCTACGAGTCGCATTCTGGACCGCGTTCTGTCTCGCCTTTCCGGTGATCGCGACGCAGATCTGGCTGTTCGTCGCGCCCGGCCTTTATCGTAACGAGCGGCGGGCATTCCTTCCCTATCTCCTGGCGACGCCGCTTCTCTTCATCATGGGCGGCGCGCTCGTCTATTTCGTCATTTTTCCCGTCGCGTGGAAATTCTTTCTGAGCTTCGAGACGCCAGGCGGCAACGGCACCTTGCCGATCGAGCTCGAGCCAAAGGTCAGCGAATATCTGACGCTCGTCATGCGCCTCATGCTGGCCTTCGGGATCGCGTTTCAGCTTCCCGTGATGCTGACCTTGATGGCCCGGGTCGGGCTCGTCTCCTCCGAGCAGCTCGCGTCCAAGCGACGATACGCGATAGTCGGCGTGTTCGTCGCGGCGGCGGTGCTCACGCCGCCCGACGTCTTCAGCATGCTGTCGCTCGCCGTGCCCCTGCTTGCGCTTTACGAAATCTCGATCTGGTGTGCCAAACTGGTCGAGAAGCAGCGCGCCGAGCGCGATGCCGCTGGCGACACCTAGCGCGACGGCAATGGACGCCGGCATTTGCCACAGATATAACCCGCACTCTCATGCTCGACATCCGCTGGATTCGCGAGAACCCTGACGCATTCGATCGCGGGCTCGCGCGCCGCGGGTTGGTGCCGCACGCGGCTTCCGTCCTCGAGCTCGATCGCGCGTGGCGGTCGGCGCAAACCCGCGCCGAGCAGCTCCAGGCCGAACGCAACCGCATTGCGAAGGAGATCGGCGCTGCCAAGGCCAAAGGCGGCGACGCGGGCGAGCTCATGCGGCGGGTCGCCCAAAGCAAGGACGAGGAGGCGCGGCTCGAGACCGAGGCGGCGCGCCTGCGCGGAGCCGTCGACGCGGCGCTGGCGCCCATACCCAATCTTCCGGCAGACGATGTTCCTGACGGCGTTGACGAGACCGGCAACCGCCTCGTGCGCCAGCACGGCACGCCGCCGCAATTCGCCTTTCCGGCGAAGGATCACGTCGCGATCGGCGAGGCGCTGGGCACAATGGATTTCGCCCGCGCCGGCAAATTATCGGGAGCGCGCTTTGTCGTGCTGAGCGGCGCGCTTGCGAGGCTCGAGCGCGCGCTCGCCGCCTTCATGCTCGATCTGCACACGCGCGAGTTCGGCTATACCGAGGTGGCTCCGCCCCTGCTGGTGCGGGACGAGACGGCTTTCGGCACCGGGCAGCTTCCGAAATTCGCCGACGACCTCTTCCGCACCACGACGGGATTGTGGCTCGTTCCGACCGCCGAAGTGCCTCTCACCAACCTTGTCGCCGACACGATGCTGGACGAGGCGGCATTACCGCTGCGCTTCACCGCGGGAACGCCGTGCTTCCGCTCCGAGGCGGGCGCGGCGGGCAAGGACACGCGCGGCATGATCCGCCAGCATCAGTTCAACAAGGTGGAGCTTGTGTCGATCGCGCATCCGGACCGCTCCGAGGACGAGCATGAGCGCATGACCCAATGCGCCGAAGAGGTGCTGAAGCGTCTGGGGCTTGCCTATCGCGTCATGCTCCTGTGCGCGGGCGACATGGGGGCCGCGGCGCGCAAGACCTATGACCTCGAAGTCTGGCTTCCGGGTCAGAACGCCTATCGCGAGATTTCAAGCTGCTCGAACTGCGGCGATTATCAGGCGCGCCGGATGTCGGCGCGCTTCCGGCCCAAGGAAGGCAAGGGCGCGCGTCTCGTCCACACGCTGAACGGTTCCGGCCTCGCGGTCGGGCGCACCCTCATCGCCGTGCTGGAGAATTATCAGCGCCGCAATGGCAGCGTCGAGGTGCCCGAGGCGCTTCGCCCTTACATGAACGGGCTCGAAGTGATCGGCAGCGATGCCTGATCGGCCGCTCGACCTTGCCCATGCGCGCATCCTCATCTCCAACGACGACGGCATCGAATCGCCGGGGCTGAAGCTTCTCGCCAAGGTGGCAAAGACCCTGTCGAGCGACGTTTGGGTGGTGGCGCCCGAGTTGGAGCAGAGCGGGGCAAGCCATTCCCTCACGCTCTATCGGCCATTGCGGGCCCGCCGGCTGGGGCCGAGGCGTTTCGCGGTCGACGGCACGCCCACCGATTGCGTGCTGCTGGCCGTCAATGTTCTGTTGAAGGACAAGCGGCCAGGCCTGATCCTGTCGGGCATCAATGCCGGCAGCAATCTCGGCGAGGACGTGACCTATTCGGGGACGGTCGCCGCGGCGATGGAAGGGACGATCCTCAACGTGCCGTCGATCGCGATGAGTCAGCATGTGGTGGAGGATGAGCCGATACGCTGGGCCACGGCCGCCGCGCATGCCGCCAAGGTGATCCGCCGCCTGACCGCGTTGCCGTGGCCGCGCCTGACCCTGATCAACGTCAATTTCCCGAACGTGCCGCCTGATAAAGTGACGGGCATCGCGGCCACGAAGCAGGGGCGGCGCAAGGCCGCCGACAATCTGGTTCGGCGCATCGACCCGCGGGGCAGGCCGTATTACTGGATCGGACCGATGAGCGAGGAAGACCCCGGCATCGTCGAGACGGCCGGCCCCGGCACCGATTTCGCCGCGATCGCCAAGGGCAAGGTGACGGTGACGCCGATATCGCTCGATCTCACCAACGCCGCGGCGCTTACCGTATTGAAGCGCGCGTTCCCATGACCGATCTCGCCGAGAAAATGGCGCGCCTGATCATGGAGCTGCGAGGCGAAGGGGTCCGCGATCTCGGCATCCTCGCGGCGGTCGAGCGCGTGCCGCGCGAGCTGTTCGTGCCGCCGGCATTTGCCGAGCAGGCTTATGACAATGTGGCGCTGCCGATCGGACATGGTCAGACCATCAGCCAGCCGCTGGTCGTGGCGCTCATGACCCAGGCGCTCGATCTCGGCGACCGGCACAAGGTGCTCGAGATCGGCACCGGCTCGGGATACCAGGCGGCGGTGCTGGCGCGGCTGTGCCGCCGGGTGTTCACGATCGAGCGCCACCGGGCGCTTCTGGGCGAGGCCGAAAAGCGCTTTGCCTCGCTGCGCCTCACCAATATCACGACCCGTTTCGGCGATGGCAGCAAAGGCTGGCCGGAGCAGGCCCCGTTCGACCGCATCATCGTCACGGCCGCGGCGCCCGACGTGCCGGGCCACCTGCTTGAAAGCCTCGTCCCGGGCGGCATCCTGGTGGCGCCGGTCGGCGAGGAACGGCGCGAACAGCAGCTCCTGCGGGTCCGCCGCACCGACGCGAGCTTCGAGATCGACGATCTGGGCCCGGTGCGGTTTGTCCCGCTGGTCGAGGGGCTGCCGCGCGCGCCCAAAGGCGGCGAGAACCGCCGCTGACGTTCCGGCTCCCAGTGCTGGAGTGACGCAAACGGAGAACATGTTGAGAAGAGCCTCTGCGTCCGTTCTGGCGATTGTGGCCGTTCTCGCCTCGGGCCTGTCCGCGCGCGCGGGCGGCGGCAGCTTCACCACCGACGACGAGCAGGACATGCTGAATAGCGGGCCGCCTTTCTTCGGCTATGTGCGCGACACGAACGGCGACGGGATCGGCGATGCCAAGATCACGGTGACGATGAAGAACCTGAATTCGAGCATGGTGCTGCGCACCGATACCCAAGGGCATTATTTCATCCGCGGATTCGACAAGAGCATCAATCCCGCCGACATCGAGATCGCCTGCAGCAAGGACGGCTACAAAGTGACCGCGAATGCGCGAAAGCCGACGACCGACCCGACGACGCCGATCGAGGTGGACTGCATTCTCGCCAAGAACTAGCGCAGGCCGATGCGGCTCGCTTGTGCGTTCCTCGCCGTGATCCTTGGTGCCGCGCCGGCGGCGGCCGACCCTGTGGTGCTGCATTATGGCCAGGCTTTCTCCGCCGTGCGCAGCATCTATTCGCTGCCGATCTTCGTGGCCGACCGGGAGGGGTTCTTCACGCGCGAGGGGCTCGATTTCTCGAACATCCTGATCCCGGGAGGCGGCGGCAAGATGATCGCCGCGCTTGAGGACGGCACGGTCGAGATCACGCACGTGGCGACGCCGTTCCTCATCAGCAGCGACCTTGCCGGGGCGGACGCGGTCGCGATCGCGGCGGAATTCGACAACCCGATCTACAGTCTCGTGGCGAAGCCCGAGATCCGCGGCTACGCCGATCTCAAGGGCCGTGTCCTCGGTCTTGCGGACGAAGCGGGCACGATCGCCTATTCGACCTGGAAGTTGCTTGCCGCCAACGGCGTGCGGCCCGCGGACCTCGAGGTCAAGACCGTCTCCGGCACGCCGCAGCGTCTTGCTTGCCTCACCGGGGGCACATGCGACGCTGTGCCGCTGGGTCAGCCCGAGGATTTCGAGGCGCTCGCCAAAGGCTACCGCCGGCTCGGCGTCACCACCGACGCGGTGCCGGCCTTCGTCTATACCGTCACGGCCGCGCGCCGCTCATGGGCGAAGGCGCACAAGGACGTGGTCGTGCGGTATCTGCGCGCGCTCGCCGCGTCGTTCCGTTTCATCCGGGACCCGGCGCACCGCGATCAGGTGGTGCGGATCATCGTCGCTACCGAAGCCGTGTCGGCCGCGAGCGCACGCGCGACGTTGCGCCTCTATTTCGAGCCGGAGCGAAACGTGCTCCCAAGGGCAGGGGAGATCGACCCCGACGGGATACGGCAGGTGATCGACTTCATGGCCGCGCAAGGCGCGCTGAAGCCGCCGCTCCCGCCCGTCGAACGGTTCATCGATCCGCGCTATCTGCGCGCGGCGGGCATCGGTGGATGACCCTCCGCTGGTATTTGCAGGGCGGCCTGAGCGCGCTAACATGAGCCCCATGTCTTATCGCGCGAGTCTGCTGGCGATTGCCGTGGCCGCGACGCTTCCTTTGATGGCGGCGCATGCCGACCCCAATCAGAAGGATGCCGACGCCGCGTGGAAGACGGCCAGCGAATGCGCGCACGCGGCCTTCAAGAAATATCCGGACTATACGCCCGAAGGCAACGCCAAGCGCGAGGCCGCGCGGGTTGAATGCCTGCGCGATCACAGGCTGCCGGCGCCGGCGGCACCCCAGGCGGCGGCGGGAGTGCCGCAGTGACCCTGCTCGCGCGGCTGCGCGGCGCGGGCATCCTCCGTCGCCTCGCCGGCTTTTGCGGCATGCTTGCGATCGTCGTTCAGTTGGGGGTAGCGACGGCCCATGACCCTTCCGGATTGGGGTCGGCGCCGTCGTGGCTGGGCGTCGCGCTCTGTCATGTCGGCGGTGGCGGGTCCGGGCCGCCCAGCACGCCGGGCGACCGGCCGTCGACAGTGTGCCCACTCTGTCTTGGTCTTCAGGCGAGCGCGGCGGCGCTTGTGCCGCCCGATGTCGCGCCGATCGCCTTCGCTATCCTGCCTCGATCGCAGCCGCTGCCGCCAAGCCGCGACACCGGCTTCGGCTTTGCCTATCCGGGGGGTCCCGCACAGCCCCGCGCACCGCCCGACACGGGCGTCTGGCATTTTGCGGCGGGGTTGCATCATGAAAGCGACGAGAAACCTGTTGATCGGCATCCTGGCCTTTCTGGTCCTGGCCGGCGTGCTTGTATTTGTGAGCGGCATCTGGCCGGGAAGCGAAGAGGGCGGCGTGGCGTCGATCGCGATCGGCGGCCCGTTTTCGCTCGAAGCGCCCGACGGCACCACGGTTACGGACAAGACCTATCGTAACCAGTGGCAGCTCATCTATTTCGGCTACACGCTTTGTCCCGATGCGTGCCCGACCACGCTCAACGCGATCGCGGGCGCGCTGCAGCAATTGGGCCCGCTCGCCAACAAGGTGCAGCCGATCTTCATTTCCATCGATCCCGCGCGCGATACGCCGAAGGTGATGGGCCAGTATGTCAAGGCGTTCGATCCCCGCATCGTCGGCCTTACCGGCTCGCCCGACGCGATCGACAGCGCGGCGCGCGCGTTCCGGGTCTATGTCGCCAAGGTGCCCGACAAGGAGGCGCCCAACGGCTATCTCATGGACCACAGCTCGGTCATCTATGTCATGCGGCCCGGCGACGGCCACTTCGTCGCCACCTTCACGACCGATACCTCATCGGGCGAGATGGCCGAGCGGCTCAAGAAATTCATCGCCAATTCCTGATCTGAAAGGATCTCCACAATGATTCGTCTTTCTCTTTTGACCGCGGCCATCGTGCTGATGGGGGCTTGGACTGCCGCCGCACAATCGTCGTCAGGGATCGCCGTCACCGACGCCTGGGCGCGCGCGACGCCGCCCGGCGCGAAGACCGGCGCCGCCTACATCACCATCACGAATAAAGGAGCGGCGTCCGACCAGGTCGTCGCCGCAAGTACGCCGGTGGCCGGCATGGCGCAGGTCCATACCACCATCGTCGATAATGGCGTCGATAAGATGCGGCCGGTCAAATCGCTCGACGTGAAGCCCGGCGCGACCGTGATGATGAAGCCTGGCGGCTACCACATCATGCTCATGGAGCTGAAGAAGCCGCTCATGGAAGGGGAGAGCTTCCCTCTGACCGTGCGGTTCGCGAAGGCGGGCGAGGTCGAAACGACAGTGAAGGTCGCCAAGATCGGCGCCTCGAGTGCCGGTGAGATGAACATGAAGGACATGCCCGGCATGAACATGAAATAAGGCACGATTGAGGCAAGAGCGGCGGCGGTTGTCGGAGATTCCAAACCTGGCATAGACTGCGCGTCCGTGATGGTACGCCGCTCGATCCTCCTCCTTCTCGCGTTCCTGGCGGGATGCGCCGAGCGCACGGCGCCGCCTGCGCCGATCGAGCTGCATACGCATGCGGGAGCGCCCGTCCTGTCGGAGCCGGTGCCGATCGTTCATCCCGACCGCATCACGGTCGCGAGCGCCGATACGCTCTACGGCCTCTCGCGCCGCTATGGTCTTCCGATCCGCGCGATCATCGATGCGAACAACCTGCAGCCGCCTTATCGTCTCGTCGCCGGCAGCTCGCTCATCCTGCCGCAGGTGCGCACCCACCTTGTGCGGCCGGGCGACACGCTGATGAGCGTGGCGCGCACCAGCGGCGTCGACATCAGCACGCTGGCGGCGACCAATCACTTGACGCCGCCATTTGTCATCCGCACCGGCGAGACCTTGATCCTCCCGGCGCGGGTCGAGACGGCTTCGGCGGCCCCGCCGCCGCAGCGCGTGGCGGCGGCGCCGCTCGCCCCGCCGGCCGCCGAGCCGCCGCTGGCTGCGGCGCAAAAACCGGCGAACGCACCATCGCCGCCGCAACCGCAGGCAAAGCCCACGCCACCGCCCGAGACGGCGCTCGACGAACCGGACCTGCCGCCGCCCGAGCCGCCGCGGCAGGACAAGACGGTGCCCGTGCCGCCGCCCGAGCCGCCGCAGGATAAGACGGCGTCCCTGCCACCGCCCGAGACGCCGCTCAAGCCTACGTCGGTGTTCATCTGGCCGGTGCACGGCCACGTCCTTGCATCGTTCGGCGAGAGCGCGCAGGGCACCCACAATGACGGGATCGACATCGCGGCGCCCGAGGGAACGCCGGTCCTGGCGGCTGCCGCGGGCGAGGTGGCCTATGCCGGCAATGAGCTGAAAGGCTACGGTAATCTCATCCTGGTGAAGCACGACAACGGCTTCGTCACGGCCTACGCCCACAACGCGTCGCTGCTGGTGAAGCGCGGCGATCGGGTCGCGCGCGGACAGCCGATCGCCAAAGTTGGCGCCACCGGCGCCGTCGACCAGCCTCAGCTTCATTTCGAGATCAGGCGCGGCACACGCGCGCTCGATCCGTCCGATTACCTACCGGCTCAGGCCGCCACGGCCAGCCGCTAGTTCAAGATATTGTTAACCGAACGGGCGCACCTTGACCCGCGGGGAAAGGATTCCCTTGAGGCGGAACGATGGATACCGTCGGCGCGGTCGGCGATCCTCGGTTATGGTTGGTCTACCACTATTGGTGGAGGAAGCGGCGCGGGCGTTTAATGCCGGCGCCCGACAATATCGTCGTGTCGGAACTGCCCGACGCGGTGCAGCCAAACATCATGGTGCTCGAGGTGGTGGAGACCCTGGGCGGTCCGCGCTTTCGTTATGTGAAAGTGGGTCCGGTGTTCTGGCGCGCGGGTGGCGCCGATCCGTCGGGTCGCTTCGTCGACGAGGTCCTTCCTCAGACGGCCGGGTACCGCGACTATGTCGTCGGCATTTACGAGGAGATGGCCATCCGCCGGCGGCCGATGTACACCGAGAACGTGTTCATCTTGAGTCATGGCTATAGCGACCCGATGGCGACGAAGCGCGTGAGCCTGCCGCTCTCGCGCGACGGCGTCGGCGTGCACGCCGTCCTCGCGAGCCACGTGTTCGATTATGGCGCGAATGGCGACGACAGCTTGGCGATGGTTACCGAGCTTAAGGAAGGGACGCGCACCTTCCTCGATTGAGCTTCAGGCGGACTGTGCCGAAGGTCCGGACTCTTCCTCGCGCGTCGTCAGCTGAATGAACAGGTTGCCCTTGCGATTGAGGCTCAGATCGGCATTGGTCATGCCATGTGCCTTGAGCACATAAAGTTGGGCCCTCAGCGGATCATACTTGGCGTCGCGGCTGCCCTTCTTCGCGCGGTCGATGCGTTGCTCGGCCTCGCCCATTTCGCGCAGGATCAACGTGCCGAGCCGCTCCGTCACTCCCATGGCACGCAACTCGGCGCGGATTTCCGCGACCGTCATTTGTTCGGGCTCTTTCATGCCTACCCCTCAAAGTAAGGCGCATCATATGGGCGCTGTCGCGCGCGATGCTAGTGACACGTTCGGGCAACGCGTCGTCAAATTCATGACGATCACGGCAGACGCTGGCCAAGACGACCCGCCAGATCCTGGATGAACTGCCACGCGACGCGGCCCGAACGCGCACCGCGCGTGATGGCCCACTCGGCCGCCTCGGCACGAAGCTGCTCGTCCGGCACCGACAATCCATAGCGCGCGGCATAGCCGCGGATCATCGCCTGATAAGTCTCCTGATCGCAGGCGTGGAAGCCGAGCCACAGCCCGAACCGGTCGGAAAGCGACACTTTCTCTTCGACCGCTTCGCCAGGATTGATCGCCGTCGACCGTTCGTTCTCGATCATTTCGCGCGCCATCAGATGGCGGCGGTTGGACGTGGCATAGAACACGACATTGTCGGGTCTTCCCTCGATCCCGCCTTCGAGCACGGCCTTCAGGGACTTATAGCTCGTGTCCTGCTGGTCGAAGGACAGATCGTCGCAGAACAGCACGACCCGCCGCTCGGAGCCGCGCAGAAGCAGCAACAGACGCGGCAGGCTTGCTATGTCCTCGCGATGGATCTCGATGAGCGCCAGCGCGCTCGGCGTGTCGTGATTGACGGCCGCGTGCGTCGCTTTGACGAGCGAGCTCTTGCCCATGCCGCGCGCGCCCCACAACAGCACGTTGTTGGCCGGGAGGCCGTGGGCAAACCGGCGCGTATTCTCGAGCAGGATGTCGCGGACGCGATCGATCCCCTGAAGCAGATCGAGGTCGACCCGGCTCACGCTGACGACCGGCTCGAGCGCGTCGTGGTCGGCGTGCCAGACGAACGCGTCCGCTTCGCGCAGATTGGCGGCGGGACGGCGTTCGGGCGCAAGGCGCTCGAGCGCCGCGGCGATGCGCTGCAGCAAAGGCGCGAGGGGGCTGCGCGGGGTCATGGCGGATGCGGCCGGGCGGTCGGCGGGACGGGCGCGAACCCTAGGCGAAAGAGGCGAGCGAGGCAACCTTGGGCGCGCAGGCGGCTGGTTTGCTTTTTGGGCGCAAGTCCACTACCTATGCGGCAACGCCCGGGAGGAGGGGCAGGAGATGTTCATCTCGCCGGCCTACGCACAGGCCGCCGGAGGTTCGCCGGACACGATGACGACGTTCATCCTGCCGATGGCGTTGATCTTCGTCGTGTTCTACTTCTTCATGATCCGTCCGCAGCAGCAAAAGCAAAAGCAGCTCAAGACGATGCTGGACGCGCTCCGGCGCGGCGACCGGGTGGTCACCGCGGGCGGCCTCATCGGCACGATCGCCAAGGTCGAGGGCGACGAGGCGCTGGTCGACATCGCCGACAACGTGCGCGTGCGGGTGGTGCGGAGCACGATCACCACCGTGATGTCGAAGCCCGAACCCGTTGCCGCCAAGAAGGATGGAGCGGATAAGGGCGGAGACAAGAAGACGCCGGAACCGGCCGAGGCCGGCGCAGGCGGCGGCGCGGTGGACAAGCTCCGGAGCTTCCTGCGGCTGTAGGCGGCGCTGGCGCGAGGCGTTTACATGCTCCATTTCAAAACGTGGCTGGTAACGCTCATCATGGTGGTTTGCGGATTGGGCGTGCTTCTTTCCGTCCCCAATCTGTTCTCCAACAAGATGGTGGCTCGGTGGCCGAGCTTCCTGCCGCATCAGCAGGTCAGCCTCGGGCTCGATCTGCAAGGCGGCTCGCACTTGCTGCTCCAGGTCGATATGAGCTCGGTCGAGAAGGATCAGCTCAACAATCTCGTCGACGAGATCAGGACCGCGCTGGTGGCGGCCAAGGTCGGCTATACCGGGCTCGCCGTCGACGGCGATCACGTCGCCCTCGTGCTGCGCGACATGGGCCAGCAGCAAATCGTGAAAGATGCGGTGCAGAAGATCGACCCCGATCTCGACTTCAGCGTAAGCCAGGCGGGCGACGTCAGCATCAAGCCGAGCGACACCGCGATCCAGGACCGGACCGCGTCGGCGATCTCGCAATCGATCGAGATCGTGCGCCGCCGCATCGACGAGACCGGCACCAAGGAAGCGACCATCCAGCAGGTCGGCGCGGATCGTATCCTGGTACAGCTTCCAGGCGTCTCCGATCCCGAGCATGTGAAGGAGATCTTGGGCAAGACCGCCAAGATGACGTTCCAAATGGTGGACACCAACGCGTCGGTCGAGGATGCGCGCCAAGGCCGCGTACCCCCTGGGGACGAGCTGCTGCAAGCCTCCGACCCCAAACCGGGCCAGCCGCAGGAATATGTCGTGAAGCGCCGGATCATGGTGAGCGGCGACACGCTCACGGATGCGCAGCCGACCTTCAACAACGCCGCGCCGGTCGTGAGCTTCAAGTTCGATTCCACCGGCGCGCGGCGGTTCGCCGACGCGACGCGCGAGAATGTCGGCAAGCCCTTCGCCATCGTCCTCGACAACAAGGTGATCAGCGCGCCGGTGATCCGCGAGGCGATCCTGGGCGGCTCGGGCATCATCGAGGGCAGCTTCACCGTGCAGTCGGCGAACGATCTGGCGCTGTTGCTGCGCGCGGGCGCGTTGCCGGCGCCCTTGACCATCCTCGAGGAGCGCACCGTCGGCCCCGATCTCGGTGCCGATTCGATCCATGCGGGCGCGCTCGCGAGCATCGTCGGCATCTCGCTCGTCGTCGTGTTCATGGTGATTTTCTACGGGCTTTTCGGCCTGTTCGCCGATGTGGCGCTGTTCTTCAACCTCTGCATCATGGTCGCCTCCCTGTCCGTTCTGGGCGCGACCTTGACCTTGCCCGGCATCGCCGGCATCGCGCTCACGATGGGTATGGCGGTCGACGCCAACGTCCTCATCTATGAGCGCATCCGCGAAGAGGTGCGGAGCGGCCGCACCATCGTGTCGTCGCTCCAGGCTGGGTTCGAGCGCGCCTTCGGCACCATTCTCGACAGCCACGTCACGACGCTCGTGGCGGGTGGCTTGATGTTCTGGCTGGGCGAGGGGCCGATCAAGGGGTTCGCGGTCACTTTGAGCCTCGGCGTTCTGACCTCGCTGTTCTCGGCGATCCTGGTGACGCGGCTACAGATCGTCACCTGGCTGCGCCGCACCAAGCCCAAACTCATCCCGATCTAGGCGCGCCATGCTGCGACCTCTCATCGTCATCAAGCGCATCCCCAACATCGACTTCATGGGGCTGCATTGGCTGGGCTTCATCTTCTCCGGCATCCTCACCGCCGGATCGATCATCCTGTTCCTGACGCAGGGATTGAATTACGGGATCGATTTCGTCGGCGGCACGATCATCGAGGCAAGGACGCACGGGCCGGCCAACCTGGCGGCGATGCGCGCCGAGCTCGACAAGCTGGGCCTGGGCGATGTGCAGCTCCAGGAATTCGGCGCGCCTGACGAGGTCCTGATCCGGCTTCAGCGTCAGGCCGGCAGCGACAAGGCGCAAGAGGCCGCGGTCGAGAAGGTGAAGCAGCAGCTCGGCAACAGCGTCGAGTATCGCCGCACCGAGGTGGTCGGCCCCACGGTCGGCTCCGAACTCATCCGCGCGGGCGTCATAGCAACGGTCCTGGCGCTCGTCGCCATCATGATTTATGTCTGGTTCCGGTTCGAATGGCAGTTCGGCGTCGGCGCCATGCTGTCGACGCTCCATGACACCATCACGACGGTGGGCCTGTTCGCGCTTTTCAGGCTCGAATTCAACCTGACCACCCTCGCGGCGATCCTGACCGTCGCCGGCTATTCGATCAACGACACGGTCGTCATCTATGACCGGGTGCGCGAGACGATGCGCAAGCATCGCACGATGGATTTCCGCGCCCTCATCAACAAAAGCCTCAACGAGACGCTGTCGCGCACCATCCTGACCGTGTCGACGGTGGCCTTGGCCGTGCTCTCGCTCCTTTTGTTCGGCGGCGAGGTCCTGCGCGGCTTCTCGATCGCGATGCTGTGGGGCATCGTGATCGGGACCTATTCCTCGCTCTTCATCGCGGCGCCGCTGCTGCTCTACATCCGTCCCAAGCACTCGGGCTCGGCGCGCACGGCGCGTGCCACCTCCGCCGCGGCCGAGGCCGAAGAGGTCTCGTAATGGATCTGACGCCGATCATCCCGGCCGATCGCCAGGTGATCGACAGCTATGGCCGTGAAAGCTTCCGCGTAAGCGGCGTGGCGCATGAGGGCGCCATCCTGGTCTTTCCCGATGCGACCGAGGCCTGGTCCGCGCACGGGCCGGACGACGTGACGGCAGAAAGCCTCGCCCCCGTGATCGCGCATGGCGAGATCGAGATCCTGCTTGTGGGGCTGGGTCGGCGGATGGCGCCGGTGGCGGCCGATCTCAGGGCGCGGCTGCGCGCGGCGGGCATCGTGATGGATGTCATGGACACCGGCGCCGCGTGCCGCACCTACAACGTTCTCTTGGCGGAAGGGCGGCGCGTCGCCGCGGCGCTGTTGCCGGCGGGATGAAAAACGGGGCCTTTCGGGCCCCGTTTTCGGTCCGGCCTGTGGGCGGACGCTCAGTAGAAGTGAATCGAGGTCATGCAGTAGACCATCGGGATCGACAGCAAGGTGTTGGTCCGCGAGGCGAGGCCCGCAACCCGAGCAGAGCGCGTCTTCTGCTCGGCGCTGGCTTCGACCATCCCCAGCACCTTCTGCTGGTTCGGCCAGATGATGAACCACACGTTGGCCCACATGATGGTGCCAAGCCACATCCCGATGCCGATCGCGGTGATGTGCGCGCTATGGGTGCCAATGCCGATGATGATGGCCTGGCCCAGATAGCCGTTCATGATCGCGAGCAGGATGCCGAAGACGATCGTCGACATCGCGCCCCAACGGAACCACCACAACGCTTCCGGCATGATGAAGCGGGGAATGGCCGGGCGAAGCTCGGCCGGGATCTTGGGCATTGTGGGCGTTTGGGTAAAATTGAAGTACCAGAGATGGCCGATCCACATGATTCCGCTCATCACATGGAGCCAGCGGAAGCACAAATTCCACCATTCTGCGCTTACGAATTCCATGTTCGTCCTCCCGCTCAGGCAATGACATGAATCAAGCCGATGACAATGAGCGTGAGCACGAAACCAAGCGTGACCGTCTGACCAAGCGAATCCAGCGGATTTTTCATCATTTCCCCCTTGTTTGGTTTGTCTCTGTTCGACGGCGCCATCATACCATAGGGTCAAGAGCGGGCAATCCAATGCCCTGGAGCTTGCATTGGTCGACGACCGCGCGCTTTCGCCGCTCGCTGGCATCGTGCGCAAGCAGGATCACGACCGCTTCCTGACGGCGCTCTTCGCGCCCGCGGCGCAGCGCGACTCGCTGATGGCGCTCTATGCCTTCAACTACGAAGTGGCAAAGACGCGCGAGATGGTCCGCGAGTCGATGCTCGGCAGCATGCGGCTGCAATGGTGGCGCGACAGCATTTCCGCCATCTACGAGGATGCGCCGGTGCGCCGGCACGAGGTGGTCGAGCCGCTGGCGGCGACGATTCGCGAGCATCGTCTGTCGCGAGTCCATTTCGACCGCCTCATCGATGCGCGCGAGGCGGATCTCGCGGATGCGCCGCCCGCCACGCTTGCGGCGCTCGAGGCCTATGCCGAGGCGAGCTCGGTGCCGCTCGTGCTTCTGGCGCTCGAAATATTGGGCGTGCGAGACCGCGGCTGTGCCGAGGCGGCGCGCGGCGTCGGGATCGGCTTCGCGCTGGCCGGCCTTTTGAGCGCCGTGCCCTTTCACGCGCGGCAGCGGCGGCTCTATCTGCCGGCGGATCTGTTGGCGGCGCAAAAGATCGATGTCGAGCGCACCCTCTTCGAGATGAAGCCGCCGCCGGCGCTCGCGGGGATCGCCGCAGAGATTTCGGCGCGCGCCGAGGCCTGTCTTGCACGCGCCCGCAAGGACGCGGTGCCGCGCGCGGCGATCCCCGCGCTGTTGCCCGGCATCGTCGCTTCGCGCAAGCTCGCGCGGATTGCACGCGCCGGCCACGATCTTTTCGCGCCAAGCCTCAGGCAAGTGGACGGGATGCTGATCGCGCGGCTCGCGGTTGCCGCGCTGATGGGACGCTATTGAGCCGAGGGCGGCCGGGCGAGCTCGGGGAAATCGTCCTCCCAGAATTCGGCCACGCCGCGTTCGCCGCCGGCGCGCATCTCCGCTTCGCGCTGACGCAGCTCGACCCGCCTGATCTTGCCCGAGATGGTCTTTGGCAGCTCGGCGAACTCGATCCGCCGCACGCGCTTATAGGGCGAGAGCCGGGTGCGCAGGCTGATGAAGATGTCGAGCGCCGTGGCACGGTCTGGCGCACGGCCTGCGGTCAGCACGATGAAGGCCTTTGGCACGGCGAGCCGGCGTTCGTCGGGCGAGGGCACGACCGCGGCCTCGGCCACGGCATCGTGCTCGATGAGCGCGCTCTCGAGCTCGAACGGGCTGATGCGATAGTCGGATGATTTGAACAAATCGTCGCTGCGGCCGACATAGGTGAAGCGGCCGTCGGCCGATCTGAAGCCGGTGTCGCCGGTGCGGTAATGCCGCCCTTCGACCGGGCGGAGCGTGCCGTCATCCTGCTGATAGCCGGCCATGAGGCCCACCGGGCGCGGATCGAGCGCCACCGCGATCTCACCGTCCTCGGCGTCGCGGCCTTCCGCGTCGAGGATCGCCATGCGGTAGCCCGGGAGCGGCTTTCCCATCGAGCCCGGCACGATCGGCTGCCCCGGCGTGTTGCCGACGAGCGAGGTGGTCTCGGTCTGACCATAGAAATCGCGCACCGTGATTTGCCACTGCCGTTCCATGTGCGCGATGATTTCAGGATTGAGCGGCTCGCCGGCCGATACCGCTTCCCTGAGCCGCGCCGGCCGGTGCCCGAGGTCCTCCTGTACCAGGAGGCGCCACACGGTCGGCGGCGCGCAAAAGGTGGTGACCGCGCATCGCGTCAGAAGATCGAGCGTCTCCTTCGCGTCAAAGCGCGGCGCCGTCGGCACGACGATGGTCGCCTCCGCGGTCCAGGGCGCAAAGAAGCTGCTATAGGCATGCTTCGCCCAGCCGGGCGAGGAGATGTTGAGATGCACATCGCCCGGCCTCAGCCCCACCACATAGAGCGTGGTGAGGTGCCCCAGCGGATAGCTTTGATGCGTGTGCAGCACCATCTTGGGCTTGGCCGTGGTGCCCGATGTGAAATACAGCAGCAACGGGTCGCCGGCCTGCGTCGCGCCTTCGGGCGAAAAGGCCTCGCTCGCGTCATAAGCATCCTCGAAACGGTGCCAGCCCGGCGCCCCGCCGACCGCGATCTTGGTGTAGTCGCCGGGAAGGCTGGCGAACCGCTCGGCGAGCGCGGCCGGCACGATGGCATGCCGGATGCGTCCGCGCTCGAACCGGTCCTTGAGGTCGGCCTCGGCCAAAAGGGTCGTCGCGGGAATGACGACCGCGCCCAGCTTCATCAGCGCCAGCATCGCTTCCCACAGTGCCAGCATGTTCGGAAGCAGCAACAGAACCCGGTCGCCGCGCCGGACGCCAAGTCGACGCAGGTGATTGGCGACCTGGTTCGAGCGCCGCTTGAGCGAGCCGAACGTCACCTTCTCGTCGCTGTCGCCGACGAGCCACAAAGCCATCGCCGCATCGGGAAGCCGGTCGAAATGATCGAGCGCCCAGTTGAACCGATCGAGCGTGGGCCAGCGGAACTCGGCCACGGCGCGCTCATAGTCGGTGCGGTGCCGGATCAGGAGATCGCGCGCGGCCAGGAAGGCGTCGATGTCCGCCATGGTTCCTCCCCCCCCCGAAGGCATGTGGCGCAACGATTATGCCACGCGCTCGCCCAGGGTCCCAGTTCCCGCGATCCATGCGGCGAGCGCCGCGCGGGCGCGCGCCACCACGAGCGGCTTTTTCTCGGCGCGGTTGCCGCGCGTCACCGTGCCCGCGGGAAGCGGGGGGAAGAGGCCGAAATTCACGTTCATCGGCTGGAACGTGCCGGCATCGGCGCCGCCCGTGATGTGCGTCAGAAGCGCGCCAAGCGCGGTCTCGGGCGGCGGCGGCGCGGCCACGGCGCCAAGCCGCTCGGCCGCTGCAAAGCGCCCGGCCAAAAGCCCGATCGCGGCGCTTTCGACATAGCCTTCGACGCCGGTGATCTGCCCCGCAAAGCGCAGCCGCGGCGCGGCCTTCAACCGCAGGCGCGCATCGAGGAGGCGCGGGCTGTTGAGAAAGGTGTTGCGGTGCAGGCCGCCGAGCCGCGCGAATTCCGCGCGCTCGAGCCCGGGGATCAGGCGGAAGACGCGCTTCTGCTCGCCATGCTTCAGCTTGGTCTGGAACCCGACGATGTTGTAGAGCGTGCCCAGCGCGTTGTCCTGGCGCAGCTGGACGACGGCGTAGGTTCCGCGCCCGGTCCGCGGATCGGTGAGGCCGATGGGCTTCATCGGCCCCCAGCGCAGCGTGTCGGGTCCCCGCGCGGCCATCACCTCGATCGGCAGACAGCCCTCGAAATAGGGCGTGTCCTTCTCCCACTCCTTGAAGGACGTGACCTCGCCCGCGCCAAGCGCCGCCACGAACGCGAGATACTGCTCCTTGCTCAGCGGGCAGTTGATGTAATCGGCGCCGTGGCCTTTGCCATAGCGCGATTGCCGCCAGGCGGTGGCCATGTCGATGGTCTCGGCATGGACGATCGGCGCGATCGCGTCGAAGAAGGCGAGCGCATCCTCGCCGGTAATGTCGCGGATCGCGGCCGCGAGCAAAGGCGATGTCAGCGGGCCGGTCGCGATGATGACGCTGTCCCAAGTCTCGGGCGGCTGCGCCACTTCCTCGCGCACCACGCTCACCAGCGGCTCGTCGCGCAGGCGCGTTTCGACCGCGCGCGAAAAGGCCTCGCGATCGACCGCCAGCGCGCCGCCCGCCGGCAGGCGATGTGCGTCCGCGGCCGCCATGATCAGCGAATGAAGCCGCCGCATCTCTTCGTGCAGCAGCCCGACCGCGTTGCCCTCTGCGTCATCCGAGCGGAACGAGTTCGAGCACACCAGCTCGGCGAGCCCGGCCGTCTGATGCGCTTCGGTCGCGCGCACGGGCCGCATCTCGTGAAGCACGACCGGCACGCCGGCGCGCGCCACTTGCCACGCCGCCTCCGAGCCGGCGAGGCCGCCGCCGACAATGTGGATTGCGTTACCGCGAGAGGAATGCATGATTTGAGCCTAGTGCCGGGCACCGGAAAGGCAAGGGAGGCGGACATGGCGACGTTTGTGCTGGTTCACGGCGCGTGGCACGGCGGATGGTGCTACAAGCGCGTGGCGCGTCTCTTGCGGCGCGCAGGCCACGAAGTCTATACGCCGACGCTCACCGGCCTTGGCGAGCGGGCGCATCTCTTGAGCCCCGCGGTCACCCTCGACACGCATATCGACGACGTTCTCGGCGTGTTGCGCTGGGAAGAGCTCAACGACGTGATCCTGTGCGGCCATTCCTATGGCGGCATGGTCATCTCCGGGGTGGTCGAGAAGGCCGCCGCCGGCGCCATCCGCTCGCTCGTCTTCCTCGACGCGTTCGTGCCGCAAGGCGGCCAGTCGCTGTTGGACCTGCTTCCGCCCGAGCTGGCCGAGACCATGCGTGCCGACGCGCGCCAGAACGGCGAGGGATACAAGATCTCCCCCATTCCCGCCGAGGCCTTCTCGGTCAACGCGGCCGACGCGGCATGGGTCAATGCGATGTGCGTGAAGCAATCGATCGCCACGTTCGAGCAGCGCGTGACGCTGACCGGCGCGCGCGAGAAGGTGAAGGGGCGGCTCTACATCCTAGCGTCGGGCTGGCAACCGTCGCCCTTCCCGCAATTTGCCGAGCGCGTCGGCCGCGATCCGGACTGGCAGCTCCTCACGATCGAGTGCGGCCACGACGTCATGCTCGACCGGCCGGAAGAGCTTGCGGACGCGCTTGTCGCCGCGGCGGCGTGAGGCGATCGGGACCTAAGCCCGCTTCTTCTTGCGCTCGCCGCCGGCGCGCTCGAGATAGGCGCGCAGATATTGGCCCGTGTAGCTTGCTTTCACGGCGGCGATCTGCTCCGGCGTGCCGGTGGCGACGATGCGGCCGCCGCCGGCTCCGCCTTCGGGGCCGAGATCGATGAGCCAGTCCGCGGTCTTCACCACTTCGAGATTGTGCTCGATGACGACCACCGTGTTGCCCTGCTCGACGAGCGCGTGCAGCACGTCCAGAAGCTTGCGCACATCCTCGAAGTGAAGGCCGGTCGTCGGCTCGTCGAGGATGTAGAGCGTGCGGCCGGTCGCGCGCCGCGACAACTCTTTCGCGAGCTTCACGCGCTGCGCCTCGCCGCCCGAAAGCGTCGTCGCGGGCTGGCCCACATGGACATAGCCAAGCCCGACCCGTTCCAAGGTCACGAGCTTGTCCCGGATCGCCGGCACCGCACGGAAGAACTCCGCCGCTTCCTCGACCGTCATGTCGAGCACATCGGCGATGCTCTTGCCCTTGAACGTGACCTCGATCGTCTCGCGGTTGTATCGCTTGCCCTTGCAGACGTCGCACTGGACATAGACGTCGGGCAGGAAGTGCATCTCGATCTTGATGACGCCGTCGCCCTGGCACGCCTCGCAGCGTCCGCCCTTCACGTTGAACGAGAACCGCCCCGGCCCATAGCCGCGCGCCTTCGCCTCGGGCAGTCCGGCGAACCAGTCGCGGATCGGGCCGAACGCGCCGGTATAAGTCGCGGGATTGGAGCGCGGCGTGCGGCCGATCGGCGACTGGTCGATATCGACGATCTTGTCGAGATGTTCCGCACCTTCGATGCGGTCGTGGGCACCCGGATGCTCGTGCGCACCCATGAGCCGCCGCGCGAGCGCCTTGTAGAGCGTGTCGATAACAAGGCTCGACTTGCCGCCGCCCGAGACGCCGGTGACGCACGTGAAGGTACCGAGCGGAAACGCGACATCGATGCCGTGCAGATTGTTGGCACGCGCGCCGATGATCTTCAGCACCTGGCCGAGCCGTCCGCCGCGCCGCGTCTCCGGCACCTCGATCACGCGCCGGCCGGTCAGATACTGCGCCGTGATGCTGTCCTGCGAGCGCAGCACGTCGGCCGGCAGTCCTGCCGCCACGACATGGCCGCCATGGATGCCGGCGGCCGGACCCATATCGACGAGATAGTCGGCGCTGCGGATCGCCTCTTCATCATGCTCGACGACGATAACGGTGTTGCCGAGGTCCCTGAGCCGCTTCAGGGTCGCGAGCAGCCTGTCGTTGTCGCGCTGATGCAGGCCGATCGACGGCTCGTCGAGGACGTAAAGCACGCCGGTGAGGCCCGATCCGATCTGCGAGGCGAGCCGGATGCGCTGACTTTCGCCGCCCGACAGCGTGCCCGAGGCGCGCGACAAGGTCAGGTACTCGAGCCCGACATTCTTCAGGAATCCCAGCCGCTCGTTGATTTCCTTGAGGATGCGGGCGGCGATCTCGCGCTGCTTCGGCGTGAGCTTCGTGTCCAGGGCCGTGAACCAGTCGCCGGCGGCGAGGATCGACATGTCGCAGAGCGTGCTGATGTCGAGCCTGTCGATCTTGACCGCAAGGGCCTCGGGCTTCAGACGCTGACCTTTGCAGGTCTCGCACGGCGCCTCGCTTTGATAGCGGCCCAGCTCCTCTTTGAGCCACGCGCTGTCGGTCTCGCGCCACCGCCGCTCCATGTTGGGGATCACGCCTTCGAACGGCCGCGTCGTGTTGTAGGATTTCACCCCGTCGTCATAGCGCATGGTGATCGGATCGCTGCCCGAGCCGAACAGGATCGCCTTGCGGACGCTTTCCTTCAGGTCCTTCCACGGCGTGTTGGTGCTGATCTTGTAATGCCGCGCCAGGCTGTCGAGCGTCTGCGCGTACCATTGCGAGCTCGACTGCGCCCAGGGCGCGATGGCGCCTTCGCGCAGGCTCAGCCGGTCGTCCGGCACGACGAGCTCGGGGTCGAAGAATTGCCGCGTGCCAAGCCCGTCGCAGGTGGGGCAGGCGCCGGCCGGATTGTTGAACGAGAAAAGACGCGGCTCGATCTCGGGGATGGTGAAGCCCGAGACGGGGCAGGCGAATTTCTGCGAAAAGATGGTCCGCTCGCCACCATCGGCGTTTTCCGCGATGGCGATGCCGTCGGCGAGGCCCAACGCGGTCTCGAGCGAATCCGCAAGCCGCTGCGCCAGGCCGTCGCGCACCACGACGCGGTCCACCACGACCTCGATATCGTGCTTCAATTTCTTGTCGAGCGCGGGCGCCGCGTCGATCTCGTGCATCTTGCCGTCGATCTTCACGCGCTGAAACCCGCGCTTTTGCAGGTCGGCGAGCTCTTTGCGGTATTCGCCCTTGCGGTCGCGCACGATCGGCGCCAACAAAAGGAGCCGCGTGCCCTCCTTCATCGCGAGCACGCGGTCGACCATCTGCGACACGGTCTGGCTCTCGATCGGCAGGCCGGTCGCGGGCGAATAGGGGATGCCGATCCGCGCATAGAGAAGTCGCAGATAGTCGTAGATCTCGGTCACCGTCCCCACGGTCGAGCGCGGATTGCGCGAGGTGGTCTTCTGCTCGATCGAGATCGCCGGCGACAGGCCTTCGATCAGGTCGACGTCGGGCTTTTGCATCAGCTCGAGGAACTGCCGCGCATAGGCCGACAGGCTCTCGACATAGCGGCGCTGACCCTCGGCATAGATCGTGTCGAAGGCGAGCGAGGATTTGCCCGACCCCGACAGCCCGGTGATCACCACCAGGCTGTCGCGCGGCATGTCGACATCGATGTTCTTCAGATTGTGCTCGCGTGCGCCGCGGACGCGGATGTACTGCATGGGCCGACCGTTGCAGACGAAGCCGGGACTATAGCGTCCGCCCGGGCGGCTCTCCAGTCGTCATCGGCGAGAGCGCTTCCCCGAGTCTCGGCCGCGCTCACCCGCTCATGAATGTCATGCGCGGGCTTGTCCGGCGCATCCACGTGTTCGTTTGTGAAGCTCAAATACGTGGATGGCCGGGACAAGCCCGGCCATGACGTGACGATCAGGTGAGTCGGTCGTAGAGATCGTCCCCACCTCGTCATGCCCGGGCTTGTCCCGGCAATCCATGGACCCGCGGGTCAAGCCCGCGGGTGACGAATTGGGGAAGGCTGTTCAGGAAAAGCCCGGCCATGACGGGTCCTCCAGGCTTCGTCATGCGCGGGCTTCGTCCCGGGCATCCACGGCAAGCGACGGAGCGACCGGCATACACGTGGATGGCCGGGACAAGCCCGGCCATGACGGCGAAAGTCAAGCGAGCCGGTCATAAAGATCATCCCAGCTCGGGTTGACGGCGAGAATGAGCCGGACCTTCCACGCGCGCGGCCAGTGCTTCATGGTGTGCTCGCGTTGGATCGCAACGGCGATATCGTCGTGGTGCTCGGCGAAGACAAGTCGTTTTAGCCCGTATCGCTTTGTGAAACCGTCGGCCACGCCCTCGCGGTGTTCCCAGGCGCGACGAGGAAGATTGCTCGTCACGCCGACATAGAGCGTACCGTTCGGGCGATTGGTCATGATGTAGACCCAGCCGTCGGTCATCGCCGCACCTCGTCACGCCCGGGCTTCGTCCAGGCTTGTCCCGGCAATCCATGGACCCGCGGGTCAAGCCCGCGGGTGACGAATTGGGGAAGGCTGTTCAGGAAAAGCCCGGCCATGACGGGTCCTCCAGGCTTCGTCATGCCCGGGCTTCGTCCCGGGCATCCACGGCAAGCGACGGAGCGGGTTACGTCGCCTCGGGCTCGTGGATGGAGCTGGGGCTCTCCAGCACGAACTTCGCGAGCTCGTCCTTGCGCGCGAACCAGACGCCCTTTTGCTTTTGCGCCTGCTCGATGAAGGTTTCGACGATCCGCACGCGTGCCGGCCGGGCGAGCTTGTCATGGAAGCTGATGACCATCATCCGCCGCTTGCTCTCCGCCTCGGCATAAAGCGCCGCGAATTCCTCGTGCAGCGTGCGCTCGTATCCCACCACGTCGCCGGGCGCGAGGTAGTAATGCTGCAGGTCGTTGAGGTGGCGCGTATAGGGCATGATTACGAACGGCTTGCCGTTGACGGTCGCGACGAACGGCTCGTCCCGGCTGAAATCGTCGATGTGATAGAGGAATCCCTGCTCCTGCAGGATCGAGATGGTGTTGGCGCTGCGCCAGACGCCTTCGGTGTTGTAGCCGACCGGGTGTTGCCCGGTGAGCTGCTCGACCAGGGCCACGCCGTCCATGATGAATTTGGTCTCGTCCTCGCGCGAGAGATGGAATTCCGGGGTATGGGTGATGCCGTGCGCGGCGCATTCGTGCCCGCGCTGGGCGATTTCCTTGGCGAGTTCGGGCCGCATCGTGAGTCCCTTGGCGGCCAGGAACGCCGACACCTTGATCTTCCGCCGGTCGAACATGTCGAGAAGGCGCGGGATGCCTTCGCGCCAGCCATATTGCGCCTCGGTATAGGTCGCGAGATCGGGGTAGCTTTTCCCGCCGGCTTCGGGCGGCACGAACCGCTGTTGGATCATCGGCATCGGTTCGGCGCCCGCTTCCCACATCATCGAGATGGTGATGGGAAGGCGCACGCCTTCGGGCCAGTGCCCCGCCGCGCGTGCGGGCGCGTTCGTCTGCGCCGCCGCCGGTCCGCCGGTTTGTGCCATCAACATGCCGCCGCCAAGCATGGTGCTTCCCGCGACAAAGGCGCGTCGCGTCACATCGCTACCGTCGCTCATGTCTTTATCCTCCCTGCGCCCCCTCTCATCGGCGCGCAGGAAGAAGCCTATCGGGCGAGCGCGACGGCGGCTACTCCCCGGCGGGCGCCGCAACGGAGGAAATAGCTCGGCAGCGCGAGCGCCAGGCGCTTTGGTCCTGGTCTTTTGCGCGATTCCCTGCATTCTGAAGGAGTACGATGGCGATGCCTCGGGCTTGAAATGCGGCTTGGCAATGTTCATGTTGTGTTCTAGAGTTTGCGAACGAGAGGGGATTGATCATGGCCGGAAGCGTCAACAAGGTGATTCTCGTCGGCAATCTCGGCCGAGACCCCGAGATCCGCTCGACCCAGGGTGGTCAGCGCGTCGCGAATTTCTCGCTGGCGACGTCGGAGACCTGGCGCGACCGCACCTCCGGCGAGCGCAAGGAGCGCACCGAGTGGCACCGGATCGTGGTGTTCAACGACCGGCTCGTCGACGTGATCGAGAAATACGTGAAGAAGGGTTCGAAGCTCTATATCGAAGGCGCGCTGCAGACGCGCAAATGGACCGACAATTCCGGCCAGGAGCGCTATTCGACCGAGGTGGTGCTGCAGAATTTCCGCGGCGAGCTCACCATGCTCGATGGCGGGCGCGGACAAGGCGGCGGCACGATGGCGGAACCCGACGCCGGCTATGACGACGCGCCGATGCCGGGGCCGGCCGCTTCCTCCTCCCGGTCGGAGCGGCGCCAGCCTGCGGGCGACCTCGACGACGAGATTCCGTTCTGAAGCGAACGCGCCGGCGATTATCAATTGTCGCGAAAAGCGGCGCCGGCGGGCGCCTAGCCATGCACGTGTTGCAGCGCAGCATCGCGTGTTCCGGATCGCGGCTACGCGGTCCCCTCGCGGCAGCCATGAGGGGCCCGCAAACAGCCTGCTATCGCCCTGATAAGGCCCACATTCCGGACCCCTGAACCGACTCGTCCAAGGCCCCTTCGGCGGCGCCTACGACGTTGTTCGGCTTAGCGAAATCGGCTAGAGTTATCCACCGCTGACGCCGGCCTTTTCGCCGGCGTTTCGGCACCCTGACAGGACCCCTTGGACACACCCGCCGCACCACCGCCGCCGCACGACATTGCGCCCGTCGCAATCGAAGAGGAGATGAAGCGCTCCTATCTCGATTACGCGATGAGCGTGATCGTCGCGCGCGCGCTTCCCGACGTGCGCGACGGCCTGAAGCCGGTGCATCGCCGCATCCTCTACGCGATGAAGGATGCAGGATATGAGTGGAACCGCGGCTACAACAAATCGGCCCGCGTCGTCGGCGAGGTGATGGGGAAATATCATCCGCACGGCGACGCGCCGATCTATGAGGCGATGGTGCGCATGGCGCAGGACTTCGCCATGCGCGTGCCGCTGATCGACGGGCAGGGCAATTTCGGCTCGATGGATGGCGATCCGGCGGCTGCGCAACGCTATACCGAAGCGCGGCTCGCGCGCGCGGCCGATGCGCTGCTCGAGGACTACGACCAGGACACGGTCGATTTCCAGCCGAACTATGACGGCAAGGACCGCGAGCCCGTGGTTCTGCCGGCGCGGTTTCCGAACCTGCTCGTCAATGGCGCGGCCGGCATTGCCGTCGGCATGGCGACCAACATCCCGACCCACAATCTGGGCGAAGTAGTCGACGCGGCGATCGCCCTCATCGACAATCCCGATCTCTCGATCGAGGAGCTGATGGAACTGGTGCCGGGGCCCGATTTCCCCACCGGCGGCATCATCCTCGGTCGCTCGGGAATTCACGCGGCCTATCGGCTCGGCCGGGGCTCGATCACCGTGCGCGGCCGGACCGAAATCGAAGAGGTCGGTCGCGACCGCGAAGCCATCATCGTCACCGAGGTGCCGTATCAGGTCAACAAGGCGCGCATGGTCGAGCGCATCGCCGAGGTGGTGCGCGACAAGGTGATCGACGGGATCTCCGATCTTCGCGACGAAAGCAGCCGTGACGGCGTGCGCGTCGTCATCGAGCTGAAGCGCGACGCGATGGCGGACGTGGTGCTGAACCAGCTTTATCGCCACACCCCGCTTCAGACGAGCTTCGGCGTCAACATGCTGGCGCTCAATGGCGGGCGGCCGGAGCTGTTGACGTTGAAGAACGTCCTCGCCGCCTTCCTTGCCTTCCGCGAAGAGGTGGTGACGCGTCGCACCGCCCATCTTCTTCTGAAGGCGCGCGAGCGCGCCCACGCCTTGGTGGGTCTCGCCGTCGCGGTCGCCAATATTGACGAAGTCATCGCGCTCATCCGCGCGGCACCTGATCCGGCCGCCGCCCGCTCGGCGCTGACCTCGCGCGACTGGCCGGCCGAGTCTGTTGCGGCTCTCATCAGCCTCGTCGAAGAGCGTCCGGCCGAGACGGTCGCCTCCTATCGCCTTTCGGACGAGCAGGCCAGGGCGATCCTCGATCTGCGGCTGCAGCGCCTCACCGGGCTCGAGCGTGACAAGATCGCCGCCGAGCTCGAGACGGTGGTGCAGGAGATCGCCGGCTATCTCGCGATCCTGCGCTCGCGGCCCAAGCTTCTCGAGGTCGTACGCGGCGAGCTCGAGGCGGTGAAGGCGCAATTCTCGACGCCGCGGCGCACGGCGATCGAGGATCTGGAATTCGAGACCGATATCGAGGCGCTGATCCAGCGCGAGGACATGGTCGTGACCGTGACCCACGCCGGCTACATCAAGCGTGTGCCGCTGTCGACATATCGCGCGCAGCGTCGGGGCGGGCGCGGCCGCACCGGCATGGCGATGCGCGAGGAGGACGCGGTCAGCGAGGTGTTCGTTGCGTCGACCCACGCGCCCGTGTTGTTCTTCACCTCGTCGGGCCGGGTCTACAAGCTCAAGGTTCATCGTCTGCCGGTTGGAACGCCCGCGTCGCGCGGGAAGCCGATGGTGAATCTGTTGACCAATCTGGCCCCGGGCGAGGCGATCTCGAGCGTCATGCCGCTTGCCGAGGACGAAGAGGCCTGGCGCGGGCGCGACGTGGTCTTTGCCACCGCCAAGGGCAACGTGCGGCGCAATGCGCTTGCCGATTTCGCCAACGTCTTCGCCACCGGCAAGATCGCCATGAAGTTCGAGGGCGAGGACGCCGACGATCGGCTCATTGCGGCCGCGATCTGCGCCGAAAGCGATGATGTGCTGCTGGCGACCCGCAATGGTCGCTGCATCCGCTTCCCGGTCGGGGATGTACGGCAGTTCACCGGCCGCAATTCGGTCGGCGTGCGTGGCATCCGTCTCACCGAACCGGACGACGCCGTCGTCTCGCTGTCGATCCTGCGCCACGAGGACGTGCCGACGGGACAGCGTTATTCCTATCTCACGCTTGCCAACGAGCGCCGTCGCGCCGTCAGCGACGAGCCGGAACCCGATGATGCCGATAGCGAGAACGGCAACGGCAACGGAAATGGCAATGGCAGCGCGACAATCAGCGAGCAGCAATATGCCGATCTGGCAAAGCGCGAGGAATTCGTTCTGACCATCACCGAAAAGGGCTTCGGCAAGCGAACCTCGGCTTACGACTATCCGATCACGGGGCGCGGCGGGCAGGGGCGCGACAACATCGTCCTCGACCGCGGACAAGGCCACACGATCGCCGTCTTCCCGGTCGGCGAAGACGATCAGATCATGCTGGTTTCCGACGGGGGCATGGTGATCCGGGTGGCGGTCGCCGACATCAGCATCAGACGGCGCCGCAGCGGCGGCGTCGTCATCCTCAAGGTCGATGACGGCGAGCGCGTCGTGTCGGCGGCTCGTTTCCCCGAAGCGGGCGAGTCGGTCGTCGATGGCTCCTTGGAAGGAAACGAAACATGAGCGGATTGCGCGTCGGTGTTTATCCTGGAACGTTCGATCCCATGACCAATGGGCATACCGACGTCATCCTGCGAGCGACCAAGATCGTCGACCGGCTCGTCATCGGCGTTGCGCGCAACGATGGCAAGGGACCCCTTTTTCCAACCGACGAGCGCGTGGAGATCGTGCGCACCGAGATCGCGCATCTCGCCGACGCGGAAACGCGCGACCGCATCGAGGTCCGTGCTTTCGACACTTTGCTCATGCATTTCGCCGTGTCGGTCAATGCGTCGGTCATCGTGCGCGGCCTGCGCGCCGTCTCCGATTTCGAATATGAATTCCAGATGGCCGGAATGAACAACCGCCTCAACTCGACGGTGGAGACCGTGTTCTTGATGGCGTCCGATCGGTTTCAATTCATCTCGTCGCGCTTCGTCAAGGAAATCGGACAGCTCGGCGGAGATGTGACGCCCTTCGTGAGCGCGCGCGTGGCGGAACGTTTGGCGCGACGCTATGCCGCTGCGCGCGGCCATGCGGCATCATGAACCCGATTTAACTTGGCTCAACGGGGCGCATTTGTTCGAATTCGGTTCGGCGGATGGTACCGCCACGCGCCCGCTCGACCCCCTTGGCGGGCATGGACCCCGTGGGTCAGCCCCGCCTGCCCCCTTTCCTCCGAGCAGCAGGCGGGGCTATCCCCGGCGCACTTTCGGGGCTCGGCCCAGATAGCTGCGGGCAAACCGCAATAGGTCAAGATCGCAGCTCTGTCGCGCGATCTCGTCCAGTGCGAGGAAATAGGCGCGCAGATCGTTGGGACGAACCCGCGCCGACAGCCAGTCGACGAATTGTTCAGGTGTCCGGATCCATAGCGGCACGGGCTCGGCGGGCGTGTGCTCCGGCAGCGCGCTTTGCAGAATGCGCCAGCGCCTCCGACCCATGATCGTGTCGACGGTGCCTGTTGTTGGCCCGCGGTCCCAACCTGGCCGCGGCCGCACCCCGATTGGGCGCATCATCTTTGGGCTCCCACGTTTCTTCTGTCGAGACAATATGAAGGTCGGTGGAAGTTCGCAATGCTAAAGTACTGTTAAAATCCCGCGCAAATATAGTTAAGCGCCGTCGGAGGTCGAATCTTGTCCCTCCGACGGCGCCGACCTTGTTTCAACGGGAGTTGCCTGGTGCCCATTCCCTAGCGCGTTGCAGGCGGCGGGACGATGGGAGGCGCGGCCACAGGAGCCTGTGCGCCAGCAGCGACGGGCTGCCACGGCGCGCCGCATTCGGGCACATAGGGGTAATAACCCGACGGATTGCTGCAATAGTACCAGTAGGATGAACCGGCCGGGGCGACCGGCGCCGCGGTCACGACGGGCGGCACATAGGGATCGGGGTAGGGATAGACGGGCGCCGGATAGAAGTACCAGGAATCTCCGACGATCCACCACCAGCCCACGCGGCCGCCATAAGGACCGTGGAACCAATGGCCGCCGCGCCACAGGCCGAAATCGCGATCCGCGAAATGGTGAATGTCGCCGCCGCCGAAATGGGGGCCGCGGTCGTGCCAATGCTCCTGAGCGATCGCGGCGGTCCCGGCAAGCGGGACGATGAACGCCGCAGCAAGCGCAGTGCGCATGATGTTTTTCATGGGTGGTGTCCTTTCCTCCGACGCATCGCGATCGGTTGCGAATGGTACGGAGGGGCGCGCCGCAGCCATCCCCAATTTGGATTGGGGTCTTTCCGTGGCAATAAAGACTTCATGATGTCCGAGTAAAAATGACGCCGACTGCATCGCGGAACTGGAACGACTTATCAGAAAATCCCGTCCGATAGTCGTACCCGCAAGGAGCCATTTCGCGATACACAATCGGTGTCGATCATTCGGAGACTTTCCATGCAGATCATTGCGGTCGCCTCGCAGAAAGGCGGCTCAGGCAAGACCACGCTCGCGGGGCATATTGCGGTGGCCGCGGAGCGGGCCGGCGCGGGCTCGGTGGCCCTCGTCGATACCGACCCGCAAGGCAGCCTTTCGGAATGGTGGAACGCGCGCAAGGCCGAGACGCCTTATTTCGCGCGCACCGGGTCCTCGCGCCTCGCCGTCGATATCGAACGCATGCGTGGACTGGGCATCGATCTCCTCATCATCGACACGCCGCCCGCGATCGAGGCGACGATTTCCGAGGTCATTCGCCAGGTCGATCTGGTCGTCATTCCGGCACGGCCGAGCCCGCATGATCTGCGCGCCGCCGGCGCCACGGTGGATCTCGTCCAGAAGCTGGGCAAGCCGCTGGTCTTCGTCGTGAATGGAGCGACACCGCGCGCCCGCATCACGGCCGAGGCGGCGATGGCACTGTCGCAGCACGGCACGCTTGCGCCGGTCGTCATTCACCACCGCACCGGCTTCGCGGCCAGCATGATCGACGGCCGCACCGTGATGGAGATCGCGGGCGACGAACGGTCCTCGGCCGAGATCATGCAGCTTTGGGATTATCTCGGCCGCCGGCTTTCCCGCGACTATCGTACGGTTCTGCCGAACGGGATGTCGGTGCCTGTGCTGCCGGCGCAGGGGGCGGCATGAGTTTGGCGGATGCCGCGTCGCTGAGCGACGGGCTGCTCGTCGTCAAGGGCGCGGCTACGCCGCCGCGACCGCGCCGCCCACGTCCACCCGACGATCGGCCACGCGTGGCGTTTCGCCTTGATGAAGACCGCCGCAAGCGGCTCAAGCTTGCATCGGTTCATCTCCGCAAGACAACGCAGGCGATGCTTCTTGCGGCCCTTGACCACTATTTTGAGCGCGTGGTGCCGAACCTCGTCAGCGAAGGCTGCACGTGTCTCGGCATTTCCGGCACGGGCGGAACCACATGCGTGACCCTACCTCTTCGTCCTCGCTGAGCGAGGCACCACTCCCGACCGCTTCGCTGGCAACCTTTTCGCTGCGAGGCAAGCGGGCGCCGTTGCGCACCGTCAAGGCCGGCGACATCACGAGCCGCATTGCGGACGCACCGGAACCGGCGCCCGTGCCGGTGCCCGCGCCTTCGACGCCCATGCCTGCTCCGCGTCCGGGGCCGGTCGCCGCGCCGCCCGAACCGCCGCCGCGGGCCGAGGAAATCGTCGTTTATTGGGAGCGCATGCGGCGCGGGCGTCCGTTGCCTCCGCTCGACGATATCGACCGCAGCTTGGTGGCGAACGCCTGGCCGGACAGCCTGATCGTGCTCTTCGACCAGGATTCATCGGCGATGCCGCGTATTTCGCGGTTGGGGGAAAGCGCCGGCTTGATCGAGTACACACCGATGGTGACCGACTGGATCCTCACGCGAGCACGCCATGCGGCGCGACGTGGCGCCAGGCATGACGAGGTGCAGAGCTTTCCGGTGGAAGGGGACGTGCAGCGCTATCGGCTGTTCCTGCTCCCGCTCGCGCCAACCGCCGGCGCCAGCGAAGCGGTGCTCTGTCATCTGTGCCGGATGCCCTGACGCGGTACCAACCGCACCGTCAGGATCTCGAACGGATGAAAATCGAGCGTCATGCCACGGTCGCCGACCGGCAAGGGCGCGCCATCATTCTCCATCAGGTCGGTGATCACAGCGCGTGCCAAGTGGAAGCCGCAGGCGAGGGTTGCCGTCGTCGCCGCACCGGCCGATTCATACAGGCGTACGATGATGCCGTGCCGGTCCTCGGCCTGCTTCACCGTCTCGACCACGATGCCCGACGCATCTATCCGAAGCCACGAGGCGCATGCCGGCAGAACTGAGCCGTGCGGCCGACCGATCGGCCGCAGGGGCACATTCATCTCGTAAGCTGCGCGCACGACGCCGCCGGGGACGTGATCACCCGCATGCGGATAAAGCGCGTAGGTAAAGGCATGTTGGGCACGATCGGCGATCGGATCGGGCGCGTGCGTGCTGCGCAAAAGGTTCAGGTCGAGGACGCAGTCGTGGACGCGGTGTCCGTATTTGCAATCATCCAAGATGGCGGTGCCGTAGGTTCCGTCCGACAGATCGACCCATTTGTGCGCGCACACCTCGAATTTGGCGGCGTCGGCCGGTTGGTCTGCATGCGTTGGCCGGCGGATCGAGCCGAACTGGATGCCGCAGGTCGCCTCGCGCGTGGCGATCGCGACCGGAAAGCAGGTGCGCAGCATGCGCCCCGATTCGCGCCAGTCGACCGTCGTAACAAAGTCGACCCGCCGGCTGCCGGCGTGAAGGACGACATCCTGGTCGAGGACCGATTGCCCGTAGCGATAGTGCATATGGAGAAAGGCGCGCGGCCCGTCCTCATGCGCGGAAATCGAATCGAGCCGGAACCGCTCGGGCGGGCGGTCGCGGTAATCCATCGGGATGTCCCACGCATCGCCAGCATCGTGGTAGACCGCGAGCACGTTGCCGACCGCGCCGGACGCCAGCACCTCGCGTCGCAGCTCCTTGTCGTAGCACGCCGTCATCGCGCCCGACGCGTCGAAGGAAAGCCGCAGCACGTCGTTCTCGAGCAGTAAGCCCGAGGCTCGCGGCTGCTGCGGTCGTGCGGGCGAAGCGGTGTCGACCACCGCATAGCCCATCGACGGAACCGTGGCCTCGATCCACGCGCCATCGAGGTTCACCCACTGGGTCCGTTCCCACGAGAGGCTGTTGGCGACAATCATCGGCCGCGCCGCTTCGCCGGGGACAATCGCGCCGGCAAGCGCCGCATCGGCCGCCGCGGTCAGAGCTTCGGTCTCGCGGAGGAGAACCTCATACCGCGCAAGCGATTCATCATAGACCCGCGTGATCGAAGAGCCTGGCAGAATGTCATGGAACTGATAGAGCAGTGCTTCTTTCCAGATCGCCTCGAGCCGATCGTGCGGATAGGGATGGCCGGCCAGATGCGCCGCCGCAGCGGCGACAAATTCGAGATCGCGCAATGCCAATTCGAGCTTGCGGTTGAAGCGTTTGTTGCGCGCCTGCGTCGTGTAGCATCCTTGATGACGCTCGAGATAAAGCTCCCCACGCCATGTCGCATACCGGTCTGCACCCAGGGCGATGTGGTTAAAGAAGGACTGCGCCGGTTCCTGCACGACCGGCGGCAGTCCGGCCAGGTCGCGCTGGCGTGCAAGACGTTCCAGATGTTCCTCGCCCGGCCCGCCGCCGCCATCGCCGATGCCATAGAGCATGAGAATGCGGTCCGAGACGGCCCGGTCGATAAAATTCCGCGTGGCCTTCAGCACGGCATGGGGCAAGGCCGGGCCGTTATAGGTGTCTTCCGGCGGAAAGTGAGCGAGCACCGTCGAGCCGTCGATGCCTTCCCACCAGAATGTGTGGTGCGGAAACCGGGTAACGAGGTTCCATGACAATTTCTGAGTCATGAAGCTGTCGATGCCGCTCTTGATCAGAAGCTGCGGTAGCGCGCCGGTGCATCCGAACACGTCTGGCTCCCACAAGCACGTGATCTCGCGGCCTAACTCTTCGCGAAAGAACCGCTTGCCGTAGAGGATCTGTCGCACCAGCGCTTCGCCGCCGCTGATATTGAGATCGGCTTCGACCCACATCGCGCCTTGCGGTTCCCACCGTCCTTCGGCGATGCGTGTCGCCACCCGTCGATAGAGGGACGGGTAGTGGCATTTGAGCCAATCATATTGCTGCGGCTGGCTTGCGCCGAAGATGTAATCGGGATAGCGGTCCATGAGTGCGAGGGCGGTCGCGAAAGTCCGTGCCGTCTTGCGGATCGTCTCGCGAATGGGCCAGAGCCAGGCGAGGTCCATATGCGCATGGCCGACGGCGCTGACCGTGAGCGTGGGCGAGCTGTCTCCCCTCATCGCCAAGGCGGGCCGAAGCTCGGCGCGCGCGGCGGCCGCCGTTGCCTCGGTTACGTCCGAGAGTTTGTCGGTCGCGCGCTGGAGCACTTCGCGTAGATGAACCGCATAGGCGTCGCCCTTCGGCAAATGCCGCATCAGATCGTGCAGCACCTCGAAATCATAGTGAAGCGCGCAGAGCTCGGGGTTGCGGCGCGCGATGGACGCGACCGCCAAGGCGCCGTTTCCTTGCCGCTCGCCTAGCAAATCATTGGCCCCCGCATCGGCCCAAAGCTCGACCATCTCGCCGCCTTGCGCCGTCGCCAGGAAGGGGACGATCCGCTTGCCTGGCTCGCCGAGCTCGCGCGAGAAGGTCGAACTGATATTGGTGAGGCCAAGGCGCGGGTCTCCGTCATCGTCGACGACGCAGGCCTCGCCGTTAAGGTCGATGAGAAGCACGATCTCGTGACCGGCGGCTTCTGCCGGAACCGTGCCACGGAACAGGAACCAGGCGCAGTCGAAGATCTCGGTGCTCCAACGGTCGCCGGGTCGCAAATGAAGCTCGGTCCCGGTGCGCCGATCGGCGAATGCGACCGGCTCTCGTGTGACCCATGCCGTCACGTCGAGATCGACGAGCGGCGTATAGGCCGCAAGGCGAATTGCGGCTTCGGTCTCGGCAAACGTGCGCCCTTTGGGTCGAGGCATGGCGGTTTCAGAAGACAGCGCGTGATAATTCTAGTACGTATGGCGCGGAGAGGGGATTTCGTCGGGTCCATTTCGTTAAGGTTGCTTTCATGGCGCTTCCAATCCTGGCGGCATCGCTGGTCGTGTCGCTGGTCGCCTCGAACGACGCGGTCCAGCTTACGCGGGCGCAAGTGGCGACCGTCGAATATGGCACGGTTCTCGGCGCTGCGGCGCAATGTCAGGGCATAGACCAACAGCGCATCGGCGCCGCAACCCATAAGGCCAGCGTCGCGGTCCATGCCATGGTCCTGACCGACGACCAGTTCGAGCGCGCGCGCAGCGGCTTCGAATCGGCGGCGCGAGACGGCGGCGCGCGGATCGCTAACCACCAGGAAAGCTGCGCCGACGCGGACGCCGCGTTGAAGCGCCTCGAGGATCAGCTCGGACCGTGATCCGTCGCGCCTTGGTCTAAGGGGCGTTAACCATTGGATGCCGCTTGGTTCGCCGTATCAGGCGAGAACAGCCGATAGAGCACGCGTCCGCACGCCTCGCAGCTCAGTTCCGGCGGCAGCGGGATGTGGGGACGAGGCGCCGGCTCGGGCGGCGGATCGAAGTCGGGAAAGATCACGCAGCAGGCGCAGACGGCGCCGGTGGTGCCCGCATCGTAGAGGCGCAGCATTTCGGCGGTCCACGGCGCGCCGCAGAAGACGCATTGGGGTCCATTGTCCGCCTCGGTCATGCGGCCTCGGCCTGATCGGGATCGAGCTGCCGCAGCCGCGGGGCCACCTCTTCCATGAAGAGGCGCATCGACCGGTCGCGCTTTTCGGCGGTCGCATAGTCGCGCCCGGCATGGAACATGAGCACGCCGAACCCGCCGGTCTCGCGATAGAAATCGACGACACGATGATAGACCGTGTCCGGGCTGCCGACGAAGATGTTCGCGGTGTCGACGAGATAGTCGAAGTTGATGTCGTCGAACGTGCCGCCTTTCGGAATGCGCTCGACCTGGTGATGGGGCGTGTTGGCGATCTCCCACCGGATCGTCTCGTTATAGGACTGACGCATGTCGTCGCGCGCCTCGCGGTCTGTCTCGGCGACATAGATCACGCGCGTCGCATGCATGTCGCTGCGACGAGGCGGGCGACCCGCCGCGCGCGCGGCCGCGACAAAGGCATCGCCGAACAGCTTGAGCCGCTCGATCGGAATGAAATCGCCGGTCAGGGGCAGAAGCCCAAGCCGCCCGGCAAGCTCGGCCGAGCCCACGGATTTGGCACAGGCGATGCCTACGGGCGGGTGCGGCTTTTGTACCGTCTCGGGCTTCACGACCATGCCCTTGCCGGTCCAGAACGGGCCGTCGTAATCGACCGGATCGCGGCTCGTCCACAGCTTGAGGATGAGGTCGATCGAGGCGTTCATCATGTCGCGCGTCTTGGCGAAATCCAGACCGCGCTGTTGCATGTTGGTGGGATAGAAGCCGAACCCGACGCCGAGCTGATAGCGTCCGCCGGTCAAGTGATCGCACGCATTGGCCTCGATCGCGACCTGAAGCGGATGGTAGTAGGCGAGGGGACGAACCGCGGAGCCAAGCCTGATCTGCTTGGTCTGGCCCGCCGCTTTGCAGATAATGAGCTCGGCCGGCGATTGATGCTCGCTGATCCAGGCGACATCCATGCCAAGCTGGTCCGCAATGACGATCTCGTGGATATCCTCTTCCCAGGCGTTGCCGATCGTACGGGCCGGCCGGCGGTTGTTTGAAAAAATGCCGAATTGCATTGAACCGCTCCAAAGGTCGCTGAACCAAGTTTATCCCGGGCCGCCGCGGAGCGCCACCTGCCGTCCAAACAACGGGACTACCGCCCCATGGTCGACCGTGCGATCATGGGCACCGCAAGACTTCACGAGGATGCCGATCATGGCAAAATACATGCTGGTCAGTTTCAAGACCTGCCCCTGGGTGCAACGCGCGGCCATCGTCATGCGCGAGAAGAAGGCCGAGTTCGAATTCCGGCATATCGAGCCGGACAACCGGCCCGACTGGTTCCTGGCGATCTCGCCGCACAAGAAGGTGCCGGTACTCCGCATCGACGACAAGATTTCGCTCTTCGAGTCGAATGCCATCAACGAGTATCTGGACGAGACGATCACGCCTCGGCTCCATCCCGAGGATCCGGTGGAGCGCGCCGTGAACCGCGCCTGGACGGATTATGTGCCGACCTTTGCCGACGCGGTGACGGCGACCGGCTACGCCGGCAGCGAGGCCGACTACAACAAGGCCGCGGAGAAGATTCCGGTGGTGCTGGACCGGCTTGAGAAGGCGCTCGAGAAGCAGGGCGCGGGCCCGTTCTTCAACGGCGCCAAATACTCGCTCGTCGATGCCGCCTACGCCCCGTTCCTGCAGCGCTATCTCTTCCTCGACCGGGTCAAGAAGCTCGGTCATCTGGAAAAATTCCCGCGCGTCAAGGCCTGGACCGAGGTGCTGATGAAGCGTCCCTCGACCCATTCGTTCCCCGAGGCCGAGTTCGAGACCATGTATCGTGACAATCTGAAGCGTCGCAAGATGTGGGTCTCGCAGTTCATCCCCGCCTCGCAAGTCGCAGCCGAGTAGAACCGATGTCATGGGCCCGGGACGCGTCGCGTCCCGGGTTGGGCCGCCAAGATGCAAAGCGCCCCTGTCTGTGGTATGATTCAACCCATAGATGGCGGAAGGGCGATCGATGGCCGATCCGATAAGGCTTTATGCCGCGACCCATGATGGCGTGCATGTCTGCCGGCTGAAGGACGGGCGCTGCGAAAGGGTGGCCGAGGCGATCCGCGGCGCGATCATCGATTGCGTCGAGCCACGTCCCAAGACGCCCGCTTCCGTCTTTGCCGGCGACACGCATGGCGGGCTCTACCGCACCGACGATGCGGGACGAAGCTGGCGCAAGCTTTTTGACGGCAATGTCCGCGCCATCAAGGTCGATCCGACCGATGATCGCGTCGTCTATGTCGGGACCGAGCCGGTGCGGCTCTATCGCAGCGAAGATGCCGGCGATACATGGGAAGAGATCGTTTCGCTCCAGAATCTTCCCGAGGACACGCGGCGCAAGCTGGGACAGCCGCCCGCGTCCGCCCGCGACTATGAGAATCCCCGCTTTCGCCATGGGCGGCAGGAATGGACATTTCCCATCCCGCCGCATATCGGACACATAACAGAGATTTATGTCCGGCCTGACGACCCCAAGGAGTTGTGGCTCGCAATCGAGCATGGCGGGATTGCGCGCTCGCTCGACCGCGGCGCGACCTGGGACGATGCAAGCGCCGGCATCGACTATCTCGACATTCACAAGGTCATCCGCATGCCCGTGCGCGAGAATCTCTATCTCGCTTCGTCGGCACGGGGATTTTACGCCTCGTCCGATCCGGTGACGGGCTGGACGCGCGCTGAAAACGGCGTCGATCGCAATTATTTTCACGAGATGCTGACGCTCGAGACGGAAGGCGGGGGCGAGCCGCCGATCCTGCTTTGCACCGCCGAGCATTCGCCGGCGCGCTGGCCGGCAACGCTTGGCGATGGCAAATGGACCAAAGGCGCCAAGGGCGCGCGCACCGCGCTTTATCGCAGCGATGACCGCGCGCGGTCGTGGCACCGCGTCGGCGTGGGGCCGAGCCTTCCCGAAGAGATGGATCCCATGATATGGGCCTTGCGCCGGCACCCGAGGGACTCGAACGGCGTCTTCGCCGGGATCGGCGAGGTCGCGCGCGGCTATGCGTTCGGCACCGCCGGAACGGGACAGATTCTCCAGTCCGAAGACCAAGGCTCGAGCTGGCGCACGCTCACGGGGGAGCTGCCGGCGGTGCGCCAGCTTGCGGCGGTCGCGGACTAGGGCGCGACCGGGATAAGCTGCAGATCTTCGAGCACGATGTTCTCGAAGAAGGCTTTGTGCGCGTCTTGCGGCAGCGGCCACAGGATCGGCGTGCCGGTCTGATCGGAATACCAGTTCTTGCACCCGACCCAGACGGTTCCCGGAAAGGCGGCGTCCATCCGGGCCACGAACCGGTCCGTGGCCTCGCGGGTCGGCGCGATGGCGACGCGGCGGTCGCGCGCCACCGCGATGAGCCGCATGATGTAGTCGATCTCCTGATCGAGGCCGAGCGGAACCGGCACGTTGTTGAGCGGGCTGAACGGTCCGTAGAGCATGTAGAGGTTCGGGAATCCCGGCAGCGCGATCCCGCCATAGGAATGGATGCGCTCCTTCCAGGCCTCGTCGATCGACAGGCCGTTCGGTCCGATCACGCGCATGGGGCGCATATAAGCGTGGGTGTCGAAGCCCGTGGCGTAGACGAGCACGTCTTGCGGCAGCATCGTTCCATCGGCGAGTTCGATCCCTTCCGGGACGATGCACGCGATCCGGCGGTTCTCGACACGGACATTGGGAAGCTGAACCGCTTCATAATAGTTCTGATCGGATTTCGGAATCCGGGTGCAGCCGAGATGGTATTGCGGGGTGAGCATCTTCTTCAGCTCGGGGTCGCGGATCGCGTCGAGATATCCGGCATATTGGCGCTGCATGGCCTCGCGCTCCGGCCCCGGCTGAAGCCGCCAGCGATCGCCGACACCGATCGCCTGCCACAATTTGCGCTGCTCGCGGCGGTAGGCAAAGGGAAGCCGCAGCCACATCCGGTGCAGCCAGCTCGTCCAGGGGTTCTCGCGAATGTGAATCCATTGCGCGCGCCGAATGAACTGGGTGACCTCGACCCCTTCCCAGGCGAGCGCCTCGGTGATCTGGATCCCGCTGCAGCCCGATCCGATCACGCCCCACCGCTTGCCTTTATGCGGCACGTCGTGGTCCCAGCGCGCGGAGTGAAAGGCGGGACCGGCAAAACTGTCGCGGCCTTCGATGTCCGGATAGATGGGCCGGCTCAGGAAGCCGGTCGCGGCAATGAACACGTCCGCGACATCCTCGGTCCCCCGCACCGTCCGCATGTGCCAGCGGCCGTCGGCAAATCTCGCCTCGGCGATCTCCTCGTTGAAGCGAATGAAGTCCCGCAAGCGGCGCTCGTCCGCGACCTTTTTGATATAGGTCTGGATCTCCGGCGCCGGTGCGTATTTGCGGGACCAGTCATAGTTCGGTCGGAACGGGAACTCGTACTGCCGTGACAGGACATCGACAAAGAGGCCCGGATAGGTGTTGTCGCGCCACGTCCCGCCGACCTCGCCGGCCTTCTCGTAGACGGTGAAGTCGATTTTCGCGCGTTTCAGCTTTTCCGCCATGAAGAGCCCGGCCACGCCCGCTCCCACCACGACCACGCGAAAATTCCGATTGTCTGCCATTGCACGGGTCCCTGCGACACTTCGCGTGAAAGCGAAGGCCGCTCGCCGCAAAAAGTCAACCGGCGGGCATCGGGCGTCGCCCTGCGGCTTTTCGGTTGCGCGATTTCCTGGAACAATGGCGCGATAGGCACGGGGAGGGAACCAACGCATGTATATCGCGACCGCCAACACGCCGCTTGCCACGACCATCACCGGATCGCTGCCGCGGCCGCAATGGTTTGTCGAGAATCTTCGCGGGCGAGCGTTCCTCGCCGCTTTTCACGGCGATGCGATCTATCGCGAGCAATATGGCGACGCCGTGGCGACCCTGATCGCCGATCAGGTGCGGGCCGGTCTTGACATCGTCACGGATGGCGAGATGCGGTTTGATCAGGATATTGGCGGCCGCTCTTGGTTTGGATATCCGTTCGACCGGATGACCGGTCTCGCGCCGCAGGGTTACGGTGACCCGCGTCAAAGGCAAGGGTTCGACGGCCGCACGCGCGAACCCGCCGACATCCTGTCCGAGTTCGTCGATACGATGCGTCCGCCGCAGGTGACCGGTCCCGTCGGCGCCGGCGACCTTCAATACGATGCGGTCTGGAAGGTGGCGCAGCGTCTCACCGGCAAGCCCGTGAAGCTCGGCAGCTGCTGCGGCCAGATGCTGGAATTGCAGGCGCAAAACCGTTTCTACAAGGATCGTCGCGAATCCGTGATGGCGTTTTCCGAGGCGATGAACGCCGAATATCATCGCCTCGCCGATGCCGGCTGCCCGGTGATCCAGGTCGAAGAGCCGCTGACGCGCGGCAATGCCGGCGCGCCGGAAATCCCGCCCGAAACCTATGCCGAGGCGCTCAATCGCGAGGTGCGCGGTCTTAGGGCAAAGACCGAGGTGTGGTGCCACACATGTTGGGGCAATCCTTATGCCCAGCGTCTCCACGGTCGTCCGTCCTATCGGCCGGCGCTCAAGTTCTTCGCGGGACTCGATGTTGACGTGGTCACGGTCGAGGCGACCGAGAACGCCGGCGCCGAATTGGGCGAGATAGCGGCGGCATTGGCGCCGCAACAGAAATTATGCATCGGCGTCATCAGCCACCGCTCGCTCCAAGTCGAGCTGCCGGAGGAGGTGGCCGGCCTTGTCCGGACGGCGCTCAAGCATGTCCGGCCCGAGCGGTTGGTGCTGAGTTCCGACTGCGGCTTTGGCCGCCAGGGGATGAGCCGCACCCATGCCTTCTACAAGATGGCGGCGATGGTCCGCGGCGCGAACATCGTGCGCCGCGAACTCGGCCTCGCCGCAGCACCTTTGCCGGCGAGCGACGTCCGCTTCATGCTGGGCTGAGAGGAGAACGCGACATGGCGGAGAAGATTCGGCTGGGCCTCATCGGCGCCAGCGCCAAGGGAACATGGTCGGCTCGTTCGCACCTGCCCGCGGTGCGGGCGAGCGCCGATGTTGAATTGACGGCGGTCTGCACCACGAGAGCCGAAAGCGCCGAGGCGGCGCGCCAGGCCTGGGGTGCGCGGATGGCCTTTGATGATTACCGGCGGATGATCGCATCGCCGGAGATCGATGCGGTCGCCGTCGTCGTGCGCGTGCCATCGCATTATGCGCCGGCGAAGGCGGCGCTCGAGGCGGGCAAGCATGTCTATTGCGAATGGCCGCTGGGACGCACCACTGCCGAGGCGGTGGAGCTTGCGGCGCTGGCGAAGCAAAAGGGCCTCGTCACGGCGGTGGGGCTTCAGGCGCGCGTCAATCCCGCGATCATGCACATGAAGGAGCAGCTCGATGCCGGCTTTGTGGGCGAGGTGACGGCCGTGCGCGTCGGACTGATGCGTGAAGGCGTCTTGTCTCGGCCGTCAAGCCGCACCTGGCAGCGCGATGCGAGCCTCGGCGCAAACACGCTCACCATCGCCAATGGCCACACGGTCGATGCGATGCGCTTCGTTGTCGGCGATTTCCGTGAGGTCGGCGCCGTCGTCGCGACGCAGATAAAGCAATGGTTCGAGACCGACACGAAGAAATTCGTGGACGTGACCGCACCCGATCACATCCTCGTCAATGGGCGTCTCGCGAACGGCGCCGTCGCGTCGAGTCATGTCGCCGCGGTTCCTTATGCCGGCAGCGGCTATAGCATGGAGATCTATGGCCGCGAAGGGACGCTGGTGGTGACCGGCGAAGAATCTCCTCAATTGTCCGTGCTGTCGCTCCAAGGCTGCAAGCAAGGCAACACGCTCGCTGCCATCGCGGTGCCCGCGCGCCTCACGTTCGCGACGAGCGGAACGCCCGCCGGTGACGCAACGAATGTCGGCCAGATGTATACGCTTTTCGCCGAGGCGATCCGCGCCGGCAAGAGCCGGCAGCCGACCTTCGACACGGCCGTCGAGCTGCATCGTCTGATCGACGCGATGACCAAGGCATCGGAGGAGAACCGCGCGATCGCGCTTGGCTAGTCTAAGGGGCCATCCGCGCCGTCACCGCGTCGACGATGGCGGCGAGGTCGATCCGTCCGCGCTTCAGATCGTGACCGGCCTTGTCTGCCATGATGATCGTTGGGGGCGTCGGGATCAGCTCTGCCGCCGCTCGAAGCTCCTCGATCGTGCCGAAGGCATCCGCTGTGCCGTGGACAAAGACAACCGGCAGGACCAGGCGCGGAAAATGGTCCGTGCGCCGCTGTTCCGGCTTTTTCGGCGGATGGAGCGGATAGGAGAGCAAGAGGAGCCCTGCTGCGACGTCGGGTTGATCGGCGGCAAGTAGGCTCGCCTGCCGGCCTCCATAGGAGTGCCCGGAGAGCACGATGGGACCGGCCACGATGCCGCGAAGCGCGGCGACCGCGGCGCGCAATCCTTCGCGGTCAGCCGCGGCGAAGGCGGGGACGGGCGGTCCGGTGGGCCGTCGCTGCCGAAAGGGGAGGTCGCACCGCAGGACGGTGTAGCCGGCGTCACAGAACGCGGAGGCGACGGCGATCAGCAAAGGGGCCTCGCACGTGCTGCCGGCGCCATGCGTCAGCACCATTCCCCAATCGCCGGCCGGTTCCGGCCGGTGAAGGAAACCTCTGACGCCCGGTCTCGCGAAGGGCTCGACCGGCCGCATCGCCGACGCCGTTCGCGGCGGGGTCACTTGGTGGATGAACCGGACGACGGCGTCGACTGCGTGTGAACGGCGGTCCCGCTGGTCAGGGAGTCCGACGGGTTGAGGATCACCTCGTCGTCGAGCTCCAGACCGGAGATGACTTCGACCTTGGTTCCA